>ERZ1106923.367-NODE-367-length-18115-cov-17.201274_pt1 | contig 18115 bp, 19 predicted proteins | sample MGYA00403657_ERZ1106923 | MGnify/ENA primary metagenome ERZ1106923 (study PRJEB35170, sample SAMEA104062425) | human gut metagenome | biome: human gut; feature: human-associated habitat; material: faeces | place: Denmark | collected 2012-06-19 ...
GACGGTTCAGAATGAGAGGCTCCTCGCCATCGATCTTCATGTACTTCTCGGCGAACGTGATGGCCATCGGCTGAACCTCGCCAATCATCTTCTTCAGATCCTCGAAGGGATCCTTACCCTCGTCGTCCTTGCAGTCGAGCGTGGTGATATCGTACTCCTTGTTGACCTCCAGAGGCTCCGTGCACGTGAAAGCGGCAACAGCGGCCTCCAAACCGAAGAGAACGGTGACCTTCTCAACGGTGTACTCGGCGCTCTTCGCCACGTCGTTCTTGATCGCCAGAGGACCCGTCATGGTGAGCTTCTCAGCCAGAGCGTTGTCGCTGCACTTGTTGTCAATGAACACGCTGATGTCGTTCTGCATGTAGATGGGGTTCTTGTGCATCATGCCCAGCACCTTCATACCCTGCTTCATGGAGATCATCTGGTCGGCAATGCACTCGGTTTCGTAGGTTCCGCAGAACTTCACGTCCTCCTCGTACAGGTTGGTAGCGGGAGTCACACCAGAATCGTGATTCCACATACGGTTGAGCTGGTTTGTAACAGCCTTCTCCATGGACATGGAGAGGTAAGAAGCCGTAGAGCAGGCAAACAGCAAAGCAATCAAGGTAATACACTTCATTTACTTCTTTTTGTGGAGGCGGCGTCACACAGTCGTTTCAGGGGAGTAGGGACAAATAGGGTCCGTACCGATGAAAACGGTTTACTCGTGACGTGCAGCGTATTTCAATTCAAGAGATTGGGAAGGAGAGTGGTTTATTCGGGAGTGATTTAGGAGAATATTCAATTGTCGAGGGGAGAGACGGAGTGGATGGCTGTGAGTAAGCCTAATAGTCCTTTCGCGGAGTACTATAGTAAGGGCTTCCACCATGAAATATGCTTGTCTTGAAAAACGGAGTTGAGCACGATCATCCCCACAGTACTCCAAAGAGCAGAGCTCACAAATGTACTGCCACACACCCCGTTCACGACTGCCGACAACAAACACACGCTAGCCTACAGCAACTTTACATAGTTAGCCGGGAACATACCAATCTCGCCATTCAACTCGCCAGTCCACCATCCGCTCTCATGCTGTCTGGTGACACGCACCTTCTGTCCTTCGCGCAGAGGCAGTTCGTCCTCATCCTCTCCGGGGAAGTCGTACAGCACAACGGCGTACACGCCCTTCTGTCTGCGCGGGGCTGGCGCGGGCTCGTCGATGTCGACGGGCGCGGGCGCGTTGCTCGCACGGTTGGCGAACGGGTTCTTCTTGGCGCCGTTGCGCGAGAAGGCGTTCTCGGACGACGCACCGGGCGTGGGACGACGGAAGGAACCGGAAGACGCCTGACGCGCGCCAGAGGCGGGACGACGCTCCTCCACCTCTTCGTCGGACTCCTCGGCACGACGCGCACGCGGACCCTTGCGCGGTCCCGCGGAGGCGGTGGACGACGTGAGATCGGCGTCTACAGTGAAGAAGGGCGAGAAGAGCAACCTGACAAGGAGAAGGGCGCCACGAGCGGCTCCATGGGCATGCCCTCCCTCGGCGAGGTGGACTTGAACTTGGACATGTTCTTGGCGAGGGCGCTGAAGAAGTCCTTCTGGACGGAGCGGAGCGTCTGGAACTCGTAGGCGAGGTAGGTGGGGCGCGCGGTCTCGTACTCGATGAACTTGTCGATCAGACGGTCGGTGATGGCGGTCAGCGTGGTCTGGCACTCCTGGAACTTGTTCTGGTTCTAGAGGGAAACGGCGATTGAGGAGACGTACGCGAATCACCTTGTTGGGATCGGAGTTTGACTTGCCACGGAGCTGCTCCAGCTTGAAGTAGTAATGGTCGTAGTCCATCTTCGCCTTCTTTCTCGACTCGATCGCGCCCTACAGGTCAGGCAGCGGAGAGACGGCAACAAGAAGAGGCTTCATTTCCTCCAACTTCTGGTTCAGAAGGAAGAGGATCTCGTCGGTGATACGCGTGGTCTATGTCTCACGCAACATACAAAGCGCGCACGGCCGTCTCCAGCGGTTCGTCATTGCAAGCCTTCATGATTTGGTCGTAGGCACTCGCAATGCGCTGCGTGCTCTCAGGGTCCGACTCGTTCACGTTCGAAGCGAACACCTCTCCGAGCTTCACCATGTTACCGCACAAATCTAGAACTAAGGAGAGCTGAAGAAACGAACCCTTCACGAGCGATTGGAACTTCTTGACCTGCTCAATCTACAGCGTGAGACGAGGAGACACAGTTCCGACAAGATCGAGCACCTCCTGGTGAATCTTCATGAACTCTCGACAGGGCTCGTCCCATCTAAAATGAATGAGGCGACGCGTCGGATATCCTTACTCCGGGTCTTCCTGCGTTTTGGAGAGATTGAAGGACTTGTGCTTGTAGATCTGTTGAGCCGACATGGCAGTGCTCTTCATAGCATTCTCGAACTTCTCCTTCAGCTTGTTCATTTGAGAAGCGCAATCGAAACGATAGGATCGAAAAGAAATGTGAGAAACACAGTCAACGACAATTGTTCCCAACAAACAGCGCAACATTCGTTTGCATGACCACTTATGCATTTAGTGCTTCTTGGCATAGCGAGCCTTGAAACGGCAGAAATCGCACATGGCAGCCTTCTTGGCACGAGCAGCGAGCTTCTTGGCCCAAGCGGTCTCGTTCCACTTGTTGTCGACTTCAGCTAGCAATTACCACCCAGTCTCACCTCCTACCAGCCTTGTAAGCCTCAGCAACGGCCTCGGACTTATCAGCGCGCTTGATGGCAATAACGAAGTCGGTGAGGTACAGGTGGTTAAGCTAGTCGTTACGGAGCAGGCACACGACTCACAGGCATCTGCTGTCTTCTCACGCCGGTGGCGGGTCCGTCGACGAGCACCTACGGAATCACGGCCGGCAGCCAGGAATTACTCTCTTTCCATCGATGATGTCCACAATGGTGCAGAGCTTGCCGAAATCAGCTCCGTAGCTGACGTAAGCGACACGTCCAACTTCAACAAAACGAGTGAAAACCTAGGAAGCGGTTAGAACCGTGCCGTCGGCAGAACGGGAATGGGTCCTTCTCTCGTCTCCAATTCCCTGGACGGGAAAGAGAAGGTCCTTCTGAGAGGAAATCAACCTACCATTATAAATTCTGGTGAATACACAAACGAATTCTTGATGAAAGAAGGGGAAAGGAGTGGTGGATCGTTAGGGGCCGGAGTGTCCCAATTCCGCTCTCTGGGTCTGCTCCATCCCGGGGTTTTGGATTCGCTGTGCCTGATTGGGCATGAGGCGCTTTCTCTCGATTTAAGACGCAAGACGCTCAAAAACAAACAGGAGAAAAGATCAGTAATATACAATCCCATGAGTGTCGTTTCCATAAATACGATAGGATATAACGAAACAACACAATGACATAGTACAGTATGGTATCAAGAGAATCGCTCCATGGAGACGTCAATCCTTATTCCAACGAGGAGAAGTCGCTGTACTAGTGATTTCATTCAGCTGCGTCAGGATGTGCTTTCCTCCGGTGCTTCGGCCCAGCTCTTCCTCGTAGGGACGGATGGCGTCGAGGAGCAGCTTCTTCTGCTCCGTGGTGCCGATCTTCAGCGCCTTTTGGATCACGTAGTTGGCGTACTTGTCGTGAAGCAGTTCGCGCAGCTTCGCGGAGTTGGCGATCTCGACGATGATCTCTCCTCGCACGTTGGTCGTCGCGCAGCTCAGGATCTTCTCGATCACGTTGGAGCTGTACTTCTGGCACGAGAGCTCCGACACGCGGCCCAGCACGCAGCGCGTGATTCGGTCCGCCTCCTCCGTCTTCCCGTGCTCGATCAAGTACTACGCGTCAGCCCGCCCCCGCACGCCCACCTGGATCACGTAGTTGCCGAAGGGGTTGCAGATCAGCTCGTAGGAGTTCTTCACGATGGCGTCCAGGAGCAGGCTGTGGTACTCGGCGGGCGCGGAGTCCAGACAGCGCTGCACGACGCAGCAGCCGTGGCGGTGCGTGGAGATCTAGCGCGTGAGCGAGGCGAGCGAGGCGTACGTCGACGCAGCTGTTGACGACCTCCCGGAAGACGTCGATGCGGTACTGCTCGGGCATGTACTGCAGACAGCGCTGGATAACGTGGTTGCCGTTGGAGTCGGAGCTCAGCACGGCGATGTGCCCGCGCAGCGCGTCCATGATCATCTTCACCATGTCCGGCTCCTTGCAGACCTGGATGAGGCGCTGGACGCTGCGCGTGCCGTGGACGTTGTAGGACGCCTCCACGATCTTGCCCTTCACCTTCATCAGCTAGTCGTCACACGCCGCCGCGACACCCACCACTTCGCGACGCTGGTCGTCGCTGCTGACATCCAGCAGCTTCTGGAAGAGGTAGTTGCCGAAGGAGTCCATCATCAGGTCGGTAAGCTCGTTGCCCACCTCGTCGTAGATCATGGGGACGATCTTCAGCGGACACTCGTCCAGACACTGCTGCAGCGTGCGACAGCCGTTGTGGTCGCGCGACATGTCCTTGATGTGCCCGCGGAACGACTCCACGTCGCCCGTCTGCCACGACAGGTTCTTGGCTCTACGCGTCACGGCGAGAAGGAGGGCGCACCGTTCCTTGGGCTTGTAGGAGGAGTTCCGGTACTCGATGGTACTGGAGGGCAGGTCCATCGCGTTGTTGAGCGGCTTCAGCGAGGCGTTGCCCATGGAGGAGAGCGAGCGCTGCAGCGGCGGCGCGTCGGCGCTAGGCGTGAGGCACGGAGAGCGTGCGTACGTCATCAGCAGACGCGAGTTGGTGGACTGGGAGGGGAAGAGGCGGCGCGGCGACATGTCCTCGGCGTAGTAGGGCGAGGAAGGTACGGGAGAGTACCCAGGCTCCGACGTGTAGTCGTTCATGAGTCCCGAGTTGTCCAGATAGAGCGGGTTCATCGCGAAGCCCGACGTGCGCGTCGAGGGAGTGAGCGAGGCGCCTCCGACTAGACGTGAGGGTAAGCCGACGGGCGTACAGTGCGAGTAGTCGTTGGTGTCGAACGACGAGAGCATAAAACTGTTGGTGGATGCGTTCAGCCCGCGCGACAGGCTGGCACTAAAAGAGGGACTCAGCTCCTTCCCGCGCATCGCGTGGTTCACGGAAGAGAAGGAGGAGTTCATGGAGTCTCCGAGGTTGAAGAGACTGCTCGAGGAGCCCATCACGCCGCTCATAGGGGGAGTCATTGTCGTGTTGACGCCTCCCATAGTGGAGTTCATTGTCGTGTTGACGCCTCCCATAGTGTTCATCCCACCATTCACACTTCCCATGGAGTTCATGCCACTTCCCATGGAGGAATTCATGCCACCACTCACACCGGAGAGAGGCTGCGTCGCGGGACTGAGACCCTCGTTCTCCATCACATCAGGCAGATTCGGAAGCAGGAGGTCGTTCCTCGATCCGTCTATTCCTCATCACAGAGCGCGAACCGTACAGGGCTCCATCGTATTCTCGCCGTACCCAAAGACGCTGCCAAGAGAATGGCGACTGTACAGCTTCTTCTCGTCCTTGGGAGAAGCACGAAACGGCCCGAGCCCGTTCCCGCTGTGGTTGGCCGTGTAGTCCGTGTAATTCAGCGAATAGCTCTAGCCCTCACAAATACGTACGAGCCCTACGGGATTGTACAGATCATCGACTTCCTGACTCAGTCCACCGACAGCCGGATAGGGAGTCATTCCAAAGCCACCAAACGCGGTAGGGTATTCTATTTCCGACTTCAAGGTACTCGACTCCGTTGCCAGCATCGATTTAGCGTCGGCGGAGGGATTCATGCTACAGATAAGACGGGAATAACAGAATGCCACTTCCCGAAAGGAAGAAGCGTGGATTGCTGGCGAATCGGAGCGCTATTATCCTTGCAAAGCGACCCTCTATCAGAATCGTTGCTGTTGAGGTTCATGTCTGAGCTTCAGCACCATCGGCGATTCCTTACCATCTATTGGAATAACACTACTCATTACAGTCCTGGTGAATAATGGTCAAAGGGGAAGCCTCTATAACCTCTATTTGCTGAGTAATAGTGGATTGCAATAGAATGTGCATGTCCAGTGGTCCCTGACTATCAACGCTCCCGTCTGCGTCCTTCTCTCGCCCGTCCCTCCCTCGCTATTTCCAACAAACACGCTCCGTTCGTAAAAATACCATAGTACAATCCCCTCAGATGCGCTTTTTGTAGGGCAAGAAACTCATTCTGCGGAGCTGCTGCTCGTTGATAAAACGCATCTCGTCCGTCACCATGCCGAAGTGGGACAGCTTTGCACTACACATCACGCCCACACGACGCACTCCACTTCTTCGCGTACTCCCCGTGTCCTTCCACCAGCTCGCCCTTCTCGTTCACGCTACAAATCACCTCCCCCTTCAGCGTCGACCGATACACCTTGTTCTCAGCCTCCTCGCTCGTTCTGCGAGGCGTGATCATCTTCCAGAACTTCAGACGGCCATCCGCTTCGTGTACCAGCTCCTTGATCCTAGGCATCACTCCTTTCGCTCGCTGCCACTTCCCACTGTCTTTCTCGTTCATGTGGGAACGGAATTTCGTTCGAACCTCCTGTATCGCTTCGACGGACTGACCCTCGGGCTACAGCGTTAGCACCCGCCCAACGAAGTGCGTACGAGGAGTCTCGCCGTTCGAAGCAGCTCGCGGTAGAGTTGACGCACCTGTGCCATTTTTCTATGAGCGATCAGTGAGTTGAATGATGAATTCTTTAACTCTATTTGTTCTATCGCTTGTCTTAAGCGTGTTTGTGGGGTAGAATGAACGCTGTGTGTGGCACCCTTCCATGTCGTGAAGCCTTTCATTCGTCCTCCCCGTTTCTCCTCCTTCCTTCCTCCTTTCCACAAAACCCTTCCCGTTCGTCTCCGTCACAAGCGCAACGAGATCCACGGAATATAACAATGCCCTGTGAATCGGAATCTTAACACAGCGATGCCACGGTCCCGTGCGCGCATCCCGTTGGCGCAAATCCGGTGCGTCCAGTGCCTCGCTCGGTCTATTCCGCGGATGGACCGTTGGGATGCTAGATCCAAATTATCCTTTTGTGCGTGAATTAAGTATGCAACAGATCCCTATTGTGTATAACGAGGTCGCCAACGTACGGTTTTTGCGTTCTGCTTGACTGTAGCTCACTGCTCTTGGCATCAACCCCGCTAGCATCAACTTCAACAGCGTGACGATGGAGTCCGACAAGTACATCTGCATTCGCGAGGAAACCGCCCAGGGCGCCTCTCTGACTGTTGTGGATCTCACCAACAATAACGAGGTCTCTCGCATTCCCATGGGTGCCGAGTCCACCATCATGAACCCCGAGGCCAAGATCGTTGCGCTCCGCAAGGGTCCCGCTCTCCAGGTGTTCAACCTCGACACCAAGACGAAGGTGAGCTCCTTCAAGCTCCCCGACAACAGCGCCGTCTCCTACTGGACCTGGATCGACGCCAAGACGATCGCCATCATCACCCACACCTCTGTGTTCCACTGGTGCATTGAGGGCGAAAGCAACCCCAGAAAGATCATGGACCGCCACCCCAACCTCGCGCAGTGCCAGATCATCAACTACAGCGTGAGCCCGGACCAGAAGTGGTGCATGATCGTGGGTATCGGCAAGGGCGCTGAGAACAGCATTGCCGGAACCATCCAGCTGTACTCTGTGGACAACAAGAAGTCGCAGATCCTCGCTGGTCACTGCGGTGGCTTCATCAACGTGGACAACCAGACCGCCAAGGGTCAGCTGTTCACCTTCATCGAGAAGAAGGGACCTCAGCCCGCGTGCAAGTACTACGCCATGGAGGTCGGCAAGCCCGGTGGCTTCAAGATCAAGCCCGTGGAGTTCGCCTTCCCCGCGGAGGCCGCGAACGATTTCCCCGTGTCGATGGAGATCGACGAGAAGCGCTGCCTGTCGTACGTGATGACCAAGATGGGCTTCGTGTACATGTTCGACATCATGACCGGCACTCTGCTCGCCCGCTCCCGCATCTCGCCCGAGCCCATCTTCCTCACCACCAAGGTGTCCACTGGTGGCGTGATCGGTCTGTCCGCCGGCAAGGGCGCCATCCTGAAGGTGACGCTGGTGGAGGCGAACCTGGTTCCCTTCGTGATGAACGCGCTCAAGAACATGCCCGTGGCTCTGGAGCTGGCTTCGCGCCTGAACCTGCCCGGCGCTGACGACATATTCCTGAAGCAGTTCAGCACGCTGATGCAGCAGGGCAACGTGAAGGCGGCCGCGCACGTGGCGTACAAGTCCCCCGCGACGCTGATCCGTAACGAGAACACCATCCGCAAGCTGCAGCAGATGCCCGCGCAGCCCGGTCAGCAGCCTCCGTTCGTGACCTACATCGGCGCCATCGTGGAGATCGGTCGCCTGAACGAGATCGAGACGATCGAGTTCTGCAAGATCATTCTGCAGCAGGGCAAGACCCCGATCATCGAGAAGTGGATGAAGGAGGACAAGATCACGTGCTCCGAGCGTCTGGGAGACATGGTGGCGAGCGTGGACGTGAAGCTGGCCATGGCGATCTACTTCAAGGGCAACTGCCACGAGAAGGTGGTGGCGACGCTGATCCGCGAGCACCAGTACGAGAAGGTGCTGCAGTACTGCCAGCAGAAGAACTACACGCCCGACTACAACGCGCTGATCCGCAACATGGTGTCGCAGGACCCCAAGGCTGCCGAGGGCTTCGCGAAGATGCTCGCCAAGACCAACGCCGAGACGCTGGACGTGCAGGGCATCGCCGATACCTTCTACACGATGGGTCTTGTGCAGGAGTGCACGGGCTTCCTCCTGGAGGTGCTCCAGAAGAGAGGCGACCTGCCCGAGGACGGCGACCTGCAGACGCGCGTGCTGGAGATCAACCTGTCGAGCGGCAACACGCAGGTGGCTGACGCCATCATCTCCGCCAACATGTTCACCCACTACGACAAGGCGAAGATCGCGGAGCTGTGCGAGCGCGCCGGCCTGTACCAGGCTGCGCTGACGATGTACACGAACGTGGACGACATCAAGCGCGTGATCGTGAACACGCACATGATCAAGCCCGAGTTCCTGATCCCCTACATCGGCAACCTGCCCGAGGACGAGCCCATTGAGATTCTGCGCACGCTGATGTCCTACAACTCCTCCAACGTGCAGATCGTGGTGAAGGTGGCGCAGCAGTTCTCCGAGAAGATCGGCGTGGACAAGCTGATCGCGCTCTTCGACGAGTTCTCGTGCACGGAGGGTCTCTTCTACTTCCTCAGCGCCATCGCGTACACCACCACCGACGGCAACGTGCAGCTCAAGTACATCGAGGCCGCCACCAAGATGGGTCAGTACAAGGAGGTGGAGCGCATGTGCCGCGAGGGCAACGCCTACGACCCCAAGGAGGTGAAGGCCTTCCTGATCGACGCGAACCTGCCCGACCCGCTGGCCCTCATCCACCTGTGCAACCGCTTCGACCTCATCGAGGACATGACGCAGTACCTGTACGAGCAGCACCTGACCAAGTACATCGAGGCGTTCGTGCAGAAGGTGGCTCCCGCCAAGACGCCCGTGATCATCGGCAAGCTGATCGACATGGACGCCTCCGAGGACTTCATCCAGTCGCTGCTGAACTCCGTGATGGCGATGTGCCCCATTGCCCCGCTGGTCGACGTGTGCGAGGCGCGCAACCGCCTGCGCATGATCCAGCCCTGGCTGGAGGCTCGTCTGAGAGAGGGCTCTCAGGACCCCGAGCTCCACAACGCCATCGGTAAGATCTACATCTCCAACAACCAGAACGCGCAGGAGTTCCTGCTGAAGGATCCCTTCTACGACAGCAAGGTGATCGGCCAGTTCTGCGAGAAGGTGGACCCGTTCCTGGCCTTCCTGGCCTACCGCCGCGCCAACGGTGCTTGCGACGACGAGCTGATCCGCGTGACCAACGAGAACGGTCTGTTCAAGGACCAGGCCCGCTACTTGGTGGAGCGCATGGACGACAACCTCTGGAAGAAGGTGCTGAACCCCGAGAACAAGTTCCAGAAGGAGATCGTGGAGCAGATCGTGAACACGGCGCTGCCCGAGTGCAAGAACAGCGAGATGGTGAGCCGCACCGTGAAGGCGTTCATGGAGGCCAACATGCCCGAGGCCCTGCTGGACCTGCTCGAGCACCTCGTGCTCCAGGGCACCGACTTCGGCTCCAACAAGTCGCTCCAGAACCTGCTGATCATCACCGGTCTGAAGGCTGCGCCCGAGCGCGTCCCCGACTACATCGAGCGTCTGGACAACTTCGACGCGCCGCAGCTGGCTGCGCACTGCCTGGAGAAGGGCCACCCCGAGGAGGCGTTCCTGATCTACAAGAAGGTGAACATGCAGGTGGAGGCCGTGACCGTGCTGATCCAGAACATCAAGGACATCAACAGAGCCGTGGAGTTCGCTGAGCGCTCGCAGAACAACCTGGTGTGGTCGAAGGTCGCCAAGGCCCAGCTCGACTTCAACCAGGTCGACGAGGCCATCAAGGCGTACATCAGCGCCCAGGACCCGTCCACCTTCATGGACGTCATCACCGCCGCCGAGCGCGACGGCAAGTACGAGAGCCTGGTCAACTACCTGCTGATGGTGCGCAAGACCATGAAGCAGGCGCGCGTCGACTCCTCGCTGGCGTACGCCTACGCGAAGCTGGACCGCCTGAACGAGCTGGAGGAGTTCATCAGCGGACCCAACGCCGCCCAGATCCAGGTGATCGGCGACCGCTGCTTCAACGAGAAGATGTACGAGGCTGCGCGCATCCTGTACGAGAACGTGGGCAACACCGCCAAGCTGGCGTCGACCTACGTGTGCCTGGGCAAGTACCGCGAGGCTGTGGACGTGGCGAAGAAGGCCAACAACATCCGCACCTGGAAGGAGATCAACGAGGCGTGTCTGGCGGCCGAGGAGTACAAGCTGGCGCAGACGTGCGCTCTGTACATCATCGCCTCTCCTGACCACCTGGAGTCGCTGGTGGCCGCCTACGAGAAGAGAGGTCTGTACAAGGAGCTGATCAAGATCATGGAGCAGGGTCTGGGTCTGGAGAACGCCCACGCCGGCATCTTCACGGAGCTGGCCGTGCTGTACACCAAGTACGACGAGGAGAAGACCATGGACCACCTGAAGATCCACTGGAACCGCATGCAGTCCGCCAAGGTGGAGCGCGCCTGCGAGTCCGCGCGTCTGTGGTACGAGGCCTTCTTCATGTACAAGCAGACCGGCGACTTCGACATGGCCGCCCGCACGATGATGGACCACTCCTCGGTGGCCTTCAAGGAGGACGACTTCTTCGACGTGATCGCCAAGGTCAACAACAAGGAGCTCAACTACCGCGCCATCGACCTGATGATCGCCGAGCACCCCATGCTCCTCGAGCGTCTGCTGAGCACCGTGAAGGAGTCCCTGGACCCCGCGCGTGTCGTGCGCCAGCTTGAGAAGAGCGGCAACACCGCCCTGGCGATGCCCTACCTGAAGGACGTGCAGAGCCAGAACCTCGCCCCCGTGAACGAGGCGATCAACAAGCTCTACGTGGAGGACGAGAACTACGAGGACCTCCGCAAGTCCATCGACGACTTCGACGCCTTCGACCAGGTGGCGCTTGCCTCCCAGCTCGAGAGCCACGAGCTGCTTGAGTTCCGCCGCATCGCCGCGTACCTGTACAAGAAGAACGAGAAGTTCGAGAAGTCGATCGAGATCTCGAAGAAGGACAACATGTTCAAGGACGCCATCGACACCACCGAGCAGTCCAAGAAGAAGGAGCTCGCGCAGGACCTCCTGAACTACTTCATCGAGATCAAGGACAAGGAGTCCTTCTGCGCCACGCTCTTCACGTGCTACGACCTCGTCGAGCCCGACGTGGTCCTCGAGCTGGGCTTCCGCAACGACATGATGAACTTCTGCCTGCCCTACTTCGTGCAGTACGTGAAGGAGATGAACGCCAAGATCACCAGCATGGACGCCGCCCTGAAGCCCATGGAGATGCCTCCGATGGGCATGATGCCCCCCATGGGTATGATGCCTCCGATGCCCATTGCCGACGCTCCCGCCAACCCCTCCGGCTCTCCTGCCGCGGCTCCCGCCATGCCTCCGATGGGCGCGATGCCTCCCATGCCCAACATGCCGCCTATGGGAAACATGCCTCCCATGGGAAACATGCCCAACATGCCCCCCATGGGTATGATGCCGCCGATGGGTGCTATGCCTCCTATGGGCAACATGCCTCCCATGCCCAACATGCCGCCTATGGGATCTCCCGCTAACGGTCCTGCCATGCCTCCGATGGGCTCTCCTGCCGGCGCTCCCGCGATGCCTCCGATGGGAAACGTCCCTCCTATGGGCAACATGGGCTGGTAAACGGTGACGTGTCGTTGTCTGTTTGTTTGACAATGGAACATTCTTTTCTATCGTTAGGGACATTCAATGTCGAACGTGATCGAGGTGAGCGACAGTCTCTCGAAGTGGGTGAATCGCGCCGAAAGACGACTCGTGGTGATCGATTTCTTCGCCGTGTGGTTTGCGTGTGCGTTGCTGTGTGAATTGCAGGTGCGGTCCGTGCAGAATGATGCATCCCATATTCGACGAGCTGAGTCTCAAGTACAAGAACGTCGTCTTCCTTCGCGTGGAGGGAGACCAGCACAGAGACATCTCTTCCGAGTACGGCATTTCTGGCTTCCCCACCTTCGTGTTCGTCTACCACGGAGATGAAGTGGATCGCATCGTGGGGGCTGATCCCGAGGGTCTCGAGTCCAAAATCCAGCAATACGCGCAGTCGGCACAGACGTTCACGGGTACGGGCAACACGCTCGGAGGAGAGACGCTCTCGCAGGAAAGCGTCCGCGAAATGCGTCTGAAGCGCTTTAAAGATGTCAGGCTGCAGGGATCGAGTGCCGCCAGCGGCGTGTCGAGGATGATGAAGCACTTGACTGACAACGTGGACAGCGAGGAGGAGGTGGTGAAGGAGGAGGAACATGGAAAGAGCGGGTACGAATTGTGTGTTGTTTGGCATCGTAGGGACGAAGACGCCTCCATTCGCGACAGTCTGCTGACCATGGGCTTTTCCGCCGCCAACGTGGACAAGGTTTGGCTTCTGTGTTGTTCTCACGCCAAGACGCTCAAGGAGTGCAAGTCGCGCGACATCGCCGATCTCGTGACCTACATCTCGGGTCTTCCCGACGACGAGAAGCAGGAGGAGACGGAGGTTGTGTGTGACGGCAACACCTGCCGTTTGGTGCCGAAGGCGAAGGTGGAGGAGGCGAAGCCGCAGAAGACGCTGGAGGAGCGCATCGCGGAGACGAAGGAGCTGATGGAGAAGAGAAAGAGGGAGAAGGAGGAGAAGGACAAGGAGGCGGAAAAGAAGAAGGAGAAGGAGAGAATTGAGAAGGGAAAGGAGATGCTGCTGAAGAAGGAGGAGTTCGAGAGACAGCAGCGCCAGCGCGAGATCGAGAAGGAGAAGCGCGAGAGGCAGCTGGAGGAGCAGGAGAAGCAGCGTCAGCTGGAGCTGTGGAGAAAGGAGCATGGACTGCCGGAGCACGCCAAGTTCGGGAGCACAGGGAGTGTGAGGTGTAGAGAGAAGGTCGTCGAGAAGACGCCTGAGGAGAAGGCCAAGCTGCTCGCCGAGTCGGTGGCGCTGCAGCGCATTGACGGCGTGGGCGAGACGGCGCTGCGTACCCTGACGGTGATTCTGAAGAACACGAGCAAGGAGGACCCGAAGTACCGTCAGCTGCGCAAGGACAACGCGGTGGCGAAGAAGAAGGTGTTCAGCGTGGCGGGCGCCGTGCCGCTGATGCTGGTAGGCGCGTATGTGTGTGGTGACGGATAGTTGGCTGGCTTCGAAGCTACGGAGGACGCTTACGTGATGAAGGAGCGTGACGACAAGAAGGTGACGATGGTGTTGGATGCGATTTCAAAGTGCTTGTAGTCTTCTTTGTTTGACAAGTGATGGGTGTGAGGTGTCTTTGTCAGTGAACTGAAAAGCGTCTTCACTTATCAAACGTCTCCTCTCCACAAATCAAGTCGTGAAACACCCTTAGCTCGACAACTCATCACTTCAGAACAACAAACACACACTCAATCTATTAGAACTCCAACTGACGAATCGAGAAGAACTCATCCACTTCTTCCTCCGTGACAGCCGCGCGACGCACCTGGAAGTCGTGAATCAGCTTCTGCACCTCGCCGATCAGAATCTTCTTCACCTCGCCCGTCAGCATCCTTCCCGCCTCGTAGTCGTCGTGGATGCGCTTCAACTCCACGTCGTCGTCCAGGAAGTACTCCAGATACTGGTACGGAATGTCCTTCGACAGGTCAGCGCCGTACTTCCTCTGCTCCTCCTCCGTGTCGCGACCACCGCTGTACGCGTGCCGGTTGATCTTCGCGTCACTGCAATCACTCACACTCACCTTGTTCTTGATCTGGTTCGGCGTGTCCGTCACGTAAATGCACGTGTTGGTGCTCGACGCGCTCATCTTCGTGTTCAGACCCACCAGCGCGGGAATGAACTTGCTGCATATCAGCGCCGGCTTGTGCTCGTTCAGGCGCGACGCCACGTCACGCGTCATACGGAAGTACGGGTCCTGGTCCACAGCACACGGGATCATGCAGCGCATCTTCTTCGGACCCAGCACCTTCGGGAAGGAGGAGGAGAAGGAGGGAGATGCCTGAATCGCGGGGAACGACTGCTGACCGATGTTGGAGCTGTCGTTGAAGCCGAAGATGGCGCGTGCCTAACGATGACCGAAATCGGGGGGAAAAACGGTGTTCACGCTGACGCACTTCTGGATGCGAACCACGTTGCGGTACAGCTCGCCCATGTAGCTCATATCGCTGAAGATGAAGGTCTGCGTGTGAGGTCGAGAAAAAAAGAACACTCTCTTGGGATCGAACCCGCAGGCGATGATGTCCTTCGCGTTCTCGCGACCCATCTTCACGCACTCGTCCAGAGCCAGCGGCTTCCACAGGAACTTCTCGTCGTCCGTCAGCTGGATCACCAGAGGGCACTGGAACACGTCCTGCAACCACTTGGTGAAGAAGAAGGGAATCAAGTGACCCAGATGAAGACTGCCCGAAGAAGGACCTCTGCACTTTACGCCGCCCACCCTGCACTACCTTCCCGTGTAGAGATAGAACTTCTCTCCCTTCTCGTACGCGTCCAAGATCAAGTTGAGATCTCTACACGTCACTCCGCCTCCCAGAGAATGCCTGTGGCAGAAGAACATTCCACGGCGCATCCACTTGTGCACCTTGTGGCCCGTCACCTTCTCAAAACGCGCAATCAGCTCCTATGTGCATTACGCTTGCAACACATATGTCGTACATCCGTAATATGACTCATTCCGAAGGATGTGACCAGTTTGTCATAGTCCACACCTCCTTCGCCAGCTTCCACAGCCCAAGGATTGATGTTCTGCTTCTACGCAAATTACGCCATCCAAAAGAAGAACATACCACTTCACCCGCTGCGGCAGGGGCTTCAGCGGGCGCCTCTTCCTTCTTTTCAGCGGGTACGCTCTCCTTCTTCTTCTTGTCCTTGGGAGCTTTGTTTGTGTTCTTCGGCACATTCGCCGGCTTCTCCTTCTGCGATGGAGGCACCACCTTCACCGAATTGGCCTGGACATACTCGTCGACGCGTTTCTTCAATTCTCCTTCCATTTTAAACGATTTCTGATACTCGTCAGAATGAACATGGGGAGAAAAAGGCGAGAATTCTCTCGAGGCCGCACCAAATCGGACCGATTTCTGAAACTCGTCATTCTTTAACGGGAATCAAACCGCTTATTCTAGATTTAGAGGAATGCCCGGAGGAACGACACTCGCGTATCGACTGAAGTACGCCCTCGCTTTGGTGACTCCTGCTCTGGTTTTGGGAGGTAGCGTTTGGCATTTGGATGTAAACCGAAGGCGTGATCCTGTACACTGATTTCGGAACGGAAGAACGACGAGAGCGCTATGAAGAACGCCAGAAGGAGAACGAGCGCGTTTCTCGAGAGAGAAGACTGGAGCGACGTCATGCAAAGGAGAGGGAGGAGGCCGCAAAGAGGAAGTTGGAGTGAGTGTTCTTTTAGCGCGTTTTCTTTCTTTTTGGATATGCCATTGTGTGCTGATTGGATTCGTGAGGAGATTCTTCACAGGGATACTCCGAGTGGAATCATGAGCAAACACGCACACTGAACGTGAGAATAACAAACAATCGATTTCACACGGTCACAGAACCCATGCTGCCGTACTTCTCGTTCCATGTCACGTAGCCCTCCAAATCGTCCGTTCCCACACTCGCGCGCACTTGGTAGAACGCATAGTCAAAGTCCTTCATCTCGATCGGTCTCAAATGCTCCGGCTACTCCTCATTCCCACCCCTCTTCACTACGTTCATGTCCGAGATGCTTCCATTCGCACAAATGTCACGAATCGGACCCATTGCCGCCTCGCGACAGAGGTTGTGCAGATCAGCACACGAGTAGCCCTCGCTTCTCTTCGTCAACTGCGCCACTTCCTCCTCGCTGATACGGTTCTCGTTCTTGCGTAAAAGGATGTGCAGGAGCGCGCTTCGCGTGTCTTCGTCGGGCAGCGGGATATACAACCGTTTTACGAATCGTCTTCGCGCCGCCTCATCCAGATCCTGCGGACGATTGGTCGCACCAATTACCAGGATGTTGCCGTTCTCCTTGCTCGCCGTGATTCCGTCCAGCTGCACCAGAAACTCCGTCTTGATCCGCCGCGTGCCCTCCATGTCGTTTTCACTACCCATCAAGCCACATCGTCAATTGCACTTTCGCATGGACAACAACGAGTCGATCTCGTCGATAAAGATCACCGACGGCTACACCTCACGCCACGCCACTCCGCTCACCGCCTTGAACTCCGCCACGCCGAACAGCGCGCGCACCATCTTCTCGCCCTCGCCCATCTGCGTCACACGCCACACACACGCCTACCCACTTGCTCGTCAGCGACGACGCGCTTATGCTGAAGAAGGTGCAGTTACACATGTTCGCGATCGCCTTGCCCAGCAGCGTCTTGCCCGTGCCCGGAGGACCGAAGAGGAGCAAGCCTGCGTCGTCAAGGAGTGCGACAAACTACCCTTCGGCACCGTGCGCAGTCCCGTGAAGAGGTCGGGGCGCTGCATCGGCCAGATGATCGCCTCCATGATGCACTTCTTCGCGTACGCCAATCCCGCTACAACTCACACGATGACAGAAAACGGACCGATATCCTCCCATGTGACCTTCTTTCCGTTGTAGATGATCTCGTTCAGAATGTTCACGATGTACTTCTCGTCGAGGGATCGCAGCTTCTCGGGAAGGTCCTCAACGCAAATGCCCATTTCCTCCAGCGTACTCCCACTCCCACCACCGCTCTTCTCGTTGTTGGAGCCTCGGAACACACTCTTCGCCACAGCGTCAATCGACGCATCGCCCGAGCCAGGCGGAGTAAATCGTCTCTTCCCGCCCAGTGACTTCCCTCGCAGATTGCTAGGCGATGAGACATCAGTGGTATAGACAACGCATCCTGGGACGGGTTGTATGATTTGCCGAACTTCTTCTGCTGATCGACGATGTACTGTGTCTTCGCTGACGTGAAGCCACCTAACGACGGCCTCTCTTCCTCCTCCATGTGCACCCTCTTCGGAGGACTGTATTGCACACTTCGCGGGAAACGCTTCTCAGACGGTTCTTGAGCGGGTGGTGCCGGGATGCTCAGCACTCTCTCGGGACAGCGTGGTGTCACCTTCTTCGGGGTCGTTAACCCTCGCAGCAACTCCTAGACATCACCTTCCCACCCATCGTCCCTACACCACCGTTTGGAAACAGAGACGATACCATATCCAACGACAAATCCATCGTGCTGTTCACTCCACTCCCGCTGACTTCCATATCCACGGAACCTACCGTGCAGCACAACACAGAATCCTACACTTCTCGGATGGCATTACATCGGTGCACAGCCAGGAGACGGAGTCCAGATCGTTCTGAAGGAATGCCTGCTGGAGGAAGAGGCGGTTCTCATCTTGGTCCCCCTCCTCGCCTATCTGGTTCACCAAGTTCATGATCGCATCCGACTCCATTCCGAACAGCAATTTGGAACAAACAGGCAACCTTTGTTGTGGAACAAGTGTCGTTTACCACTGGGACTCGACAACGGGCTGCTCCCAACCCTCCTCAGTAGGAGCCGC
>ERZ1106923.369-NODE-369-length-18034-cov-17.896824_pt1 | contig 18034 bp, 28 predicted proteins | sample MGYA00403657_ERZ1106923 | MGnify/ENA primary metagenome ERZ1106923 (study PRJEB35170, sample SAMEA104062425) | human gut metagenome | biome: human gut; feature: human-associated habitat; material: faeces | place: Denmark | collected 2012-06-19 ...
AGGAGGTGACGGAAACGGGGAGAAGGCCTACCATATCGGTCTGAATGGAAGAAATGTGTGGTGTAGTGAGTAACCGTACAGTGGTTGTTGATCATCAAAGCGCCTGAAAGAGAATCCAATCTCCCGAAGGAGGCGAAGGAGAGAGCCAATCGCGCGTCGGTTGAAAGAGACTCGAGTCAGAGATTCGTTAAGAGCGAGTACGGGTGGGGGAAGAATCACAAAAAGAATGCAAAACAGTACCGATATTGAAGGAACGATTCACACAGCCAGAATGCAGTGCATAGGAGGCGACCGCGAAGGCGCCCTGAAGAAGTGCGTGTGAATGGGGGAGGTGACAAGCAGCTATCAGAAAGCGATCGACTCGCTGACCTACTCGATGCAGAGAGCAAATCCGGAACAGCAGCTTCAAATGGCTCGTTCACTGAATATGTACTTGGAAGAGGCGAACGCCATCCGTCAGCAGGGAGCCCCTCAGGAGAGTCAGTTCCCGCCCGTGTACTCGGTGAATCCGGTCGTCAATCCGCAGCCGATTCCTTCCACAAGTGGAGCGAACGCCGTGTCGTCGATCGGTCAGGTCTTTACGGACATCGGCAATGGAGTGGGAAAGAGCGGTGGAGTTGATGTGTAGGCTCGAGAGCTGAACGACAAGTACAAAATCACGGACACGTGCGGCAGAGTGATAAAGGACGTGGCGACCAAGACGAACGACTTCTTCCACTCGCCGGAAGTGATAGTTCGCTGTTTGGGTGAGACGTAGGTGGAGCAGAAGTCTGCCGATTGGCAGAGGTCGATAAAGGAGTGGGACCAGAAGAATCACATTTCGGAGTCCATCGCCTCCGCTTTCAATGTGGTGGGTGACTCGATTGGGCGTGCGTTCAACTCCCTGGTTCCGAGTGCCGTGGTTACCCCTACGCCTTCCAACCCCTCCGTGAACGAGAGCGGTTATCAGTCGGGAGCTACTGTCTCTGTGAAGCCAGTGCAAGTGGCGCAGAACTCAGCAGTCCCTCAGAATCCTGTGGCGCAGAACCCAACCATCCCGCAGAATCCTATGTCGCAGAACCCTGTAATGCAGAATCCTTTGTCGCAGAACCCTGTACCCAATCAATACACGTATTCGTACCAAGCGGCAGCGTATATGGGAGACAGTCTGTACCCACAGAACCCAAACGATCCGAAGAGTCACCACATTAGTGTGGATTGGAGTGTTTGTTGGAGGAAACAAGTCAAGTCCACGGGAGGAACAGCGAGAAGACTCCCGTACCCACGACGAAGTACCCAACCCAGTAGAACAACATGACCTTCTTTGTCCACTCCCTCTTGCAGAGGAGAGACGCGACACTCCACAGGAAGAGAGGACAGTTGCTCACAACCATCCGAGTCACAATCTGGACATTGGCCGTTGTGAGGCAGATTCCCACGATCGACACGAGATGGAGGAGCATCGGAAGAAGCACCCACACCCTACGTTGCACAATCCGTTGGCACGATGTGACGGCTGCGTACACGCTCAACACGAGAGTCGGCATGGCGATGCAGAAGTCGGGCATCTAGTGACTCATGATCCCAAACAACAACTACATGATGGAGTTGGTAATACCCGAACAACGACACATTCCAGTACTTCTCCTCGACGTAGCTGTACACGGTCTTGCCGTTGCACGCGAAGAGAGTGCCAAGCAGAGAAGAGCGGGCTGGACAGAAGGCGCGAGAGGAGAGAAGGAGATAGAGAAGGAAGGGCAGCAGAGAAGCGAGGCAGTAGAGGACTCCTGTGGAGAAGCGACACAGCCTTGAGAGAAGAAGAGGGAGGGAAAAGAAGACGGGAACAAGAACGCTGTTCGAGCGCAGGAGACCCATCAGCGCAACGGTCACAGAGATGTGGCTGCGGGTGACGACGGCAATGCACTCCTACATGATTGCGCTGGACTGACGCGCCCGCATTCCGCGGATGTAGCACAGCTGGCACCAGAAGCACAAGAAACAGTACACGCTCTCCGTGTAGACGGCGGCGAAGTGTGCCGACGCCGGGTTGTATATGAACAGGAGAACGGACACCTTCACGAGATAGGGGGAGGGAAGAACAGCAGCAGATAGCTCATACAAGACTGCCGCTGACAGCGCAAAGAATACAGTTCTACGCATGAAAGAGAACGAATAGGAGCACAGAACGAGCTGAACGGTGAGGACAACGAGTTGGATGGGGGCACCTTTCGTCACCATCCTACCCGTCATTCAGCATCCAATGCAAAACACGACAAGGCGAATGAGCCACGGAAGAAGAGGGAAGAACGCCACATTCTCGTCATACTGATAGCCGTTCAGAGCGATGCCCATATAGTGGCTATTCCTCGTACACACCAAAAGGGACATACATTCCATCCCAGTTCAACGATCGGAGGAGAACGGAATCCACGCTCTTTTCGGCCGAGTACGACGGATACAATTGTTTCTAGACGATGATCAATGTGAAAGAGCGAAACGAGAAGAAGCGATACGGAGTTGTCAAATGGCGGGGCAGAGAGAGAAGCAACGCATGCTACCAGAAGACACAGCCCTCTCGAGAGAAGAACGTTCCACACGATCCACCCGAGCACCTTTCCTTGAAGCATTCAATAACAAACACTGAGACGAAGACGAATGTTACAAGAAAGACAAGTCTATCTGGAACGTACGGATGATGAACATCACGAGAGACGGAACCACATACACGCCCATAGCCACACCAATCGCATATCCGCCCAGCGTGTCTCCAATCCAATGGGCGCCGAAGTACACTCTGGCGAACATGGTTGGGAGCGGGAGGAGGAAGAATAGATACTTCCCAGTGAGCGAATACAGCACACCTCCAATCACGGCTGCCTAGAGTCAAGGACGGAAGAGAGACCCACCTGTGCACTGTCGCCTGACGGGAATGCGGGGTTCGTCAAGTCCTTCCGAAGCGGAATGACGCGATTCGGGATGTCCTCCTCGCAGGGTCGCTGACGACCGAATAGATATTTCATCGGCTCCGTGATGACAACGGTCACCACACTACACTGACAGGGAACAGAAATGCAGTACCAGCACAGAGCCACATACGCTCCCATGCGCAGGTTGACGAAAAGAGAAAAGAGAATGACCACAAGAGGTAGGAAGTAGCGCCCAAAGAGCAGGGCGGGAAACAAGGTAGCCCATTCAAGTGATTTCCGAAGACGCATTCTACGGGTTCAATCCTCCGCCATGACCGACTTGTGGAGCTTTCCGCTCACATGCTTATCCACTGCGGACACTTCGTGCAGCAGTTCGATCATTCCCGAGCGAGCGCTTTTGCCGCTCTCCTCTTGGTTTGGCATGTCAACAGAGACCGAGTGATGAATTCTTCACGACAACACGTGCGCTTTACAAAACGAAGATGATTGTGACTCTCCCTCTCCAAGTGTACCACAACGCAATTTCACGACGAAACACACCGCAAACGCACTCCCTGGAGCCTCATCGCTGATGTGCGGTATCCTTCTCAGAATGGGTTGTCCGACCGTTCTACGTTTGGACAGCGGGAGAGGGGCGTGAATGAGCGATTCTTTCTCCTCTGTGCAATTCTTCGTGCGCCCAATCATCGGATTGAACTGGATACTATCACTGGATTGCTTATTCCGTTTAGAAACCATTTTAATTTTGCGAATGAGTCCGTTTTGGAAGAAGCCAACCCTTCAAGATCAGGTTATCGAACTAAAGATGAGTTCGAGGATGCTGAACAGCCAATACAAGAAGTGTATGCAGGAGTCTGCCAACTACGAGAAGAAGGTGAGAGCCGTACACTCCTCTCCTTGCGGATAATCGATAGGAAGTGGCGAAAGGCAACACAGATAATGCGATGCTGTACGCTGACGTATGTCGCCCGTTTCCCCTGTGATTCGTAGAGCGCCGTCCGCATGAGGAGCCAGGCAAAGCAGTTCATGGTTCTCGGAAGTCGTCTGGAAGCGGCTGCGATGAACCTCCAGAGTGTAGAAAATATGTCCACGGTTCGAATCTGGCGATGGATCTCACGCGATAGGTGTCAAAGTCGCTCGCAACGAGCGTAGCTGCCATTAAGGCTGCGTCCACTTCCCTCGATATCACTCGCGTAGGTGCATTACGTGCTGTCGTGACTGCTAGATGTACAAGGTCATGGACCAGTTCAAGCAGGCGTGCGAAGATAGCAATGTACAGTAGGAGTGCTGCCTGTGATTCACTCTAGAATGGCCGGATTCGAAACAGCCATGGGTACGCAGTCCGTGGCGGATTCTGTGAGAGGTGGAAGCGAGTGGTGACATGTAGGAGGAGGCAAAGTCTCTTTTCGACAAGATCTCCATGGAAGAGGCTGTCAAGAAGGGCCAGGTGATCGGAGACACTCCTGTGGGGCAAGGTACGTCGTGTCGCTCTCTCTTGACTGTAGTTGCCACTCAGAACCCCCAGAACGTGGCGGGTCCTAGCGCTACGGAAGATCTTATGAACCGTCTTAATAAACTGTAATTGTTCCCTCGCTTGTTTAACAAACACGCGCACACTTCGGTCAGCAGTCGCTTCGCCTTTCGCTTGCTCGCCCTCTTGCTTAGCCACACAAACGCCCAGTCGAATCCGAGATAAAACGCCAACTCGACGCAGAACCACAGGACAATCATCGCCCACGACAGCTTGGTCGGGTCCATGAACCAGTAGGGGAACCAGCCCGTTGCAAGGCATCCCAGGAGCAGGAAGAGAACGTAGTAAAGCAAGGGATAGGCAATACTCATGCCCACAGCCCACGGATAACTAAACTCGGTGGGCGAATAGTACACGAAATCCACAATCTTCGCCACAGGGGAAATGAGGTGGTCAAAGACCTGGTACACGCCATCGGGAAGACTCCACGTCTATACATAATCGAAATCGCAGTATCGCACCATTTCCCAAGAGAGAAGAGCCCAGAACACGACACCGACCAGTGTCATGCTCACGGTCGCAACAAAGCCAAGGATGGTTAGAAAGCTCTCGTATGTGGATCGTGAGGTCGCGGAATCGAGATACGATGTCTTTTCGCCAAGAACACCCGAAATCACGGTCCTCTTCCTTTTCTGGGAGAGGACATGAATGAGCTTCAGCAGGAAGTAGATCCACGTCAAGATATTCGTCCATATCGTGAAGAAGCAGAAGATCTGGTAGTGACCCGTCTCCACGTTCATCGTCAGCTCAACGACGAGCGAGATCATCGAGAGCGCGCAAAGAACGAGAAAGCCATAGAGTGACTCCATAACAAACACGGAAAATGGAACCAGACTTGTAGGTGACAGTGCCGAAGCGGCTCCGTAGCGACCCACCGCTACTGAAATTGAAGGCGGCCTGATTGTTTCTGCTTTTTCTTCTCGCATCCTTGAAGATGGCTTCTCTCGAATACACATCCCCTCCCTCTTCCTTTTGCTGCTTTTTCAACTACGCGTAATCGTTCTGCACCGACTCTACTCGTTTGTTCATCTCTCCCAGCGATTCGGGCCGATACAGCCGCTCGTACTCCTCAAACGACTTCTCCAACTCCTTCTGCTTCTTCTGCTCCTCCTCTCTCGTCAGCTGCTCTTGCTCCACACTTCACGTGAATCATCACCACGACTCCTACTAACCACCGATTAGCGTCTTCGACAAATGCTCCCTCCTCCGCTTCTCTCTCTCCTCCGGCGTCTCCGTCCACGAAGGGTCCATCTACACCTCACACCTCTCATCCTCGCTCACTTTGCAGCCCGCGGGGATGTTGGCGAAGCGTCGCGGTCGTCCCGTCGCAAACGCCGAGGAAATCGCGTCCGACGGCATCATGGTCATCCACTTCTGGCGCTCCTTCTTTGCGCCCGCGCCTTCCGCCTTCTCCTGGAGCTCCTGAATGTGTTGCAGCGTCTCCGCTGTCGGCTTCCGGTCCTCTTGCTGGGGGAGAGACGGACCGATCTCCTCGTCGTCCTCTTCGATCTGCACGGGAATCCCTTGCTCCATGAGCTGGCGAATGGCTAGGCGTTACACATATGGATCAGAACCACCTTCGGGCAGAACAGGACCCACTGCTGCTGGCGTCTCCATAACGGGTGGAGGAGGGCGTTCTGGGCCTATTGGACCCATCGGAACTTCCTCCTCCTCTTCCTCCTCCAATTCGTCAAGATCAAGGGCGTTTTCATCCTTCACCTCGGTCTTCTCCGGGTGAAGCGCAGCCTCAAGACCATCAACATTTTCCTCAAAGCAATCGCCAAGCACTTCAAATACCCCGCAATTGTTGTACTCGTTCTCGTCCCAGAAGTAGCCACGATTCGTCTGAGGAAGGTCCATGAGAGAGAAGCAGACTTGGAGAGTCCCCTGTAGCAGCGAGTTGGAAATCTTGCTCAAGTCAACTCCATATCCATTGTCCAGCAAGTTCAGTTGGGTCTTCAAGTCCTCGAAGTCATCCGGATACTGTTTGCGGTAGTCCAGGAGAATCCTCTTCACTTTGCTACTCGTAAGCATTCTATTCTTCTCTCTACTTTACGCGCTCCAGAAGCGGATCACTCTGCTCCGTGTTCTGGGAGGGTTGTTCATGACTCACCGTTTCCTTCGCTTCGCTCTTAGATTCATGCATTTCTTCTCTGTGTATCCCCTCGTCCTGTTCTTGATTCTTCTCCTTCTCCTCACCGTGATGACGATGGTGGTGCTCCCTATCTCGTCTGTGGTGATGATGTCGGTGATGGCTGTGCGAGTGACGAGAGGGCTCAGGCATTGTTTGAGTTTGAGAGTGAGACAGTAGCGTTATAGGGTGTAGTGTTGGAGATCTCTCAGTGCTCGAATAGCTCAGCTGGTTAGAGCGTCGTGCTAATAACGCGAAGGTCTGGGGTTCGATCCCCCGTTTGAGCATTTTTCTTTTTCAACAAACAACCGCAGTGCCGATGCGACCGATGGTGACTCCGACTTCTTTCTCTGTGATGTCGGCTGCGACTTCGTTCACGGCTGTGATGCCTGGAGTGGCTTGGATCACGGCTGCGATATCGGGAGTGACTCTGTTCATGCCGTCTGTTGTCGTCGCGGTCGTGGTGATGATCGTCGTTGTATTTGCGAGAGTGATCTCTCTTGTCGCGCTCATTCCCGTCTTCTCTCTTGCGCTCATCACCGTTCTCCCTTCTTCCATATTCACGAACATTCTCTCTCCTGTCACGCTCATTTACACCCTCTCTCCTGTCACGCTCATTTACACCCTCTCTCCTATAACCACCCCTCTCCTTGTCACCCTGATCACGCATCGAATTCCTATTACCGCCATATCCCGCCTTCGCATTCTCATTCCCCGGCCCTCTATTCCTGTTGATGCTCGTGTACAACGCACGGAATGGACAGTCCCGCCCTCCAAATCGCATCTGTCCACTCTGCTTCTTTCCTCCAATGCCTCCTCCAAAGCGACGAGGAACCCAACCAGGCATCGTCTTGTTTCGCATAAAGTCAACAAGGATCTGAGCGCCGTCAACATACTGGCGATGAGTGCTGTAGAATGCGGAAACAAAGTCCTCCTCGTGCTTGTACTCGATGAATCCATAACCAAGGAAGTACCCCGTCACTAGCGCATCACTCGACGAAGCAAAGCAAACCCAAGTCTCGAATGAGATGGATCGACTGAATCCTTCCATATTTGGAGAAGAACGCCGACACGGTATCCTCGCTTGTGGTAGGTCTAAGTATGAACTGTACGGAAAGAAACGACTTTAATCGACTCACAAACAGCGTCTTGTATGGATCACAGGTTATTTCAGGGTTATCATATTTGCAATCTTCTTCTCATCACATGGTAACGATGGGGTACAATGGTTCTGGTACGCTCGCTGCAATCCATGATCATGAGGAGCTATATCGGTTCCGTCCATACTGCCGTTTCGAATCGGATCGTACTCCTCATGGTACCTAACCCTGATACAGAAAGACAAAGCCACACCAAAAACCATAGTCACGCTTCTGATACGTACTCATATGAGCTCAAACGACGATACGTTGCAAAGAAACAATGACAACAATAAAACAGTTAGGACAGATACAAAGAATGCGCTTTCACAAGGATTGGCACAAACTGACTCTCCAACGGATGATCGTCCTTCTTCACGATGAGCTCGACAGCAGCCTGGTCATTCTGCTCTGCACCGGAGTACGACATCTTCTCATTCTTCGCGCTCTTCTTGTTGAAAACCAGTCTGATCTCCTGGTACCGCGTCATCAAGATGTTCGCGACGACACAGTCCACGTTGTATCTCACAATCGCGGAAGAGGCCTTCTGCAACAGGATGGCTGTGTCCGTTTCCAACTTGAATGAAACGGTGTACGCCTCCGGCGCCCATTCGTGCGTCACCATGTATAGCATCTTGGGAGTGTTGGTTAACGGAATGTGAGGATCACCCGCTGCCGACTGGATCTTGTGCTCTCCCATCTGGTGGTAGGGAATATAGAAGTCAGACACCGCAGCCGCAGAGTAGATCATTGCCCGCGGACCCATCGGCTTCACAGCAACACACGCGAGGTGGAATTGGAGCATGTACTCAAATACCGACGTGTACTGGACCTCGAGGAGAGAAGACTCTTTCTGGACAGCCCTCAGGTAACGGAAGGCTTCGAGAACTCGGCAGTCCACATCGGGCACTATCCATCAGCAATACACACCAAATCCACAAAGCAGTCTGTTCCCCTCTTCTCTGAGCATGTCCATATGGTCGTCGAGACAGCTGTCAATGGTGGATCGGAACGGTCGCTTTGTTCCTTCTCTGTACAAGAATATCACAAAGTAGCCTTCCTTCAGGAAGTATCTAGACGTCATACGAAGCAACAACAGCCACTCGGCACTCACGGCTCCTCTGGCGCCTGTCGAGAAGTTGTCAATGAAGCGCACTGTGTGCCTTTCCAGAGGCACAGTGGTGCCTCCCGAGGTGATGACAACTACGCGTTTCTTCTGCTCCACCGCCTTTTGAACGAATTCAGTGTACGGCACCCCGTCAAAGTGGTACTCCTAGAGGCGTGAGGACGAATCAGGGAGCAAACCGATTGCACCTCCGCAAAAAAGTCATAGCACTTCTGGATTTCACGCTCCTCCATTCTATTCTTTTGATCGTGGCTTCTTTTCCGCGCTGTCAATCAAACGAAATCGGCTCGTTTTTCGGCAGTCATTTGGGAGCAAGAGAGAACGGAAGATTTCTCATTTGATTTCAATGTTCCGTGCTCTGGGAAGTGCTAGATTGGTCGGTCGGTCGCTGCAGCGCTGTGGTATCCGCTCGCTCGCTTCGTCGGTTGGGTTTGAGTTTCTCCCATTTGTTTCGGCTCATCGCGATAGCTACGATTTGCTCGTAATCGGCGGAGGGTCGGGCGGCATCTCTTGCGCCCAGGAGGCGAGCGCGAACGGTTTCTTTCTATTGGACGGATTACGTGTAGGCGCGAGAGTCGGTTTGCTGGACTTCGTCGATCCGAGCACCCAGGGAACGACTTGGGGACTGGGCGGCACGTGCGTCAATGTCGGGTGCATCCCCAAGAAGCTGTTCCATCTGGCGGCGACCTACTGCGACAATGAGCAAGATGCGGAGATGATTGGGTTTCAAGTGGCGCAGAACGCGGGTTGTGAATCGTAGGAACCGCTGAATCGAAAGGTGGATTGGAACAAGATGGTCTCCAACATCACCTCGTACATCATGAGCCTCAATTTCAAATATCGTGCCAGCATGATGGACAACGACGTGGAGTAGAGTTCGTTCCCGGGGATAACGATCAGCTACATCAACGCGAAGGGCAGTTTCGTGGATGAGAAAACGGTGCATATCAAGAGTACACAAACAGAACGGGACATTACCGCGCGTCACATCGTCATTGCTACCGGAGGCAGACCCTCGATTCCGTACTCCATCGCCTTCTCCTCCACCGTAGCTCGATTCCTGGCGCGAAGGAACTGGCAATCACCAGCGACGATCTCTTCCGTCTGAGCAAGCCGCCAGGTAGGCGTGGACTGCGGCGTGCATGGTAGGCAAGACGCTGATCGTGGGCGCGTCGTACATCGCGTTGGAGTGCGCGGGCTTCCTGCACAGCTTCGGCTTCGACACGAGCGTGATGGTGCGGTCCCGCGTCCTGCGCAAGTTCGACGAGCAGATGGGCGATCTGATCCAGGCGGACATGGAGCGACGCGGCGTTCACTTCCTGGAGCGTTCGCTGCCCACATCGTGAAACATGGCTGGTCGTGTGACGCGTAGGCTGGAGCGCGAGGACGACGGGCGCATCCGCGTGAAGTGGGTGATGAACAACGTCACGCAGAAGGAGGACTGCTTCGACACCGTGATGTTCGCCACCGGTCGCCACGCCTGCACCGACTCGCTCAACCTGCAGGCGGTGAAGCTCTTCGCCGAACCCGGCTCGGGGAAGATCGTGTGTCCCGAGGGCGAGACGACGCGCGTGAAGAACATCCACGTGATCGGCGACGCGCGCTTCGGCAACCCCGAGCTGACGCCTGTCGCCATTAAGCAGGGCACGCTGCTGGCGGACCGTCTGTTCGGCGGCAGCACGAGACAGATGGACTACTCGTACATCCCGACGACGGTGTTCACGCCGCTGGAGTACTCGTCGGTGGGCATCACGGAGGAGGAGGCGCAGAAACAGTACGGCGGCGACAAGTTCGAGGTGTACCACCTCCACTACGACACGCTGGAGCAGGGCTTCCTGGGCAGAGTGGACAAGAAGGGAATGCCGATGGAGAACCAGTGCTACTCCAAGATCATCACCATGCGGGAAGCGCCGCGCCGGGTGCTCGGAGCGCACATCCTGGGTCCGAACAGTGGCGAGATCATTCAGGGACTCGCGCTGAGCATGAAGCTGGGCGCGACGAAGGACGATTTGGAGGCTTTCGTGCCCATTCATCCTACGCACGGGGAAGAGGTGTTCAACCTGAATACGACGAAGGAGCAAAGCATGTTTGCCTCAAAGCGCTCTTGCTGATCCAACTAAGCGCATTACGGGTTTCACGGGTTTTTCGCCGTAATGTGCTTTCTGAACCGTCTGATTCGATTTTCACGATTATATGATGGGCTGTGGGCAAACTCGCCGAGACCTGCAGAACTGAGCTTCTTGAAAGGAGAATCGCGTCGTGTTTGTTGGGAAACAACGAAAACAATTACTGCACACTGTCTGCGTCGATAAAGCAGAAATAGGGGATGAGGATACCGACGAGCATCGCAAGCAAGTGCCAAGCCTTCAGGTTCGAGCCAATCTCGGGCACGATGTGAGTGATAGACACGTAGAGGAAGGTACCAGCGGAGAAGGCGAAGCAGACGGGCAGGAAAGCGCCGTTCAGCTCCACGCTCCACAAGCAGAGCATCGCCATGATGAACGTAGCAAGAGGCGTAGTTCCGGCGAAAATGAGAATGTACTTGGTAGCTACACATAAGACGCGTCACCCACAACTCACATTCACACATCGTCAACTCCAGCTTCTTGAAGTAGGCGCCCAGACCGAAGGCAGCGGCGGACTTGTGGAGGGCAATAGCGAAGAAGATGACCCACAGGGCTCTGGGGTTCTTGCTCAGCATAGCAGCGCCGATAGCCACGCCATCGAAAATGGAGTGGAAGCAAAGACCCCACACAGTCGACTGGTAGGAGTGGCGGTGGCCAACCTCCTCCTTGTGGCTCTCCTCGTGCGTGCATTCTTCGTGTTCATGTTCATGCTCGTGTTCATGCTCGTGCTCATGCTCGTGCTCATGCTCGTGTTCATGCTCATGCTCCTCATGGCCGTGCTCGTGACCGTGGCTGTGGGAGTGAGCGAAGCAGCGATGAGTGAGGGAATCGGCGAACATCATCACGGCAAAGCCAATCGTGATGCAAATACCAATCAAACGGTAGGCATTCATTTCCGCCTCCTCCGTCTTGATTTCACCGATATTCTCGAGCGCATCGGAAATGGACTCGGGAATAACGGCCGTGAAGGCGGCTCCAATCATCAAACCAGCGCCCAGCGCTCCGATGATGGACATTCCAGTCTGGCGCACACGCAGCCAGTAAGGAAGGAAGCACATAATGCATGTCCAAATGAGGAGCAATATACAGAGGAAGAGGATAAACCAGATGGAAACCTTGTGTTCAGCGAACAGAGAGAATACCTTTTCGAGCATGATTCACGTTCTTTTTGAGAATAGAACAGGACCGCGGTTATTTCATTGTGTTACCCTCTGTGTTCCATCATCGAGGATTCGCGAATCGCGCTATTCTTGCTATTCCGAGCGCCATCTTTCGTGGAACAGCGAATATAACATATTCGAGCAGTCCATTCCGATATGAGCGTAGGAGTCATCATCCCCGATTCTCTCTTAGGATAGTGCAATCGACGGAGATGTGTACGCTGTGCAATATGTATTATTCGTTCCACTTCACCTCACTTTCTAGGAGAAAACACGGTGCAGCTCCTGCTATTGCTGTTTACGTGGACACTCTGTATGTCCATTGGATTCTATGTGAGGAAATAGGACGAGGATGCTTGTTTCGTGTTCTTCAAGAAGAAGGGCGAGGAAAGGAGCTTTCTTGCCGTTCCTCTATCACATCGGATCGTCGAGTTAATGGGGGTGGAAAGATCGTCCTGACTTTCACCGTAGAATCAATTGACCGTGAAGGAAGGGAGCGAATCTCCGTCCCTGTCATTTTGTTTAGCAACAGAGGAGGAGGCGGAGCTGTGGCTGCATTCAGCGCTTCGTATCCAACACAACACGTCATCCAATACGACCAGCGTGCAAACCATTATATCAACTGCGTCCTCCTCTGCGACGGACCTTCCTACGCTGACGAAGATCATCTCATCGGTGAATCTGTCGCGATTCTTCTGACACCCAGATTAACGTGTCTCTCGAGACCCGCGTGGAATCTCTTCAGACCCTCTCCGCCATTTCTCTGAACACGCTGTACGCCTACGTCCACAACGTACCCGCCCATGTCCCCGTCACCCGTAGTTCGACCTCACGCTCACGGGCACGCGCAGCATCGCGTGGAAGCTGGCGCTGGGCGTTCTCCCCCCAGAGCGCTCCGTCCCGCAGTGGTGCGAGCATCTCCGCGCGCAGCGACAGTCCTACGAGCAGGTGCGCCACACGCACACGCGGGAAATCACAGCCGTTGCGATGGGGCGGGAGAGTGAGGCGTAGACGTGGTCCGAGCGCGACTCCGCGCAGTACGGACACCTGCGCGAGATCGAGTCGATGATCCGGAAGGACTGCACGCGCACGTTCAGCCATGTCTTGTTTTTCAAGAGCGCGGTCATCCAGGACATGATCGTGCGTCTGCTGCTCGTCTTCACGCTGGAGCACCCCGACATCGGCTACAAGCAGGGACTCACCGACCTCGTCGCCGTCCTTCTTCTCTGCGTCTACTGCGAGCGCGACAAGGACTCCACGCCTCCTCCTTCGGACGGCAGTTTCGCCCTTCAGCAGCACACGCTGGACGTGCTCGACGCGCACCTCCGCTTCCAGCCGCAGCTCCACGACCAGCAGAGCCGCGCCTTCGAGGCCGTGGCGACTCCCGAGCAGCACGCGATGATCGCGGGCCTGCGGGAGCTGACGGCGACGGAGTTCATCGAGCACGACTGCTACCTGCTGCTGCTGGCGCTGTTCCGACCGCTCGTGGGCTGCTACAGCGCGCAGTACGAGGCGTCTCCCGACGGGATCGAGCACCGCATCGAGAGGGTCGTGGCGCTGGTGACGGAGTGGAAGCCCGCCGTGGCGGAGACCTTCAGCGTGGCGATTGAGCGTCCGTGTGAGCCGTAGAAGTGCGAGGTGCACCCCTCGATCTGCCTCCTGCGGTGGCTGCGCCTGCTCTTCGTGCGTGAGTTCTCGCTGGAGGGCGTGTTCTATCTGTGGGACCGCGTGCTCGTCCACCCGCTACCCAACTACCCCGTGCTCGAGTACGTGGCGACGGCGATCCTCCTGCTGCTCGAGACGCCCATCCGGCAGTGCGAGTCGATCCAGCAGCTAATGACGCTCCTCCAGGACGGCTGCCACTCGCTGAATGTGCGGACTGTGTGGGAGCTGGCGCTGTGTCTGTGGAGGACGAAGGAGGCGACGGCGTATGAGGCGGTGGTGGTGGCGAGCGAGAAGAAGCCGGAGGAGAAGAAGGAGAAGGCCTTTTCGCTGCGACGGCTGTTTCATCCTCCCAGGAGGGTGCTGAAGGGGAGGAAGTCGCGCGAAGAGTCTTCTGGCTCTGCCAAGTCGTTGAGCGGCGCTCTTCCTTCGGATGCTTCCTCTCAGTCGTTGAGTGCCCTCTCTCAAGCCAATCCTTCCTCTCAGTCGTTGACTGCCCTCTCTCAAACTAATCCTTCCTCTCAGTCGTTGAGTGCCCTCTCTCTAGCCAACGCGTCCTCTCGGTCGCTAGATGACATCTCTCCGTCAATCACTCCCTCCGAATCATTTAATGTCGCTTCTCTGAACGTGCAACCCAACTTCTCACCTTCTACACCTACGGAGGCCCCGGACCCTTCCCCTATCGTGAATTCACCTGAAAAGCCGGAGGACGCCATTCAGATGGACGCAGCTAGCATTTTGAGCAAATACTTTCACTCCTCTGTTTGAATAACAAACACAAGAACGACAGATGGGAAAGGAGTTGTTACCTCCCTGAAGTGCTTTAATAAAGGACTGGTGTAACTTAGAAAGGGCACACGTGTCGTTTTTCAACTCCAAAGAGAACTCTCTGTTATACTTGGATCTACATGTCACAGCAAGTCACGAGGAATACATCCTGTGGGGGATATCAAACCCAAAGTCTTCCATAAGCACATAAAACTGGTAACCAAGATACCGCAAGTGATGAATGAACTGAACCTTGTTAAATCCATAATCATAATAAAGGGGGTGGTATAGAGGAAGCACTCTGGACCGCTTTACAATCACATAGGGTTCCATTGTCGAATAGTTCAGACATCGCAGCTGCTGCAGCAACTCGCCTCTAGACTCGTACCAATACCGCCCTAAATAGAGCTGGACGTGAACGGTCACGAAAAGGACTACATGTTTGTTCATCTGCGGATTCGCCAGATTCGCCTCTCCGAGCTCAACGCGCTTCACCAACTCCAGCTTGTTCGTTGGAATATACGGCGTGATTCTACCCGTGACTCCGCCACCACAGCCATGCTGGAGAGAGGAGAGCGACGCGCCGTACGCCGCCTTCAACGAAGAGGAAAACTGGAAGGCGGGCAGAATCACCGCAGCGTAGTCGCTCGCCAGCACCTCCTTCGGCAGCTGCTGGAAGTGGGGCAGCAGGGACTCTATCGCGTGAGGGGAGAGAGCAATGCAAACCGGAAGGGAGAAGGTCGATGTCGAAGGCGATGAAGTGGGACGTGTGGAGCCGGAGAATCGCCAGGTCGCGCAGCAGGTTGATGGGGTAAAGCGGATTGGGGCGCGCTTCGTGGATGAGAGTTCCGTGCGACTCGCTGACGATGTAGTTGCTGTCGCTGGATTGTTGGGACGCGACAACGTAGATCGTGACATCCAAATCGGGATGGTTCTTGTGCGACTCCAGGAAGTGATCTACTACAAGTATCTCACTCTCGGAGCACCATATCGCCAAAGAAATGGAGCTGTTCCATCTCGAAGAAAACAAGTCGAACACGGGAAGACGATCCGTTCTACACATCAGCGCACACCAACTGCAGTACGATGCATGGATTACGGCAGTCAGACTAGCACCACTCCCAGCATCCACTACAACATCACCATACCAGCATAGTGCGCACCTGCACTGGGCGAAAAGGGGTGAACTGACTTGTCGCGAGAGTTCCAAGTGAGGATGTAGTGCTCCTGGCAGAAGAAGAACAAACGGTCCTCCTTGCAAGGAAAATAGAAAAACTCCTTGAAAGAGGCGAACGCTTCCAACAGTCCCATCCCACTCGGCAAGGAAAAAGGCGGCTTCGTCAGGTTCACGTAAGCGGACAGGATTTGCGAGTAATTGAGCATGCCGTTCATCTCCAGATACTCTCTCTCACTGATAAATGACTTGGGACGAGGCGATTCCCCGACAAGAGTTCGACGTTGCGGTGTAGAGTCATGCAACGTCCTCTTTCGCAGCAGGGCAATGTTTTTGTTCTCGCTGTGACTGAATCCCATCACGAAATAATCAACCGCCAGCTTCGTCCCGTTTTCACCAAAGAGAGAGTTCGACGGATCCAGAGCCAGCTTAAACGAAATAGCGTTCATCATGATCTTAAAGTATACCGTTAAACCCCCGAGCAGGAGAAGAACACAAAAACGCAGGAACGTCATGGACTCCGCTTCAACACTATTGCCTTTCATGCAACGGACGGAGTAGCAACAAACAGCGGCAACAAGAGACTAGTGGGAACTCGGATAATGGCCATAGGGGTAATAGGGCCGCTGGACATATTCATTCGCGCAAAACGGCGGGGGCGGGAGAATCTGACTTGTATTTGGAATCGGGGGGACTTGATTTGTGTTCGGAATCGGGAGGACTTGACCTGTGTTCGGAATCGGGGGAACGGTCGTGCCCGAACACACGGGGAAGGCGTTCGGCTCCACCGACGGAATGCCAAACACCGGAGGATGTGCGACGACGCTTGTAGGGTTACTGACCACGTTGGCTACGGGAGGCAGAGGCGGGACCAATGGCGGGGGACAGACCGTCGGTGGAGGGTAATAGAACTCTGTAGACCGCGTGTGAGGCGCCGCGTCCTTCGCAGCGGGTGTGTGTCGAAGCGGGTACGGCAGTGTGGGGACCAGCAGAATGGGTTTGGGGATCGGCGGGAAGCGGTGCAGCATGGACTGGCGCTGCTGCTCGCACTGGCGATAGTACGCCTCCTTGCGCTGCTGCTCCTGCGGGGTGAACACGTACTTCAGAAGAGGGCATCCTGAAGGAGCGATATTGACGATGGCGGGAATGGACACACTTTCTATACATGACGCGTGGGATGATGCGCTACGTTCGCGCAAGCTCGGTACACTGCACAGGTTGCGCAGCTCGTTGTAGAACGCCTCGTACTGGTCAGGAAACACGGCGAGCGAGAAGTGGATCCGGCAGAGAAACTCCACTTCGAGCGTGTTAATCTGCCACACGCTCAACTGATTGAAGCTGGCGTAGAAATCGGACCGGTAGCATATTTCGTCAAAGAACTTCTGCGCCAGCACAATTCTAGCCGCTAAACCACCACAAGCAAGCATCACGAGGAAATGACAAGGTTCCGGATTGAAGAATCGTTGACAATGCCGGGGACACATTTGTTTATCCGTACAATGTACATGAGGGAAATGATGTAGCACTCCAAGCAGCAGCTCATGCGGAGGAATAGACTATCCGTGACGGGTGAAATGCACCGATACTTCTTGAAAAAGTCCTCCAAGGATAGAACTTGCGAATCATAGCGTGAAAACAGAGATTGGTCATTGCGTTGTTTTTTCTACGGATAAGACATGCCAAACGTACCAACCCTAGCATTCTCCTCCATCACACGATTGACGTAATACACGTAGATCTTTGCTATATCTCCAATGTTGTATTGCTCCATGACGCATGCACTGGACGATTCTCCCTCAAGAAACAAGAAGTGACACTCGGAACGATAGACTAGAGAGAAATCAAGTACTGGATGAAGTAAGAGTCGGTCAGAGAGAAGATCGCAAGAAAAGGGGAAGAAAACGAATCTTTCTGTGATTCTTCACAGATACGGAATCAGGTCAACGCCCTGCGTGTTTTGTTGTGTATGTGAATTGTGATTGGTGGGGCTAGCTAGATGCAGAAAGGAAAGACAGTACTGTTGTCTGTTCTTTCCCAAAACTTTGAAGGTTTTCAACGCAGACTCCGAGTCTGCTTCGTGCTTTTGCAGTCATTCCCTTCTTTCACCCTCATCCACGAGGAAGTCCGTCTTACTACGCGCATTCTCCAGCTATGTCCAAGTTCAAGTGATTATAGGCAGACGGAACCATCGAAAGGAGAGTAAAACCAAAACACAAATGGAGACCAAAATCCCCCCATTTTGGAGTGCACCTTTCCCCTTTTGTTGGTTTCTTTCGCACACATTCTGTCTTCAATTCAGCCGACGATACTT
>ERZ1106923.374-NODE-374-length-17839-cov-18.201979_pt1 | contig 17839 bp, 24 predicted proteins | sample MGYA00403657_ERZ1106923 | MGnify/ENA primary metagenome ERZ1106923 (study PRJEB35170, sample SAMEA104062425) | human gut metagenome | biome: human gut; feature: human-associated habitat; material: faeces | place: Denmark | collected 2012-06-19 ...
GGCTCTGGCGCACAAGATGCACGTGAATCTGGAGGAGAACGGAACGATGAAGCTGAAGAGCTGGTAAGTGGTAACGCAATGAGTGGGTGTGTTTGTTGGTCATGCGTTCTGTGGAATGTGATCGGGTGTTAGGGTTCAGCGTTGCGATCTGTCGGGGATGAAGAGCAGTACCTGGCTTCTTTCGCAGGGATTGCGTTATCTGACATGTCGAGAAACGGACTTATTCAGTTTTTATGGAGCACGAATTTGTCTTCCAAAACAGCCGCGTGAAGATTGTCTTCGGAAGCAAAGACAAGCTGAACAACCACAAGGCGGAGTTTGAAGTCCCGTGTTGATGGGCGGAGTCATCACTAGCAATTCACTCATCTCCAGTTCAAGAACATTGTCTTTCTGTGCGGTAATGCGAAGCTCAAAACAATGATGCCGTTAAGGCTTCAGTTAAAGGAATCGTCAACCATCACGATTCGTCCCTTCTACACTTACGCAATCGAGTGGCATGGAGAGGTAAAGCAGCTTCCGCTGTATTCTTGCATCTCTGTCAAAGCGGTAATCATGGAGGCAATTCGGGTTCTAAAGCTGCAACCGAGCGACTGTGCCCAGTACTATCTGTATCTGAAGGCATCCGGGCAGCGTCTGAGAGGAGACGAAATCGTTCCCGTTGACGGATATGGAGCCAACTCCTTGATTCTACAATGCAAACGTCCACGTAGGAAGGAATTCTGTGAGTTCATCATAGCATCATCGCAGCAGCAAGCCCAAACTGTGCAGAGCAGCGTGAAACGGAGGGAACATCTTCTGGTCACGCTTCACATCACTTTTGGTGATTCTGCCCGACTACCCCATTCTCTCTCGGTGCCAGACTCAACGCTCATTCAAAGTGTTCTCGATGCATACATCAAAGTCTAATCGATGGAAGCGAGTCATGAGTAGGTCATCTACAAAGAGAGATACACGCCTGTTCTATTCAAATCGTTCTGCCTCACATACCAAAAGAATCCATTGGATAGTCAGAAGAGCGTTCGTGATGTGAAGTTGCCGTCTGGAGCGCAGTTAGTCTGTTTGCTTTGTCCCTTTTCTTTACTTGCAGGCTGCCGTCGTTCGGACCTTCTCAAGCAGTCATCCAAGTCGCAGCCAAAGAAGTACATCTCCGTCTCCATTTCGGAAGCGGACGATGAACCCCAGTCAAGGGAATACGCGTTTCCATCCGACACTGCCCTCATCTGCATCCTCGATGCGTATCTCAATGTACTCCTTCGCTGCTGTCTTCACTCTAGGACTTGTTTCGGAGCGTTGCCTACAAGCGCGTCATGCCGTTCATGACCTTCGAGTACAACGGAGTGCCCGTGGATTTGGACTCGACCTTGGGATCGCTCGCGTCTTCTCTCTTCATTCGTCTGACCTGTGCGTTGCGTGTGAATGTTGTGAGTCCTAGGCGTGGAGAAGGGTGTGTCATCAGTCATTGAACAACAGCCTTCAACACACGCTAGACAAACCCCATCACTCACTCAACAACCCCACCACCTCCACGTCGTCGTCTCGTTCACACTGAAGAACATGCTGTCGAAGCCATTTGACGTGGAGGCGACGACGACGGTACAAGCACTGTGGGAGATGTACATGGAGAAGGAGGAAAACCGGACCGAGCTGGCGCACTTCGTTCTGACGCACGACGACCGCGTGCTCGACCCGAACAGCACGCTGGAGGACTGCCAGCTGGAGGAGCCCGTCGAGCTCGTTCTGAAGGAGAACATCACAACACCCGTGGAGGCACCCAAACCACCCATCGAGGTGGTGAACGCCGTCACGGGCAAGACGACCACACTCACGGAGTACGACGACGCGGCGGTGGCGCTGAAGGAGTGTGTGCTTGTAACACTGAGGGCGTTTCACTGACGCGTAGGGCGTTACGGATTGCTGCTTCAACGACTGCGCGGTCTTCAACGCGTCCGGCATCGAGTTCGACGACACGATGCTGGACGAGAACCACACTCCGTTTCTCTTCTTCGTCGTCGAGAAGTCCGTCTTCTCGATGCCTCCTCTCGTCGTCGACTCCGTTCACAGCACCTCCGTCTTCTCCAAGGACGCTCCACACACGTACCGTGTCTCCTGTAGGAGTAGCGAGTTGTCTCAACCGCAGGGACGGGGATTTCGGACACGAGAGACGTCGCGGAGCTGCTGAAGCGTGGCGAGGTGAAGGACGTGAAGACGGTCGTTGTGACGGGTACGAGAGAGAGCGTGAATGAAGGGTAGACGAAGTGTCCGAGTTCGAAGGCAGTGCGGAGGTGTGCAGCGAACAAGAGCGTCACAGCGTCACGTACACGTGCATCTGGATGCCATGTTGGAGAGGACTGGAGGACTCACCACTAGACGAACGACTTGGCGACGAGGGATTGAGGCGTGTACTCGACTACTGCGTGGACCAAACGATCCTTCAACTCGCCTCGTTCAACCTCGTCATCCGTTGCCCTGCTCTCGCTTCGTCACCACTAGGCAAGGAGGCCAATCAACGCAGTCTGGGGGAGTTCGAGCCCGTGGCCTTCCGCTACGCGAAGTCGCTCGACACCCACTTCGAGATCCAGATCAACGGACGCTCGGTTCTCGAAGCGGAGTCGCCGCTGCCGTTCCAGCCAGCCGCTCTCGCGTGCGGTGAGCGTCGTGTGCGATGGTAACGAGTAGATGCCGCAGCGTTCGACCGCGATGACTTCGAGTACGTGAACGACGCTCCGCTGTACAGCGACAAGGAGTCCTTCTTGGTGGAGACGATCCACGGCGCCAGCACAGAGTGCCGCACGCTTCCGTTGGAGTCGCTGACAGTCTCCTACAGGGAGGGGGATCACACAGCATCGTTCGCCTCTCTCCCTTCTGCACTGGCGTCAGGCTGTGACGCGCTCCAGAAGGGCGACGTGTTCTTCTTCTCCACACTCACACCGCAGCCTGTGGACTTCGTGCTCCCGCTGGTGCCTCACTCAGGAGAGGGCAACACCGTCACCACCGCTCTGGGATTCTTCTTTCTCCGAAACGTGCGCGGCTCCACGCTCTTCCTGAAGAAGGAAGACGGCAGCGTTCTCTCCGTGTTCTGCACGGCGGAATCTCTGATCCTCCACGCGTGCTCTGACACGCTGAACGTGATCCAAGCATACAGCGACAACCCCACCACGTGGAGGTACTTGACGCTCAACTGCTATCACCACATCACGCCTATGGAGTCCCGCGCACCGTATTGCCACACCACGCAGTCTGCCGTCAGAGAGAAGGTGGTGGAGGAGGCCATTCGATTCGACACCCCGACGCTCTTCGCCGTCGGGGTGACGTCGGGCAAGACGATCACGGCTCTGCAGTACTGCCAGCGCGCTCTGCTTCCGTTCCGTCGCGTGCAGTGCAACGTGGATTCGACGGTTGCGAGTCTGGTGAGTGGAACGAGAATCGAGGCAAACGGTCTGTTCGCCTGCGACGGTCCGTTTAAGGAGGCGTATTCCCGCGGGTCTGTGCTGCTTCTCGAGAACATGGACGCGTTGTCGCAGGACGTGCTTCGCGTCCTCACGACCGCCGTGACCAACAAACGACTCTTCTTCGACAGCATGGGATTGAGCGTGGAGGAAACGCCTCACCGCTTCTTCCGCCTCCTCGCCACCACCAGCGCAGCAGTGCCTGCGACGCTGTCTCGCGCGCTCCGGGTTGTGGGGACGGAGGCATTTCCGCCCATCGCGCTGGAGGAAACGAACACGATTCTGAGCGCGTGCTACCCGAGCGAGACGAAGGAGGTGAGTGACGTGTGTGCAGCGTGCAAGAAGACAGCTGCGACTCCGACGATTCGCGACGCGCAACGTCTTCTCTCGGTAGCAAGACAGTACGAGTCTGTGGGGAAGGTGTCGTGGGACGAGGCGTTGCGTCGAGCCGTCCACGTGGTTCTCCAGTCCGAGACGCCCACAGCACCCATCATCCCGTCAGACGATGTGACAGTCAAATACGACCAGGTGGACGGCGAGCTGCTGCGAGAGGTGAACGACCGCGTCACAGTGGGTTTGGAGGCGGGGTATCCCGTTCTGGTGGTGAGCGACTCGGACTACACGGCGCGCAAGTACCTCCAAACGCTTCTTCACGACCGCGCGGAGTTCGTTCCGTGCTCCTCCACCTCCACCGTCTCCTCTCTTCTCGGCGGCTATCGTGTGGAGAACCACGACCCCATTCCTCGCTTCGTGTGCTCGCCGCTGCTGTCTGCCGTCACGCGAGGAGGCACGGTTGTGCTGTACCGGATCGACAAGGCGAGTCGCGTCGTCTCCTGCCTCCACTCAATTCTGGAAACCAACCCGAAGGACGCTGTGAAACCATCTCTTCAACTCAACGAGAGTCTCGAACACAACTCCTACGCGGTGAACGCGGACTGCAGGATCGTCGCCACCGCCACCACGGAGGGCGTGGCGTCGCTCTCTCCCGAACTGCTGAACCGATTCCTCGTCGTGCGCATCGGAGGCGAAGACGCGACGAACCTTCGGGATCCCGTTGAGGTCGCCGAAACTGACGAACAGAAGGAGGCTTCGGACTTGCTGGCGAGTCATTCGCTGGACTACGCGCAGCGTCTGCGCGTCAAGAACATGCTGGAGTTCCTGCACGTGTACAGACGGCTGTCGCCCTCCGCGGCGCTGGTGGAGACGATTCTCGCCGAGGACTACGCTCACAACGCCGTTCTGTCTTCTCTCTTCGGCGACTACCCTCTCCTGAAGGGCGTTGGTAGCAACAGGGCGATCGCGTTCTTCTCGGCACGGAGTGCTCACGTGAACAAGGTACTAGCCGCGCTGACGAAGGTGGGCAGTCAGATCTTCACCGTCTTCTCGCTATCTCCCGAGACATCCTTTGACCCGTTGATGGGTGGCGATGACATCGACGGGCAACACCACCACGGCGCTCTCTACACGGCGCTTGCACGGAACGACATCATCGTGTTCGACCACGCGGAGCACATGTCCTCCGATCTCGCCGACGCGCTCTTCTCTTTGTTCAGCCCTCTGACGTCACAGAACTCCGTTCTCGACGACGGCGACGCCCATCCTTCGTTCCGCGTGATCTTCTTCTTCCACTCGGAGCCACGCACACTGCCCTCCTTCTTCCACATCGGGAGGTGCTCGCCCAGCACGGAGAGCGAGGCGGTGCAGACCAGCGTGTGCAAACGCCTCTGTCCCTACGTCCCGAAGGGCGTGTTGACGCTGAACGAGGTGCTGTTGCTGGACAAGGTGCTGAAGGCGAACACGAAGGAAGAGGACTTGAAGGAGGAGTTGCTGACGCTGGCGTGTCTCCTCGCCGACCGTCCTTCTCTTCACAGCGTGGTGGAGGAGGTGGTGAGCGCGTGTGTGGGAGAGAGCCTGCTGGACAGCGAGGCAAGCCAGGATGTACTGACGACGCTGAAGGCTCAGGAGCTGACGGCAGAGCCTCGCAAGAAGAAGTGCGACGTCACACGCGGCACGAAGAGGAGGAGTACAAATATGGACTACGAAGCCTTCGTGCGAGCGGAGAAGCCCGTGCAACGTGCCGCGTTCACCGCCTCACTCACGCAGTACAGGCGTCTCGGCATTCCCCTGCTGTGTGTTGGCGACGAGAGAACCACGAGGGACGTCGTGGCGCTTCTCCAGCCAGATTCCGCCGTGGTGACGCTGAGTTCTTCCATGACGATTGATGACGCGTTCTGTGAGGGAGTTTCTCTCCCTGCCACGAACAGTGAGGAACCTGAGGGTGCTTCTCTCCCTATCGCAGACGGCGAGGAGCCTGAAGGTGGCGAGGAATCGAGATTGGTGTATCGCCACGGGCTTCTCACAGACCCGATGAGGAAGAACTCGCCCATCCATATCACGAACCTCCACCTCGTCTCCGAGCCGCTGCGCAGCCGTCTGCTCGCGTTCCTGACCAGCGCGGAGAAGGACACCTTCACGTGGTTTGAAGCAGGCACCGATTTCGAGTCCCTCGACGCCTTCTCCACTGTGCCGATCATCATCACGTCGTCTCCGGAGGAGTATTCAAGGATCCCTCAGCGCGATCGCTTCCTCTCCGTCTTCTGTCAGCCGGCAGAAGGAGCCAGCGTCAATCAGAGCGTCGAAACCAGCGTCCGTCAGAGCGTCGAAGCGTGCTTTGTAAACGCCAGTGCGTCCGCCGAGCTGTTCCTCAGGTACATCAACGCGTCGAAGCGGCAGCGAACCGAACTGCTGACGGACACGCCGGACACAAAGTCTCTCTTCGTGGACGCGGAGCCGCTGCTGCCAAACCTCGACGAACTGGCGTCTGTTTTCATCCCGGAGGTGCTGGAGAGCATGAAAGCTGCGGTGAGTGGGGAAGCGCTGATCCCCGTGAGAATGACGATTCGCATGCTGCTGACGGTGGCGTTGGGCGCGTTCTCCCACCTCCCGGTGGTATTGGAGGGAGCGGAAAGCGTGGGCAAGACCACAGCGGCGTTGAGCTATCTGAGAGCCAATCACTATACGTACAAGCACGTGATGCTGTCCTCCGCCACCACAGTCGAGTCTCTGTTCGGCAGCACGGCGCGTGAAGACAGTCTCGTGTCCTTCCTGAACGCTTCCGAAGAGCCACGAGCGATCGTGTTCGACTGCATCGCCGAGGTGTCATGCTCGGTGCTGTACCACCTTCGACGGCTCGTTGCCTGCTCTGTTTCACACATGCCCTTCTCTGTTCCGGGAGTCGTGGATTCGATGAAACTCCCCCCGTTGTGCATCGTTGTCTGTTGCAACTCAAGTCAGTTCTCTGCCTCTCAGGAACCGTGCGTTGTGTTCCGCGACATCGAGATGACGGAGAAGGAGACGGTTCAAATCGTCTCACAGCTCGCGCAGTGCGACTCGTCTCTGGTGTCCGCGGTGTGTCTGGGTGACGCGGCGGCTCTGAAGAAGGCTCGAATTATGGAGTCGTGTTGTCGAACCGATTCTTCGCTGAAACTCCAGGCCCTCTGGCTGTTGTTTGCCTGCGACAAGGACGAGAGTGAATGCGAACGCATCGAGGGCGAGTTGACACAGCGTGGAATGCCCACACCAGCGCGGTCCGACGCCTTCACTTGGAGCGAGAACAGAACCGCCAACGCTCTGTCACTGGGTGTCGAACTCCACCAACCGCTGCTTCTCATCGGCCCGTCTCCCTCGGGGAAGTCGTACGTGCTGTCGACTGTGGCGCGTCACATGAACCGACACCTCCGCGTGGTGGTGGTGAGCGAGGAGCTGTACCCAGAAGACGTGCTGGAGGGTGCGAAGGAGAGAGAGATGTCTGAGACGGCAAAGCTACTGGGTGTGGTGGCGAAGGCGCTGAAGTACGGAGACTGGCTCGCCTTCGAGAACTGCGAATGTGCGAATGCGGAGCTGGAGGCGTTCTTCCACACACTGTGCACGCGTTCCTCGTCAGAAATCGGGAAGGATTTGGGCATTCCAGTAAACCCCACCTTCCGACTGTTCTTCCTCGCCTCCACTCGCCTCTCGCTCCCGTGTGTCGCCATTCGCTGCGACTCCATCGCCACGTTGCATGACGTGCGGTCGATCTGTCTCGCGCGCCACACAACCTGCAACCCCTCGTGGTTCGGCGACAGCGAGGCACGCGCCTTCTACGCCTCGCTGCGCGTGCTCGCGAGCAGTGACGGCGCCGCCTTCAGAAGGGAGTTGGGTCACGAGCCCGAGGAGTATCCGTGCAACAGCGGGTTCTCTGTGCGATCCACGGCGTCCAGCGCACTCACAGGCGGTGTCACTCGCTCCTCCGTGCTGGACTCCACGATGCATGGGAACACGTTAAGCAAAGACCCGATGGACGCGCTGTTCTCCAACGCACTCAAGCGTGGAGAACGCGACAAGTGCGTGCGCCCACTCCCTGCCTCCGACGCTCTGGTCAAGATCACGCTGGCGTCTCTCTCCATTCCGCTGGACTCAGCCTTCTCGCAGTGTATCTTCGCCAGCGCCGCGCGCCTGCTGTCCGCCATCCTCCGAGACGGCTGCGGCTGCAAGCCGTTCCCCGCGGTGACGATCATCATCGACGTGAACTACAGCGTGCGGCAAGGGAAGGCGCGTCTGAGGACGCTCGTCGTGGCGTCGTATCTGGTGCTGCTGAAGACGCTGGGTGTTGCGTTCAGCGTGTTCGTGGCGTGTGGGCGCAAGAGCGGAGCGCACATCGCCAACAGCGACTCGCTCTCGCTCTCCTCGCTCTTCGCCTTCGTGCGCGACCTGGAGAAGGTGCAGAAGCTGCCCTCGGCTCCGTTGGATGTCGCCGCCTCCTTCGACAAGGCGACGAAGGCTCTCCCTGTGGTGGTGTTCGGCGACGGCGTCAGCGAGCAACTGCTATCACAGCGACTCTCCGTCAGACGGACGATCGGGCTGTTCAAGCAACTGTTCCTGGTGTGTGTAGTGGGTCAGGGAGAGGAGGCGCTGTCACCAGCCAACCAGAGCCAGCTGGAGTCGTTGTTGCGGAGTGGGTTTGGAGAGAATGTGGTGATGGTGCGCGAGTTGAGCGACTTCGCTAACAAGGCGTCGGCTCTGTCTCGCACGCTCTTCTCCTCCACGGCGGAACCGCCTCTGACGCCCGTCGTGGAGAACGCTGAGGCCGCTGCGTGCGTGTGGAAGGAGGTCTGGGACCCCGTGTGCTACGCGTCGCTGCGTTACATCCAAGCCCGCGCGCCGTCTTCCTCGGGTTCGATCCCGACTGTAACCGAGTCATTGCCTCTTCGCTTCACGCCTGTGACGCAAATCGACCGCTCCATCGCCTGCTTTGAGCGTCTTGTTGAGGGCAATTGCATCACAGACGCGCTTCGGAGCGCCTTCTTCCCGCCCAACGCGTTCGCTCCAAGCACCGCCGCGCTGGGTCGTTACCTGGACTACTCCAGTTACACTCGGTTCATCACACACCACTCTCCCAAAGGACAGGTGTATCTCGCGTCGAAGCTGACAGCCTGCGCGTACTCCTGCTCCGTCGTCGTCGACTGCTCCGCCCTTGCCTTCTGCCCCGACAACAGCAGGCACTCGCTCCAGACGCTCTTCGCGCTCCTCTCCTCCGTCGCCTCGCTGCGGCTGTCGTCCGTCGATCTGTGGGTCGCGAGCGACCGCGTGCAGCGCGTCGCCACTGGCGTTTCATCGGAAGAGGTATGGACCAGTACCGTTCTGTGGACACTGTACCACGCACTGTCGCGTCCCGTGCTGCACTCCGCGTTGGATGAAACCATTCGCTACGCGTGGGGCACCTGTTCGCAACGTGGCTTGCCCGCCGTCATGTTCGTGTGCACCAACGGCGTGCTGAACCCCGCCACGCGATCACGCGTCCAATCGATGGTATGCTATCTCTCGCAGCCACAGTGCTCGTTCCAGTGTGTCGGAGTGGGGCTTGGACTCCATGTGCACTGTCTGCGCGACGTGTTCCCGAGACTGGTGTGGTGCGCCGACCCGGCGCGTTTGGGCGAGTGCTTGGAGAGTCGCGAGGAAGTGAGTGTGAGTGAAACGAATGCGGTGAAGGTGGTGAAGGAGGATGTGAAGGAATACGACGTTGTGCATGCCGAGTGCATTGAGAAGATCAACGCGTTGGTAAGTAGTTCCGAAGATGGTGTTGATCTTTCCGCGGAGAATGAAGCAGAATTGCCTATTTCCGTTTCCAATGTCCCTCCAGCGGCTACGAGTCGTCCTGAGACTCCTGGCGTGTCTTCTGTACAAGAATACCCTTCATCTTCAAATCCCACCTCATCTTCAACTACAGCTTCAGCACCACCCAAATCCAAAACGCCAAAGCGTGGTTGCTGCACAATCATGTAAGGATTGTTTGTTGGCAGAAAACAACGATTCTATAGTACAGCTCTGTAAGTGCCAAGCAAAAGGAAGCCAACTCCCATGACAAGCTCAAACCGTCGCGCGGCCACATTCTTGGGAAGCGTTATGCGGTAAAGATGGTACGCGTATGCACTTAAACAATAGCACGTTCCACTCCCCAAGATACGACATCTACTCATAACGGTGCGTAGACTCAGTGAGATACGGCACACAATCATCCTTTGTCCTTCGCTTCGACTCGGGTGGTTTCAAACGCTCCTGCTGACTCATGAGAAGAATGAACTGACAACAAACAAAGCGTGAAATAGCAAGCTATTTCAATGAAAGCACCTCTCACTCGTAATGATATTCCCTGTACATGTGATTCATTACGCCTTGTCTCCCCTTTCCAATATGGAGAGAACGACTCGCTTCCAGGATGCCTGAAATGTACTTCTTTCCTTCCCTCACCGCCTCTCGCATCGAATACCCCTTCGCAAGGTAACTCGCAATCGCTGATGACAAGGTGCAACCCGTTCCGTGGGAGTTCTGCGTGTAGATGAAGGCATTCGAGAACAACTCGAACGAGTCGCTATCCGCGCAATACAGCACGTCCACCGCCTTCTCGCCCCCCATCTATCCCTCACTTTTCGCTTTCACGTTTACATGACCTCCCTTCACCAGCACCGCTCCGCACCCCAGCTGGCACAATTCTTTCGCCGCCACCTTCATTGCCTCCACCGTGGGCTCCACTTGTCTCCCCAGCAGTAGTGATGTCTGATCGTAAGCCCGAATTCCTAATTCTACTTCAGGCAGATTCGGCGTGACCAAGGAGCATAGAGGAATGAGCGACTCCTTGAGCAATGCGCACACATCGCTCTTGGTCAGCCGATCCCCGCTGCTTGCCACCATCACAGGGTCCAGTACAACGTTTCGGAGATGGTAGTGGACAATGGCGTCGTGAATCGCGTGAATCGCCGATGCACTTCCCGTCATGCCGATCTTCACCGCATCCAGGTGTATGTCGTCACACACGGACTGCAGCTGTTTTTGGAGCCCCTCAGGACTCACCATCTCCAACCCTGAAACGCCTCGCGTGTTTTGGTAAGTAACCGCGGTTATGCAACACGCCGAGTACACTCCCAGCACAGTGGCTGTTTTGATGTCCGCCTCGATCCCGGCACCCCCACATGAGTCACTTCCAGCAATCGTGAGCATGGTCGGAACCGCGGGAAAACGGGACTGATTGTAGAGAGTGCCGATAACCATCATTCCGATTTCGGTAATGCTCTGGGTGTAGAAGATGGAACGAGGTGGACTAGAAATCACGGAAGGGATGATCACACACATCGATGTCCACGAGTACTGGAAAACGGAAAGAAGACGATGCACCTCGTATCCACACTGCCTCAAATAGTCCATTTCACAGCGGGATGGAGAAAGAAGAACTGGAATGCGGTAATGCAACAGAGATGCAATATCGCATATCGTTCCAAACCCGATGGATTCTAGTTGTGAGTAGATAAGAATAGTACCACTCTCTGTGTGAGGAGGCTCGTCAATGGAACGAACAGCAATCGCGCTCTCTTTACAGAGTTGCTTCAATGAACGGACTTCCGAAGAATCATTGGATGCGTCTGGTGTCAGCACAAGTTGGAGGGAAGACAATGAACAATCATGAGCTTGGATGAGAGCATTGATGCGTTTAGATTGCTCGCACGACAGCTATACGTGAATTATGGACGGAGTACGCACTGGAGTGGAATGACCGAATCCCACTTCCTGTACCGTTTGGGAGGTAAACAAAGGTGGAACGCTAGTCATACTGTCAAAGAATTCAAATGCAATGTTCATTGTCTCCTTAGCATAGTAATGAACGGAATGAGAGTAGGCGTGCTCGTCACATACTCCTTCCTTTGAGAATGCATCCACAAGTTTGGAAAGGCTGTTTGTCACGCTCTATAAGTGACCATTCACAGGAAGAGTAACCAGGACACGATCGCTTGTGCAAAAGCACACCCACGCATTCTCCGATTGAAGGTGTTGTGGAAATGAATCAGCAATCTCCCTCCCGAGGAAGACATGTCTTGGAGTTAGATACACGCTAGTAGCTCACAATTTGCAGAGAACATAGAGTGATACGAGTAATCCAATCACAGAGTCCTCTTCCTGTGCCCTCCTCACCAACTCCCTGTACTTGTTTAGCACACGAGTACCGTTGGATGAGTGCAGTGATTCTACTTCCAAAGAACGACATTCCATCAGCATTGCTGCCTCCGTTTTCATGGACCCCCGGATCGAATCGATCACCTCCTTACACTTATGCCTATCAGACTGACAGCAGAACTGGGTAATTTCGGAGCACACATCATCAAAGTACCTTGAAATCAACGAAATCCACAAATATCACTTGAATAGATCCGGCACATAGCTCAGGTACTCCACCCAGGCTGAATGTGGTAATCGGTCCAATGCAACTCCGACCACCCAGGGATGATACCTATTCCAATCAGCAAGTTGGAACTGAAATACAGAATTGCATAGGCATCGGAAAGCACATCAACCCACAGCGTATCGCATAGGGAGGACATGATTACTGAGACAAACTCCAAATGAAACAAACACACCCAATACAAGTTACTGTAAGGAAGGTACTCTTCGTTAGGGAACATCATACGAATGTCGTCGAACCACGGATGCTTGATCGCCTCTGACGCCTGAATCCGGTTCTGCGGATACATGACCAGCATTTTCTACGAGTGACGAAGCCGTCCAAGCACCACAGAAAGCAAGTCAACTCCGAGCGGATCCAACGTGGGAAAATGGATAGAAACGTCGCGCTGAGGGAATTTCGGGTATAATGGGGAGTAGTCCTCGAGTTGGCTGATGCCGGGCCACGTGTCCTCATTCGGTGTGCCGAACTTCCTACCATTCACGGAATGCCAAAAGCGGACTTAAAAATGGCGAACAGGGTGCTCACTTCATTATCCTCGGGAAAGAGCGGGAAACGATTCACCAGCTGGGCAAACACGCAGCCAAGCGACCAGATGTCAATAGCGGGTGTGTAGTTGGTGCAGCCCATGAAGATCTCGGGCGCTCGATACCACCACGTCACGACCTAGGGTGAAGAAATGGAACGAGGAGTACGTCGCGCGTGTAGTGGCGAAGTGGGTAGGCGAAACTGCGCGCCAGACCGAAATCGGCAATCTTGACGTTGTTCTTCTTGTCGATGAGGATGTTCTTGCGTTAGGCGTGAGTAATCAGAGCCTACCTGCGGCTTGATATCGCGGTGAATATACCGGTTCATGTGCAAGTACCTCAACCCACAGAGGATCTGGTACACGATGGACTTGATGGTATTCAGCGGAATGTTCTCCGTGAACTTGTCCGTGAACGTCTTGAGATCGTAGTCTGCGTACTCAAACAGCAGCTTTACCTCATTCTCGTCCATCACTAAACTGTACAGTCTATCCCTCACACCCACCAACGATCCACGACTTTACGATGTTTGGGTGCTGCAACTCGCGGAGAATGGACACCTCTCGGATTAGGACGGGCGTTATCCCCTCCTCGTCGTTCGAAATGGACATCACTTTGAGAGCAAGAATATCCCCGGTATTGCGGTCTCGTACCTTGTACCTAGTCCATTATCCGGAAGGAGAGTGGATTACACAGTTCCATAGGTTCCAGATCCAATATTGCATATCTATGTTGTGAGCAGCACGCAAGAGAAGGCATACAATCTCATAACGCTCCGCAAAGGCAGAAGCCGTATCTTTCTCTCTGGAAGCGTTGGAATACATCCTCACTCGCGATAGTGTATGCGCAGCAAATAAGATTGGGAGGAGTTATCAACAATGAAAAGAATGACTGCGCGCCTCTTCGTGTTTTCATGCCTGATCGCGCTCCTTGCCGTGGGCGTGTCCTGTAAGGAGCAGGACGAGGCGGATCTAGAGTGGCTGAAAAAGGAGGATGATATAGAAGTGCTTGCCAATGTATTCTCTGGAATGTCTGCAGTTTACCAAATAGGCTGGCATAAAGGAAATGAAGCGGACCTCCGCCATTCACTTGTTCGACGACATTGAGATTGTTCGTATTTTAGAGCACAGGAAGACAGTATGTCTGCTGTTGTATGACTAACGGTGTAGATTGCGGGCTACAGTCGTTCCTTGTTCCTGAAGATGAGCATAAAGAGCATGCACTTCAAGAGCGAAAAGGCGGAGGAGCTGCTCTCTATGATTGTGTTGCAGCACAAGCAGAATGGGAAGTATTCGTTTGCCATTCCAGAGTATCCCGTGATGAAGGACTCCTACTTGGAAGAAATGCAGGGCAAGTGGGCGATGATCCACAAGCAGCAACGCGACGAGCACTTTGAAGAGATCAAAGAGTACACGTCATCACAGGAGTTTGAGAACCAAGACTATTTGCCGTTTCGTGTTTGTTGTAGCATAGCTCAACGAAATTCAACGCGACTGAATGTAGTTCAACAAGGCACAACAAGACCGTCACAAATGCCTCATATTGTACAAGAAAACAACCGAAGGATGCTGCGTCACGGGAAGCAGCTCTTCCATCCTCGAGTCGCTCCGCAGCCGATAGTACAGCCTCCTCACGAACTACTCCTCATCCCTCCCTCTCGCTCCCACCTTGTTGTACACCTCGCAGTTCCGCATGAGCAGGAAGAACGCGTACTCCACAAGCCACCGAACCCGCTGTGCGTCTACCACAGTCTTCTGGCCGACGTACTTCCTGCACCACCGCACCAGCTGCTCCAAGCGCTTTCCGTTCATAACTCGGCGCGTCCACAGAGCACGCTTCACAGCAAACAGCGCGCTGCAGAACACCAGGTAGTACTGACTGTCGACGGACGAAGGCGACTGCGCTCGTCGAGCCGCGTGCAAGCGGGACCGGAGGACGTGCTGGATGGAGAGCTGGATGGAGGCAAAGGGGCGCCTGTCCTCCTTCACGTAGCGAATGACCGAGCGGAACCCGGTGTATTTGATGAAGTTGATGTAGGCGGAATGACGCTTGGAATCGATGCTGAACCCGCACCACGTCGTGAGGTGGCTGGAATGCCCGTTCCTCCCCGTCCGAACATCGTGAAAGAGTTGTTCGTTTGCCGTGAGTTGGATGACGCACTTGTTCTGCTGGCGTGATTGCGTCTACACAGTCACACGTCAGTGGAACGGCAACATAGTCATAGAAGGAGCGGAGAACAGGACGATGCAACGTGATCACCAAGAAATCGTCCACGAAGCGGATGAGCGTGGCGTGCGGAATCGTGGACGAGAGCCCCTCCAACGGGTTGGACTGAACGCCAGGCAGCAGCACCGTCTTCTCAAAGAAGCGAAGATAGAGGTTGCACAAGGGAACGGAGAGAATGGATCCTTGGGGGATCCCCCGAGTCTGCGAATAGTACTGGCGATGTACCCGAACAAGATGCGACGTCAGTCCGAAACGCACTGTGTTCATGATGTCATCCCGCGAGTAGAGCTTAGAGGTGACGTAGCCGCCAATGAGTGCAGCGTTGTGGGACTTGTAGGAATTGAGAAAGGAAAAGAGATCGCACGAGAGAGGGACGAGAATGGAGCGCCGCTTCCGATGCACGGGCGATTGAAGCGTGTATTCATCGTACTGGAGAACGCGGTAGTAGGGCTGCGACAGACACTGGTTCACGATGTCCAGCAGGAGAGTCACCTGAATGGAGTCGAAGCACTTCGACACGTCCATGCTCATCACGAACTGCTTCTCCGTGCTCCACTCCTCCTCGATCAAGCGGAATCCCTCGTTGGCGTTGTCGGCACAAACCAGCTTGAATCCGTCCACCATCTCCACCTTCTTCTCGTGGCAGATCGTCTTCAGAACGGTGAAGGCGGCCTGGAGAGCACGTCCGCGCTCGCTATGCGTCAGTCAAGAAGAACGCAACCACATGGGACGCATGTTGGTGATGGGACGCACGCCGCAGAAGGTCCCCTTGTCCGTATTCATTTTAGGGACAAACCGCAGATTGGCGACTCGCGTGTTGCTTCGCTTCTACGCGTGAGTTCAGCGAGAGAACCCAGACGTCATAGTGCACTTGGTGGAAGAGAAGGGAATAACTGCCGTACTCCATCACGCCGTGGACAATCCCGGAATAGACGGGTTTCCGATAGAAGAGAGGGGAGTGATACGCGAAGGTGGTGTCCGTGATGTAGAAGTGCGTGGACAACAGCGGCATCTGGGAGTGAGTGCCGCACAGTTCGCATACCACAACGCTCTTGAGAAGGAACAGAACGAAGGCGTTGAACAACGCTACGGTCTGCTTCGCTGTCGCTGGAGAAGGGCTTCCCTTGACGGCGAGCCACCGAATGGAGGACAGTTCGATGCGACTCGTGAAGACGTCGAGTTGGAACGTGTCGCGCGACTGCGACTGGATGAGCACGCGAAGAGAAGAGTAGAAGCGTCTCCAGTTCTTCTTCGAGCCGAGCAGCGCCTTCGGGAGAAGATACCGCAGACAGTGGTGAACAAAGCGAAAGACCTGGAGAGAAGGAATCGACGTGGACGTCAACTCCTCGATGGAGGGTTGTGCCGCCGCGCGAGAAGACCCGGGCAGGACTTGTTCTTGCGTCGCTTCCTCCTCCCTGAGCACCTGCTGGTTCTTGTACACACTAGTCCGTCATTCGCCTGTTCCACACCCACTGCCACCGTGTTCGGTTCTCCTCGTACTCCTTTGGCAAGGAAGCGAACTTGTTCAGATACTGGAAGTAGGGAGCGCGCTTCACGTTGTAGAGCAATCGACCCAGTAAAGGAACGATCCCATCCAGTCGAGAGATGGGTCGAACACGCGGCATGCGCTCTCCCTTCTCCAGTCCGCACTTCCTCCGCACGTCCACCATCTCCTGCTTTGCCGTGAATCGTTGCCAGTTTGGATACACGGGGCGGAAGATCTCGTGCACGAGAATCCGCACAGTGTCGCAGCGAATATCTCGATAAGCGGTGGTTGTTGGTGTGTCTCGATGAGTGCAGTTCATCAAAGGAGGCATGTCCTGAGAAGTGGTCTTGGCTGCCGACTGAACGGCTTGATTCAGCTCGAGCAACTCGTTGAAGAGATGATGGGAAGAAAAGCCACAGTGGTGCGGGAAGGAGAGACGATAGAAACAGGAACGGAGGGAGAGCGAAACGACTTGAGAGGGGCGTGTGAAGGAAGGAGAAGGACCACTCAATTGAAGGGTGGTTGTCTCGTTAAGGAGATAAAAGACGGACATCGTGGCGAAGAGTCTGAACAGGCCTGCGTTGCCATAAAGGGAATAGATCTCCTGCCACTCGGGAGAGAGGAGAATGTCGGTGAGTTGAGACGACGCAATGCACTGAAGACCTGATGTCCCGCCGTATGGCGAATAGATGTAGCCACTCGTGAGGACGTTGTTCTTTCGCTGTGCAAGCATCGCGTCAATGAGAACGGAGAGGAGCTCTTTCTGTGCGATTAGGGGTGTTCAAAGCATAATACAAAGGAATGGGCGGAAAGAACGTCGATCCAGTTGTCAGGCGGTTTGAGTTTGTATTCCTCCTCTCGAATCGGTTCGATTCGAACTAGAAGTGATTGGCAAGCACACTCCAAACCATTTGCAATGAGACGCTTTGTGTTTGAACTCAGGGTGACTCTGTGGTCCCCAGAAGCGGGTTCTCTACCTCTGATTTGCAAGGTATAGAGTTACAAAGCACAGAGGTAATCCGATAGTGAAATCCAGTTGTCTTCAAAACGAAACATCACACACCAGTCTAATCATCACTTTCCCCATCGATACCAAACTGAGTAGAGAATAGTGGATTAATGGGTTCGCATCCGAGGCAATTTGGGATTGGATTGTGATGGACCAAATCGGTTTCAGACGATGAAATCGCATTCCATACACCACCCCCACCAACATTCTCTACGCAAACCCCCTGAATCCCACAACACATCATCGACTCCTCATCTTCCATCCTCCTCTTCTCCTTCACAGCAGAACACTATACCCATCCTCAAACCAAGAAACCACAGTGTTCACCAAAATCGCCCCTCTTTCCGGACTCCATCTTCTTCCCGATTTGAACCCAAA
>ERZ1106923.375-NODE-375-length-17815-cov-18.984178_pt1 | contig 17815 bp, 24 predicted proteins | sample MGYA00403657_ERZ1106923 | MGnify/ENA primary metagenome ERZ1106923 (study PRJEB35170, sample SAMEA104062425) | human gut metagenome | biome: human gut; feature: human-associated habitat; material: faeces | place: Denmark | collected 2012-06-19 ...
ACAGAAAAGCACTATTCGATGAATTCCCTTTTCGTTGTCTTGTTCATCGTTCATTGCCTTTCCTTCCTTCCCGAGAATGAGAAAACAGAACACTCCATATTGGAATCCTCGTTAGCCTATCACAAGGAAGTGTCCTTGAAGGACTATCTATCTCAGAAGGCAGTCAATGGAACGGTGCTGCTCATGATGACTGACTACGGGTATATGAACATGTTCGTGAACAGTTATCGGGTTGGCAATCTCTCCCAATACCAGAATCTCGTTGTGTTGTGCATCGATGAACAGTCGTATCGAGTGAGTGCTTTAGTAATGAATGAGGAATAGGAATTGAAGAAACAGCACATTCCCGCCTTCCTCGCATCGATTGGGAATGACACCCTGTTCACTTCCTCCTTCGCAAATCAAGCGTCTGCCGAGTTCAAGCGAAAGGTGCGCTGGAAGATCCAGTTCATTTTGGATGCGTTATCCTATGGGTACAGGGTGTTGTATGTGGATTCGGATGTGATCCTGTTGAAGAATCCATTTGCTGTGTTGGAGAGCTATGAGGGTTACGATTTGATTGCTCAGGGGGACCAGTGGAACCTATGCACTGGATTCTTCTATCTGCCATCCAGTGAGAAGTCTATCGGGGTTATGAAGGTTGCAAAGGACTTGGTGTATAACCATGATTATCGAGATCAAGTGGCAGTGAATCAAGCCGTGAAGACGCTGAACGCGTCGATCCTGCTGCTTCCTCAGAATGCTTTTCCTAGCGGACAGGAGTTCTTCAGTAAGTATCAGTACTATTGGGATCGAAAGGGTGAAGTGTGAATGGGTGGATTAATGAAAAGACAACGACTTCTACATCTTCCACAACAACTATGTGAGAGGACACTTCGGGAAGGATGTGCGATTCAAGGAGATGAAGATGTACTTGTTGGATGTGAATGGCGAGTACAGTGGTGATCGGAAGTACTTGACAGTGGAACATGTGAATACGAGTGATGTTGAGTGAATGAGATGATGAATAGAGAACATGAAGGAAACACTATTGCGTCTGTCGCGCGTGGCAAACGCGTTGAATCGTTCTCTGGTTCTTCCTCCACTCCCCTGTTCCAAAGGGAAGTGGAAGTACTGTAATGTGTGTTCGTTTGATCGTGTGAACTGTTTCAAGGACATCATTCCATCGTTCAAGAATCCAGTGAAGGAATCGATCTTCTTTATGAATGATCATGTTCCAGAGCGAGTGAGGAGAGAGGATAGAATGAATGCGATTGTGAGTTTCGAGAAGAATTGTGTGCCGAAGAGTGATTATCGCAGTTCCTTCCCCGCTCATGTTGGTCATCATCATGTTGTGAAGTGTATTCGATGTAGGAATAGTTTAGAATCGTGTGCGATTGAGTATGGGAGGAACAGGAGTGATTCTGTGTTGAAGTTGTATTCTATGTGGGGTGTTTGTTGTAGTTATTCGTTCTGTGTCTTGTTGAAGTTGTACTATGTGTTTTGCTGAAGTTGTACTATGTGTTGTGGTATTCAGAGTGGAGAGACAGTCTCTGACTGTGTTGCTTGTTGATGTGGAGTGTATTTCTGTGTTGTAGTATTCAGAGACATCCAATTCTCTGGTTGTGATGAGCACCTTCTGTACGGCAGTCGGTTTTCGTGAATTGCCAGAACTGCGTCCGCTCCGTGTTCACAACTGTTCTTCTATCACTACACAAACCCAACAATGAATTCTTTCTTGCAAGGAATCCACTTCAACCGAACAAAAACAAATCACCTCCCCTAATCAAAGTAACCCCTCACAACGCAACATAACACACACCCTCACTTACAGAAAGCACCCCTCTCAAACAAACACCCCAATGAACCACCCACTCCACATCCACCGGTCTCGACACATGCTGAAACGCCTCCCTCTCATACTTCGCTCCCTCCGTCTTCAAAGCACGATTCGACACACGAATACTATACACGTCCTGAATCTTCAACAGCAGATTCCGCAACACTCCCTTCCCTCCCCCATCCACGCGCGTTGCCGGGAAATACGGAGGACCGATCGCCACGCCCAAATCATGCGCCAGCAGCGTCAACACAGCCTGATCCTGCCGATGGTTGCTCCGATCCGTCCCGCGGGGAGAGATGCACTTCTGCGTGTACGCGCACACCAGATACCGCGGCACCAGCTGGTCACGGATCGTGGCGTTGGCGAAGTCCAGCATCAACACGCCTCCAGACAGCATGCCCTTCTCCAGCGCAACCGACCCGCGCAGCAAGCCCGTCTTCACCATGAACTCGCGTGTGCTGGGATGCACCCACGTCCCCACCGTGCCCGCCGACTGCGGCGAGAAGAGTCCGTGGTGGCGCGTCCACGACAGCTCTCGGCTGATGCCCTCGCGAATCACGCACCCGCCATCCACCCAGTACACCACCGCCCTCCACTCGAAGAACACGTCGACCAGGGAGACCACCTTCCACGCGTAGCCGCCGTTCTGGGTCGGGTTTGCGCGGAGCGAGAACCACGCGGGGAAGTGATCCCAGTCGAATTGACGGTAGGCCAGAACACCCGTCGATTTCATCTTCTGCTGAATCTGGAGAATGGTCGCAAAGTGGGAAAAGAGCTGGCGCCGCTGAAGAAGGCTCAGTCCGAAATCGACGTACACGAAGGAGGCGTACGGATCGGCGAGCACCATGGAGTAGAGACAGTTGAACGATGCAGCGCCGTGGTTGCGGGAAGCCCCGGTCATCATCAACACGTCCGATGTCTGCGACGAATACGAGGGGATTCTCCCCGTATACACACCGCTTGGAATCGTCACATCCTTCTCACCAAAGTGGGAGTATCGATTAGACTGGATGCGAACCAGCGCGTGGAAGGGAATAGGGTAGCGGATATCGTCGTAGTCGAGGGCTAGAGTGAATTAAGGGGAAAAGGAGTACTGTTGCTTCGACCGGTGGCGAAATCAGGGAAGGACCAGGGTTCGATTGAAGTAGGATTGCATTCCATCTCTATGTGTTACGAAAAGAACAAAACAGCCACTCCTCCCTCCCCTAAGCGATCGCGACGGCTCGAGAAAGAAGGGCTGGTCCGGATCGTGGAAAGAAGGTGGTGCCTCCTGGAAGAAGAAGAGAGGAAGCAGGAAGCTGATCACGCAATTGAGTCCGAACCAGAGGAGAAATACGCCGGAGTTCATCGCACTCCTTCTGCCCGATCCAGTGCGCAATCCTCGACGAAAACAGAAGATAGGAATGAGAAGCGTGCAATCATCGCATGATAATCAAGCCATTCGACTTCTGTTTGAGAAGAAGGATTCGCTTCCACCCTCCAACTTCCAAAATGGAGGAATAGGGTTGCACACACGTAAGAGGAGCCAGCGTCCAGAAAAGAAGTCTCCTTCTTGAAAGCAGAAACAACTCGATTCATCCCTCCTTCCACATCACAGCACCCTCATCCCCATCTCATAGCAGGAAGGGATTCACACCTCAATTGTGTTCCACGCCACAAACAAAAACGCCCCGAATTCTACCAACTCCGTTGAGTCGGCACTATCAAAGAGAAGGTTAGCGTTTAGAGTCCCAAGTTTTGATTTACCAACGTGGATTGGAGTCTTCTGCACTCTATAGTTGCATACTCTTTCGCATTGTCGAGCATCAACTGATTCGACTAGAATGGACGCAATTCTTACGCAACTGAAAAGGCAGGTACTTATTTATCTCAATACCATCACGAATAGAAGCTTACGATCCGGAAGCGTTGTACGAGTTGTGGGTGCTTCCTGGGAAAGAAGAGCGGTGTCCATACGTGTAAAATATGTAGTAGGGCGTATTCATCCTTGCGTTCCGTGTAGAAACCGAGATTTGCGATAACTGCAAGCAGGGGAAAATGATCCTTCCTGGGTATATGAACCCCAAGACGGTGTGTGTTCAGTGTTGGAGGAATATCGTGTTTGCGCAAGAGGAGAGCTGGAATCGGATTAGCGAGTTGGGCGAAGAGCGGGAGATTGAGCGATTGACGAAGGACTTCACGGTCCTCGCGACCAAGGCGACAGCGTTCCTGGCGCGTGGTGGCTTCTTCTATTCGTGGGAGATGATTCGGCAGCACGTGATGAACGGCTACCGCGTGTACCAAGATGTAACGCGCTTTCCAGTACACTCACGCCTAGATTATGAAGGACGTGGAAGTGGACGAGAAGCAGTGCATATGCGATCTGTGCTGGTACCTCTGGGTGCGCGCCATCGGAAAGGGTTGCCCCTTCCGGAGCGGCACCATCTTCCTGGAGGACAGGGACTATCGCGTGTTTGCTGCCATCAGCCGACTCGGGTACTCCCGTGTGCTGCTGCGTAGCGTACATCCCTTCACATCACTCTTACGCACAGGAAAACGTCCCCTACTCCATGCGCATCGGAAGCAGTCACTTGTCGGAATTCGTGGCTATTCCTGTCGTCCCTCATACCCTAGATCGAGTTCTGTGAGAACAAGGCGCAGTGGCTCCTGCCCGAGGGCGACACGGAGATCATCATGTCGCGTGGACGCACGGGCCGCGGCTACGAGCAGGTGGGTATTGACTTCACGCCCGGAAAGGACGGCGTGGAGATCGCGCTGCCATTCAACCGCCACCACCTCCTGATCGGGCGCGTGCCGCTGAAGCAACCCGACCAGGAGCCCTTCACGTTCCTCAAGTTCGAGAACTACGGCACGGAGGCGTTTTCCGACATCGTGCGCCACGGCATCCAGTACGGACTGCACATCGTGAAGGGCGAGCGGGGCGAGAAACTCCCGTCGCAACGCGAAACCGCGGGGAAGAAGATCATGAATCGGTTTCAGGAGTTGGTGCAGTGTATCTTTGAGTTCCCGTCGCTGAAGCCGATCATCAAGCACGAGTCGATGGAGGAGGTGCTGAACCGCGCGTATGTGAAGGGCGTTTCGTACATGTACGGATGATGGCGGGAAATGAGATGTAGCGTGCAGGTGGTGAAGATGACGATGGTGAAGCTCAATTCCTATTTGATTAACCCGAATTCGAGTCGTTTTCTGGAATGGAGGTGATGCGTAGATCCGGGTCCGCTGTCGTCCATACAGCAGCTATATGCGCAGGCGTACGCCTTCTTGGATTTTTTGACCCGGGATCCCACGATGGATCACTTGGAGGTGCGATTCGGTCGCGAAGTGATTTTTGATTGGAATGAACTTTCATCGACAACGATCATCGGAAAGCCACAGCGTCTATCTGTGGAGGCGCTTTTGCCTGTGGCAGCGAGACCACGCGGAATGAGCGATTCCATGCTCCCTAGAGTAGCAGCGGATGCCGCGAACGACACGGACGGTTTCAGTCGTTTTGAACGCCTGTGACCTCTTTTGTTTCCTTCACACAATCGTTCCGTTAAGTTCATTTTTCCATGGAAGCGTACCAAGCGATAGTGCTTTGCTTTGTTTGTATGTTAGACTGTAGGTGAAGCACGACATCGTGAGCAACGAGGATGGATACCTCTCCGCCAAAGCGGGCGATCGCGTGGTTGTACTATCGGAAGTGAATGGCTATGCGCTGTGCAGAAAGGATCGCATTGTACGTTTCCGGCATAATCAGGTTAGAACTAGGATGGCTATATTCCGATCAATTTGTTGATACAAGAGGAGGAGGAGGAATGTAGGGTGGAAGGAATTGGGGGGTAACGAGTAGCAAACGAAGTGCAGGAGGGCGGACGGTTCCGGTTGTATGTAGGCGTTGGAAATACGGTGACATTGTAGAATACGTTGGTGGATAACGATTTGCATGAGGCGATTAAGAATCGTCCTCTTCGAAAGGTGGAAGCAGTGGAGAAGAAGGAGCCAGTTCGTGGTGTTCGCACTGAGTGTGGGAGTGATGATAAGGGTGGAGCGGGTTCGGAATTGGCGGCGCAGTTGGCAAGGATGAGAAGGAGGTGCGGTGACAGTGAAGATTGTGTTCAAGATCGTGACGTGGTGAATGAAAGTGTTCCGAATCGTGACGTGGTGCGTGATGAGCCGGTAAGGCGAGATGTGGAGGTGAGGAGAGGGGTATCAAACGCTGGCATTTCCAGGAATCCAGTTTCAAACCGACCCAATCCCGTTCAGAGTGGCGCATCATCTCGCTTCACATCCCAGCCCGTCTCCATCACATCTCAAGAAGCCTTCCCTCGTCCTGCAGGTCCTTCTCGGATGAATCGCAAGCCCGCTTGGAAGAGTCCCGAGAGCATTCAGCAAGTGGAATCCACCGACCAAGAAGAGAGTCCGACGTTTCAGAGTTTGCTCCAGCGGTTTGAGCAGCGCGCGGGTGGTGCGTCGCGGCGTGAGTCGTATCCGGAAGTGTCGTTGGAGGAGGTGAAGGAGCCGCGGCGGTATTCGCAGCCTGTGATTAAGAGAGAGGAGCGTCAGGTGGAGGTGAGAGTTCAGCCGCGATCGTTGCGAGATCAGCCGTTGCGAGATCGACCTGAACCGTTGCGATCACAACCCCAGCTTCAACCGTTGCGATCACAACCCCAGCCTCAACAACCTCAACCGTTGCGATCACAACCCCAACCTCAACAACCTCAACCGTTGCGATCACAACCCCAGCCTCAACAACCTCAATCTCAATCTCAGCAACCACAACCACAACCGTTGCGATCGCAACCTCAGCAACAACAACAAGCCCCTCGCGTCGCTCGCGCACCCGCTCGCGCACCCGCCCAAAGCCCCATTCAAAGACCATCCCAATCAAATCAATCCCACCACATCCAAGTACCCTCTTCCCAACCCCTCCACTCCTAGCTCATCTACGATTGCATCATTGACAGCCACAATTGCCTTTCCGGTCACAAGGGCGATGTTTTTATCCTAGAGTCAAGCATTAATCGAGAGTGGTACCTCGCGCAGAACTCCAAGGGAGACGTACGTTGCGAACCCAACACCTCACCCATAGCGCGGCTATCTCCCAAAGAATCGCTGCCGTATTATCGACTCGCCTCTTTGTTGCACACGCATTCCTTTCTATCTTTCAGAGTTACTCATTCCCCTTTCTTTCACACATAGTTCCCGTCATGTCAGCGAGTATTGCATCCAAAGCGATGAAGCTCCGAGTCGGGTTGTGCCAGATGAGAGTCTCGACCGTATATCCCACCATTCTTCTCCTCATAACTAGTGTAAAAGTGAGAACTTGGCGAAAGCAAGAGAAATGATCGGAAAAGCAGTGGCGCAAGGAGCGGACCTTGTCATCCTTCCCGAGTGTTTTAACAGGTACCTATTACCCCTCCCTTCAATCCGTTAGTGAATACAATACCAAGCGATTCCGCGAGAACTCGGAGGAGATTCCCGACGTCCGCTCTCACTCAACTCACTCACAGCTAGTCCATCTCAAAGATTGACCCCACGAAGAGTCCCTCCATCGCCATGTTGGCGGAAGAGGCCAAGCAACACCGTATCACGCTCATCGGTGGGAGCATTCCAGAACTGTACAACGGCAACGTGTTTAACACAGCTACGGTGATGGCGTGGAACAGGGACACGATCACGAAGCACCAAAAGTGCCATCTATTCAACGTGGACATTCCTGGCGGAATCCACTTCCACGAAAGCGAAACGCTCACACCGGGTCCAGTCACAGTTAGTCTCTCATTTCATAGGAAGAGGCTTCACGATGTACGACTACTCATCCGAACTGAAGATTGGCCTGGGCGTATGCTACGATATCCGTTTCCCGGAATTGGCGTTCATTCTCACACCCTCTCCTAACGAACAGACTCGCCTACGCGCAGAAGGGCTGTAACATGCTGGTGTACCCGTCCGCGTTCAACATGTCGACGGGTCCTCTGCACTGGGACATTCTGGCGAAAGGACGCGCTGTGGACACGCAGTCCTTCGTGCTGTTGTGTTCGCCCGCGAGGGACGAGAAGGCGTCGTACGTAGCGTATGGTCACAGTATGATCGTGAGTCCGTGGGGTCGCGTGATTGGGGAGCTGGAAGAGAAGGAGGGTGTGTTGATGGGTGACATTGACTTGAGCGAGTGTGCGAGCGTGAGGTGAGGGAAGGCGAGAGGAGTGAGGCGTAGAGAGGCGATTCCGACGAGGAAGCAGAAGAGGAGTGACTTGTATGAGTTGTCATTCGAGTGGTGTGTTTGTTGTCCTTTTGAATGGAGTTCGGTAAAGTGATTCAGGTGAATAACTCGAACGATACAAAATGCTCAAACAAACAACTCAAATGACCTCAAACACTCAAAACACACATTCACACAAACAAACCATTCGAGCACTGCCGCAAGTTCGCGCGCAAACACAGCAGCACATCCCCACTCGTAATCATAAAGTCGTCGTGCGGGAACGCCAGACTGATCGGCAACCCACTCGATTTGGAAATGACACCCAAACACACAATGCCGTACGTCGTCAGCACGCGCAGGAACACTTCGGCGAACGGCAGCGACGGCGTGTTCGGGAACACAAAAGGCAACACGGGGTACCACTCTAACCGTTACCACCATACCCTCGCCTCACTGTAACGCTTCGGAAGGAAGATGGACGTCAGCATGTCAAACAGGTACGGCTTCAGGTGCGTGAACGGCAAGAAGAACGCCGACGTGTTCATGTCGATCGAGGAACACAGCGCGTCCGAAATCCCGCTCAGCTGGTTCGAGTTCACGATGCCGTTCTCCGCCACGTACGACGCCACAGGCGAGAAGACGGAGCCTGCGCTCTCGTTCTGCGGGAAGAGGAGCAGCACGTGAGACAGATAGTCGCTCTATTCATGAAGGACAAAAATCGGGCGTATTTGCTTGATTTGCTGCACGAGTCCGGACAGCTCGATTTCGTAGTCCTGGAACAACTCGAGAATGGTGGTCGCAATAATTGAAATCGACGTGTTCTCCACATCGTTCTTGCTGAAGATGCACTACGCCTCAAAACGGCGGAGAAAACGGACTTCCAAATGATCCGGCGATTTGTAACTCGACACTACAATTCGCTCCGATTTCAGGAGTGTCACCACATCAGGCACGTGTCTCTGGAGAAACTCCTCCGTGATATCGAAGTACTTGCGCAGGCGATCGCTCGCATACGCCTTCACACGCGACGCGTCGGGCGAGACGAACGAGGACTTGTAGTACGGGGACAGGTTGAACACGTACAGCAGCGTGCCGTGGTCCAGGATCGCCTGCAGCGCCGCCTCGTCGGGGTCTTCGGTGACGACGACGACGCGGACGATCTGGTTGGTGCGGTGATACAGGTTCTGGAAATCGAGCACGCTCACCAACTGGGTCGATATGTTCTCAATGTCCCCCTATGGTCAGACCCCAGCGAAACGCCCTACGCAGAAGAGGTAGTCCACCAGCGTGACGTCGTTCATGCTTCGCTTCTTCCGTTCTTGGGGGACCACAACTCGCTCCACCCCGTCTGCGGCAGGTTTGGGGACCCCCTCGGAGTAGCTGGCCTTCACCGCGTTCGCCACCTCGCTCATGGCCTGTCTCGTCATTCCCGTGGAGTGCGAGGTGCGCAGCGGGCGCTCTGGCGGCGTGTTGAGGGCTGGCATTTCGATGGAAGCCGGGGCGGTATTTCGTATGTTCGTTGTTTCTTGTCTTCCATTTGCATCCGTTCTGAGTGTTGGTTCTGCAGTCGCTCTTCTTTCACCCACCTCCACACTCCCCCTTCTCTCACTCATCTCCACACTCCCCCTTCTCTCACTCATCTCCACACTCCCCCTCCTCGCACCTCTCTGCCGCCGCGCGCCCATTACCAGCGTAGAATTATCAGAGAAGTCGAAATCGGAGGTGGAGGACGCGTCGGTGCAGCACTCGCGCGCGACGGATCGCAGCGCGGGCGTCATCACGCGGTTCTTCGAGAACAAGCAACGGTTCTTCTGAAACAGCATCTTCGAGAACTCAAACCCGGGAGAGGTGACTACATCTCATCGCCACACACACCACGTACACTGATTGTCCATGTGACCGAACTCCGCGTAGTCCGCGTCCAGCGCGTTCTTGTTCTCGGAGAGCATTCGGTTGATCGACTGGCACTGCTTCCGCGTCACCACCACGATCGAATCGATGCTCAGCATATCCTGCTTGCGCGTGTTCAGAAGCACCTTGCTGTACTGTCGCGCGTACGACGACTTCTACGCGTGACGACGCACACCCGCTCGCACCAGCACGCCCAGCGTCATAATGCCACAGTACTTGTACAACGCCATCACCATGCTAGGGGTCATCGGGGTGCGCGACGACATACAAGTGGTAGGGCTTCTGGTAGAAGTACGGCGGCACGCGGATCACCTTGCTGGTCAGCGTCAACGAGTCGTTGAAGTTCTCGAAATACGTCCTATTCCCGTCACTCCACAAAACCGCCCGATTACTGGAAATCATCCTTCGTGCCCTGCACCGGCGAGGAAGGCACCTACGCGATGAACACTCCCTCACAGCCGCACAATGGAGGAGTGCGCGTGGTTCAGGAGCAGGTTGAAGAAGATGGTCCAGCTGCCCTTGCAGCACAGCTCGTAGCTCACGATGCGGTTCATCAGCACTTCGGGCGAAATGGGAATGAACTCGGCGATCACCTGACTCTCACGACATTGCAAAACACCCACTTCGTTGTGCAGCATGTACTTGTACTGCTTGTGGAGACCGAACGCCTGGTCCGAGGCGTAGTACAGGCGGCAGATCGGTCGCGTGATGAGCATGTGACGCACATCGTCCTTCTTCAGCTTCCCATTGCCGCTGTAAAACACGCTCTTCGAGGAGGCGATGGGTCGCGCGCCGCTCGTACGCGTGGTCTGGCGGTTCGGGTCGTGCGTGTACGTGCCCGAGTGCATGTTCATGTCACCCACGCCGCCAATCGACATGCCGTCGCCCTCGTAGCGCGGACCGTAGCCCTGCGACATCCCGTCTCCCGCGCGAAACGCCTCCGAAATGGAGGGAAGCGCCATGTTGCCCAGCGAATTCTGCACGGTGCCGCTGAAGGGGTCGCGAACCGCGTGGTCGTTGCGCATCACTGGATTGCCTGTGCTATTGAGGCGTTTCATCGCCATCAGCGTGGCAAAGCGATTCGTGCGAGAGGCTGCGCATTATCGGGACGATTTGGGAATACGCATTTTCGACTCGTAAAAGAAGAAGTCCGTTTCCAGCGCCATCACCATCAGGCAAGTCCATGCGTGCTGCTGGGACGTACTATTCCATAAATCGACCCGATTTCGGCCACCTCCAGTTCGGGTAAGGAACCATGTAGACGGCGTACGCGTCGAAGAGCTGCGCTCGGACACACGCCGAGTAAAAGTGAAGGAGGTTTCGCTTGTGCAAAAAGGATATGGTGCTGATGGGCGTGCCGTAGACGATCTGCACGTGCGATGAGAACCGTCCGCACATGCGCTGCAGCTCGCGCACGTCGATACTCTCCTGCGTCAGCAAAACAACTGCCATTAATGGAATCCCAGAAATCCCCACAAACTGTGTCCTGGAGGTAGTCGTCGGAGCCCTCCTTCAGCTCGCTGATCAGCAGCGGCAAGAGCTCTCTGAAGTACCCGATGATCACCACGTGCTCGGCGTTCTGGCGCTTCACCAACGCTTCTCGGTTGAAATGGTCCTTGGGCTTGGCGGGAGTGTTGAAGAGACGCGTGAGCTATTGCGTGAGGAGGTTGGATTGTGCCGACCTTGGAAGGAAGCCAGAAGAGCACGGAGATGATGTAGTAGGTGGTGGCGAAACGCCCTTCTTGGGTGAGAGGCGTGATGTCGCCGTAACCGACGGTGGTGACGGTGACGAAGGCGTAGTAGATGGAGTCGAGGAGCGTGTAGCGCACGACGCGACGCTCCGTGTTGGTGTAGAGGCCTATGATGGAAGGTGGAGGGAATCGAGACATCCGAAGGAGAACACGAAGAGAACGAGTTCGGCGACGGTGATCACAATCTCGCGCTCCCGCCACTCCATGAAGGCTTCGCGCCAGAGCTTCATGTTCCGGAGGAAGAGGAAGAAGAAGAAGGTGCGCAGTTCGACGATGAAGTAGTATACGAGGAAGTACTGCTTGGGGACGATGGTGACGATGATGACGGGAATGCCCGCCAGGAAGTTGAAGATGCCGTAGCTAGCCGTAAGGAGTGGAATATACATGTACACGGAGAAAATGAAGTGGCGTTTCACCGGGGCGTCGATGATGTTGCGGATGTAGTCAACGACGATGAACAGGTTGAGAATCACTTCGACGACCGTGATGAACGTGTTGTGCGACCACGCCCAGTCGTACTGATAGGTGCGAATACCCACAATCGTGATGAGGAGGAACAGAGCGACGAGGAGGACCTACACTTCACCCAATCGATGTAGTGCAGACGGCCTCCCACTGAATCGAAGTGCTCCGAATGACCTTCTTGACCGTTTCGTAAGTTCGGCGAATATGCGATTCTACGCTGAATACGACATGCAACACGTACTGAAGCGTTGCCCTTGGTAGTCCATGAACAGTGTATTGTAGTCGTCTCTGATATCGCCATTCTCTTCGTCCGACTATTGCCTCGTGAAAACCAGAAAGACAGCTACGTCTATTTCGGGCTGGAAGGACGAATTCTCTTCCGGCGTGTCACACTGGTCAAACACCTAGTCGCTCATGCCAAACCGCAAATTCGGTACGCCATCCTCGTACACGTACATCTTCTCCGACGGTTTGTGCATAAGGGTCTCCTAGCAAGTGAGAATCGCCGAAATCGCAAACCGAGTCCGCGTTTTCGTAGTTGTCGAAGCCATCTTGCGTGTTCTTGTTCAGCATTCCAGAAACAACGCTAGGGTGAAAGACCAAACGAGAACCGAATTCGGCTCCGTTTTGCTTCTGCCTTGTTCAGGGCGGATTTCGGTTCCCACGCTTTTTGATGCGACATCACACCTCTGTTCATTTTCTTCTTCCCATGGATTCTCTTTCGCAGAAGGAATTGATATCTCCGTTTTCTCTGTCTCAGCTCCAGCGCTCGTCCCAGGACTCGCTCTTTCTGCACGATCTCCTGTCCACCTTTTCGCAGCACCCGCTGGCCCAGCAGAGCAGTATCCCCTTCGGGTTTGGGAAGAATCAGTCGCAATCCTCCTGCTCTCTCGGCGCGTGGATCCCTCACGAGTCCAGTCAGCTGACGCCCCTGATGTGGAATCCGTCATTGTTGGTGATGAGTGTGGTTTGTGAGTGTGTAGCAATGCCGGCTGTGAGTACTTGTCTCAGCGCAGTGGTGAGGGTGTGAAGTTGTTGTCTCAGCGCAGTGGTGAGGGTGCTAGGTCGTTGTACGCGTCGCCGTCCCTCAAGTTAACGCCATCCCTCAAGACATCGTCGTCGCTACGGAGGACGCCTTCCTTGTCTAGAAAGGCCTCTCTTGTGTTTCCTGTGGACTGTGAATTGTACGTCGATGTGCGTTGTGTTCATGCGTAGATTGCCTTCCACATCTGTATTGGAGTCCAAGCGGGGTTTGCTGTTGAAGGGAGTATTATCTAACCCGTTCATCTCAGAGTTAGGGACGTGTGTACTGTGATGGCAATCTGAAGGTTGTGCAGCGGAAGAGTTTGCGGAGGAGGAAGAGTGGGAGTGTTTTGCTGTATCGGTTGTAACATGTGGAGTTCTTTTTCCCTTTTCGCTGTGTTTGCGTTTCATCAGTCAATCTCCGTTCACTCTCCTTCTGTCACTCTTCACTTTCCTTCTTTCACTCTTCACTCTCACCCCTCACAACTCAAACAAACACATCAAAAGTACTTCTGAAGATCACCCACATCTACCCATCACTTCACCTCTCCACCCATACTCTTCACCTTCACATCCCTCTCAGAGCAGTTCACAAGAGGGACGTACGCCTTCTTCAAATTCGGCATATCTACACATCACCTCCATCTCACTCTCCCACCCTCAAAAACGGCACGAACCGGGTTATGGAACGTCCAACTCCGCTCTCCTTCGGTTGTAAGCGTCGTGAGTTTGGGCAGGTCTATCCCATCACGCCAATCACAGAACACAACTTCGCATGATCAGCGCAGAACGCGCAGTGCCAAAGAAACTGAAGGCGCTGCGACCCATTTGAATGGACTCCAGCGCGGGCAGGTCTAATCCATTACTCCCAACGAGAGAGCGCACTCTCAAACACAGCGCGATTGCAGTCGAAGAAACACCGCACCCCGAACTTGAGCGATTTGAGCGAAGGCATGTCTAGTCATCACTCCCTCAACTTCAGTCAAACTCTTCAACTCCAACGACGCGTAGTCAAAGTTCCGGCTGTCCTTCTCGATCTCGCCCATCTCAATCACCTCCAACGCGTCCACCTTCTCAATCTCGCACACCGTGTAGTCCGCAAACGTCAAGCAGCCAATCTTTAGCTCCCTCAACTTGGGACAGTTCTTGATGCAGAACCGACGGTTCGGGTCCCTGGCGTCCTGAATACGGTACTTGTTCTTCACAAAGCACCCTGTCCCAATCACCACTCTCTCCAGTCCCAAATACCCGATCAACTTGAAGCTCCCCACCCTGTGGAAACAGTTGTTCTGGATGACCAACTCGCGCAGCGCCGGAAACAGCTGCAAATACGGCTCTTGCCACTCCAGTCGCTCGTTGCGGCTCTCGCAAAACTCGAGCACCTCGATGCTGTTCTGGAAGGAGATCTCTTCCTGCCTGTTCATGTCCACCCGCATGCTTCGTTCAAACTTCGTGTCGTCCTCCATCCAGTTCCCTTCGTACACCACGCTGCCATTGCGATCGTAGTGCGTGCCCCTGCCCCACCGCATCCCGTCGAAATAGCCTCCCCTGTAGTTGATGACGCCAATGTCGCTGTAGTACTCCGTGCCGTAACACACGTTCCTGTCTCCCAAGCGAAAGCCCTCGTACGCGATGTTGCTGTCCTTGTCGTAGAGCACGCCCCAGCCGTACGGCTGGTCGTTCCAAACATCGCCTTCCCAGCGTTCTCCCTCATCACTCAGGTCGAGGATTTGGTTGTGCTCGATGGCACTCAAATTCTTCCGCTTCACGTCCACTGTCATCCGCTCCTTCAAATAGTCGATGATGAACAAACGCAAGAACGCCTTCCTCTCCCTATCAACCACGATGATCTTCCGACCACTCATTTGTATCACGATGGATCCGTCCTTCTCCGCAAGTCCCCTGTGCACCATGAGCCCATCTTCCCTCTTTGTGAGGTATACGCACGAATACTGCGACGCCATCAGGATCTGCTCCAGCTGCGGTCGCAGCATCTTCAGTATTCTACATCGTCAGCCCCAAACCCCACATGTACATCATTTCCGCTGTTTGGTCAGCCGCACGCTGGACAGACATGGCGATTCCTTCAAAGAGGGGAAGAGGGAAAGGATGATGTGACCAACACGCGACTGCGGGAAATGGAATGCGTTGGATCCATTTCTTCAATCGCAATGAATGGAGAGCAGAACAACGCGAAGAAGGCAATGCAACCTCCTTTCCTCTTTCTCTCTCAATTTCGATGATCCTGTCTCTTCTCAAAGCTCATTCCCAAGCGTCTCCGTTCATCACACCTCCATCCCTCTCCCCACCGCCACTCCCCTCCCATCCGCATCTCCATCCCACCTCGCACCGTTTCCAATTCAATCCGCCTCAGTACACGAATCAGTACCGAAATCCCCCCAATCCCGTCGATTCCACTTTACGAGCCCATTTTGAAGTGAAGTTTGTTCTTTGTTTGTCACTAATCGCGAACCCGAATGGCCGATCAACAGCAACAACCCCAAGAGGAGCAGCAGCAGCCTCAAATGAACTTCATGACGATGTTCCTGATCTTCTTTTTGATCAGAAGCTTCATGAGTTCGTTCATGGCCCCGAAACAGCCCGAAAGCCCTGCTTCCGTAATTGACAACTATAACAAAACATTCAAAGCACAAATGGAGCAGCCCGACGCTGCGCCCACCAATCCCATCTCTGCCGCGATGGGTCTGTTCAAGGGCATGATGCCGCTGAAGAAGGGAGAGAAGGGCGTTCAGTACCAGCCCATTCTGAAGGACGGTGATCTCTGCGTAGCGTCCGTTCCTGAAAGTGAGTCGTAGTCCATCTTCGTGTACGGTTCTGACGCCGAGAAGGACTGCAGCGTTGCCGACGACGCGCTCCTCTACAAGAGAGAGAATGTGCCCTTCTCCGCCGCCATGCCCTACGACGAGACGAACATCACGATTCCCATCACCCAGCAGCTCCTGAACAACGGATCCTACTACGCGCACATCTTCTTTGGCAAGGGCTCCTCCGTGCCTTCTGCTTGTTCTTCGTCGTACGGCCTGACGCACTCGGTGTACCGTATGCACTTCGATTGCTGTTTGATACCCAGAGCTGAATCGCTACAAGCAGAACATGACGGCGGAAGACCAGGTCAATCTCCTCATGGACAACTCCACCTTCATGGTACGCCTTCTCCCCGCAGTTGAGTGTAGACGCACAAATCGGCGGAATCGAAGAAGGTGCTGAACTACTGGATCCCCATGCTCCACTTGTACATCATCCCATTCACGAAGCCCCTCGTCGGCGGACAGATCGCTCCCCAGATGAAGGACTGTAGATCCGCATCATCGCGCTCACCCTAAGATTTCCTCGACGACGCGACGCACACCTTCACGCCCAGCGCGGAGGTCAACGAGTTCGTGCTGATGAACAAGAATCTGATGGAGATCAACAGCACCACCACCTCGCTCCCGCTCTCCGTGTCCTTCAAGGGCTTCGGCTTCTTCAAGGGCCAGATGATCCAGCAGATGGGCACGGTGATGGAGATGCAGAAGTTGATGGGCGCCGGCTCGGACGACGATTTCGACACCATCAAGTCGATGTTCCTCGAAACCAACATTTACCTGCTGATTTTGACGGGAGTGAGGTGTGATGCTGCGATGTGATGATCAGGTTGTGTCGACGCTGCACAGCGTGTTCGACTTCCTCGCGTTCCGCAACGACATCAGCTTCTGGAAGAACCGCAACAACATGGAGGGACTATCGGTGCGCACGGTTTTCATGAACGTGTTCGTGAACCTGATCGTGACGCTGTACCTGTTGAACAACGAGACCTCCATGATGATCATCGTCTCCAACTTCATCGGTCTGCTGATCGAGGCACGCGCTCTCTCGCTGCGTCACGCGTAGGTGTGGAAACTGACGAAGGCAGTGCGCATTCGATTCTATTGGAAGGGCAACCGTCCGGTGTTGCGTATCCGCGACCGCGCCACGTACAGCACGAGCAAGACGAAGGAGTATGATGACATCGCGATGCGTCATCTGATGGTAATTCTGTATCCGCTGGTGGCGGGATACGCCGCGTACTCGCTGATCTACGAGACGCACAAGTCGTGGTATGACTGGATCATCACGTCGTTGACGAACTTCGTGTATCTGTTCGGTAGGGGCTGGGGAGAGGTGTGAGGGACAGGTTTCATCTCGATGACGCCGCAATTGTTCATTAACTACAAGTTGAAGAGTGTGGCCCATATTCCCATCAACGCGATGATCTACAAGACGCTGAATACCTTCATTGATGACATGTTCTCGTTCATCATCAAGATGCCCGTCTTGCATCGTATTGCCTGCTTCCGTGATGATATCATTTTCTTCATTTATCTGTATCAGATGTGGATCTATCCCGTGGATAAGACGCGCAAGAATGAGTACGGGTACTCGGCTGTGGATCTTCAGAAGGCAAGTCATAAGAAGGATGAAGCTGTGGCGAAGCAGCATCGTGGAAAGTATGAGCGTCTCGCCTTTTAGTCTTGGGTTGTATTGGTGTGTTTGTTGTAGAAGTTGAGATTGTGGCGTCTTCAAAGCAGGTGTTCAAAACCAGACATGTTACTCAAACAAACACTAACGATCAAGGTATTCACAAACACCGGATGCTTAGTAGCCGTAACCGTAGAGGGT
>ERZ1106923.377-NODE-377-length-17776-cov-16.979911_pt1 | contig 17776 bp, 14 predicted proteins | sample MGYA00403657_ERZ1106923 | MGnify/ENA primary metagenome ERZ1106923 (study PRJEB35170, sample SAMEA104062425) | human gut metagenome | biome: human gut; feature: human-associated habitat; material: faeces | place: Denmark | collected 2012-06-19 ...
ATAGGAACCATTCGCTTCATCAGTCTAGGAAGACACTCTCACAGCCAACTCCTCTCAGTGCATTCAGTGCCGATAGCTAATGCTATACGGCAACACTTATCGACGGTCTAATCTGAGGAGAGGCACATCGTCACACACGAATAGGATCCATTCCCGTCCATATTCGACACGTCACAGATTCAAATTGAGGCATGATAGAGTAAGTGATGATGAAGGGCTGTAGAACCCTAAGACCTCGACTAGAGACGGAAAAAGGGTATTGGTTCATCATGACCTATGAGAAAAGATCCTAAGGAACGATACTACAGATACACAATCCAGCCACAATACACCAAGGATCCACTCACTGCCAGAATCATTATCCTCTTTCCTATGAATGGTTGGACAGTAAGTACTATGAATCGCGAGGGTACGGTTGAGACCCTACATGAATGAAGTCTTCTTAGGGAGTTAGGTAGTATCTATATTAGTCATATTCCTTGCTAAAGGAGGAACATCGACCTTGTTCCAGGGATTATTATGGAAAGAAGAAGAAGGGTGTTATAACCGCGGTTATTCTATAGTTCACCACACTTGACTTGTTTGGGGAATAATGCAGTCCAATAGTGTTTCTGAGGTATACTTGCTTTGTGTCTGCGTAATGGAATAGCATCCTGATGAGATGCCATCCATGGAACAGGTTATAAGCTACCTTGATAGTGCTGAAGAGGCAGTTGCCGATGCGGGTTATCAGTTATTGCGATTTGTTAAAGGCTGTCAGAACAGGGATGTTGAATGCGACAATGAAGTATAGAGTACTATTACATACGGGTTCATGATCAGAACGTCTTTGTGAGACAATTCCTGCTCTTGTGTACTGGAAGGAGAATTGCCGGTTCATGCTCGAAGCTTCTCGGTTGAAGGATATTGATTTCCTCAGGGAGTACACTGAAGTGGCCGGTAATACTTCCTCGCTGTCGTACCTGCGTAATGATCGTCCAGTGCTTTGTTGTATAGTCCACTTGTTCATAAGGAAGAGTCTGAAGTATGACGATGACTTCGTTGTATCCGATGCTGATAAGCCGAAGATACCATTGACAATGATGTCCTCACATGTAGTATATCTTTGGGCAGTTGCTCTCATTGAGCTACTACAACAAGTTTCATATGAAGGAAAATGTGGCGGATCTTTACCTGCGCACTGTTGATCACTACCTTAATGGTACTGCATTATCAGTCACCGAAAAGAGAACGGAGCTGTATTCGGAGTTGTGCAGCGCTATACCAGTGGAGTCTGCGCTGTACAAGGACGAGAAACTGAAGCAGGAGGTCCTAAGTCTCTGTAAAGAGAGACTGTCTGTCATTAGTGTATTGTAGTTGGGGTGTGGCACTAGGCGTAGAACCGTAGTCGTTGTCAAACAAGCATCAACGCATCTGTCGTGTCGTATCCTCCGCCTACTCCTCACAAGTATCATGCGAAGATGGCAGAGGTGGACGTCAGCAGTGTAGCTTCGTTAGAAGACAGTCTGGTTTCGGTGAACGACTCGGAGCAACTACCGAACCGGGAAGGGGGTAATACGAACAAAATAAGCGACAAAGCGGTAATAGCAGCAATTGCCCGAGCCGGGAAGATGAAGCACTCTCGGTATCACAAGAGTTCTTAATAACTCAATGTTTGATCTGTTTGTTCTTTGAACGCGTCTGGTAATCACGGCTGCATGCATCACCCTCAAGGTACTCCATTAGGAGATCTCTTGGAATAGGCATGCATTGACGAATACAAAGCTTGACGAATGCTATTCCAAAGTACGTCGCAGCAGCATCAAATCTGAGAAGAATGGCACTGTTGAACACCAGACGGTTTACTGAGATGGGAAAAACCGTGGGATGTTCCAGTAGCGAAGTCAATGTCGTACTGCTGACAATCCCGTACTGCTGGGTACTGGTACAGAACAGCGAAATCCAATCCTCTTGAATAGCGAGTTGGATAATCGTTGAGAACACTTCATTTGCTCCGCTCACCACACTCGATCGCCTTCATCTGAAGAGGGGGAAGAAAACTGTCTTCCCAGTTCAAGCATATGCTATTCTCGCATGGTGCTACGCACCGGTGAAGTAGAATGGAAAACAGGGAGTCATCATTCCCATTCGAGTAGAGATTCACAGTGCATCATGCACATCTCTCTATATTTGATATGAATAGGGAAGAACAACGAAGATCGGGTACTAGGATGATTAGGACGAATACCAAGCCTTTGGAGGATCTTAAAAGGCTTTTCTCATCACTGTAGAATGCATATTAGAGAGAGCAGTCCTTATTTGGGAGAATGGAGAGACCGTAGGGGCTGGGTGGACATGCGGTATCTTGGCATTTGATTGGCGGATGAGGACCGTTGACTTCATCCCTTAATCCAACTTGAATCATCCCTTCTGTGCCTATTCTGGAGTCGGAATGAACGGATCTTTCACGGACTCCCATCAAGTGTTTGTGCTGTGCGCATCATGCCAAATGACCAAGCCATTGACCTCGTTTCTTCACCCCCTCTCTCCTGTGCTGCTATCCTCCTGTAAGGAATGCAGAGATCGGCGAGAAAGGAGTACGAGCTTGTCTCTCGGACTCATCGAGTAGACACCAGAGCATTTCACGGAAGTCACCAGCTGCGCTCCCTCATGTCATCCGGCCCTCCACTAGCAATAATCCGAAAAGGAACCGAGGATTGGCTGCAGTCCCACAGGCGAGGTGCAAAGCCGTGAAGCGGTCGCAACTCCCACTCAGAAGGGCATACATCGCGCGTTTAGTGTATCATCGGACAGTGCTCTGAGTGATTCCCCGAAATCGCTCTTATCTAGTTGTTTTTGCTTTCCTTCTTTCTTTTATCAAACGGAAGTCTCTTCCAGCTTCACTGAAGGAGTGATCGTCCCTTTCCATTCCTATTTCCGTTGCCCTCCCTCCTTTCATCTCCACCCACCCCAACACACCGCAAGGCAATTCACAATCACACTTCCATCTTCACCATGCCCGAAAGACGCCGCTCAGACGTCCTCTACTTCATCTACCTCATGCTGCAACTCTACCAGCAAGTGAATCGCTCTCTTCTCTCCTCACGCGTAGTATCAGCAGCTGCCTTACAAACCACCCGTAACCATCGCATTCGCCCTTCTCCTTGTTGTCATATACCTTCTCGAGGGACAGTTCCCCTCCATGATTGCCAAGTGTTGTACGCCTCTATTGGACGTCACTTCTAGGGTGCATGTGCCCTTTCTACATCCTGAGTTCGCATCGCCTGACCGAACTGTACCGCATTCTCACTTCCACTCTCATCCACATCGACGACTACCATTTGTATTATAACCTCAGCTCTCTTCTGTGGAAGGGCTCGTTTCTTGAAGTGGCCACGGGCTCCAAGTCCTTCGTCGTGATGACCACGTTTCTCTCTGTCGTCTCGGGATTGTAGTCCTTCTCTCCCCCTTCACCCGCAGTCTGTTCCTTCTAATGACATGGACGCTGAATTGGACCGGGCTCTATTCCTCGCCCTACTACAACCGCACGGTGGGTTTCAGCAGCGTGCTCTTCGGATACAAGGTCGTTTCCCACTACTATCACACGGCTCCGTCCTCCTTGTGCGATCTCTTCCTCCCTTCTTAGCGTAGGGCCGGTGTCTCGCTTCCTCCCTCCTACGTGACGTGGATCGAGTTGCTGTACTGCTCTCTGTTCCCTAACGTGTCCTTCTTCGGTCATCTCAGCGGCATTCTCGCGGGGTACTTGTACGTTTACCTGTATTGATTGTATCCGTCGTGAAGCGTAGGCCGAAGGTGTTCCCGCGTTTGCAAGCAGCGAGGAGGAAGTGGTCGCGGCGCAGAGAAGAGTCACGGCGCAGAGAAGAGCAAAGAGAGCGCCGAGATGAATACACGGAGGAGGACTATGCGCGCTTCAATGCGGAGTTACACGTAAGCGTTTCCTTCCTGCTTTAGGCGTAGGAGGATTCGATGCGACGAAGGCGGTATTGAATTGTCTCTGTATTGTCTTTCTTCATTACACTCCTTTCTCCCCTTACTATCCTGCATTCTCACACCTACAACCCAATCCATATCCCTTCAGGATCCATTCCTCCTCTCCGCACAAATCCAATGGGCTGTTGCTGTTCCTTGCCCGATACCTTTCCGCCCGCATCCGAACCGTACATGATGCAGCATCCCACTGTCATCAACTTCTACTTCTATACCGATAATCCGGAGTGCATTCAGCGTGTGGAGGAAGTCATTGCCAAGGTGCAGAATCCTCACGTTGCGCTCAACCGCTCCACCTCGTCTCCTCTCTTCGTTGTCTCCCCCGTAGCGTCGTAGTTGATGAGTGTGTTTGTTGTTTATCGGTGGATGGAGGGTGATTGATCAGTCTTTCAGTTCTTGAGTTTCGTTCTCCTGTGACAAGTATTCGTTCTGTTGTCACTGTTGAGGGGAGAAGAAGCAAGTGATGACCCGCATTTCACCATTCAACTCGACTCACACTTCACCACTTACCTCGCGTCTCAACAACTCAACTCACTCCACGATAATTCTTGTTTACAACACAGTAGCTAGTAAACTAAACAGAACAGGAGGATAACTCAACCCAACAACTCTCCCCCTCCACAAATACAAACACAACTCATCTCAAAACAAACACCCCACTCAAAACACGCGTCCATTCATAATCACCTCGTTCTTCCCCGGCGTCTCCACAATCTCACCAATCTCGTACACCGTCTCTCCCTCCTTCTCCAGCACCGCTCTCACCTCCTCCGCAGCGTCCTTCTCCGCAATCACCACCATACCAATACCGCAGTTGAACGTGCGGAGCATCTCGTGCTCCGAGCACTTGCCCACCGCCTTCAGCCAGCGGAACACGTCCAGCACCGGCCACGAGCCCGAGTTGATCTTGCAGCTCGTGTTGGGAGCCAGCACGCGAGGAATGTTCTCCAGCAAACCGCCTCCCGTGATGTGCGCGAAGCCAGCCACCTTCTTCGTCTTGCACGCAGCCAGCACCGCAGGCACGTAAATGCGCGTCGGCGTGATCAGCACCTCGCCCAGCGTCTTCTCCGGCATCCACGGGCACGGCGACGAGTACGCCAAGCCCGACTTGTCCACCAATCTGCGCACCAGCGAATAGCCGTTGGACTACACCTCACTCCCATTCTCCGCACCTACGTGGCAACCCGACGACGGCAAACCGAACACCACCATGCCCGGCGTCGTCGGCTTGGGCAGCACGTCCTGGCGCTTCACGGCGCCCACCGCGAAACCAGCCAAGTCGTACTCTCCCTCCGCGTACAGCGACGGCATCTCCGCCGTCTCGCCGCCAATCAGCGCGCAGCGCGCCAGCTTGCAGCCGTCGCAAATGCCCTTCACCACGGGCGTCGCCACCTTGTTGTCCAGGTGACCCGTCGCGTAGTAGTCCAGGAAGAACAGCGGCTCCGCGCCCTGCACGATCAGGTCGTTCACGCTCATGGCCACGAGGTCGATGCCCACCGTGTCGTGGATGCCCGTCGCGAACGCCAGCTTCACCTTCGTGCCCACGCCGTCGTCGCACGCCACCAGAATCGTGTCGGGGTCGCCGTAGCCCGCCTTGCCCAGCTCGAACAGACCGCCGAAGCCGCCCAGGTCCACGTTGCAGCCGGGACGGTTCGTCGCCTTGCAGAACGGCTTGATGTTCTCCACCAGCTGGTCGCCCTCGCTGATGTCCACGCCCGCGTCCGCGTACGACACCACCTCCTTGTCCGTCTCCACCGGCTTCAGCTCGTCCTTCGCGAACAGCTCGATGCAGTGGATCAGCGCCTCGCCCTCCGCCTGCTGCACGCGCGCCTTCAGCGTCTCCACCGTGTCCTTCGAGAACACGGGCACGTGCTTCTGGTACAGGATCGCGCCGCCGTCCACCTCGGGCGTCACCTCGTGCACCGTGCAGCCCGACTCCAGGCGCTTGTCCGCCAGCACCGCCTCGTGCACGTTGTTGTTCATGCCGCCGGCGTACTCGGGCAGCAGCGACGGGTGCACGTTGATCACGCGCTTGTGGAAGTGCTCGAAGAAGAACGGCGTCAGGATGCGCATGTAGCCGATCAGGATCACCAGGTCGCAGCCGTAGTCGTTCAGCACCTTGATCACCTCCGCCTCCTGCGCCTCGCGCGGCACGTCCTTGCCCGTGATGTGGAACGCGGGGATGTCCCAGCTCCTCGCCTTCTCCAGGATGCCCGACGTCTTGATGTTGCTGATCACGCACGCGATCTTCGCGTTCAGCGCGCCCTTCTCGATCGCCTCGTGGATCGCCACCATGTCCGTGCCGCGCGTCGAGCCCAGAATGCCCACGCGCACGCCCGCCTTCACCGCGCGACCGCCAATGTCGTGGCGGAAGTGCATGCCCTCGAAGTGGATCGCGCCCACCGCCTGGTACGCCGTCGTCAGCGCGGCGTGGAAGGACGGCGCCACCGCCGTCACCGTCAGCACGCGCCCGCCGCTCGTCTTGATCGCGCCCTCCTCGCACTTCGTGCCCGCGTGGAACACCGTCACGTCCGGCAGCGCCTCCGCCTCCTTCAGACCGTCGATCACGAAGCCCTTCTTGTAGGAGAGCGGGTAGCCCGCAGACGCAGCCACCACCGTCACCGCCGAGCGCTCGCTCCACTCCACCGGCGTGTCCTTCAGCGTGCCGCAGCAGCACGCCATCATCACCTCGTACAGGTCGCTCTTCAGCAGCGGCAGAATCACCTCCGTCTCGGGGTCGCCGAAGCGGCAGTTGAACTCCAGCACCTCGATGCCCTTCTTCGTCAGCATCAGGCCCGCGTACAGCACGCCGCGGTACACGATGCCCTCCGCCTTCAGGCCCTGGATGCACTTCTCCAGCACCTCCTTCTCCGCCTGGCGGCGCAGGTAGGGAGGAAGACAAGGCGCGGGGGCGTAGGCGCCCATGCCTCCCGTGTTCAAACCCTCGTCGTTGTCGTTCGCGCGCTTGTGGTCCTGCGCGGGCGGCATCGACACCACCGTCTCGCCGTCCGTGAAGCACAGCAGCGACACCTCCTCGCCCTCCTACGCATTAATCATTCGTTCCATGTCTACGAGACGCTCCTCGATCACCACCACGTCTCCAGCAGCGCCAAACTCAGAGTCCACCATGATCTCCTTCAAGGCAGCCTCCTCCTCGCCACGCGCGGGCAGAAGGACACCCTTTCCAGCAGCAAGACCCGAGGCCTTGATGACGACAGGGTGGTCGATGGACTTCACGTAGGCGAGCGCCTTCTCGTAATTGTCGAAGCACTCGTACTCCGCGGTATGGATTCCGTACTTCTTCATCAGATCCTTCGAGAACTGCTTCGAGCCCTCGATCATCGCCGCCTTCGCGCAGGGGCCAAAACTAGGATGAACGACAGGAAGGAGCGCTACCAGTGAATGGACTCCTTCTCCAGCTTGTCCGCGAGTCCAGCCACGAGAGGGACTTCCGGACCCACAGCCACGAGGGAAATCGCCTACAACTCACAGCTCTCCCGAAAAATCCACGTTATCGCGACAGAAGGCGATAATCTTGTCGTGGTCCTTTTCGCTGATGGCCACATTGCTCACCTTCTCCATACTAGCAGTACCACCATTGCCGGGAGCCACAAACACGTGCTTCACCTTCTCGCTCTGAGCTAACTTCCACGCAATCGTATGTTCGCGGCCGCCTCCACCAATCACAAGAACGTTGGACATTCTACTAAAAGACTATGGGATTAGAAGGCGCGAAGAGACCAAGTCGCCTACACAATATACTAAGGAACTGACAAGGTTTTGTGAAAAACAGGCTTCTTCTTGGGAGAAGGGGAGATCTGCGAGATTGCGGGAATAACCGTTTTGGGTCGAAGTCTGTTGGATTCTATTCGGGGGCGAGTGAGTCGTGCTGTTTCTCTTTTGCAGTTGCTATTTGGAGGTTTGGAGGTTCTTTTGGGAGTGTGGAGTTCGTATTGCAATTCGTTGTTTAGTTCTTGCAATGCGGTGTTTAGTTATTGAGATGGGTGCTTCTTAACATGGATGCTCACAACCACAAAAGTGAATGCTCATATCACAAAATGAACACTCACAACCACAAAAACGAGTGCTCAACTCTCAAAACGAACACCCACAACTCACAAATTGAATGCTCACAACCAAACAACCACTCCCGAAAAGACGCCCCCATCAATTCACACTCGCCATCACCTTATCCACCTGAGACATGCCCTTCTGCCTATCCTTCTACCCATCACACTCCCTCCAAACCCTCACAAGAACCACATCCACCGTTCGCTGCGTGCGACGAATCTCGTTTCCCGCCTCCTCCATACCATCCGTCTCAAGGATGCGCAGAATCTCCTTCACCTCCTTCACAATACCGTCCTCCACATCCCTGCGGAAAGGGGACTGCTTATGGCTATACGTCACACACGCCTCCTTCGCCCACGGATCTCTCTCAGCATTGGCAGCGATGTTCGCGAGCAACTCCCTGCTCGGCTCCTCGATTCCCTTCTTCAACTACGCCTCACTCCGCATCGATTCGGCTACCATTACTCGCATCTCAGCAAGCTCATTCGACAGCGAGTTCAGCGTGTTCTCTATATCCATGATACTCTCCTGCAGGGAGAGCAAATCGCAATTCCTTTTCTCTAACCCTAAACCGCGTGATAAGTAAAGACCTTCATTCTCCTTGAGATGGAGCGATTCGAGATGCTCCTCGAAATGGGATCTTAAGCGCTCGCACAGACGAGACAATTCCTATCCGTCAGGAACACCATGGCGCATTCCCACAATCTCCTCTCCATTCAAGCATTTCTGGCGCTCCTCTTCCGTAATCGCAGTAAGCTCACTAATTAGCTCGTGGATCTGTGCGCTGTTCATTTTGAAATGACATCATCCCCAAACGGATTACCGCCAATTCCCCTTCCACACACAATCCCATTTCCGATTTCCAGCAGTCTCCATTCCCAACACACCCCGTGGTCTATTCCCAACAAACACGCAGCATATAACGTATCGGCGACAGCGTCAGTGACCGCCAGTTACTTCTTGCTCTCTCGGAGCTTTACACCGAGAATCTTTTCCATGCGGCTGATCAAGTTCGCATTCGGAATGATCTTGCCGGACTCGTAGTCCTGGATTACAGAGGCTTGGACATTCAATTTCTACGCAATCAGCGAAAACGGCACAGCACTCACCATGGCAAGCTCTTTCTGAGAAAGTTTCTTCTCAGTACGTGCTTTCTGTAAACGGAGACGGAACGAGAGATCGACCTTAGGAAGAGTGAACACTTCATCCTCCTCTTCGACCTTTCGCGCATACATATTGGTACCAGTGGTGTTGTTCTTGTTCTTTCCAGCGTCATCTACGCGTCACTCCCCGCATGCCACGCCCTACACTTGCTCGCTGTGACTACAGTTTTCCCCAATCTTCTCGCAATGTTCACCTGCTTCTCCTTCGATTCGGTGGGCTTCTGGTGTCTCTTGTCCCAACTATAAGGAGTCCAGTCTTGGTCTTGAGTCGACATGTTTTGCTGCTGAAAGCTTAAATTCGAATACGAATGAACGATAGACTTTGCAAATTGTGAAAAAGAGAAGGGCGATAGAGAGAGATTTCTAGAATTTTCTTGATCAAACCCGCGATTCCATTCCTAACCACCTGCCTTGTGCTCCATTTCGTGCTCCGTGGGTGGGGGAGAGCATGAAAGGTTGGGGTCAGTCCATTAGAAAGGGAAAGGGAGGGTTGTGTTTCGTCATTGAGAATGGGAAGGGGAGTTGTGATCAGCTAACAGGAATGAATACGGACTCTCTCACATAACAAACAAAAACATACATACAAACACACACCCAACCACCATCCTTCTCAGATCACATCCCCGACTAATTCCGCCCCTCCAAACACTGGTAAAACGACGCAATGGCCTTCTCCGCGTTCTCCAAGTGACTCGACAACTCGGTGCGCTGCGCATTCTGACTGCGCATCCTACTCGTTACTATCACTCCCCTCCCGTACTCCTCCACCTTGGACTGAATCGGCACGAGCGCGTCCTGGACGATGGACACGATGCTAGAAAGCAGCTGCCCAAAGGTCGCTTCCAGGTCGGTCTGCATCGCTACGTCTCACTCACGACACATCAAACCACATTCAATGATCTGATCCACCTGCTTCTCGATTCCCGCGAGCTGCTTTTGGAAATAGACAATAGACTCGTCCTGCTCCGAATTCGTACTCTCGTTCGCGCTCTCCTCCGTTGCTGCATCGGAATGAGGACATTCGGCCATTTCGTTGTTGCTAGCACCACGTGTCGATGAAAAGGAGCCAATAATGCGTGACGGAGATGATGGAGGGAAAAGACGCTCTTCACACCGCGGGTTTCCCACTCATTACCGTCTCAGAATCACAGTCCGCTTTCCCATTCTTCAACCTGAAAGGCTAACGGATTGTATGTCGACCTAGATTTGGCCACCACAAACGAATCCTTCCGGTTTTCAGTATTATTCCCGATGGATCCCAAGAAGCGCTCTGTTGGTATCGATCTCGGCACGACCAACTCTGAAATTTACACATACATCAACAACCACCCCGCCGTGGTTCCCGGGCCCAACGGTCTGACCATTACGCCCTCCAGAGTGGTCGTCGATAACAAGAGCACGCCCGAGAACATCAAATTCGCCGTGCGCGCGCGCAGACACAATGTTCTCCGAGACAATCCCGAGAACGAGATATATGAGCCGAAGCGTGTCATCGGACGAAAGATGGACGACGGGTACATTCGGGTGGATCTTCACTACTGGCCTTTTGATCTCGTGGCGGGAGATGACGACAAACCCATGTATAAGGTGGCCGGCGCCGACCAGAGCGGCGTCTTCCTTTCCGCGGTGGACGTGGACGCCGAAATTCTCCGAACCCTGAAGAGCTACTCGAAGGAGGGCATCACCAACGCTGTGATTACCATCCCGTCGTACTTCAACGAGAAGCAGGAGGAGGAGACGAGGCAGGCCGGTATCCAGGCCGGACTGAATGTGCTGAAGTGCGTCCACGAGCCTGTCGCCGCTGCCATCGCCTACGGCTTCACCAACAACCTCAAGAACGCCGTCGTTCTCGTGTACGACCTCGGAGGCGGCACCTTCGACTGCTGCGTCGTGCGCATTGTGGGAGGCAAGTACCACATCATGGCGAGCGACGGCCACTCTCATCTGGGCGGCGCCGATTTCGATAACGCCATCGTGAAGATGGTCGCCGACGAGCTCCGCGAGACGAAAGATATCGATGTCTACGCCAGCAAGAAGGACCTCCGCAGCCTCAAGGACCTCGCGGAGAAGGCGAAGATCGCGCTGTCCGGCGCCCTGTCGTTCACTCTCCAGTACGACTGCACCAACACCATCACGAAGGAGCCGGTCCACTACAGCCACACGCTCATGCGCGCCGACTTCGAGGGCCTCATCAAGCGCTACATCGATATCACCATCGAGTACATCGACCGCTGTCTGCAGCAGCTGGGCATGACCGAGGCCAACATCGACTACGTGATCCCCGTCGGCGGCTCCACGCGAATCCCCTACGTGCACGCCCGTCTGGAGGAGCGCTTCAAGCGGTCCATCGACACCACCAAGGTGAACATCGACGAGGCCGTGGCTGCCGGCGCCGCCATCGAAGCCAACGCCATCATGGAGGGAGAGTCGCTCATTGAGCAGCTCAACCCTCTCTCCGACAGCAACAAGTCCAGCGTCAACGATCCCGACCCCATGGACGCCATGATGAAGATTCCCGCCAACATCTACTACTCGGTGGGCAACGGCTACAACTCCCTGTTCAACATGGGTCGTCCGTTCCGGGCAAACAGCAACGGAGAGCACATCACGCGGTCCAACCGCAACGTGAACCCGCCCAGGGATTACATGAGCTGCGTGCCGTTCGAGTTCTACTCCAACATCGGCGACGGAAAGATGGAGTACCTGGGCTGCACCAAGATCGACATCGCCGAGCCCGACAAAGCGGAGTCCATCGTGATGACGCTGCGCGCCGATCTGACCAACAAGGGGCGTCTGTCGATCGTCATCACCAACAAGAAGGACAACTCCACCGCGGACGTGTCGCTGCGCGTGCGAAACGACACTCTGGACAACATCGATGTGGTCCGTGCCAGAAATCTGAAGGACCTGAAGCAGAAGTGCAAGAGCAAGCTGCTGGAACTCGTACAGAACCCCAATAACACAGAAGAGATTCGGGAGAGGCGAAAGGGTCTCATTGCCATGATTCGGGAACTGGAGGAGGACGGCGAGTACTTCGATGATTCCGATTTGACGGTGAAGAAGGACGAGTGTGCCGAACTGCTTAAATAGCGTTGTTTGTTGGAACAGTTGATTCCCCTTCAGTCTTCTTTCATGAAGAAAGAGTCGCTTCTCTTTGTTTGCTCCGTCCTCGTTCTCCTCTCCTTTTCGGGGGGAATCTGGGCCATTCGGAAGACATGGAGGACTCCGTCGATGAACCGGAGAAGCGCACGCTCCTTCTCACTTCTCCTGTCTGAGACACCGTGATTTCAAGCGGATTTTGCTTATTCCTAGAGAGATGCGCGTTCTTCCGACACCGGCACCGAGGACGGAAACGCCCACGCTCTCCGTAATACACTCCGCTCCGCATAATACAGCAATGCATCCCATTCAACGGAACACAGCAATACCCTCCGTTCCGCATAATACAACAACTTGCTCCGCTCCGCATGACACTACAATACCCTCCATCCCGCATGACACAACCACACCTCCGGTGTCCTCTATCGCGCCTCGTAAGGATTGCTGCTTTTCCATTTCCAAATAGTACGTGCGACGCCTCGCTATTCACGCACCGTGTTTCCTATCGCAAACGAAACGGATGATTCCTCACAGCCGCTCTGGAGACAATCCCACTTCTACTCCCATCTCGGGCTATTATATCCCACTGTGGATGCGCGAGCCGTTGACTACTACGCCCTCCATAGTGAAGATCGAGTTCCAGGACACTCGTACCCCTCCTTGCTTGCCGCATTGCCGGAAGAGGAGGCGTGGGGCACGCGACCCTACAAAACGGATCCCGCCTGGCAATCGCGCTTTTCCCTTTTGCAGGAGGCGGTTCTCTCCAACTACCGCAACACGTTCGCTTGTAGAGTGGCTGTGATGTGTAGGACGAGCACGTACTACGACAAGCGGTGGGAATCGTCGCTCTCCCCTCTCTCGCTCACATCTAGGAAGTTCTCGCGGTTCCGCGTGGAGTACGCCGTGGACGCAATGTCGGGATGGATCCGCAGCTCGAACATCTGCTACGAGCGGAAGAAGACGACCTTCCACGTGTACTTCCTCGACGGACGACGCGTCGACATCCGCCGCTACGGAAAGCAATGTGCTGCCGTCGCCTCTCCTTCACACGTAGTCTTCCGCTACGGCTGGCACTTTAGCTTCGACAAGGGCGCGCCGCCCACCGAGAACGCCTACTGGTTCAACGACACGGACGTGTACGTCGGGCTGGCCTTCCGACCGCGGCACATCACCCACTTCGCCGAGGGCGTGAACCTCCTGCTGCTGAAACTCCTCGCTCCCCGCGAGTTCCCCAAGGTTGGCTTCGCTTCGCGGATTCACCGTAGTTCAAGCACCTGTTCCTGCCCTACTTCCGCGACTTCAGCGAGTACGAGTGGTCCAAGCAGTACCTCCAGCTCCTCCTCGCCTCCTTCCCGCCCGAAGCCGGCGTGCGCGTGTGGAAGGAGGAGGACGTGCTGCGCCTTCTCCGCAAGCACCGCGCGCCGCAGTACCTCTGCTTCCCCTCGGCGGTGCTGATGGACCGCATGGCGTACAACAAGGACGGCGGCATCTTCGCCGGCTTCTTCTCCGACGACTGGATGCGCGCCGTCTCCTACAAGTACGCGCAGGTGGAGGCGGTGGGCGTCGTGCAGCAGAAGGTCCATCTCAGCGTCGTCGAACGCTTCGTCGACCGCAAGTGGGTCAAGCTCCCGCGCTACCTGCGGGCGATCAACAACCGCTTCGCCGACGTTGCGCTGGTCCCGCTGTCTCACGCGTAGCGAATCAACACCACGATCATGCCGCTGAGCAAGCAGTCGTACGCGGGGCAAGTGCTGCTGTTCTACGAGACGGACATCCTGCTGGGAGGTCACGGGAGCGCGATGGCGAACGTCTTCTTCATGCGGCCCGGAACGGCGCTGATCGAGTGCAATCCGCCCTACTTCTTCGAGATGTGCTTCGCCAACATCGCCTTCATCTCTCGCGTCCACTACATCAGCGTCACCAACTACAACAGGACCTATGTACCGAGCTACCTGAAGAAGGCCGATGCGCTGTACGAGAAGGGCACCTTCTTCTTGTACCGGAGAAAGTACGCTGCCTTCAACATTTACCCCAACGTTCTTTCTGTCGTTGCGGCGGTTGAGGATGCCTATGAGGTGGTTGCTCGGAACCGGTATGTTTTTGCCCAGAATGATAGATGGTCTCGTGTGTTTTACTAGTGCGTGTGTTTGTTTGTGTATGTGTGGCGTTCTTGTTTTGATGTGTTCACGTGATTCCTTCTGACGCTTGCACATGGTCAATTCACTCCTTGCGCGCCTCCTTCACTTCGCTGCTTCACCCCACCTCCCCCACTCTTTCACATGCACGCTGGCTCTCTTTCAAACAGTTCTTCTCTCAAAGCAGAAAACAGTGAGTGATTTGGCTCACCATAACACGTAGCATGTTCAATCCGCAAGAACAAATGCAGACCGGTCTTGTTTCACAATCGCACTCACCTGTAGCTCCAGAGCAAGCACCGGCAAACGCAGGATACCAATCCAGCTCCGCCACCTACAACCCCAACATGAACTCGTATTCCGCCTACCAGTCGCAGCAAGCGATGCAACAACCAAGCGCACAGCAAGCTCCAAACAACACACAACCCGCGCAAAGCATGACGATCCAGCAAGCGGCACATCACATTCGGCAACAGAACCAGCAGCCGTTGCGGACACAAATCCTAACTCCCTATATTGTGCAGCGCTGTCATTCTAGTTGAGTCGTAGCCCTCCGTAAAGCCAATGCAGCTCTCCTCGGGCCAGAACTGCTATCTCCTTCCCGCGGATGAAATCCAGAAAATGCTGCAGCAGAACGCAAACATCATTCGCAAGTTCATCACGGATGTGAACAATGGGAGTTGTCTTCTGTTTTGGCTTTCACCCACAGAGCTGATCGACGTGACAGAGTACTCCGGTCTGCACACGAGCGTCTATCTGCTCTCCCTGTTCACCAAGTCAAAGGACGGAACGGCGAGCAAAACGAGCGTTCCCGTGAGCACGTACCAGAATCTGATCAAGAAGATGAAGCAGGTGGAGTTCCAAGCGCAGCAGCAGCAACAACAACAACAGCAATTCCATCTTTGTTGCAACAAACAGTCCATAATCACACTACTTCTTTTCACGGAGGGACTGAAGGGTTTCCTGGTTGCGCTTCCACCGATTCTGCAACGCCTTCAATTCTTCCTGCTGATGGTCCCTCTCCTCCTTCTTCTTCCGTCTCGCTTCCTCCTCTCTCAGTCTGTTGTCCAGAGAGGACTGGCAGCTCTTGGTGCTCCTCATGAAGTTCGGCAGTGGCTTGGCAGCTGCGTTCGTGGGCTGTCTTGTCACAGACCTTGCCGACTGCTGTGCTGGCTTCGCATCCTGCCCTGATTGCATCGCCTGCGTTGCTTGCACTGCTTGCATCGCCTGCGTCGCCTTCGTAAGCTGCATGTACCGCGGCAGACGACCCGTATCCACCGGCTTAATCTGAGACGGCTTCACGCGACGCGGATGGTACTCCTCCACGGGCGCGATCGACTGCCTGTACGCCTTCGTCGGCTCCATGTACCGCGGCTTGTTCTTCCAGTCCACCTCCTTGATCTCCTTCGGAGACACGTGACGACGCTGCTCCTCCTTCTCCAGCTTCTGGCGGAAACTCTGCGTCTCCTGCATGTATCGTGGCTTGTGCTCCCAGTCCACCTCCTTGATTTCCTTCGGGGTCACGTGACGACGCTCCTCCTCCTTCTCCACGTACTTCTTGTAGCTCGTCGTCTCCTGCATGTATCGCGGCTTGTTCTTCCAATCCACCTCCTTGATCTGGCTAGGGTGCACACGGGGCTTCACTGGTGTGGACGAGACCAGGGAGATGAAGCTCATCGTCTCGCGCATGAAATGAGGCGCTTCCTCGAGAGGCGGAAGAGTCAGCGCCGTAGACGGACGATACGCGTGGGGCAATGCCGCCATGGAACGACGGTGGTTCTCTTCCACAAGGATCTGCTCACGGATGGTCTGACTCATCGTGGGTCGCATATATCTCGGCAGCTCGTTTTCCAAGTGTGGTTCCCTTCTTGTGCTTGTGTTTTCATCGCGTTGGCGACAGAGCGCATCGATACTGTCATTATCACTGTCACAATTTGAATTCTCGTCTTCATATTTGTTTCGCTACCGATTACGCATAAAAGCGACAAGAAACCCGATCTGCAACCTCAACAAGAGAACGCTTCGTTCCATCAGGCTCCTCTATCACTTCCTGGGTCCCATTCTGTGCCGGTTCCAAACTGTCGTCCGATATGCTTTGATTATTCTACTCATGACAAAGATGGGGCATCTCGACTATGGAGTCTCTCTGAATCGCATCACCGTTGTCTCCTTCGTTGCTCATGATGGGATCGCGTGAAATCCAGTTCCGGAAGAACGTTTCTGCGGAGTGCAGGAAAACAGTCTGTTTCTGTTTCGTGAGGGGGATTCCGAGGAATTGACAGAGAGATGTTTATGAAGGGACTGGAGTACATCGCTCCCTCCTTTCTGTCGGTGGAGCCAACGCCATCATCACAGCCCCTTCCCGAGGAAAGCGCCTCGCAGCCCGTATCCGAAGTCGTGAGTATGCACTTGATTTGAAACTGAAGGGGATTCGTTTGCTCACGGCTCGTAGGCGAGACTTCCGCACTTTCACAGCTAAATTATGAGGAGAAAAGGGAGCTCGATGACGTGAAAGAGGTGGCTGGTAGCGATGATCACGGCTCTGAGAATGGCACTCATTTGCTGGAATCGAAAGTGGATGAGCTGCAAGAAAAGAACGAAGTGATGGAAAGGCGATTATCCTTGCTGACTCAAGAGAAGGAGGAATCGGCTGAGATCATGGAGAGGAGAACGGCGGAACTAAATCAACTCAAGTCCATATTGCGTGAACTGAATGCCAGTGGTGTTTGCGTGATGGGCTTCATGTGTAGAGCTCACAGCGCAGGAGGACGAGATTCAAACGATAAAGACGGAGAAGGATAGATTGAAGAGGGAGGGCGAGGAGAAGGATAGACAGTTGAGTACGATGAATGCGATTGTGGAGGAAATGAAGAAGGAAATTGAGCAGGAGAAGGAGGCACAAAAGCGGCTGAGTGAGAATAAGGAGAGTCTGCAGAAGGAGCTGTCATCAGCACAAGAGGAGTTGAAGGGGAAGGAGAAGGAAGTGGAGGCAGTGTTGGCTCAGTTGAAGGAGACGGAAGAGAAGCTGGATTTGCTTCAGCACGCCTATGATGGGAGAGAGGAGGTCGTTGGTTCCCTTCAACGGTCTGTGGAAGAGAAGGAGGAGAAGTGTGATTCGCTTCGACGTTGTGTGGAGGAGAGAGATCAGCAAATCAACTCCCTTCAACAGTCTGTGGAGGAGAGAGAGCAACAATGTGATTCGCTTCAGCAGGTTGTGGAGGAGAAGGAGCAGCAAGTCAACTCCCTCCAGCACGCGTATGATGAAGGAGAACAACAACTCCACTCCCTCCAACAATCTCTTGAGGACAGAGAACAACAACT
>ERZ1106923.383-NODE-383-length-17333-cov-17.917467_pt1 | contig 17333 bp, 19 predicted proteins | sample MGYA00403657_ERZ1106923 | MGnify/ENA primary metagenome ERZ1106923 (study PRJEB35170, sample SAMEA104062425) | human gut metagenome | biome: human gut; feature: human-associated habitat; material: faeces | place: Denmark | collected 2012-06-19 ...
GAAGATGCCCGGCGAGATCAGGATGTCCTTCGAGTAGTCGTTGCGCATCTCGTACCACTTGCTCAGTCGGTTACTGCAGTCCTCCAGGAAGGGCAGGAAGTCGAGATGGCGCGAGAAATAGGGGAGTTTCGGCGAGGCGATGGTGGTGATGAACCACATGATGGCACCGCCGAGTCGCCACTGCAGCGTGTCGACGCAGTGCGTGAACTCGACCTTGAGGTAGTTACAGAAGTCCACCAGCGAATGAATCAACTGCTTCATCACCGACTGCGACGCGCCCTCGCAGTTCTCCAGGTAGTCGATGCCGTACGAGCCCTCGCGGTGGCGCTTGGAGTTGTGGAAGCCGCCGATGTAGAGATTGGAGAAGACGGTCATTTCGTGGAACATGCCCAGCAGGAAGAGACGCGACGCCTGCGGGAAGTCGTGGATCATGCGGAGGAACTGAAGGCCCTCCTCGAAGATGCGCTGCTTGTTCTTCGCGTTCTCCGTGCGGTGCTGGAGACTCTCGCGCAGATGTGCTGGTGATACAGTGTTGTTCTTCAGCAGGTACTTCATCACACACGTACAGATCAGCTCCTCCTTTGATTCGGGAATCACGCCCTTCTCCTCCACGATCACCGCGTTGTTCTTCTTCAGCGACGCTACAATCTTCTGTTGTCCCTCTACCAGCGCCGCGTCGCTCTCCTTTTCCTCCTCGTTCTCGTTCAGGTCCCACGGGTGGTCCAGGTCCATCAGCAGGTCCAGCTTCTGCAGCAGCTGGTCCACGTAGTCCTCGTAGTTGGTCGTGAACATCAGCTCGCTCTCGTCCTTGTCCTCCAGCGCGCCCGACCGCGTCTGCGACAGCATGCGCTTCAGCGCCGGCTGCGAGGCGGCGGGTCGCATTTCGCTAACGACGTCCGGACTGTCCTCCTCCATCGTCGTCTTCGACATCAGCCTGCGTAACTCGCCTCGTCGCTCGGCAGGCATCGACACTGCGTTCACGTCCTCTAACAAGGGGTCGACGCGACTGTGACTGCTGTTCGTCCGCGTGAGCGTGTTGGTGCTGAGACGGCGGATGGCGACCATGGACTGCGTCAGCGCTCGATTCATGCCCGAGCCCGAGTGCGACGCGAACTCCTGCTTCTTCTTCCGCAGGTGCTCGCGCAGCGCCATCACACTCCTCCACAGCACCACGAGCGGTTCGGGAATAGGCAGCATCTTCTCCGGCGACTCTATCCCTCAATACCGCCTCACAGCGCCGACCCACGAGACGAGAATACCGGTCTTCGAGCAGGTCCTCATAGCGACACAGGTACACGAGCAGTGCGAAGAACTTGAGCTCCAGCGCGGGCTGGATCGGCTGTTTCTTGCGCTTCCACAGCGGCTCGGGGAAGTGCGAGTCGAGCCAGTGGTGAAGGAGGTCGTACTCGCTGCACTCGTTCTCGTACACCGACTGGATGAAGCGGCTTCCCTTGCTCTCTCTACACGTCACGCAGCACAGCCACGCCCACAGCTTCAAACCGCCACTGAAAATGAAACTCTCCAGGAGACAGCGAATGTCCTCGCGCGTCTCGATGTAGTTGAAGTGTAAACAGGAGTAGTGGTAGCGCGTGTTCGCCGTCACCATCAGGTAGAAGAGCGTGAGGTGCCACGGGGGCGAGGACGGGATGGTGGTGAACTCGGGCACGTAGATCGCCGTCGCGAGGATGTCTTCCTTGTTCTGCTGGATGGAAGACTGGATGTTCCCGAGACAGAGAAGCCGGCACCAGAGACACGTCAGGTCGTTCAGGTCACTGCGGAGCGTCGACGCGACGTGGTGTGAGAAGGTGCCAACGTAGAGAAAGGACAGCAAGTAGGAGAGAAGCACGCCGACCACCGACTCGCTCAAGGAGGTGAAGAGAATCGCCTCGTCCTCGGGCCGCTGCTGGAGACAGCCGATCACCTTGTTGATGATGCGAATCGACATGCTGAGAAGGATCATCAGATAGCCCTCCAGAATCACCGACTCCGTGCGCTGACAGGTGGTGTCGCCCTCTGCCTGGGAGAGAAGGTACAGTTGGAACGGAAAGAGCACGTCGTGCAAGTACAGCGCATACACCTTGGAAGGCAGGAAGCAGGTGGCGTGCGAGGGCTTGCAGAGATACTGCGTGAACTCCTTCTCCAAGTACTGCAGCACACGCTCGATCGACACCAACGACTGACCCGCAAAGGTACCTACGACGTGACTCGCCCAACCCACGGCTACGGTCCAACACTGCCTCGACTTCGTAGTCCGGAAGCAGTCCGATCAGCTCCTCCGTCGTCAGAATGGCAGTGGCTCTTCTGCGTGCGATCAGCTCGCCGCGCACGATGTAGTGGGGAACGTACCGACTCCAGAAGGCTATTCGTGAGTGGAACACGAGGCAAACACTCTCAGCACAGTCCACGTAACCGCCCGAAGGAACGAAGCTCTGCTTCTCCATGGGGTTGCATCTACGCGTCACGCCCTCAATGAAACGCCACTCCACCACGTCGTAACAGTACTCGGCCCCATATCGGTACACATTATCGTCTCCATTGTCCCAGTGGATGCAAATCTAGGCCTCACTCTTCGCTCTCTCGCCCACGCCCTTGTTCTGCTGCCCCTTCCACTCCTTCCGACGCACCACCGTGCCCTCGCCACCGCCGCCTTGGTCGCCCCACTGCCAGTCAGGGCCTCGAATCACGCGGTCGCCCGGCTCCAGCAGAGGGTAGAGAACTAGAGATGAGCGAAGGAAGGAGAGGGTACATTCCTTCTCGTTGTCGTAGATGTCGTGAAGCGGACAGTATTCGAGGTGCGATACGTTTCTAGGACTGAGAGCGGGAGAGAAAAAAGAACCCGCATGTGCAGGCAGTGAGACTTCCGGGATAGGCTGGCTTCAGGGAAGCATGGTTCGTTTGTGCGGACCGCAGTATGCTACGCCGTCAATCGAGTTGCGAAGAGAAACCGTTGAATGAACTTCAGCACAGCGTTCCGCCGAATGAAGGCTTCTTCGTAGTTTGTGGACACGTGGACGAGCATTGAGAGTTCCTACAGCTGATGTGCGGCAGGAATGACGACTTGGAATGAAGAGAGTTCGTATTTGCTGTCGTGCTTCTGCTTCACAACACCCGCACTCGCGCGGAGCATGAACGTTTTAATTGCGTCGTAGTCTACGCACTCAGTCTCTCTTTTGTGTTCCCCTACACTCCCTTCTCTCCTGCTCCGGCAAACGCAGCTTCTGCTCATTCGCTAACCGAATCGACGAATCTTCTCGGAAGGGAACTGCCAAGGGTGGCGTATCGGAGAAGATGCGCCGGATGATTTCTATCAGAAAGTTCTTGGAACAACGCTCCTATTCCGTGAAGTAAACTCCGATATAGCCCACATGGTACCACCCTTCACCACCAATGCAGTCATAGTCGTCAATTCCGGAATGACTGATGGGCATTATTCACCCGTTCTGACAATGAACTTCTCTGGGTTAAAGAAAAGATGAATGGAGTTCACTCCCGTTTCTTCCAACGAATGTGTTGCGAACAAAGAGAAGGACGCATTTAGTGGACTGACTGACTACAGTCTGGAAAAGGCGTGATCAAACGCAGGAGCTACTATCGATTATCGCAACGTATCGCTGCTACGGGTACAATGAATGGAAACACTGGAAGCAAAGTGGATGAACGAGAAGGAGGCAGTCTTCAGATTGGGGATGTCTGCGAGTAACGAGTGCAGTGCAACAATACTATGAATGAAGATGGAGTTATAGTTGTAGAAGGCGCCGTTATTGCACCGAAACGCTTCAAGCGACGGCAAATCTACATCCACACGCCTCATCGCCCACTACTCTCCAGCACAAGTCGGTTTTGCCTGTATTCCATTTGCGCGCCCTGAACGGGCTCCCTTCCCATGAACACATACGCTCCCAGCGTCAGCGACATCAAGCGCGGACAGTCTATCCCTCACTCCACATCCACGTTCGCACCCTTCACCGCAAACTCCTCCGCGTCATGGAAGGAGCTATCTCCGATCTCCACCGTCTTCAGCGCGTCCAGCCCTACGCATCAGCGAAGCGAGGAGGTGAAACCGATCAGCGCCAGCGAGCGACACCGACTGAAGCAGAGGGCGCCGAGAGAGAGGTGAGTCAAGGAGGGCAGATCTACTCGTGAGTCACCGTCCGCGAGCACACTCTTAAGCGCGAGCGCGGTGTACATGCTGAAGGAATGGTCGCCGATGGACAGCGTCTGGAGAACGGGCAGGTCCGCCAGCTCGCAGCACAGTCCGGCAGTCGACGGGAATCCCGACATGCAGTTGTGTTCGATGGAGATGGAGCGCAGACGCCACAGTCCCTGCAGGGAGATGGAGCGGAACGCGCTCCCTGCGACGGAGAGACACTCCAGACTCTCGGTGAGCGAGTGGAGGCGGGGAGGGTGGCTGTCGCCCGGAGAGAGGACCAGGTTCTTTGCCAGCGTGTTGCTGTTGCCGATCCACTCGCCGTCGTAGACGCACTCTCCCAAGCGATTTATGAGACAGCCCCTCCCGCAGTACTGGTTCTTGGCGAGCATGCCCTTGTAGTTCACACGAGGCGGATCCAGTCCGTAGTGGTAGACGGTTCCGTAGCACGCCTTCTCCTGACCTAACAGAAAGCCCTCGTACTGCAGGTCGTTGTCCTTCCCGAACAACCTTCCCCAGCCGCACGGAGAGCAGTCAATGGCAGGTCCTTCCCAGCGAGTTCCGTCTTCATCCAGATCCACAATCTCCCTTTTTGCCGTGGAGAGGTCGATTTGTTCCGTCACACGATTGTTCTTTGTCAGAGAGATAGAGATGAAGCACTTTTCTGCCACATTGGCGATAAGCAGGGGTCCGTTGAGGACTCCGTCCGTGTATTCCATTTGAACGACAAGAGGGTAGTCGTCCAGTATTCCTGGCCCATCGCGGTGCATGGAATTGTTGTAACTGACAAACGCGTTGTTCAAAGGCAGTTTCACTTCGTCATGTAGCCCAAAACGGTACTTGTCCCTATCGAAACTGGACAAGACGGTTGCCACGCGTCTGACCTTTGGCACCTCTTCCATCACTTCCTCGCACAAGAACTCTCTCTTCCGACTCATTTCGCGCTGCTGTCAGCAATTTCGGCACGGAATGCTAGCGTGTCAAAGAAACAGTTGAACTATAGTACATGTGCAGGATCAGTTCTACGCATTCGGGTCGTTGATTCTGCTGATTCTACGCATTCAGATCGTTAAGTCCGTTGATGGACTTCACCGACGAGAGGATGCTGTCGCATGACGAGAGGATCTTGCTCAGTTTTCCGCTTGGATACACCTCCTTCAAGAACTGGATGGACTCCTCCACTGCAGCGAGGAAACTGCTTACTTCATTCCCGTAGTAATCGATCCTGTCCTCCAATCGCTTCAGAATCAGTTCAACTCCTTCCAGTACGTCCGTCACCTTTTCCTTCATCTCTCTGTCCTGTTTCAGACCCCTCACAACCATCTCCATGTTTCCCTCCACGATCCACCGCAGCACCACTTCCACCCACACGATCTTGTCGTCTGTGCGCGCTCGTTCCATCAGTTCCGAAAGAACAAAGTGCACCACTTCCATACCGTTGGCCGAGGACACGAAGGCGAACTCCCCATCTCTGTTCACACCCCTGGCGGCGTTTCGTTTGGCAATTACACCGATTTGGTTCAGCATCTTCTCGAACTGCATCTTGCGTCTTCGCTTGCGGTCGCCCTTCGCCTCGTCCGTCGCCTCCGCGTCCTTCTCTTCGCTGAGAGGAGCCTCTTCCTCAACGATCCTTCTCTTCAGCCCAATGAGTCCCATAAAAGAGGCGGGTTGTGTGAGAGCGTGGATGGTGAGGGCGACGTTCACGGGAATGTGGCTCCACTGCGAGAAGCGATCGTCGTAGAGGAAGGAGGAGGCGATGAAGGTGTCCGTGTAGCGCTGGATGGCCGACAGAAGCATGTCCTCGTGCTGCGCTCCGTGGAGAAGAGAGAGGAGGAATTGCTCTTGGGGATGGGCGTGTGGAGCTTCGGTGGGCAGTTGAGTGATGAAGGATTGGAGGTTGTTCCGTGTGAGGTGGAGCAGGAAAAGAGCGGAGTCGCAGCGCTGTGGAGTGGAGGAATCCCCGTTCTGCGTCTCCTTCCCGCGAAGTGCATCCAGCACGAAGTGGGTAAGAAAGGACAGGAAAGAAGGCTCTGTCAACGCATCCACACTCAATTTGCCTCGTCTCACGCCGTGAACCAGAAGAGCCATCATGCGGCGTTCTCCCTCCGTCACGCTCCCAATCACCGGCAACGCTGTGGACAGCCACGCCACCTCGAACCACCCGCAGTGCTGTCTCCAGTCCTCCGTCATGTGCAGGTCCACGTCCACGCTCTCGAGGAGCTGGAGCATAACGCTCTGTTCCAAGCGCTTCGTGAGAAGACGACTCGTCACTTCCAGCTGGAATACCGTGCTCAACTCGTCGTCGTCTGCGTCTCTGCGGAACTGGATGTTCGCACAGGATGGGTTGTGATGCAGGAAGGTGTCCACGATGATCTCGCTCATGGCTTCCACTGTGTGGAGAGTGGTGAGAGTGTCAGTTGATAGAGAAGGTGAGTTGTCCTTTGAGAGGGGAAGTGAATAATCATTTGAGAAGAGAAGTGAATTGTCCTTTGAGAGGGAATCAAAACTCCCCTTCAACACAGAACGAAAGAAGGAGATGGCTGGAACGAGGTCAATACACCCATCCTCGCACACACACCAGAATGGAGGACGATAGACGCACACCTCGGAAGGAAGCCGCATGCAGCAGCGTGTGTAGAAGAGCTGGAAGGGAAGGAGTCTCCAGAACGAGAAGGGCTCGAGAAAGGAGCGAATCAGCGGCACATGTTCCTGTTTGACGCCCTGCTTGCAGTACTCGGAGAGAAGAACGAGGCAGAACAACAGGTACGGTTCGTCGAAACGATACAACGCTTCCTGAAGGCTCTGCAGAATCAGCGCATCGTTGGCGGAGGCGCACACGATCGCCGCGTACGCCAGCAGGGTTTCGTAGGGCGGTGAGTGAAGTCCGAGCTGAAAGCGACAGAGAATCAGCTGCGGGTTCAGTCGGAACTGAGCAAAGATGAAGGCAAGGAACGCAGTGGCTCGTTTCTGGACGCGCAGTTGTTCTGAGGAGTTGCAGGGTTCTTCGCAGAGACAGAACAACGTCTCTAGAATGCGCTGGAGTTGCTGCGCGTCCCGTGGGATGAACTGACGCCAGTTGATGTCGTCGTTTGGAAGACTCGCGCAGTGTTGCAGCATGCAGCGAAGGAGCACGGGTGTTTGGAGTGAAGAGGAATGCATTGCCGTGGAGAGGAGCGTGGGTGAGAGGGAGTCGTAACGGAGGAGAAGACGGAGGGCGGATTGGCAGCTGGACAACGACAGTTGCGATGCGAGAGAGAGGAGAAGGAGAAAGGAATCGACGGTTAAGGGCTTGACGAGAATCGTATCCATCAACGCGTCGAGCAAAACTAGGAGTGAGAGAAGAGGGTGGGCCAAACATCGCTTCTTCTGGAGGACGGATGTCATGAAGCCGATGGATGGAGCGAGATCTTGAAAAGGCACTGAAAAGAGGAGAGAAAAGAGAAGGTCGCAAAGACTGTACTCCTGCTTGGACTCGATAATCGAGAACAGGCAGTGAATGACGGCCAATCGCTCCTTCGTTGTCATTTCATCCCGAAACGAAACTAAGCACCTCCGTAAGTTTAACTTGTGCTCTCGTTGCAAGGGAAGCGCACTCACGCACGTCAAACACTCCGACAGCAAATGGCTTTTGGTATACAGGTTTCTGACCATCCACTCCATAATCTGGTCCACTCGCTCTATCCTTCACGATGATCACGCAACCAAACGCTTCTTCCCGGAAACAAATATAGGAATCACATTCAGAATACGCTTCGAGTACGGTGAATGTGCCAAACAGTCGAGGATCAGGGAGAAATCGAAGGAAGGAGCGTATCCGCGCGCTATGATATCCTCGAGATAGAGCGTCACTTCTTCCTGACTCTACACATCGAAAACACGAAGAACGGCTACGAGCTCATGTTGACGGAACCGAAGGGAAGTCGAAGCGTCTAGCAACATGTCTCCGCAAAAGGAAGAAAGGAGCAAAGAACGGTACTCTTTCAGACAATGCGATGATCAGACAGAAACGGTTCTCTCTCGAATCCCTTACGATGGATGAGGGTTGCCTCAGCCTTCTCAAAACCAAAGTGAGTCATGGGGATGGGATAGCCCTCATTCCCTCGATACTTGTCGTTCTCTGAGATGAGGGCCCCCATCTGAGAAGAGCGCAAAGCAACACAACAATCTTCGTGGCTACTGATGCGAACGCGATGGAGTTCATCAAGCGTCTTCTCGGATATCACAAAACACCGCCAGTGCTCGTGGATGCCTGCTTGTTTGAACTGAACTGCGTGATTATGCAAGTGGTGCCCAAGCACGGGAGAAGAGTAGGGAACACTGACTTGTTTTGAGTTTTGTAGTTGCGGAAGCGTTTTTGGCAAATGCAGAACTTTCTCTTCGGCAAGGCAATGGATTACGGTAAGCGTTGATTTGTAGGGAGATCGCGAGCCCTTGATGGACGAGTGTGAAGATCTGGCAAAGCAGCTCATCGAAAAGCACGCGGTGATTCAGATTCTGTTGGCGTTTCCGAAGTGTTCCTTCGAAGTGGATCCCCATGAGAGGGTTTACGATTAGGAAAGGAAATCGTTCACACAGGTGTTCTGCACATTGCTAAGTCGCGACCATTATAAATTCGCCTCCCAATACATGATTTCGCCAGAAGGGGAGGACATTTTGCTCTGTCTCGTAAACGGGTACTTATTGGTGTTTGTGCTGACGTCCAGGTGCGGCGATCAGCAACTGGCTGCGAATTGCGGTACCATGCTGCGTCAGTGCATCGGCATTCGCTGCATTCACCAGCTGCTGCTCTCACGGCCGGCGCTAATCGAGCCGCTCTTTACAAAGTACGCCTTTGACACGAATTTCGACGTGTCTTCGGATGCGCTGCAATCCATCCACGATCTGCTTCGCAAGAACAAGCAGCTGGTGAGCACAGCTCTAAGTCCAGAAAAGCCTCTCTATAATGAAGTTTCGTTCGTATGCTGTCATGAGGAGTAGTTGTTTGGCTGGTACATGAACTTGATTCTGTGCGACAAATACATTCTTTTGCGTATTGTGATCAAAGTGGGTGTTGTATTTCCGTCTCACGTCCAGATGCTTGGCGACTTCCTGATCGATAAAATCAACTTTGAGATTATGCTTCGGTTTGTATCGTCGGCAGAAAACCTCAAGGTGTTCATGAATCTCTTGTGCTCCAAATACCCCACAATTCAGTACGACGCCTTCAACGTGTTCAAGGTACGGAGCAGGCGGAGTGTGCGACATAGATCTTTGTGGCGAACCCGGACAAGTCGGAGGAGGTGAAGACGATTCTGTGTATGAATAAAGCCCAACTCCTGGAGTTCCTTTCCTCCTTCTTGAAGGAGAAGAGTGAGGCATGCGAGGCGACGTGATGTGTAGCGGACGACGAGGTGTTCCTGGAGGAACAGCGCTATGTACTCTCTATCATCAATCAGCTTGACGGCATTTCTCGTGTTTGTAACAATCACACTACGATTGGCTCTTCCAATCCATCAAGTTCAGTTTACAAAAGGGACACGTCCACTTCTTCACCAGCCAGTCGTCCACGCACTCTATCCCTCACACCACGCACCCTTCCCTACCCTTATGGAAGATGTGTCCGCACGGGAAGACGCGGATGAAGTCGCTGTCGTCGTACCGGTCGGTGCAGATGCAGCAGCACGTGTGCGACTCGTTGTGCTCGTCGATGGAGATCTCCGACACCAGGCACACCCTCAGTTCCTACGCCTCAACGGATGGTTGAAGGAGCACTCGAAGAACGGATTCTCTCATCTTCTTCCACTTCTCGTCCAGCACGCCGCCCTGCGCCTGCTCCCACCGCAGCAGCGTCTCGTAGCTCATGTCTTCTGGGTTGATGTTGCTTGTGTTGGGATTTGCGTTCTGATTTACAACTGGATTCACGCCACTCGCGCGACGCGAGGCTGGGCTCTGAAGACTGGCGTTGGTTCCCGACTCACTGATCCCCGAGAGCGAGATCTCGTTGAAGTTCACCGTCGACGTCACGTCGCGCAGCAGCGACGACGCGCTGTCCTCGTTGCGAATGCTGCTGCAGCTCCGGAAGCTGATCTCCCGAGTGTTCGCTACGGAGTGCTTCAAGCCGCTCTGGTTCAGCGCGGACACGTTCAGGGACAGGCTGAACTCACTGTTGTCGTCGATCAAGCTCTCCGCTACGTTGCGGCGCTTGGCGAGGAAGGAAGGTGCCTCGTTGAGAAGCAGCGAATTGCGTTTCGGCGTGGTGATTTCGTCCTCAACCACGAGACTGTCTTCCACTACGGGTCAGAAGGACACAAGGAGATATACCTCGTTGAATGTGTGGCGGGTGAACGGCTTTCCTTCCGTAATACACGGGAGGATTGCTGTGGGGAGACAAATGCTCTGAGGAGATGATCGAATCCGGGATGACGCGCCCCTTCACGGGTGTGCTGAATGAAACACGCCGCTCGGTGGGTTTGGTTTGGGATTCCTTCGTTTCTGAAAGCAACTCTCCCTTCATTTCACACTTCACGAAGACAACTCACATTCGAAGCCATAGCGCCCTTCGTGAACAGGAGCTGCTTGTACACTTCAAGCTCCGCGATCTCCTTCTTGAGAGAAGCGATTTGCAGTTTGTATTCGCTTTCTGCAGCTTCTATGCGTGATCCGCTTCCATTGCCTCCCACTCAACGCGTAGTTCTCTTGCTGCAGTTGTTGCACAATCGCCTTTAGCTGTGTATTCTACACATGATAGTGCATTTCTTTTCTGACTTCCTGCTCGAATCCAGGATTACTGTGTCTGCTTATGTATTCGCGCCGATCTTCCTCCGATTCTTCTTGTATTCGCTGTGTTCTCACCGGTTTCACGGGCGCTCTCCGGAGAAAGGAGCTATTCCCATTCCCTACACCGTTATCCCCTTCCCTTGAATGCTCACGTCGGTTCAACGGAACAGGTGTGTGTGAAGGTGTTGCATACATCTCCACCCAAAACACGCTTTGCGTGGATTGTATTTGAAAACAAGAAGGAGCAAACTATGGTACAGTCACTTTCTCTTCGCCTCCTCTTCCCTCCGGATCTGATTCAGGGAGCACACGCACATCGTCTGATTAATCGGCTTCCACTTTCGAGACGGCTTGTCCGTCTTTCCCACTACCTTCCCCTTATCTCTCTTGCTTTCTGACGGCACTAGACGTTACAGCAGCGATGATCATCACTCACTCGTTTCTTTCCTCTTCGCCTCTCTCGCTCTCGCAATCATCTTCCCCAATCGATTCTTCTGTTCCTCCGGAAGTGTGTACTCCACTCCCACAACATCCAGCACCGCGTAGATGCCGGCGATGCACTCCATCACGTCCCTCGTTTCCTCTTCAAGAACAGTGCGTTTTGTCATGTTCTTCCCTCCACCCACAACACCCTCTGTCACGTTCTCTCCACCTACAACAACCTCCATCACACTCTTCTCTCCACACACAATAACCTCCATCATGGGAACCAGCGCCGCACACGCCTCCCTCAACTCCCGCTCCTCCTCCTCCCACTTGCTTATCAGCACATCATTCACGCCCTTCTCCTTCTCCAGGTCCGCGCAGTTCTGCCTCATCTTCAGCGCTCGCACGATCACCAGATCCTGATCGATCGTCTCGTTCTTTTTCTCCGCCTCCTTTCTCTTCTTCTCCACCCCGCGCAGATGTGCTCCGATCCGGGTAACCAACTGACTCACTTCCCTCAGCCACACAGCGCGGTTGGTGGCGTAGGAGGCGGAGGGCGATGGCGACGTGGGAGTGACTTCGCTCTGCAGGATGCTGCGCGCTGTGGTCATGATGGCGTCCACGCGCAGCGACAGGTCGTAGAGCACGCGCTGCTATCCGTGAAGGAGACAACACAACAGTACGGTTCTCAACTCCTTCAGCGTCTGTCGCGCCTGCTGTAGCGAGCACGACGACTCTGCGCTTCCCGCCTTCGGCAATGATGAACTCTCCGTCGACACGCTTCTCTCCTTCAACTGACTCATCAACTCCTCCACACGTCGCTGCGCCGCCTCCACTTCCGTCAGCGACACCTCGTTCACCACACATCGTATGGGCGGGAACTCCACCGCTTTCCGCACAGCGGGCACTACCATCATCTCCTTCATCGCCTACGCTCACAGCATCGAAGGAAGACTCACCTGCAAGGACGAGAACTTGGAGGTCACGTCAGCGAAGGCGAGACGCGCCTGCTCCAGCGCGCTGCTCACGTGACGGCGAGATGGCGGTTGTGTGAAACTCTTCTGAAGGGAGTGGAGGCGCCGCGAGTGGTCCTGCTCCTCCTCCTCGTGTCTCGCACTGACCAAACAGCAAACAAACGCATCCAGCACGGGAGACAGCGGATAGGAAGAGGGGAGATGGAGAGCGATCAGGTCCGAAAAGCACTTGGAGAGCGCATCCGCGTGGATAGCACTGAAACCGAAAACTTCCGCAAAGAACTGGCGCAGCGAGTACGACAATGAAGGGGTTGGCGCGGATTTCACCAAATTGGTGAAGAGGGGAACTAGCACAGTTGGTTGAAACAGCAGCGTTTGCTAGAGGTGAGAAGGGAAACAAGGAAGGACATCATCACGAGAAACGAGAGAATACCACTGCCTGAAACCGTTAATCACATCCAGGACACTAGGAATCGCAGCGGTACACTCGAGACGATGAAGCATGTCCTTTCGATGCTCCTCCTGATCCACCTGCTCTTCCTTCTTCGTTTCTTCCTTCTCCTCCTTTGCTGGACTCTTCGCTACGATCTTCTTCTCCAAATCGGCCTTCACTTTGGAAAGAGTCATTTCCACATCGTCCAAGTCCATTCCTTCCTCCCACAGTCGTGTTAGGGACGCTTCGATGGTCGATCGTGCATACCCCAATTCAACGAGGCGCATTACCACCTTCTCTTTCACTTCTATCCGTGAATCAAATGCCGAATGCAAACCATCAGCAACCCCCACAGATCCACCTTCCTTTTCCTTTGTGTGCTTCTTTCTCATCCTTGTCTCCGACGATCGTCAGACGATGCAACAGCGTCAACAGGAAGCTGGAATTAGCGGCAACTCACAGAATGCCAAAAAACGGCGCTATTTGTTGACAACTCGAAAAGAAGCAACAAACGATGTTTTCATCCTTCAGTACGATTGCTCGCAAAGTGAAGTGAGTCTCCATTGCATTGCGCTGACTCTGCAGTCCTTTGAACCGGATTCCTCCCTTTCTGAACCGTGCCTCGTTCATTCGGTCGCTCTTCATCTCCATTAAGGACACGCCGAATCCAGACGTCCAGAAGTTCATTCCAACGCCTGCCATACCGATTCTTCCTCCCGAATTCGGTCATACGATGGTTTGCTGTGAGAGAGAATTGCTTTACGGAGTAGGAGTTCTCGAATGAGAAGGACGCGCGCGCCTCTCCCCTCGCCAGCAAGCTGTTCGAGATTCCCGACGTCAAATCCGTTCTCCTTGGTGACAAATATATCTGCATTACGCGTAACGTGCGTTGCATATCTCATTTCTGAGGCATAGGAGGGCGTTGAGTGGGAGTATCTCAATCCCTCCATTTTCCACACCGTTCTTGACATATCCTTCAAATGGATGGTACGGTGACGTTTTTAACACCACTTCTTCTCTTCTTCGGATCACACTCCCATTGTGCTAAAGCCTGAGGAGATTCCGGAGGACCCGAACGACATAAAGGAGGGCGACAGTGAGACAGTGTGTCTGATCAAGGAGCTGCTCAACACACGCATTCGTCCTCGCATTAAGGCGGACGGAGGTGACATCTTCTTCAGCGGCTTTGACGTGGACAAGGGCGAAGTGAAGGTGAGGATGACGGGAGCGTGCAAGGGATGTGCGAGCAGCAGTGTGACGCTGAAGCAGGGCGTGGAGCAGATGATGCGTCACTACATTCCTGAAGTGAAAACCGTGTCAAACGTGGAGGAAACGGACACTCCCGAAGTGAAGGCGGCCAAGGAGAAGGCGGAAAAGGAACTGAAGAAGGACTTCGAGGATGAGCTGGCGTCGGCGATCGCAGATGAGATGAAGAAGATGAAGAAACGTAAGTGGGGTGAGTGATTGCATGATGACGTGTTTTTCTCGATTGCATTGGTGAATCGCTATTCACTGCGTGAGGAATCAGGAGTGTTGATTCATTTCATGGTTGAATAGCTACAGTGAGTCATTCCAAGGCGAGGGTATACGGGAGACGAGTGTACTCGAGATGTGTGAATGAGAGATGATGCGATGCAGAATGAGATGAAGAAGGCGAATCTGATGGTGCTCACCCCTTTGTAGGAAGTTCGTAAGTGTGTTTGTTTGAAAGGGGTGTGTGGTTAGTGGGACTTGGAGAAGATAGAACGCATATGGTGTGATGTATGAGGGCATCTCCACTTCACATTGTCATTGGTGATAGGTCTGGCATTGGGGTGGCTGATGGATGAGAATGGACATCAGGGCTTTGGAAAAGGAACCGTATTCTGTTACGACGGGAATAACCGCGGTTGTTCAGTATAATCATTAAAGATGAACTCTAGTGCAGGGGAGCATTACACATTCCAGAATTGTTTAGGTGAAGGGTGAGGATGGAGTCTGTTGTGTAAAGTGTAGTGGATTTGGCGAAGTGTTTGTGGCGAGAGATAATGCGTCAAAGGACCTTGTAGCAATTAAGAAGGTGCGGATTACAACGTCTTCTGAGGGAATTGAGAGGGAATCACGATTGCTGAAGAGTTGCATATCCAGATTCATTGTGAGGTATTGTGATGTAGTAGTAAAAGAGAATGAGTTGTGGGTACGTTGTGTCGTGCGTGTGTGATGAAGTAGCTAGTAATGGAGTACTGCCACTGTGGTTCTGTGGGAGCGTATTTGAGAAATGGAAATAGATTGAAGGAGGATGAGTTGAGGGAGGTGGTGAGCTGTTGTCTGCTGGGGTTGTCGTTTCTGCACACGAAGCACATCATTCACAGAGTAATTGCTTCAAACGATGATTCATCTGTAGGACATCAAACCGGATAACTTGCTCTTGTCAGAGAGTGGTGTGGTGAAAGTGGGTGATTTCGGTTTGGCAGTGCAACTGGAGCACTCTTATTCAAATCGAAGCATGGCGTGTGGTACTTCGATGTACATGGCCCCTGAAGTGTACAAAGAAGGGGCGTGCTTGAAGAGTGATGTGTGGTCACTTGGAATCAGTGTGATCGAGATGGCAGAAGGCAAGAACCCGTTTGGAGAGCTCACTGCATTTCAAGTGATGAGCAAGGTGTGCTACGAAGAACCGCCGTCGCTCACTTCGTCGGGCTGGTCGGGTGATTTGGTTGACTTCGTGAAGAGATGTTTGGTGAGGGATGTGAATGCACGAGCGTCCGTGGATGACTTGTTGAGAGTGAGTGTTATATCGGTGAGTGAGGATTAGCATCCCTTTGTGAAGGATTCGGTGGAACGAATCGTGAATGCCGGCTATTCGGGATTGCTTCTGGAGTTGACAAAACGTGTCGGGAATGTGACGAAGAAAGAAAGAGGGAATGAAGCGGTTTCGGAGAATGTGGTGGCGATGACGCAAATCGGGAAGGAGTTTGATGAGGTGGAACGAAAGGACGTTGGGCATGCACTCGCTGTAGAGACATTTCAGGAAAGCCAGGGGAAGATGAAAGCAGACCAAGAAGAGTCCACGAAAGTCATGGATCCAGCAGAGGATAAGGCCTTGATTCGGTATAAGATGGATTGGGATAGTATTGATAAGCGTGTGTGTGTGGTTGAGGTGGGTGATTACAGTTGTAATGAAGAGGATTTGAGGGTTTTGGATTTCAGGGGGTTTGTGAATCTGCGAGAGTTCAGAGTCGGCAATAGGTGCTTTATGTATACAGATGATGTGAAGTTGATTGGGTTGAAGGAGTTGGAGAGAGTGGTGATTGGAGTCGGTTGCTTCACGAAGGACATTAATGGTCAAGATCCAAATCGTCGTTTCTGTCTGAAGAATTGTCCCAAGTTGAAGTCATTGAGAATTGGTTGTTATTCCTTCACTGATTACACTCTGTGTGTGATAGACAATGTGGATGCATTAGAAACGATAGAAATGGGTGAGTTGAATGAGGAGAGTCGCAACTTCTGGCACGACTCTTCATTGGAGTTGGAAAGTGCTTGATGCAAGAGTGAGTGATGACTAGACATGCCTTCTCTCAAAACAATCATCCTTGGTGGGTATACATTCTGTTGGTGCTTTCGTTTTGTGCTTGAGAGTGGGTGATCGTGATGTGAGTGATTGACTAGACTTGCCTCAGTTGACTTCCATTCAATTGGGTAATGATGCAGTTATGTTTAAGACGAACGATGAGTCGAACGTATTCGTCATGCGAAGTGCTGAAAGGAATGGGAATTGACTGACTAGGCTTGCCCAGACTCACTTCACTCAGAACAATCGGTAGTGACTTATGGACTAGCTACGCATTCGCTAACCCTCATCACATCATTCTCGAGAGTGATTCTCATCCACTATGAATGATGTTCAGACATTCCCAATCTCACCGATGTGAACCTCCCAAAGGCCTTCTACTACAAGGATGACGTCATGACGAAAAGCATCCGCTTCATCCCTCTCTCACGAATAGACATCTCTCAAGCACTCCAAAACTGCTTTGTCCAGAGTGATTGTTGTTGTGCTATCCTATTTGCTGTTGATTCTGACCATATCAACCCACGGAGTTCACTCAGGCATCATTTGTGGCTCCGCGAATGGCTCGGAAGGAAACAAATAATGAGAATTGGCATTTCAAATCTTCAGAATCCAATCAGAATCGTCGAAACAACGTAAACTCAGGTAAATCACCTTAAGTAATGGAAATGTCATCCACATCGATGTCTTTCAAACAGCCAATCTCGACCTTCATTTCAAGCGAATCCTTTCCACAGAATAACAGAATCAAGGCATCATCACAATTCCCAGTTCAAATCATCATTCCTGCAAATCAATCAAAGAAATGCACATTATAACCACACAACTCAAAAACACAGAAATGAGCCCATCCCCAATCCCCGCCCAACCCACTATTCTGAAACTACACAACCCAAATCAACCCTCACAACCCTCCAAATCTCAACAACACTCATTCTTTACCTACACCACACCAACCCTTCTCAATCACCTCCACACACCCCACACCACATATTCACACCATCCCAGCAATCAATTACGACTACAACCATCCCCTTACTGATTAAC
>ERZ1106923.384-NODE-384-length-17324-cov-15.667033_pt1 | contig 17324 bp, 28 predicted proteins | sample MGYA00403657_ERZ1106923 | MGnify/ENA primary metagenome ERZ1106923 (study PRJEB35170, sample SAMEA104062425) | human gut metagenome | biome: human gut; feature: human-associated habitat; material: faeces | place: Denmark | collected 2012-06-19 ...
CTACGACGGCCTCGGGCTATTCATTTGGTGTTATCGATACCGCCGTTATGTGGATCAACGAGTATGCGGAGAGTCGCTCTCTGTCGTGATAGCGATTGTTTGATCGAACACATCTTCTATCATCACCACTTTTCTTGGTCGAGCACAGCTTCTATTATCACAACTCGTCTTTGATTCAAAGCAAACAACTACCAAGCTAAAACGAATAAAGGGATCATTCCTTTCCATTCTTCAAAATCCACGCTACAGCCGTCTCCATAATGCCGTACGCATAACCGAGAACGGAGCACGACAATTCGCAAGGAGTAAAGGAATCAATGAGAGCAAAATGAACAGGGATGGACGAAGAGAGGTTTCTGCACTTCACACACACTCCACAATCCGTACGATTTGAGAAGAATAAAGATGGTGATGGAAATGAGGTCATCCGTGGACAATGCCACATCAGCAATTCGACTCTTCCTCTTCGTGTCCGAGCGAATGAACAGGTTGATCTCGTACCGAATATCCGTCAGGAGTTGGTCCCAGCACTGCAGAATGGAGAGCGGAAGAACCATTTCGGGGTGGTAGTTGAACTGGAAATACGCGCAATTAAACTGAGCCAGCGAGTTCGTAAACTGAATCTCATTCACCACCAACACGCGTACTGTACAGGCGAACTCCGGCGTCACGTGGAGGTCCTCCAGCGTCGTCAGCGCAAGCGAAATGCGCGCCTGGTCGAAGGCGGACACGCTGTCCGTGTAGTGGTTGAAGATGGAACGCGTGAGCGGCTCGGCAATGAAGCGAAGCAGACAGTGGTGGACGGTCTAGCGGTGAGGGGTGAAGACGGAGCCAACGATCGTGACCATGCGCTTTTGCTTCTTGCAGATCTCGGAGTGTTGGCAGAGACACTGGACGAGAAGGTTCACGTGCTTCAGAAACTCCCTCCCTTCTTCTCGCAGACTGCGCTTAAACGAGGAGAGGACGTCCGAGTCGCACTTCTTGGTGAGCGTCGCTGCCTCGCGGATGAGGTACAGCGAGTTCTGCGACTCGCGATTCGAGGTTGAATTGGGCTTCAACAATTGCTGCGCGCACTGCATATATGGATGGAGATAGTTCCAGATTCCGAGATAGGACATGAAACTATGGGTGAGGAGGAAGAGCAAGAAGGACAAGGTCATTTGCTCGTACGTCATCAGCTCCTCGGTTTGGGGACACATTACCCCGCGTTCCTACACTGAACTCGGCGAAGAAATGGATACGAATGGAGAGCAGATGATGTACACAGTCAGTGTGTTGTCCGAAGGGGAAACATAGGAGGCTTTGTTTATGTCGAAGATGTAGCAAATCTCATCGTTTTTCAGGAGATACTCGCGAACGAAGTGGATACAACGCCCCTGGGAAAAGCCATCCTCCGTGCGTATCTCGTTTCCGATTATGGATATCGTCTTCTTCGAGAGCGTTTTGTAGTGGATATCGTCGACAGCGCCAGCAATGTGGTTCACTACAGCGTAATCACGAAACGGAGTGCCAAACAAAGATCGATTCGCTTCATCGTCATGGGGAGAGAAATGTTGAACGGAACGAATAGACTGTATCCCGAAAACAGGGACTTCATAATCTGTTTCGTCTTCTTCTTCCGGATGTAGGATATGAATGCATACTCTTTCAGCTCGTCCAACGCGCTATGGTTTGGTGGAGCTATTTCCATAATCGAGCATACACGAAAAGGAATGTGGTGGCGATGAGGGTCAGCATGTCATAGTCGTCGTGTTCGAAGCAGTTGAATTCACAATCAAAGCTACTCCATTCAACAAATTCACAATCATAGCAATCGCATTCACACACTCACAATCAAAACGATCACCCCAACAAACACACGCAAACACGATTAAACGAACCATCTGCATACTGAAAGGTCATCTCACTAAAACCGTCTACTCGATGAATTCATCGCGTTGCCCTGAGATGACAATGAAGGACTGAATCTTCTCTGAGCGCCGTCCGACTGCACCAGACCATGCCCCTGAACAGCGCTGCCCTGCTGCACGCCAGCCACACCTCCCTGACCCCCGTTCTGCGCATCGTCGAACGCAAAGTTGCGCCGACTCTGATAAGGCACCTGCGGAAGCTGCGCCACCTGCTGGTACTGCACCTGCCTCAGATTCCGACCACACGGCGTCATGGGCTGCAGCGCCTGAATCGAACGCGTCCCATCCTCGCTGGCAACGAACGGGCGGTGGATCGCGCGGTTGGTGGGCGTGGTCACCTGCGCGTTCAGGTTCATGTTGTCGTCCGCCGACACCACCAGTCGTCGCAGACCGCGCGAACTCTGCGTCGCCGGGAAGGGCGTGCTGTTGGACCCGTCGTCAGGAATCACCAGCCGACGCAAGCCGCGATTGCTCGGCGTAAACGGCTGGCTGCTCGGAGTGAACGACTGACTGTTCGGCGTGAAGGACTGGTTGATGCCCAGCACCGAGCCCGGCACGTCATCTGGCTGCACCAGCAGACGACGCAGGCCCCGGTTGCTCGGCGTGGTGGGCTGCAGACTCACGCCCGGCGACGCGCTGCTCAGGCTGTCGTCCACCTGGATCGGCGGGCGTCTGGGGTTGCGGCTGATCGGCGTGACGGGCACTCCGTTCTGCGCGGCCAGCAGGTTGCGCGAGGATCGCGGCGTGGCGACGGCGGGACGCATTTGGTAGTTCTGCGGCACGGACTGCATGTCGAGGTCGGAGAGGCTCTGGCGATGGAGGTTGCGCGTGGAGCGCGGCGTTACCACCACCTGGTTGTTCACCACCAGACCCTGCGTCTGCACCGGCGCGATGTTCAGCGGAGGGAGCGACTCCGTGGAGAAGTGTTGCTCAGAGGGCAGGCCGGACGTCTCCACCTCGCTCGCCGAGTCCGCGGCCAGATGCATCGGCGTCGACGTGAATGGACGCGACTGCGTCTGGCTGGTCGCGAGCGACGTGGCGCCCGCAGCGCCGGCGAGCGAGGAGTGTACCGAAGAAGGAGGCGCATTCGACGGGTTGAGTCCCGAATCGCCAGCCGTCTCGCGAAGCCCATTCACCGAGTCGGTGTAGGCGGTCAGTCCATTCGCCGAGTCGTTGAAATTGGGGGGAATTCCCTTGGCGTCGAAGTCGGAGGACGTGAGGGGCATGGGCGAAGGCGGCAGGGAGAGCGAAAGACCGCGCGAGTTGGGGAACTGCGGCGTCATTTCGATGTATCGCGTGGGTTGGAGCGACTTCGTCTTCTGTAGCTTCTTGTTCTCGTTGCGCAGGCGGACGATGCAGCAGATGAAGACGAGGACGACAAGTAAGAAGAGAAGGAAGAGGGAAAGGATGATAATCCACCACACTGTGTCGTTGTTGGCGGGAGGGGAGGTGGGAGTGAGTGGTGCTGGCGATGGCGTTTCGTCGGGGTCGGGCGGAGAGGGTTGCGAGGTGGTGACGGGCGTGAGATCGATGGGCGCCGAACGCGGCACCTCCACGTTCACAACGCCGTAGTGGTCGTCTAAGTGTAAGAGAGCGTGCAAAGCACGACCGAAGCAAGTCCTCGAGACCTGGGCGAAGCCCACACGATGTGCGGTGGGTTGGAAGAAGGTGGTGAAGGAGGAGATGAAGGAGGAGCCGAGAATGATGTAATCCTACTCATAAGAGACAGCGAGAGCCACGACCAGGTCGTGCTTCATTACGGCGAAGCGGTAGCTGTCGGTGATCCAGGAGAGCGAGATGAGGTAGAAGTAGGAGGGAACGGAGAGCGTCACGTTACCTGCCTTGAAGACGATGGGTTTCCAGCTGTCCGACGGAGGAGTGGTGATGATGCTCGACGACCCGAACAGCACGGATTCGGCTACATAAGAGCGGAGCGGTACCAATACCATTGGCGGTGAGGCCCGGGACGGAGAAGGATTTCAGATACAGCGCTTTGAAGGCGTCGAAGAGAGTGGGGGGAAGCATGATATAGTAACTGGACGAGTGGATTCTGGCTTCGTAGGCAAACTATGAATCACTGAACAGCTCGGCGCCCACGGGTCCGATCGACTCGCCGTCCACCTCAATGCCCGTGATGGTCAACTGGTAGGTGTTGGGGGAGGAGCACGGAATCCAGGCAATCGGTCCGTCGTACAGAGAGGCGTCGGCGTCGCCGAGGGAGAGATAGCCGTCGGAGGCGAAGCAGAGCGTGTAGGTGTCGGAGGCGATGGAGGCGCTGGACTGGGAGAAGAAGTCGTCGATGATGCTGTTGGTGCAGGAGGGGGAGCAGGTGGAGCCTGTGGGTCCGATGGCGAGAATGCCGTCGACGGTGTCGAACCACTTGGAAGGCGAGCCGATCTGAATCGTCGCATTTCTGAGAGTGAAAGGAGGGGGAAAATGGGACTGGACGTTCCCGAAATGAGCATTGAAGGGATCGGACAAGGACTGAATGCCCTTGAAGCGGACCTGATCGATGAATAAATGACCTTCTGCTCTGCAGCATGAAACGGGGAGAATAGGAGTACATTCTTCCATCAGAGAATTGGGAGTAAAAACCGCAGTTGGAAGGCGAATTCCGTGCGCAGCAGGCGTGCCGGTTCGCGTTGCACTGGGATCGGTCCCAACAGAAGCCGCTATCGCAAGAGTCTGGGAGTGAGTGACGATTCCCAGTCCTACTGATCGTACAAATCGCGGAGTTGCAGGCAATCGCTTGCGACGACGTGCTCTCGCTAACGGCGTACTTCACAGTATAACTCTGCACATGAACGGGAGCCAGAGGAAGGGACATCATTACAGTATGCACAGTGCTCAGCTCGTATAATGGACAAACTGGAGGATGTGTCCTATGGCTCAAAGAACGGTGTTGGGCCGAACTAGGTTCATTGTCACGAGTTGGGAGGGAGTTCCCATGGCAAGAGTTGCCGTGATAATTCCCGACTTCGCTTCCTTTGTGAGCGGGACTCGAAAAGGAGCGGCAGCCTACAAGCGTGAGCAAGAATACGACCGAAGAGTTACTGATTCCCGAAAGCACAGCAGTAGCGATACTATTAGATACAATGGTACTACGAGGGGTGAGAAGGGGAGCAAAACACATGAGCGAAACACGCTTCCATTCGATGTCATTCCATACCCAAATAAGTATCTTTCATTTCCAAGATCATCAGATAGACGCTCTTTTGAATGTGAAGGGAGTCGGATTTGGGACACAGTTTGAGCCAATCGGAACTCGGTTATTGGGACAGGGGTTCGGAACACAGAAACGAAGGGGGAGTGGCATTCAAATTGAGGATGGGAAGTGGGACGCAAAGCAAGGGCAGAAAGTGAGACTACCGATGAGTGCGGGTAATGAGACTCAAACACAGAAAGGAAACACACAACGAATACAGAAAGTGAATTTTGACAAACAGGAAACTTAAAACGAGTATGGAAAGAGAATCTCGACAAATAGGAAACGCACAACAAACAGAACACCTTATTGCAACACATAATTGCGCATCTCGTTCGTGCGGTCGTTCGCCAATTTCATGGGAACGATCTCTTCGCGAATAGCGCTCTTCACCTCCTTGTTGTCCTCCCTCTTCAAGAACTACGCATTAGCACTCCCGCCAGCACTCACTTCCTGCTTGTAGTGACGAACCTGCTGCTCCAGAATCGAAACGATGTAGTTGGTGTTGGCGGATTGGGTGGCTCCGTTTTCAATCCACAGGATGCACTACGCACTCACGCACATTCGGCGCACATACGGAGAACAAATCCACGTAATCGGTCGTGTCGTTACTGACGCTCAGCAGCATGTCCAAAATGGTCCAGTAGTAATAGAGAGCGTGGTTCGTGTTAGTGTTGCGGAGGAAGCGAAGATAGTCCTTCACGCTCACGATGTTCAATTCCACCAGACACTTCATCACCAGCGCCGTCATCTACGCCTCAAACAACCCACTCGAGCCCACATTCACGTTCCAGTACACCTTTCGGAACACTTCCTCAATCACCAAGATAGCATTGTCAATCACCACAAGACGAAGCACCTCTGCGTACTTCTTGAGATTCTCCCGGATCTGGTGAATCGACGGGTCGCGCAGACAGTAGCGCAGCACGATGCACAGCTCGCTGTAGAACGGACCTCGTCCCTTGTAACGGTCCGACAAAATCTGGCTGGTTTTCGTCACGCGGTCCTTGTCGTCCTCCAGAATGTTCTCGATCAGCACCGCGTAGTCGTGCGCTACAGTGAATCACGCGTCCAGATCCCTACGCTGATCGCGGATGGGTTTGGAGGGAGCGAAGTACCCCAGCTCGCCGTAGTCCAGCACCACCTCGGGCAGCGCGCGCTGGAGGAGTTCGCGACCGCACAGCGAGGAGAGCGAGATGACGAACTCCGAGATGATCACGCGGTAGGGCGAGGACACGGGGAACTGGCCCACGTTCTCCCTACAGTGAACGGAGTGACGAAAGCACTACCATTTGTTCCAGGGCCAGAAGAAGTCGGTGTTGGAGATGTAGCAGGAGAACCACTGCACGAGCAGTTTGGTGGCGTCGAAGCTCAGCTGGTCTCCCTTCATGCACAGCGTGTCCACGTACTTGAAGACGGCGGCGGAGAAGCGCTGGATGAAGAGGTGGCGTGTGGAGGCGGTGGAGGTGGAGATGGACTGCGCGGAGAGGTCGCAGAGGACGTTCTGCGCCTGCAGCTGGATGTCCTTGGGGAGCGAGGGGTTGAGGAGGGTGGAGAAGAGCACTTGGTTGGTGATGGACGCGAGGTTGTTCGCCAGCGTCTTGTTATCCACCTCGTGCAGGGCGGAGATGAGCGAGGGCAGTCGCTGGATGAACTTGGAGGCGTACTGCCACGAGGGGTTGAAGAGACACAACAGGTTCTACGCGTGAGGCGAGGAGAACGAAGCGACCTCGATGTACTCGGCTATGAGCAGGCTCTGGTACCGCGGGAGAGGCGTGAACGCCGTCCCAACGCTCGCGTCGAGGATCTCGCAGAAGAAGTGGTTCACGGCAGCGGACGACGGCTCCTACGCGTCACGCGACACACTCACATCGACCGTCGACCACTCGATAACGGAGGGCACGAGCGGCTGCTTGGCCTTCAGCAGCTCGGCGAGGCGCGAGCGGATGGGCGAGCCGTCCTTCTTGTCGCCCGCGTCCACCTCGCCCTCCTCGCCCTCCTCCGCCTGCGCCGCGCTCTCCAGCACCTCGAAGATCACGCGCAGAATCACCGAGTACGTCAGGTCGAGCGACTGCAGACGCACGCGCAGCGCGGGGTTGGAGGCGGCGTCGTGCAGGTACCCGCACACCTCCTGCAGTGCCGCGTCCAGCTGCACGAAGAGGTCGTTCTCCGCCGTGGTTCGCTACGGCGTGAGAGAGGCGGCGTTCACGTACGCGCAGGAACCCCTTCGACTGAGTCTGGAAGGTGGAGGAGCCGTGGTAGGCAGAGTCCACGTAATGGTGGACGTCGTAGCACAGACCCGTGTACTCCTCGATGTTCAGCGGCTTCTCGTGGAGCGAGACGAGCGGGTAGAAGTAGAGGAGGTTGCTAAGAAGCATGCGCAGGAGGACGGGGTTGTGCGTGGACTCGATGGTCTTCTGCAGCGCGTGGAGGCTCGCGATCATCGTCTTGACGTCCACCACGTCCAAGTAGCACAGGAGAAGGAGACTGCGGAGCTAGGGGTGATGGATGCACCGCTCTTGTACGCGAAGACTGCTTGCAATGTACTCGCCCTGCTTGATGTCGGAGAGCATGGAGTGGATCAGCGTCGTCACCATGTCTGCGGAAAAGGAGGGGTTCAGTCCGGAAATGAGTTTGATGACAATGCAGTATAACGGCGTTTTTGTCGCTTGTTGCGAAATGCTGCGATTCAGAGAAATCGGAGGGAGCGTACCACAAATCGAAGAGAGACAGAAATTCATCCAGCTGGTGCGAGTAATCCGCGAACGCATCTAACGGGAAGCAAGGAGATACACTGCCCACCGAAAATGCTGAACATCTCGTTGAACAGCAAAACGACGTCGTTAGCGTCCGCTTCATCTCCTAGCGTGATGAGCTTCTTCTTTATGATATCCATCTACACGGCGTTAGCAACACTGCTCGCAACGCGCAAAATCACCATTCTGCTCTATGCAATGCAATTTCGCCTTTCGTTACATCAACCAGAGACGTACTGGGAGAGTTGAGAAGTGGTATTTCTGCAGAAAAGGCGATTCAAACAGAACCGCGGGAATGGGTGTTTGAGTTCAAATCGGTATGCGGTGCTCAAATGTGGGAAGAAATCCATTCACAATGCTCAGAGACAAACAGTCAGTAATGAAGAATGTCAAATCCAAACAATCAGCAATACACGATTCTCAAATCCACAAATCAACACAGATTCGTCGGCTTGAAGTGGGACGAATCGATCGTGTTGTAGGCGTTGCCGCTGTTGAGCAGCTGGCTCACGGAAGCACTACGGATCACCCGACAAATCCACACCCCACACAATCTCTGCGTCACTCAAGCGAAGCAGTCTCGCGTTCTGGAGAATCGTCTGCATGCTCACGCCCTCGGTCGACACCAAGCCGAATTGTTGAATCACCTTCAGCACCTTCTTCTGCGTCTCCGTCAGCGGCACCTCGTTGAAGCCCACGTCCAACGGGATCTCGTCCAGAGACGGCGGCGGAGCTACAGGCTTTACATACTGATCGATGCGATTCCGAGGCGGCACCACCGAGCGAAGTGTCTGTGGATTCACTGCACGCGGCGCCTGCTGCACGGAGAGCGCTCGAGCCGTCTGAATCACCTCCAGCCAGTGGACGAGCAGCGCGTCGTAGGAGGAGATGGCGTCGATGTGTTGCACGTTGATCGACAGCCCCGTCTTGTACTTCTTGGCGATGCCGATCACCCTCACGTAGTGGTCCACTCTAGGCTCGTGAGTCCAGGAGATTCCGAACAGGAGTTGGTTTGTGTTGTCCGTGTCGAAGGACCAGTAACGCGCCACAATGCCCGCCGTGCCGTCGTGGATGGAGAAGTAGGAGCAGTTGGCTTTCGTCTCCACGCTGAACAGTCTCCCGACGATGCAGATAATCGACGTTGCGTTGTTGTACACGAGGATACGTCCCGAATCGTCAACGTCGCACTTGAGGAGATGGTTCACGGAGATGGGAATGAGCGGCGACTGGCGTCGAGGGATCTGCAACTCATTTCCGACGAGAATGCTTACGGCAGATGTCGACTTCGATTGTGTTTGCTGCGTTGGTGGATGCACCACGTCCTCCCACTCGGTGGACAGCACGTTGTTCGTAAAGGAGTAGTCTACGGTAAACAGGCATGAACGGAGAGAGTACCGCTATAATCCATTTCAAGGAATAATACTGGATTGCCCAATGATGGAGGGAATGACGCGCTGCCGTGTTTGCTTCAAATTTCATTGTAGATGGATGCAGCACGTTGGGAATGGATGAGTATCAGCGAAACAGAGCCAAATCGACCGGGAGAAGGGAAAAGGCAGGAATCACTCCCATTTCGAATCAATAATGCAGAAACGGGTGGAATGAATGCCGAACGGGGGAGGAGAGAGAATCATTGTCTGCTTTTACAGGAGCATGGATCCGTTGTCTTTGTTGCCCCTCATCACTGTAGTCGAAGCGGAGGAGGAATGACGCGTAGAAGACAGTCAAGGACTCCCTCGCCCAAGAGGATCCGGCATCCTGGATGCAAGTGGCGCTCACCGAGTTGAAGTCACAGTTTTTGGGTTTGTTGCTTCGATGCTCTCTCACGTGCAGAAAGCAAAGACAGCAGCCTTTTTGACGACTTCTTCAACACAAATACGGTTCTAGCGTTCCAAATCGTCGGAAAGGACATTCAGAGCACTCTTTCGAAAGAGGGCAGCGATGCGACCTATGACTCCTTTTCCGCACTGATTAAGTGTGCCATTCATCTTTGCCAGCAGGGCGTGTGCAAGGCAATCATGCCGCTGTTGGTGCTGGAGAGCTACTTCGAATCGACGCCCATAGAGGAGTGCAAGCGCATGTGGTCCCTGTTCTCGTCGTTCCAAGACGCGTTTTCGTCCCCTCTCTTCATCAACAAGGTGCATCCGACAGACACGTCGCTAGCCATCCTGAACATCGTGAACTCTCTGCTTCACCGCACTTCGAAGGTGAAGGACAGCTCCTTCCGCGGCTCCTTGATGATGTGGGTTCGAGTCGCGTGATTCACGAATAGGTTCCTCACGAACGTGTTTCCCTTCGAGGAGAAGAGCGGTCTGAACATTCCGAATCGCTTCAACGAGCACGCGCCTCCCCAGCTGGACAACAAGGAGGAATTGCAGAAGGTGTTGAAGAACCCGTCGTATCCTCGCCGATTCACTTGCTGACGCGTAGCAACAAATACACGTTCGATGCTGTTCAGTTTTACGAGAAGTTCTGGTCCCTTCAGACCATTCTCTGTAATCGCGATTACGTGACGAAGTCCCCCGAGAAGTGGAGCGAGGTGCGCAGTCTCCTGTCAGACGTGCTGAGCGCGATGGGCGAGATCAAGGACATCAGCAACAGCGCCGACAAGGAGAAGGTGGAGTTGGACAACACCCAAATCTACCTGAAACTCCAGCCCAAAGAAACAGCAGGCACACTATCTTCCCTTCCAGTCACTCCCAGATAATGCCATCATTCTCCCTGTCTACTACACGGCGGCCTCGCACTTCCTCCTGCAGATTAAGGACCTGCGCACGCGCCGCGCCATCTGCATTCAGATCTTCCTGTACCTCCACCACCTGCGCAACACGCTGACCAAGCAGCAGGACCTGGCGGACATCGAGCTGCTGACGAAGACGGTGGCGTCGCTGATCCGGAAGACGGCTGGCGGTGAGGTGCTGATGGACTGTCTGAGTCGCCACATGAGTCGCGAGCAGATGTGGAACGAGTGGAAGGCGAAGAAGCTGACGGTGCTGGTGGAGGAGCATCCGCGCGAGAGCCACGTGACGCAGGAGATGGGCGTCGGTGCGCGCGCGCCCAGCGATGTTCGCGTGTTATGTCGACCCAATACGCTGAAGGCGTTCGTAGGAGGAGGCGTGGGAGATCACGACGTAGTTGGAGTCGTCGCGCGAAGTCTCCACGGATTCATCACACACAACGCAGCCCACTACGGAGAGTGGTACTGAAATCATGGGGGCCACTCCCTCCGTGGATGTGTTCGCGCGCGATTTGGAGGAGGCGTTGGACCCTGAGAGCGGCATCGAGGAGGAGTACATGCCCTACCACGACGCCGTACCGACAGCGTGTTCCGATCATCGTTAGGTGTTCAACTGGCGCCTGCTGCGCCTGCTGCTGTCGCAGAAGACGGCGCTGTTTTGCAGCCTGCCGGACAAGCGTCCGCCTGTGAGCTCGATCGCGACGTACTGCGAGCTGATGAAGCATCGTAGGGGAAGGAGGAGTGCGTGAGGCGTAGCGCTGCCGGCGGGGGCGGTGAGTCACGACCTGAGTCTGTCGGAGATGCAGAAGAAGGTGGAGGAGAAGAAGGGTGGCGAGGAGAAGGGAAGGAAGAGGGAGAGAGAGGAAAAGGAGGAGAAGAGAGTGGAAAAGAGAGTGGAAGTGGAGGAGAAGAAGGGTGAAGAGAAGAAGGTGGAAGAGAAGGTTGAAGAGAAGAAGGTGGAAGAGAAGGTTGAAGAGAAGAAGGTGGAGAAGGTGGAGGAAAAGACTGAAAAGAAGATTGAAGAGAAGAAGGAGGATATGGAGGAGAAGAAGGTGGAGGAAAAGACTGAGAAGGCTGAAGAAGTGAAGGAGGAGAAGGTAGAGAAGAAGGAAGAGAAGGTTGAAGAGATTAAAGCTGAGGAGAAAGAGAAGAAGGAAGAGAAGGTTGAGAAGGAGGAGAAGGTGGTTGAAGAGAAAGAACAGAAAGAGGAACAGAAAGAGGAGGAGAAGAAGGTTGAAGAAGAGACCGAGAACGCAACAGAAGAGAAGGAGTCGCCTACAGGACTGGACATCAAGATCCAGGAGGGCAACAGCAGCGACAATGACACGACGACCAACATGGAAGAAGAGGAAGAAGGAGCGATCGAGGACCCGCAGCAGAAACAACTCAAAGAACGCATCTTCCGTCAGATGGACGAACTCCAGCGAAGAAACGAGCAGCGAGAACGCGAGAAAGAAAGAGAGCGAGAACGTCAGCGTGAGCGAGAACGTCAGCGTGAGAGAGAACGAGAACGCGAGAGGGACAGAAGCCGCCACTCCTACCACGACGACAAGCGAAGACGAAGCGAGAGTGTGCATGACCGAAATGGCGCCAATTTCGGCGGTGCGCGGAACGAGGACCGGGGACGGGACAGTCACCGTGGCGAGCGACATCCCTCTCCTCCCCGCGGGTATGACGGTCGAGATGGGAGACGCAGTGAACGACGCTCAAGTCGCGAGCGTTCTCCGCCGCGTGGCGATCGCCGCAACGACAGGGTGCCGAGTCGCGACCGTCACAGCGACAGAGGCGCCAACCGTGATGACGGACGCGGCGACAAGTCCTCCAGAGATGGGAATCGGCGGGATGATCGAGGCTCCAGTCGTGGGAATGATCGACGCGACGACCGGCGCGACGACAAGTCCGCGAATTGTGATCGTCGGAACGACCGTTCTCCCAACCGCCCTGACGAGCGTCGCAACGATAGCCGTCGCAGTGACGACCGCCACAACGACCGTCCCTCAAGCCACAGCGATAACCGTCGCGACCGTTCTCCAAACCGCAACGACAACCGTTCCCCAAACCGTCCGGATGATCGACGCAACGATAATCACAACGACCCTCGCAACGACAGCCGTCGCGACCGCTCCCCCAATCGCAACGACAATCGCCCTGACGACCGACGCAACGATAATCGCAACGACAATCGCCCTGACGATCGACGCAATGACGACCGACGCAACGACACTCGCAACGACACTCGCAACGACACTCGCAACGACCGCCCCTCCCACAACAGCTTGGACCGAGGGCGCCGAAGCGCCGAGCCGCCGTACGACCGACCCCCGCAGGGGAGAGAGCGCAGCCGCAGCCGACGGAACGAGAGAGAGCCGCGCAGAGACGATGACCGCGGTTATCGCAACCAGCCACCGCGCGAGACGGAGGAGGTGAACGACGAGTCGTTGTCGGAGGGGCTGAGTCAGGACTACGTGGACCCTTCGGCGGTGATGGACTCGTACAAGACGGACGCCTCGCCGGACGCCTCGTCGCGAGCGCGCCTGAACCCTGCTGCCAAGCCGTTCGTTCCCGAGGAGGGGAAGATCCAGATGCCCGGAGCGAAGAAGCTCGGGCAGGAGGGGCAGCGCGGTCGCAACCGTCGCAACAGTAACGCGAACGGGAACTCAAACGGGAACCCGAATGACGCGGCGAGCGGAGAGGACCGGAACTACCGGCGGAACCAGGGAGGTCGGTACGAGGACGAGATGCCTCCGCGAAGGGGCGGGAATAGACAGAACCGAAGGTAATGCACGTGCGACTGATTGTTCAAACAAACAGAGGAATGGTGCATCTTCTCGATGACGGGAAGAACGATGGCGCGGAGCTGGTCGTACGCCTCCTTCACCGTCGTATTGACAATCACGTGGGGGAAGCCGATAGCGTCGGCAGTCTCGATTTCCTTTATGGCGTTCTTGAGACGGAGCTGAATGCTCTCCTCCGAGTCGGTGCCACGACCGCGCAGACGTCTCTCCAGCTCCTCGTAGGCCGGAGGCTTGATAAAAACGAAGTCCGCCTTCATTCCGGACTTCATGACCTGCTGCACGCCCTGGATATCGATATCCAGAATGCAGATCTTCTTCTTGTCCACCACCTTCATCACGCTGTCGAAGGACGTGCCGTAGATGTTGCCATGCACGTAGGCGTGCTCGATGAACTTGCCATCAGCGATATCCTTCTCCATGGTGTCCTTGTCGACGAAATAGTAGTCAACCTATGCTAAAGGAAGCGCACAGTGCACTACGCCGTCCACTTCCTGGCCGCGAGGAGCACGCGTCGTATGACTCACGCTGAAGCCGAAGTCCTCGGGAAACTCGGTCATCAGCTCCTTGATGAGGGTGCTCTTTCCCGCTCCACTCGGTCCACACACTACGCCTCACCGACCATCCACACGCATACGGACAAGGGGAGGGCAATCCTTCGTATCGTACATACACTCCGTGGACATGTTTCGTCAATTCCTTTTCTCTTTCTTCCAATCCGACTCGCATCCAATTAGGGGGCATTTCGATCGGGGTCTGTCCCGGTTACGCACTTGTTGTTCCCATTTCGCGCAAACTCGCAGGGGATTGCAGCAGAAACGACGCCTCTCGAACAAACAGACAAATCAACACCTGGCAGCGGTAAGCTGCCGAAAGACATACTAACCCCCTTCTTCATGGGCTGATTTGCCCCCAGGGACATAAAAGAAAGCGTTGCAAGCTCGTCTGCAACGGACAACGCGTTCGACCGACGAATCAGGTCCAAGTCATGGCAGGACTCCTCGTCGCCCGATTTGGATGTAGAGTGCATGCTTGCACGCAGGGAGTCCAGAGCAGCATTCGCACTGGGGGTCTCGGACGCCTTGTCCCCGTTCTCGCAGGAACCGACGCGGTTGAACACGGAACTTACCGTGATGTACGTCTCGTCCGGACACACGCCTTCGATGTGCCTGGTCTTCAACGTGGCCAGCGCCTCCGTGTTGTTATTCGTGATCATCTACGCATAACGACGCACCCGTTCGCCGCACCTTCGTGTTCATGATCATCTCGAGATCCGGCTCGGTTAGCTTCTCCTTGGTGCACCCGAAGGTCTGCTGGATCACGGCCTCGATCTCCTCGATGGAGATCTCGTCGCCGAAGAACAGGTGCAGATCTTCGATGGAGATGACGTCCTCGTGCTCGCGGTCGATTCTACGCCTCACACCGCGCTCCACCTCCCACAGCCGGAAGATGAGATCCGCGTACTCGCGTCGCAAGCCCTCCTTTCGCGCCAGACACGCGCCCACGAACTCGGAGTAGTTGATGTAGCCTGTGCGTCACGCGCACCTCACGCACCTACCGCAGTCCCCGAAGTCGATGTCGTGGAACAGCTGGCGCAGCTTCGCCTCGTCCGTCGTCACCGAGAACAGCCGCTTGTCCTGGTTGAAGGTCTCGTGCGCCTGCAGCGTCAGCAGCGCGTCGCGGAACTACGCTGAAGACAGAGCCCAACACCTACTTCTTCGAAGGAGATCACGCCGTCGTGACGCTTGTCGAAGTACTCGAAGGCGTCGCCCAGCTTCATCAGGTCGTTCTACCCCATCACCCCCACGATTCGCATCCACGTTGTTGAGGTGGTACGCCACGGCGGTCAGCGCCGCCTTCTTCAGGTGGTTGTAGTTCTGGAACTCCTGCATCGCGTCCAGAATGCTCGACGGCACCGTGGTGGGCAGCGGCGACGGCAGCGACTTGAACCACGGGTGCTTCTGCGCCTCCAGCACTACACCTCACTGCGCCTCCGCTCGCTCACCCGTGATTCGCTTGGTCGGGTCGATCTGGAGAAGGCTCTGCACGAAGTCCTTCGCCTCCTCGCTCAGCTCGCCCCAGTAGCGCTTCGGGAAGGGGATGCGATCGATCTTGATCTGGTCGAAGGGCAGCGTCGCCATCTGCGGCGGGAGCGGGTTGTGTCCCGTGAGGAGGAAGTAGGCGATCACGCCGATGGACCACATGTCGCAGCTCTTGTTGTAACCCATGCCCTTGAAGTCGTTCATGTACACCTCGGGCGCGATGTAGTAGCGCGTGCCCACCAGACTGTGCATGTAGTCAGAGCTGTTCACGAACTAGCGATTAGCGAGGGAGAGAGGAGCGCACTTTGCTCAGACCGAAATCGATCAGCTTCACCTCCGCGTTGGGACTGTTGTTGGAGAACATGATGTTCGCGAGCTTCAGGTCGCGATGAGCGATGTTCTTGGTTTCGTGGAGGTAGGCAATGGCATTCAGCACCTGCTTGATGATCTCCTTGGAGTACTCTTCGGAAAACTTTCCCACTACGAGTGAGGGAGTGGAGCGCGGTGGTACTGGGACTGTTCACCAGGCGTGTGTACAACTCCCCTCCGGCTAGCAGCTCCATGATCAGGTACATGGCATCCGGTGTCTCGTACACTTCGTAAAGCTTTACGATGTTCGGATGGTGCAAGCGGCCCAGAATCAGCACTTCCTGGATCAAACGCTCTCTCTGCTGAATATCGAATCCCTGCATGTTGATCGTCTTCATCGCGAATTTGGTTCCCGTAGCCCTACACATCACAAAGCCGCTCCTTTGCCACTTGTGAATCACCGTACGAATTGGGCCCGTTGCGCCCACACCCAGCTCTTCGGAGGTGAAGGAGTAGACAGAATGCACGTAGCTAAGATGGAATTGAGATCACGCATCCATTACTCCTTCCGATAAACCACATTTGATACTCCGCGAAGAGTGTCCTCGTCCTCTTCGTTGATCAGATCCGTAAAGTCCGCGTCGTCGCTGTGATAGGACTTCGTACGATAGAAGTCACTGGCCGAATCCTCGTTGGGCGCCAATATCGTTTTTTGATTGAGGGTTTCGTCTGCGTGTGAGCGCGTTCAAACAAGGAGACTACCGTTTTCCAACGATTTCTTCTTCACCTTCCTGCTCTTATTGCCGCCGAGACAGCACGAAAACAGTCCTGGCATAGTCTGACAGCGAGATATCCGAGAAAAATGAGAAGCGTTGGGGCGGTGTAGATAATGGGGGATTTCGAGGGCGCAGTCCCCATTCGAGTGGGTTCAGTCCTCTCGCATTTACTCCAGCCGATTGACAGGCATTCATTCCACATGTCCTCCGGTGCTGTCGGAAGGGAAGGGAGCGGGCACGTGATCAATCCACCATCCATGAAACTACGCCATATTGCTTTCCAAGTCATGCGTATTGCATTTCGCATAGAGTCAACGCGAAATGGGAAGATGATCTGATTGTTGACACCCTTCTCACTCATACTACAAAGAATGGACTTCACCCATCAAAACAATTCAAGCACGAGCATAAATGGAGTCCCTTCCCCGAAGGAACAGAAATGATACGAAGCCACTGTCATTTCAGAGGGAGAGAATTGTATAGGAGTGTATGAATCGGGAACCGCGAGCGGGCGTTTCATGATCATTTGTGTTTTCATTTCCATTATTTCCTTCAACGAAGACAAGATGAAGTGTACGTGAGTGGTCCTCGACTTGTCCCTACCCTTCCCCACCCCTCAAGCCACCCCCTAACCTCAACCTAGTCGATCTCCTTCATATCTGCGAACCCCTTTGCGGATTCCTCCCTGAAGTGAAGAACCCCGAGAAGAAGGTACGTCACCCGCAACATCACTCTTAACGCACAGGTTCCCTTCCGTGAGCGCTGCCTGTGGACTGTGGTGGCTCTGTTCATCTACC
>ERZ1106923.386-NODE-386-length-17163-cov-17.881927_pt1 | contig 17163 bp, 14 predicted proteins | sample MGYA00403657_ERZ1106923 | MGnify/ENA primary metagenome ERZ1106923 (study PRJEB35170, sample SAMEA104062425) | human gut metagenome | biome: human gut; feature: human-associated habitat; material: faeces | place: Denmark | collected 2012-06-19 ...
ACCTGATGATCGTGAAGAAGGGCGAGCAGGAGATCCCCGGACTGACGGACGAGGCTTCTGCGAGACCGCGCCGCCTGGGCCCGAAGAGAGCGAGCCACATCCGCAAGCTGTTCGGTCTGACGAAGGAGGACGACGTGAGACAGTTCGTGATTCGCCGCAAGTTCGAGCACAACGGTCACAAGAGAGACAAGGCCCCGAAGATCCAGCGTCTGGTGACGCACCGCACCCTGTGCCACAAGCGCGCGCGCCTGGCTGAGAAGAAGGCTGCTCTGGAGAACTCCCGCAAGGAGGCCGCCGCGTACAAGCAGCGTCTGGAGCAGCTGAAGAAGGAGGAGAAGCTGGCTCGCTCCACGAAGAAGCAGTCTCACATGGAGTAAATCTCGATTCCATACCGTAGTGTTTTGAGGTTGTTTTGCTTGTTTCTTTAAGAAGGAGGTCATTCGTTTTCTGAGCTTTCACAGTCGTATTCCTCGTCGTCCTCCTCTTCCTCGTCACCCTCATCTTCATTCTCATTATCGCCCCCCTCATCTTCACTCTCTTCACCCTCCTCATCGTCATCCTCGTAATCCATTAGCGTCACTTCGACGTTGTTCATGTCTTCCTCCGCATCAAATGGCTCTCCCGCAACTCGCTTCGCCTTCTTGAACACGTAACTACACATCATGAACCACATGAACCATTGACATCGCGGGATGAGCATCACCAGCGTAATACACCTACAGGTGAGAAGTCACGCCAACAACGAACAGAAACGGTGTAAAAGTACTCTTCCCAGTCCAACAACGTAACCAGTCTGGTGAGAAGCTCCTGCATTGCGTCCATATCCGCCACGTGGGAGATGAGGATGATGGATCCGTCGCCAATCGAATCACTGGCGTTAAGACACCTTCCTCTCAGCGCAAGGATATTCGCTGTTCATGAAGCACTGATTCGCCAGCTCCATTCCACCGCATAACACGGCATCGAAGGTGCCCTTGTCGATAACGACGTCAAATTCGTGGTTGAAGTTACTGGAGGTCGCATCCGACACGACGTACTCCACGGGCGCCCTGATCCTGAATCCCCTCCTCTCCCACCAACATGGACTTATTCTCCTTCGCATTGCCTGCATGCCGCTCGTTCATTTCGTCAATCACCACTTTTGAAATGTCGCTTCCAACGATCTTCCCTTCATGCTCCTTCGCCAGATCCTCGCACAGGTTCGAGTTGCCGCAACCAACGATGAGAACGTGCTGTGAAGGTCTCTATGCCGCTCCCGCCTTTGGTGAGGATATTCTCGCACTCTTGTCGAACGCGTCCGAAAAGACGTCGCGCAGCGTTTCGTAGTCGTAGTACCACTCGAAATTGTCGTTGGCGCTCTTCTTGTACCTGCATCGTGAAACGACTCCCTCTCCTCTACCGCTTCTCCCAGTAGTCGCACTCCGCGTACTCCTCCGTTCTCTTGGGCTGCAACGACGAGCCGTTCTCCTCCATTCGATTTAGTGTCAACAAACACAACGGGGCTCGCTTAAATGGTAACCTTCATGGGCTTCTTGGCGGCAGCCGCAGCAGGCTTGGGAGCCGTCTTCGAGGCAGCCTTGGTGGTCTTCAGCGACTTGGTGGTCTTTGCACGGCTGCGCGAGCTCTTCACGCAGCAACCAATGCAGCACACGATGACGCACACCACGAGAACTCCAACACAGATGATGAGGAACGTGAAGTCGGGCTTCTTCTGGCAGAAGCTCTCGGGCGTCTTCCACTGTCCTCTGCCGTTGACGGTCGCGCATCTGCGCTTCATCTCGCCCTCGTAGCCCTCAGGGCACTTGAAGGTGGCGGAAGAACCAGAGTTCACCTTGCTGAAGTCCTCGGTCGCCGCGCAGGAAGGAGCGTTGACGTTGAGATTGAAGGTCCATTTGCTGGAGAGCGCCGTCGCGGAGTTCTCCACGTAGCCCGTCACAGTGAAGGTCACGCCGCTCAGCTCCTGGGTCAGCGTACCATTCACCACACCCGTGCTCTGGTCGAGATAGAGACCCTCGGGGAGATCCTTGGCCTCGAAGTAGGTCACGATGTTGGTGATGTAAGGACGACCCGTGTTCAGGCTGTCGCCCACAGTCAGCCCGTAGCTGGTCGTGGGGTACACGATCTTCGGCGTCTTGGCGAAGCAGGTCAGCGTGTTCTTGTTCTTGTACACACCGTTGTCGCACGTGTACGACCACGTGCCCTGGTAGCCCTCGTCGCAGTTGAAGGTGATGGGCTGGTTGTGGCTCTTGGGACCCACGTTTCCGTCCTTGTCCATCATGCCAGCGCAGTCAGCGTTCGTCACCACGATCGTCACGGTCGTCGTCGCGGTGCCGCCGGGACCCGACACGGTCACGGTCACGCTCGTCGTGCCAACGACGGTGGGGACACCGGCAATGGTACCCTTCGAGGTGATCTCGACACCAGCGGGCAGGTTCGACGCCGTCACGGAGGTGAACTCGTTCTCGATGGTGGGAGTGGTCTCGAACGCCTCCAGACGCTTCTTGTTGATGTACGGCTGGCTGTAGGAGATGGTCGGCTGCTTGTGCGTGCAACCCGTCACATCGATGTCACCGAAGTGGCCGTTGCTGCAGTGGCGCTTAGCAGTGCCCTGGTAGCCCGTGGGGCAAGCAGACGTGGACAGAGAATCAGCGCCATCAGCAGCTTCCGGGAAGGAGTCGAGCGCGGGGCACACGATGGCCTCCACCACAATCGTAATGGTGAGGGTCTTAGGCTCCGTGTTGCCCGTTCCGGTCACGATGTATTCGGCGCTGGCAGCAGCAGCGGAAGGAGTGCCGCTCAGCATACCGTTCTCCGTGTTGAGCGAAAGTCCGGCAGGGAGTTCGGGAGAAATGGAGAAGGCGGAGAAAGAACCGTCGGTACGGAGGTTGAGCGTGGGGATGGCCTGTCCCACCTTGGCGTTGATGGACTCAATACCGTAGGAGAAGAGGGAGACAGTTCTGGGCGTGCAGTGGCTCAGATCGGCCTCACCGTAGGTGGTGCCCGTGCAGAGAGCGGACTTGTATCCGTCGTACTCCAGGGAGCAGGCGGCGTAGCAAGTCTCTCCGTCGGCGCAGTCGCCGAACTCGGCGTCACTGCACTGCGCGCGGACCGTAACAGCGAGGCAGAGGACGATAGCAAGCATGCGGATGCTAGATCTCATGGTCGTTTTTCAAAGCAGCAGTAGTTGAAAAAGAGAATGGATCTGGATCGTGGTTCCCAAATGATTGGGTCCTTTCGCCTCCTTACCCTTGGTCCCTATTCTATAACGACGATGGAATCGCTTTCGTGAGTGGATGAGGAGGTGGGGTGAGAGAGCAGATGGTGAGGAACTGGAAATGAAGTGTTAAGGGGCAGTTGATAGTGATGTGTTGAGACTGGGATGATAACGAAATGTCATAACAAAACTGATAATGCAATGCCGAAACAAAATCAGCACTCGAAACTACAAGCAATCCACAACAAACACTGCACAGCCAAAGCAACACAGACACACACAAACACGGGAAAACACGGCGCTACCGAAGCATGAACTCGCTCGCTCCATAGTGAATCGCAATGAGGAGACGCTCGCGCATAATCTGGTCCGTCGAGTACTGCGGCAACTCCAGCTCGAAGAAGCACGTGTGCGCCAGCGGAAGCATGTCGTCTCCGTAATTGCGAGCGACCAGCTTGAACGGACGCGGCCAGTTGTCCTTGTGAGGCAGTCGCGAGCGTCCCCACGTGAACCGCAAGAACTGGCTTCGGTCCTTGTTGTCCAGACCCTCCATCACCTTCCAGAACCGCTTCACCACCGGGTGCTGCTCCGTCCAGTTCGTGTAGATGGTGTGCTGCTTCAGGTCCTCGATGTCGATCTAGCCCTCACGCGCCGCCGCCGCACCTACCTCCGGCTCGCCGCACACCGCGCGCTCCAGCTGGTTCCACGTGAACAGCGCGATGGACCGCTGCGGCACCAGCGCCTGGATGCCGCACGAAATCGCCTCCGACGCCTGCTTGAACTCGTTCAGCTTGAACTCCATCGCCAGCTCGCTCCACTTCTCCGCCGTCTCGTACGTCACCGGGATGTCCGCGCCGCCCGGGATCAGCTCGTTCTCGTTGCCCGCCAGGTCCGTGATGCTGAACGTCAGGCCGAAGGTGTCGTAGAACGACTCCTCCGACTCCTCCTCGTCGAACGCCTTGATCGACTTCAGCAGCACGATGAAGTCCGTGTCCACGCTCTCCAGGTCCTCCACGGACGGCTGCGAGCCGATGAAGTACTTCCAGATCATGGACGGCAGCTCGAACGCCAGCTGCTGCTTCGTGCGCAGCGAGATCCCGATCAGGTACCCCACGAAGATGTACATGTCCATTACCTCCAGCGAGTGGCGGTACTTCGGGTTCGGCAGGTACTTCTCCTCGTTGATGCCCTCCTCCGCGCGCGAGTTCGGACACGGCAGGAACAGGTCGATGCGGTCCGAGAACAGGTCCTCCACGCTACGCCTCACACCCTTCAATTAACACTCACCAGCGCTCGATCGTGTCGCGGTACAGACCCCCAAAGTCCAGGCCCTGCTCGCCCTTGTACTTCACGGCGAACAGCCGGTCGCGCGCGTCCAGCGGACTGCGCAGAATGCTCGTGTCGATCTTCATCACCTCGCGGAACATCTGCGCGAACGTGCACTGGCTCGTGAACGCGCTCTTCGTCACCGACTCGTTGAACAGGATCGGCGCGCGCTGCGTGGAGTCGTCGGGGTCCTCGTACGTGCGCATCGAGTCCAGCACGATCACCGGACGGTTCTCCTTCGGGTCGTACGCCGTCTCCTTGATGGACAGCTCCAGCACGCTCTCCTTGATGCTCGGGTCGATGTACTCGCTCATGGAGCACAGGATGGTTCCCAGACGGTTCTCCTGCGCCATGTCCATCAGGTCGATGTACTGGATGACCTGCGACAGCTGCCGGTTCAGCAGGCGGATCAGCGTCAGGCGCTGGCGCAACTCGGAGCCCGTGAAGTCGTTGAGGTTGCTGTTGCGGATCAGGTCCTCCTGCGTCAGGAAGAAGGAGTTGATGTCGAACTGGTTCGGCGCCACCTTCTGCGCGTTGCACTTCTGGTGGAACAGGTTCATCAGCGAGATGTCGTGCTGCCGCGTGAAGCGCCGCATCACGTCCGCCAGCGAGCGGTAGCTCTGCTCGCTCCACTCGTCGTCCGTGTGCTCCACCACGTACTTCAGGTAGCACGCGTCGGGCAGCGAGCCGTAGAACAGGTTGCGCGCCAGGCGGTGCACGTCGCGCAGCGCCGAGCGGTCGTCGATCAGGTCGATGGGCGGCGGGCTCTGCTCGAACGGCGGCAGCGCGATCGAGGAGTCGTCCGCCGTCTTCAGCTTCACCAGCTCGCCGTACAGCTCGAAGGACACGCACATCTCCAGCATCAGACGCACCTCCGGCGGCACCTTCATCGACCGTACCAGCCGCATGTGGCGGTACACGTTCTGCTGGATGCCCGCGATGGACGGCAGCTCGCTCACCGCGTACCGCTGCGGCTGCGAGAGGAGACGCAGCAGCAGTTCCACAGCGCGCGACTTGTACGGCGCGCCGTACGTGCAGATGTACTGCAGGATGGTGCGCACCACCTGGTTGAAGTACTGCGGCATCGACAGCGCCACCTCCTCGCCGATGTCCAGCACCAGCTCCAGCTCCCAGTTCACCCAGTCGAAGCACCCGGGGCCCTGCACCTGGATGTCGTTGTTCCACGACAGCCCCGTCAGCGGCTCCACGCAGAACCCGTAGCCCCAGCACTGCGATGTCTCCTGGTTGGCCTCGAAGCAGAAGTACAGCGCGTTGCCCTGGATGTGCAGCGTCGAGAAGCGCGAGAACGACCCCGTGTAGCGCCCGATCACGTGCGAGTACGAGGAGTCGCGGTAGAACGTCAGGAACGCCTGGTCCTTCTGCAGCACGCAGCGGTTGTCGAAGACCACGCGCAGCGCCTGCGCCTTCGGGATGATCACCTTGTCGTGGTACTTGCACAGCTTGTAGTACGGGTGCAGCGACGACACGTAGTACTTCTTCGACCCCAGCGGCACGATCAGCGACCCGAACGGCGACTCCGTCCAGCAGCGGTCCGTGATCGCGTTGAGCAGGAGCGGCTGCGGCTCCGTCTTCACCATCATGATCAGCGTCTGCTTCAGGATGTACGTCAGCGCCGACACCGGCGTGATGTGGCTGATGCCCGAGATGAACGACTTCGAGGCGATGGTGGAGTTGAACACGTGGATCAGCTTCGCGAACTGGATGATGTCCGTCGGCTTCACGTCGTAGCACGCGAACACGCTGATGCCCTGCTTCTGGAAGAGGTACAGCAGCGTGATGATCAGCTCGCGCAGCAGGCGCAGGTCCAGGTTCAGACAGATGCGCGCCGTCATGCGACGCAGCGCGCTCATGCTCGAGAACGCGTTGCCGAAGCGTCGGCGGTGGTACACCACCTCCGTGTACGGGAGCGTCACGCGCTTCGAGATGCCGCTGTTCATGTCCAGCATCGACAGCACCACGTTGAAGCCCTGCACCGCGCAGATCACGCCCGTCGGCTTCACCGGGTACACCACGTCCATCGCCGGACCGCGGCGCGAGGCGATCACGTTCTGCGCGAACTGCAGGTTGTGCGGCGTCGCCGCCTCGAACTGCGCGAAGAACGGCACCGAGTGCAGGATCTGCGTCTTCTTTGCCATGATGTTGCGCACCGACTGCCCGCTGAACAGCGGCGACGAGCGCGGACAGTCGAAGTCGTAGATGGCCGCCGTGTCGTCCAGGTGCACGCCCAGGTCCACGTGCGGCTCCACGTCCTCGCCGCTCAGGTCCGCCTCCACCTCGTGCTCCAGCAGGTAGTTCGCCGCCGCCGTCTCGTCGTCGTGGAACACCTTCAGCGTCTTGTAGATCACCGGCAGCGGCTGCGATAAGAACTCCTGGACCTTCTTCGCGCGCGCCATGCGCACCGCGTCCACTGGCTGGTACAGCTCGATGCAGCTGTCGCGCACCTTCTCCTGTCCGTACACCGCGGGGTCCACCGCCGGCGAGAGAGGCTTCGAGGGCGTGGAGGGCGACGGCGTCGGCGCCTGGTACAGCTTCGGGCAGTTGGGGTAGGTGTCCACCAGCAGCTCCGCGAGGTGGTTGAAGCAGTAGCGCACGAACTCCGTGCCGAAGATGCCCTTGGCGGGCGAGGGCTTCAGCGCGAGCGAGAACATGACGGTGATGAACTCCTTGGTGAGCAGCTTCACGCACTCGGGGAAGGAGATGATCAGCTGGTGGAACACGTAGATGGCGTTCTGCTCCAGCACCAGGTTCTGCAGCTCCACCAGCTGGAACGGCGTGTCCTCCACCTTCTCGTCCTGCCCCAGCTCGAACAGCTCGTCGGGGTACTCCAGGTTGATGATCACCTTCTGCACGTACGTGATCAGGAAGTCGCGCGTCTCGTCGCTCAGGTCCGACGGGATCGCCACCTTGTCCACCACGTCCAGCGTGTAGATGGTGAACGTCTTCGGCACCTGCATCTGGTCCAGCAGCACCAGCACGTCGCCCGAGTTGATGTCGTAGTCGATCACGTACCCCGTGCCGCTCGACTGGTGGATCGTCTGGATCAGCACGTCCAGGTCCGTGATGTGGTCCATGAACTGCTGACGCACGCGCACGCGACACCCCGAGTACAGGCGTCGCGAGATGGAGCCCATCACCTTCAGCACCGCCGAGCCCATCGAGTACCACACGATGCGCTCGCGCTCCTTGTTCTCCTTGCGGCGCGGCGGCACGTCCGACTTGGCGTAGCGCTGCATGTTCTCCTTCTCGATGATGATCTGCTCCACCGTGTTCTCCAGAATCACCTCGAAGATGTCCACGATCAGCGACTTCCACCGCTCGCTCTGCAGCATGCTGCGCAGCAGGTACACCACCTCCTCCGCCACCACCAGGTTGCAGTTCGACGCGCCGTAGCCCTCGGGGCGGATCAGCATCTTGCACCGCGTCTTCATGTTCTTCGGCTGCAGCGTCGGCGGGCGCGGGAACATCAGCCGCCGCTTCCGGTTCATCGTGCCGCCCTCCTCCTCCTCCACGATCTCCGTCGACAGGCGCTGGTAGATGTACGCGAAGAACGGGCAGCACTGCGCGCACGCCAGGCGCTCCTCCGTCATCGCGCCGAAGCAGAAGTCGTCGTGCACGCAGAGGTGGAGCAGGTAGTACACGAACGCCTGCTCCTTCTCCTCCACCGACATCTGCGCGGGATCCACGTCGCGGAAGCGGATCGAGTTGTCCTCCTCCTCGTCGTCGCTGCTCTCGTCGTCGTCGTCGTTGTCGAACAGCAGGCTGCTCGTGCTGCGGTGCCGCGCCACCGTGTCGGCGATCGCCGACGGCAGCTTCTCCACCTCCTTCTGGCTGAACACGAACTTGTACAGGTTGGCGTCGTTCAGCATTGACGGCAGGTAGTCCGTGTACGGCACGATCGACTGCATGCAGATCACCGCCAGCTTCCGCAGGCGCGGCGACGCGTACATGAACCGCCAGATGGTGTCGCCGTAGATCTGCCACTCGATCATGCCGCCGATGTACGTGTTCAGCACCCACACGATCAGCGACAGGTAGTACGACAGCAGGCTCTCGCCCGACGACACCAGCAGGTCCGACCGCTCGGGACAGATCAGCTCCACCGGCGGCGTGTCGCTCTCGCTCGTCTCGGGGATCGTCGACGACTCGTAGCTGCGGAAGCAGCCGTGACGCGTGCGCTTGGTGTTGGTGTCCGCCGCGAGCCCCGAGGGCTTCCAGGCGTGGCAGCGCCGCTCGAAGCAGTCCATCACGAAGGAGATGTACTCCATGAACTCGTTGAACATGCCGCGCGTGCACTGGAAGTAGCGCGTGTTGTCGTACCCGAACACCATGAACACGTCGTCCAGCGACCAGTTCCGGCTGTTCATGTGCTGCGGACGGTTCTGCTTCAGCTTCAGCTGGTGGTCGTAGAACTGCCGGATGATCAGCAGGCCGTAGCAGATGCGGAAGCTGTTCGCCAGCGCGAACATCGCCGTGGAGAAGCACCCGTACGTCGGGTCCGAGCCGTCCGGCTTCCGCGCCTCGCCGTTCGGCAGCGGCGTCGGCGAGGCGTTGCGCGTCACCGACTTCACCGTGTTGCGCAGCGAGCTGAAGGCGGACGACACGCTCATGGCAGAGCGCGGCGGCGGCGGTGACACCGTGGGCTCACGACGCGGCTCCGTGTCCGAGAGCGGCGTGGAGCACGCCGAGTTGCAGAAGACGCTCTTCTCGTTGATGGTGCCGCGGTCATTCATGAACGGGTTGCCATCCTTGCCGCGCACCACGCTCTCGTTGCAGGGCACGCGCATGCAGTTCGCGTCCCAGTACGGCCCTGCGGTGATCAGCACGTCCTGACCGATCATGCCCGAGAGCCGCTTCAGCATCTTCTGGTAGAACGCGGGCAGCGCCAGGTAGAAGGGGTCGTAGATGAGCGTGTTGTTGAAGTCGGAGGAGAGGATCCACAGAACGGTGGTGCCGAGGCGCCAGCGCATCTGGTTCACGCAGCGCTCGCACAGCTTCATCAGGTAGCGACAGAAGTCCAGAATGGTGTTGTTGATCAGAAGGATCCACTTCTGCCCCACGCCGCTGATGTTCGCCATGAAGTCCGCCATCTGGATCTCGTCCAGCGAGTTCGTGAACGGACTGAACTGCGACAGCCGCGAGCGGTACGTCGCCGCGTTCGGCGTGGAGATGAGCGCGGACTGCACGCCCAGCAGGTACAGACGCGCCGCCTGCGGGAACATGCGTAGCTGCTCCAGGATCTCGATGGAGTCCTTGAAGGCTTGCGCGCGGTCCTTCGCCGAGTCGATGCAGTCCTTCAGGTGGCTCTCGATGTGGCTCGCCGTCAGCGAGGGCGTGTTCAGCAGGAACGCGTGCACCGACTGCACCACCGTCTCCGTGATCGTCGCGGGCATGGCGTCGTCCTCCAGCTCCTGCGGCGCCGTGTTGTGGATCGTCTTCCGCGTGAACGGGATGTCGGGGTTGTACGACTGGTACTGGTACGCCAGCTCGTGCGTCGTGATGTCGATCGGCTGGTTCAGGTTCATCAGCAGGTCCAGCTTGTCGCCGTAGTTGCGCTCGATGTCGCGCAGGCTCTTGAACGACTCCGCCAGGTCCGGGTCGAACTCGCTGTACTCCGTCTCCATCGCCAGACTCGCGTCCAGGTTCTGCTGCACCTCCGCCGCCGACACCACGCTGCGCGGCACGTTCCCGCTCACGTCCGACTGCGACCGGTACATGCTGATCGAGTCGCTGTCGCTCGACTGCACCGAGACGCTGTCCGCCACGGGCGCCTCGCGCACGAAGCTCGCCTTGTCGTTCGACTGGTAGCTGCACGTGTCCAGCCGGATCTCCTCCGACTCGCTCTCGCTCTCCGACGCGAACGACGCCAGGTGCGACCGCGACTGCCGGTTCATCGTGAACGACGTGCTGCGCTGCATGCCCTTCAGGTCTACGCCTCACCTCCCCGGCGCTCGCCCACCCTTCGTGATCTGGAACTCCTGCTTCTTGGCGCGCAGGTGCTCGCGCACGCTCAGCACGCCCTTCCACACCATCGACAGCTCCTCCGGCACCGGCACGATCGTCGGGTCCGTGTCTAGACGTCACGCCGCCCGCGCGAGCGCACTCTGCAGCTTGGCGTAGTAGGTCTGCAGCATCTTCTCCAGACGCGACAGGTGGATCAGCACGATGAACACGCGGAACTCCAGCTGCGCGTTGCGGTAGAGCTTGTTCTTCCACATGGACTCTCTGAAGTGGCACTGCGCGTCACGCTCCGCCACCACACTCACCTCCATCCACGAGTACACCACCTTCCACATGGGGTCCTTCTCGCAGTACAGCGGGTACAGGAACTCGTGGTCCACGATCGCGCTCTTGTCTCTACGCGTCACGCCACGCTCTAGTTCCCACTCCGCCAGACCGCCGCTGAGGATGTACGAGCGCGCCCACACCATCAGCAGCTCGTCCTGACTCGTCAGCGGCACCACGGCGGGCGCCAGGCCCGTGATGTAGCGCGAGTCGGCGGCGACGAGGATGTACAGCAGCGAGAGGTACCACGCCGTCGCCGTGGAGGGCGTGGAGCCGTAGCGCTTGGAGAACAGCGCGACCTGGACGCAGTTGTCGTCGTCCTCGACGGTGTCCACGTTGAGGTGCACGATGTTCAGGAAGTTGGTCCAGAGGCGCACCATGTCGCTGATCTGGTTGTCGGCGGCGATCATGATGTCGTCGTCCAGCGAGCCGCAGTACAGACACGTCATGATGAACGGGATGAGCTGCTGGAGGATGGAGCAGCGCAGACACTGCATGATGGAGTCCAGCGACTGCACCTGCTCGCAGAAGCACCGCGTCGCCTTCTCGATGATGTCCTTCACGCGCATGTAGATCAGGTGCAGGTACTGCACCAGTATCAGCGTCTCCGTGCGCTGGTGCTCCAGGTCGCCCTGCACCTGCGAGAACAGGTAGATCTGGAAGGGGAAGAGCACCTCCAGACGCGCCATCTGCGAGCAGCTGTTCTTCTCGAAGTTGCGCGCCACCGTCCGCTTCGCGTTGAGGAAGTCCTACGCCTCACGCGCCCCTCGCGCCGCCACCATCGTGTCCACCATCGCCAGGTCCAGCACCTCCTTGATCACGTCCACCGCCTGCGCCACGAACTCCTCTACGCGTCAACCCGCGGCTCATCGCGCACCGTTCACCGGCGCCTCGCTGTCGAACACGGGGAGCATCGTCTGGAGACGCTGGCGTGCGATTTTGGTGTGGAAGAGGCCGCGCGACTTGGCCACGCCGCTGCTCAGGTACACGTTGCAGTAGGCGCTCCACGAAGCTACGCCGTCAGTCGCACGACCCAGCACTCACTGCAGGACGGGTACTCCACGCCCTGCAACGGCACGTAGTCCTTGTGGGAGAGCGGGTTCACTCTACGCGTTGGGGTCGCCCACATCGCTCACAGAATGACGTCGTAGCAGTTCTCGCCGCCGTAGCGGTAGGTGTTGTCGTTCACCTTGTCGTCCCACTTCACGCGCACCGCCGCGTTCGGCTGCGTCTTCCACTCCTTCACCATCATCACCGTGCCCTGGTGCCCGCTGCCGCCGTCCTGGTCCGCCCACTGCCAGTCGGGGCCTCGCTGCACGCGCATGCCGGGCTGGAGCGGCAGAAAGAGACCTACGCGTGAATCGCGCGAGGAGCGAGCACTCTTCTTCTCTTCGTCGAGGATGTCGTGGAGGGGGCAGTACTCCAAGTGCGGGTTGCGACTACGCGTCAGGACACGCATTGGGAGCGACTTGCAGGTGCACAGAGAGGAGCCTCCGGGGAGCGCGGGGCGCAACGACGCCTTGTTGATCTGCGCAGAGCGGAGAATGCGGTGGAGAAAAATGACCAGTGCATTGCGGCGAATGAAGAACTCCTCGAACGAGCTCGTGGTGTTGACGATCACCGACAACTCCTGCAGGTGCACGGTCTCCAGTCCGAGAGTGTCTTCGGCGAGCAGAACGCCCGCTGCGCTCTTGAGGGCGTAGTTATGAATGTTATCCAAGTCTGCGCGGTGACGCCTCTCCCATAAAGCATACAAATGTTGCGCAGACTCTCTGACAAACGAATGTTCTGGACGCGAGAGAAACGAATGGACTCGTTGTTGCGGAAGACGTCTGCGATGACGGGCTTGTCTCCGAACAACTTGTTGGTTATCGTAACGAGGAAATTCTTGGAGCAGCGCTCCTATTCCGTTACACGCCCTCCGGCGCTGCAATCCTACCTTGTACCAGACCTCACCTCCAATACATTTGAAATCGTCAGAGGACAGAGAATTACCCATCACTCACTATTCCAATGAGCTAGCGAACCGGCAACGAGTACATAGCCCCTTTTACTCAGAATCCTAATTGGTGCTCGAAAATTGTAAGAATCCGAGCAGAACGGACGCATCCCAAATGCGCCCTGTTTCCGTTTTCCGCGGTTTTGGGATTCAATCTAACAAACAACAACACTCATTCGCACGCTCCATCTCCCTCGTCCGCTCGCAAATCCGGTAAGGAACTGGTGTTTTGAAAAAACGAAAAGGGATTACAACGCTTACAGCACCATCTTGGCTGCCCACACCTTCCAGGCGCTGAAGGGGAAGTAGAGAAGCGGGAAATCGTACAGAAGGCGGAGGCCGGGCCACTTCGTCTTGTACACCACGGGTTTCCTGCACATCAGCAACGAACGGAAGAGTTACATGTGGCTGAACGTCTCGAAGGAGTACTTGCCGTGGTAGCCGCCCATGCCGCTCTGACCCACACCGCCAAAGTACAGATCGGGGTGAATCACGTGGAGAATGCAGTTGTTCACCGTAACGCCTCCAGAGTCCGTAGCAAAAACGATATCCTCCACCTCGGAGCGCTTCTCGGAGAACACGTACCTACGACATCAACGAGAAGCAGTGCGTCCAACAAGGAGAGAGGCTTCTCGCGCGCGTTGCAGAGATCAACCGCTTGCTGGTAGGAGTCCACCGCGTATACAGGGAGGATCGGGGAGAAGAGCTCTTCCGTCATGAGAGGACAGGTCGTGTCGCGCATGCGCAGCACCGTGGGAGGGATGAAGCGAATGTCCTCCTGGAACTGGCTTCTTCCTCCCACAATGACCTCGGCGATGCTGTCCACGGAATCGTCGTAGAACTTGCAGATCGTGTCGTAGTGGCGCTTGTCGACAATGCGGCCGATCTCGTCCTTGTTCACGAAGCTACGCCGTGACGGCAGCCCCTCGCACTCACCATTCCTTTTCGACGCGACGAATCTGCTCGTAGAACGCCTCTTCTACCTCCTTCTCGACGAGCACGTAGTCGGGAGACACGCACTGCTGTCCGCCGTTGAAGCAGCGCAGGCACAGAATGCGCTTCGCCGCGAGGTAGAGGTCCGCGTGTTTCGTGACGATCACCGGGTTCTTGCCGCCCAGCTCGAGCGTCACGGGAGTGAGGTGCTTCGCGGCGCCCTCCATCACCACACGACCCACGTTGTGGTTGCCCGTGAAGAAGATGTAGTCGAACTTCTCCTTCAGCAGCGCGGCAGTGGTGTTGCGGTCTCCCTTCTCCTCCGCTCCGATCACCTGCACGATCCTACGAGTGACGCTGCGGCCTCAGCACGACGTGGGGTCCATGTACTGACGGAGGAGACGCGTCAGAAGCTTGGCACAGGTGGGAGAGACGTTGGATGGCTTCACGACCGCCACATTACCCGCAGCAAGAGCTGCGGCGAGCGGCATCACGCCCAGCATGAAGGGATAGTTCCACGTGTCGATGATCAGCGCAACACCGTAGGGCTGGGGAATGAAATAGCCGCGCGAGAAGAGCGTGACGATGCTGCGATTGTAGCAGCGCGGAGTGGACCAAGACGGCAGCTTTCTGATCATTTCGCGGATGTCCGATTTGACGATAGCGATGTCGTAGACGACGCCCTCGAATTCGTTACGGTTCAGATCCGTCTTCATCGCGTCCAGAATCTCCTTCTCGTTCTCTGTCATCATCAACATGAGCTGTTTCAGCTGCGCAATACGCGTGCGAATATCCAGTGTCCTATAAATCAGCAGAAAGAAGGAAAGGCACTTGTGGGTGAAGAAAGACTCTCGCATCTCCTTCACGAGGATCGGTACATCGCACAACGGAACAGGGGCCGTCTTGCCGACATACTTCCACTGCTTGTCTGGAGTGACCTTCACATCCTTCAAACTAGGCCTCAGCTATCCTCGCAGAACCCTCACATATTGCTTCTCCGCCACGAGTCAAAGTGGAAAATGCGGTAAATCATCCAAAGAACGGCGAAGCCTCCCACCGTGTACAGACCGCCCAAAACATACGCATTGATCTACTGTTTGAATCGGACAAAAGGGGAGAACTTCGATCATCCTCACAAATTCACAAATCTTTATGACAACAGCGACGACGTCGTCGATGAAACTCCCTGTCATTCCCCACGGATGTCTTTGAGAAAGCGGAGTGCGTGTCTTTGAGATAGCAGAGTGTGTCTCTAGGAAAGCAGAGTGTCTGTCTTTGAGCATACAGAGCACATGGATGTCTTTGAGAAAGTAGAACTTAAGAGTGTCTTTAAAGTAACGGAGAGGGTGTCTTCAAAGGAATAGAGCTGATAACTATAAGCAAACAGAACGAAACGCAACACTAAAGGGATCGGTACTTGTAGCTCTTCAGATGGACGACGGCGCTGTGCAGCAAGTCCTGAAGCTGGATGACATCCATGTAAATGTCCTCCGCGTAGAGAATGTCGAGACACGATCGGATGACGGACTCTCCGTTGGAGTTCACACGGTTCTTGCACTCCGGAGGGAACGCCACGCTGCTGTTGTAAACGCCGATATAGTACACACGAGCAAACTCGGACACTGTGTTGAAGAAAAACCCTCCCACGTTGGGAGGGGAGTAGGCAATGGCGACACTGCCTGGCAGCATGAAAATGACATTCGCGAAGCCAGACCCTTGTGCACCCATGAGGATATCCGTGGAAAGAAGCGCCCTCACCTGTTCCTTCGGCTGAAGCAGCTCCAGCTTCTTCTCCGCGTACACGTAGTGGTCCTTCTGCGCGTGGAAGAACCTCCGCACTTGCTCCATGTTCGTAATCACTCGTCCGGGAAGATTGCCGTGCACTGCCTCGCGCTGCAGCACAAGAACGTGTGGCGACGTCACTGCCATGCTGGGCAAGGTGAGGCCGTAGTACTTGTAGGAGGCAGCGCGAATCGTGTCGACCTCAGCAACAGACGTGTACACGCCGCCATAGGAGTACGACACGATGCGACCCACCCCAATCTATGCGTGAAGACCATGGAAGGTCGGAACCGCGTGACGGAAGCAGATCATGCCCTCCTTGTCCATATTGTTCATTTCCTCGAGGAAATAGGGTTTGAATGGGTGTTTTGAGAAGAGGGAGGAAGCCACGTCCAGATAGCTCGTGATCCAGGGATAGATGACGTCACGCTGATACTGAGGGAAGAAGATGGACCGAATGGTTGGGTAGGAGGCCCTGTTGTGGAGGTAGTGGTACACGAAGTTGAACACCTCGGTGAAGTGAGCGATATTGCGGTTGGAATGGAACATCATAATGTACACTCCCTTTTCGTCCACCCAATGGCACTTCGTCAGAGGCTTCCCCCGGATCTCCGCAAAGTTCCACGCCTTCGACGGAAAGTCTATGTCTCACAATACCCTCACAGGACGCACTGTCTGGAATGCGCTTCTTGCTCAGATAGCTCTTGTCTTCCGAAAACAGAAAGGTCTTCTTCTCGTAGATGTTGTAGCACACATTGTCCAGAACCATGAGTTTGATCCCGTTCAATCCGTCCACCACGCGCAGCGATGAGTATCCGTCGCCTGTTGGCTCAAACAAGTCTGGAGCGGAGGAATCGTCCCGATACCGCTCCTCTTCCCTTTCAAATCGCTCTCGACGTTGCCCAAATCGAGTACTCCTATTCTTATGACGTAAAAAGCACACCTACCACGAACTGTCACGGAAATCGATAGGCGTCTCCAGACTATCCGTGATATTGCGTCCACTCGCTGATATCGGTCTCGAATGCACCGTCTCTGCGGGTTCGCGGAATGATACTCGCTTTTCTTCATGCGATGTCCTCTTCTGCTCCTTCAAGTCATGTGGAATCCTATCCATTAGGAAAGGGGAAGACACGTACTGATTCGCGCACTGACTCAGAATCCTCACATTTAGGGCAAAGCCGATCACGATAAGAGCGAATAGGCATGAATAGTAGAGGGTTAGGGAATTGTGTTTCATGAATGTGGTGACGCAATCCGTCCAAAAGGGGATTGGAAATGGAGAGAAGAGTGAGTCTTCCTTCGATTCAGACAGATTCCACACATCATCAGTTATCGCACTTCTTCCTCGAAGTGCCACTCCCATTCGCTCTCCGCTCTTCCCGTTGCAACGAAGCGAAATCCTGGTGATGCAATCCGCGCTCACAAAGAAGACGACGTAAACCCATTCCGCTCAGAGTATTCACAACAAATCCAGTGCTTATCTAATGAATCTTGCTCCGTTTTTCTTGTTTGAGCAATACGGTAATTACCGCGGTGAATCGTAGAAAGAGGGAAATAGGGAAATGGGAATGGAACAGACACATTATCTTTTGATAAACCTTGC
>ERZ1106923.387-NODE-387-length-17118-cov-20.388033_pt1 | contig 17118 bp, 25 predicted proteins | sample MGYA00403657_ERZ1106923 | MGnify/ENA primary metagenome ERZ1106923 (study PRJEB35170, sample SAMEA104062425) | human gut metagenome | biome: human gut; feature: human-associated habitat; material: faeces | place: Denmark | collected 2012-06-19 ...
CATGTCGTTGTTGCATTTGTGTGTTTGTTCGTTTTGCTCTGCGTGAGTGGGTTGCTTTGTTTTGCTCTGGGTAAGTAGATACCCTCGTTTTGCTCTGGGTAAGTAGATACCCTCGTTTTGCTCTGCGTAAGTGGGTTATCTCGTTTGAGCAGACCATCCCCCACTTCGTCCCCTAAGGAAAACAGTTCACGACTCCCCATGTCCAGTATTCCTTTTAGAACAACAAGAGTTTGTTTTCTCTTGCTGTATGCCTCACACCTTTCTCTTCCTAGCACTTTCATGCTATCTCTTCTTGGTCTTTTATACTGAGTACGCTGATCCCTTCCCTGTCTCTTTAATCATCTCTCCCTGTTCCGTTCGTGTCTCTGATCTCCCTCGTGAAGATGAAGCGCAATATCTCCAAGGAAACACTAACACTGGAGCGCGTCCAGTTGTGCCCGTGATACATGTGCCATCGCACTCTTCTCCTGTTAAGAAGAAGAGTGAGGGTGTTAGTGTACCCGTTTTTCGCTTAAACCCGTCATCAGTTCATCACAAGAAGAGGAGTTCGGTTCGTGCTGCGAAGAAGAGGCCTGCTGTTTCTGTTCCTGTATCAAAGAAGAGAAGCGCGGTGGCTGTTCCCCATCCAAAGGAGAAGAGTTTTGTCCCTGCTCCAGATAAGAAACACACCGCTCCTGCCCAAGTATTCTACAAGACGAATAACAACAATCGCTTCTTCCCCTGGAATGATGGCGTGGGTGAGTTCCTGTGGTGTTCGCCTTACGCGTAGATTATGAACAACTGTGTAATACTGTATTGTCGCGTGTGTCCAATCGGAGGGCACACGCCATTGTGATCGATAGCAATTCTGGCGGTCTTGGTCACAAATTGCTCTCCCTGTACCATGCTATCACGATATCTCTGGTGTTAGGGAGACAGTTCTATAGTCATCCTCTCTTTCCGTGCTAACGTATAGTCTATGTGGACGACGTGTTTTGGAACAACACGAATTCCTGCTTTCGCGACAGGAAGTGGACGAAACCGACGAGTGGTATGCTGGAGTGCTACAAGAACCTGAACTGCTTCAAGAAGACAAGAGACATTCATTCCCTCTTTCACACGGACATTCTGATGCACGATGCGCGATTGTATCCCACTGCACTGGAAAACCCGGAGAACCGGTACATACTGCGTAGAATCGGCGTGATGGGTCCGACGGAAACGTGGATGAGTTTTCGGAGGCACATTTTGCGATTAGTGATCAATCCGAGTGCCGAGTTGACGAAAGTGATTCTTGCGAAGAGAATGGAAATGGGACCGGAATCACTGCAAGTCGGAATGCATGTGCGTTGTGGCGGCAAGCTGGCTGATCAGCATGAATCTGTGGAGATTGTGCAGCGTTACATGCTTGGAAATTTCCTGAGTTTGGCGAAGTCCACGCTCCGCACACCTCAGTTTCGTGATGGGGGTTATGTGTTTCTCTCGACGGACTCCACTTCGATGGAGAAGACACTGAAGTCGAGTATGCGTCATTTGAAAGTGCATACGTTTGACGACTACACCCGTGGTCACACGAGAACGACACTCGCGACTGATCAGACAATGAAGCGCGCGATCGTCGATCTCCTGCTGTTGTCGCAATCGAAGACCCTCATTATTACTTCGGCGAGTGGATTTAGCAGGGCTGCGAAGACAATGTCTTATGCAAGTGTAAGGGCAGTGAGGAGCTCCTACCATCGTATGAAATGCCCCTGTTTGGAACAAACACGACGCAAAAGGGTTTATAGAACATTCTTGAGGAGGTTTTTCACGGCTGCAGTGAATATGGCAGGATCGTCTTCGTGCACCGCCTTGAGTCGCTTTTCCAGCTCCCTGAACATGAACAGAGTCACTTCGGGTGTCTGCAGATTCATGTCGATGTTGTACTTGTCCGCCACGATCTTCGCTCGCTGTAGAATGGGCTCGGGAATATTGGCCAGGCGCGCAACGTTAATGCCAAAACTGTCCGGACAAACGCCCTCGACCAGCTTGTAAAGGAAGGTCACGGACTCCTCTTCGTCCTCCTTCTTCTCCAGAAGATAGGACATGTAGCCCGTGCTGATGGACGGGTGGTGCAGGAAGGACTGGATGATGAAGTTGTAATGCGTCGAGAAGAGCATTCTGCAGTGCTTTTCCTGCGACAGGTAGCTCAGCACGGCGAACACGATCGCGGAGCCGTCGTAGGTGCTTGTGCCGCGACCCAGCTCATCGATGATTAGGAACGAGTCTTGCGTGCAGTTCGCGAGGATCAGCGACGTTTCGATCAATTCGACGTAGAACGTGGACTGGTTGGCGAGAATGCGGTCTCTACACGTGAGCACACACGATCATCCAAACTGTGCGCCAATGCGAGTGAAGATTCGGTCCACGGGCGACAGTTTCATGAAGGACGCGGGGACGTAACACCCGATTTGCGCCAGAATGATGCTCACCGCCACCTGGCGCAGCAGCGTGCTCTTGCCGCCCATGTTGGGTCCCGTGATGATCTTGATCAGCGCTACGCGTGAAACGCCAATGAAACGCCCACTCGCATCCCCTCCGAGTGCGATGTCGTTAGCGATGAAGTCGCCGTGGCTGAACGTCGTCACGACGCAGGGGTGGCGCGAGTCCTTGATCTCCAGCACCGCGGGACGGTTCGCCTCGCGCGCGACGAAGACGGGACGGACGCACTCCCCGCGGTTGTCTCCGACGGTGGAGGTGATCGCCAGGGAGCACAGCGCGTCGAGCGTCGCCACGCAGCGCACGATGTGGGACCAGTTCCTCTCGTGCTACGCGTCAACGCAAGCAGCCACACGGACCTCGTAGAAGCGACTGAACACGGACGCCGTGACGTTCTTCAGCAGACTCTGCTTCTTCTCCTCGAGACTCTGGAGCGTGGCGAGGCGCTGCTGGATGAAGGGCGTCCAGAAGCGCTTCACGCCCTTCTTCTGCGACTTGAGCAAGAACTCCTTGGGCATGGCGCCGATCTTCTGGCACACCGCCTCGGGGAACTGCAGCTGGAAGCGGTCCTTGTTGCTGCCGAAGAAGACGATCTTCCTACTCCTCAGAGACACGGCACAGCGCTACTGGCAGTCGAAGCGGTTCTGGATGTCGCAGAGATAGTCGTCGAGCTCGCCTTGCGTGGACTCCAGCGCCTCGTTCACCGCGTCGAGGTCGGCGTTCATGCCCTGTTGCGGCATGATGATGCCCTGCTCGATGGCGGTGTCGTGCTGGAACGAGGTGTCGAAAAACGAGAGGGTTTCTGTCATGTCGGGGAAGACGAGTTCTTGGTCAAGGGCTTGCGAGGCGGGTACAACTGTGAGGAGTTTCTTGAGCAGCGCGGACTGGACGGGCACGGTGTTGGCCTGCTCGAACGCCAGCACGCGCTTCATCGCCTCCATCAGCTCCACGAAGTCCTTGATCTTCCGCGAGTTGTACTGCTTGTCCTCGTAGTACAGCGCGCGGTTGTCGGGGTGCTTCGGGTTGATCATAGCGCCGCAGTAGTCGTGCAGGCGCGCGAGCACGCGCTCGATGTCCAGCAGGCCCTTGAAGGACGACGCGACGGCGGAGATGAGCGAAGGGTTCGCGATGAGTTCGGAGACGGCGTCGAGACGTCTAGGGTTGAGAGGAGGGCGTGGGCGTACTCGTTGATCTCATTGATGTTGTAGAGGGGTTGGCAGAGCCAGGAGGTGAGGAGTCGCTTGCCGCAGGCGGTGACGGTGTGGTCAATGTAGGCGAAGAGCGAGTGGAGCGAGGGGTTGGTGGGGTCGGGCAGGATGTCCAGGTTCTTGAGCGTGACGGCGTCGAGGATCATGATGGAGGGGGTGGTTGTTTCTCGTTCGTGTTTCTCTTCGTTTCCCTTCTCGTTTTCCTTTTCGTGTTCTTTCTCTTGAGAAGAGGTGTTATTCTCTTGAGAGGGGGTCTCACTCAAAGACACCACACCACGCAACATATCCCTCTCTACACCTCAAATCACACCACAACCCAAACCCGCGTCAATGCTGTCGATGAAGGAGAAGGCGCGCGCACTCATCAGCAGGTTGGCGACGCAGCAGCGGTTCAAGTACGCCACGCAGAGGAACAAACACGACATGGAGATCTCGAACTCGGGCTTGAACGAGTGCGCGTCCTTCATCAGCCGCCTCAGCGCCTCGGGCCACTGCCCGTTCTGTTCGGGTTTCTCCGCGTTGTCAAAGAGGTGCGCCGTCTCCACGAGCGACACGAGCGCGGAGGAGGAGAAGGGCTTGTTGGGGTCCACGGGAGTGATCATCGCGAAGGGACACTCCTGGTGAAGCAGATGCTCCGTGGCGGGGCGCAGCGCCTTCTTGTGGATCAGGATCTCCGTGGGCTCGAAGCGAAGCAGCTGTGTGCGAAGCGCCGTGCGCTGGTCGTCGTCGACGAACTGTCCGATCCAGAAGGTGCCCAGCACTACACGATGACGAGGACGAGAGAGACCCACCCGTGTCCACGATGCACAAGCCCACCTTCACGGCGTCCGTGTGCCCGCTGCGAATCATCTTCCGCCCGATCTCCGAGTCGGACACCTGCACGTCGTCCTGCAGCGACTGCTCCACCACGCAGCACAGCACGCGGTGCTCCTTCTGGTAGTACAGCTTGTCGATGGAGCCGTGTCCCGCCACGCCGGGAGTGATGATGGAGCAGATTTCGCGTCTCACGACCTGCGACTACGCCTCACGCCACTCCGCCGCCGCCACCTTCTGTCCGCCCGTCTTGTTGCGCTCCTTCATCTGTTGCGGCGTCTCGGTCTGCTCGATGCGCGCCACGCGATAGCCCCGGTTCACCAGCATGTTGCTGAACTTGCTGTAGGCCGCTTCGGGGAAGCCCGCGTGCGCCGTCTCGCCCTTCATGTAGATGAGGTCCAGCTCCTTCACCATGATGTCCGCGTCCATGTGGTACGTCTCGTAGAACTTGCCCACCTTCATCAGCAGGACGCAGTCCAGCGCCTCCTCCTTCAGCGCCCACCACTGCTTCATCGCGTTCGTCGCCTTCTTCAGGAAGGAGGGCGGGACGAGGATGGACGTGGGGTCGTAGTTGGGGTCGTTGGAGTCGTGTCCGTACTTGTCCTTGGGGTGGCACATCCAGTCCGTGTGGTCGTGGAAGTGCTCGCCCGCGTTGAGGATTACGGGTGTCTTCTTGTCCGCGGTGTCGTCCTCCAGCAGGCTTGAGTCGGGCGTGTTTTGAATGGACTTTCTGGGCGTGTTTTGAATGGACTTTCTGGGCGTGTTTTGAATGGACTTGGAAGGTGTGTTTTGAATGGACTTGGAAGGTGTGTTTTGGACGGACTTTCTGGGCGTGCTTTGAGAGGACTTCGCAGGAGACTTCACAGGAGTGGAGGTGTACGACATGCCCCAAAGAGGATTCGCAGACTCCTTGGTGGGGGTATTTGGGGACTGTTTCGCGCGCTTCCTCAGAATGGGCTCGTCCTCGCTGCTGTCGTCCACCACCACTTTCCGCTTCACGCCTATGCGTCAGTGAGAGCGAGAGAGTGTACTGCGAACGGGCTCGTCTTCGCTTGACTCCACATCCATGTCGATGGAATCATCGCTGCTCTCCTCCTCCTTCGGCACGTAGGCGTCTTCGTCGTCGTGTTTTCTCTTTGAAGGAGTGGATTGCTTTTGAGGCGTGCTCTTCTGGGGGGTTGATTGGGTAAGGGATGCATTCTTCTGCGAAGACACTTCCTTCTGTGGAGAGGTTGCTGTTTGTGACGCTTCAGACGGCTTTGGACAAGAGTCCGAGTTGACAGCGCCCGATTTCCCCGTAGCTTCCCTTTCCGGAAGAAACTCGTACTTCTCCTTTGTGCTGTCAATCCACTCAAACTCGCCATCCTCGTATCTACAGATCACACGCATCACACAGAACGCACTTCACTCTCCACTTTTCATCCAGCTGATCCACCACACTGCCCGAGTACCACTCATTATCCTATTCGTCACAAGGAATACTAATCACCACGGCAGGCCAAAACACTCGAATTCCCTTTCCTTTTGCCTGTACAGTGCATTTCACTTCCTTTGGTTTTGCATTCGCTTCGATGCTTTTCAAGGGAGTGGTATTCACGGACGAGGACGCTACATCTCACAACAATTAAGGAAACGCACTACTTTGACTCTTTGGAGACGATTTGGACTCTTGATCTTATAGTGAGAGGGGAAGCGGGAGACATACTCTTCTTTGGCGATTTGAAGTAGTCAAATAGCGTCTTCTTCTTCGGACTATTCGTGTTACCGCGATTCATGCAATCCAATCGATCCGAAAAGGAATAATGGCAAAGGCGTGAAAAGGCGGGCTTTGGCGCGGGGTTCTATTCTTCCTGGATTGATGGGATTTTGCTTGTGGAAGCAGGTAGCGGTGTGGTGATGAACGGAAAGAGTCAGAATCGCGATGGTTGTGAAGAGCGAGATGGAATGCTGTACAGTGCATGTATCGCATCCGCATATCTATACCCTCTTTCACAGCACGAATTCCACTCCCATTCCATTTCATTCTTGTGGAACTCATTTCATTCTCGATTTGAAATGCCTATTGTGAGAGAAACGGTCGTTCCACAGAACTACCTCGACTTCTCAAGGAACGCCTTGATTGGTGTAGGTTTCGCTGTTCGCGTCCTAATCTGGTTAGACATCTTCGAATGAGAGCAAAATGGAGATAGATCAGGTCGAAGAGGAGAAGAATTGGGGCGGGAACAAGTACAACACCAAGTGGAAAGAACTCCAATCGGCATACAACGTTCAAATGGTAGTTGTAGGAGAATTGAATTTGATTGAGTAGTTCGCGGTAGATGCGCGTATTTCCTATCCCCCTTTCATTCGGGATCTCCAGTACTCTCACATGTCTCTATCGTGCTACATAAAGGAGTACAACCTGATCGCTGTTGCTTCGAACGACAAGCTCTTCTTCTGGAAGATGGGGAGTCAGGAACGGTGGTTTCCATACATCGGCATTCGTCACCCCATTTTGAAGATGCGCTGTGTTCCCCTGAATAGCAGCATCGTTGATGGCGGCTTCAACCATGGTCTTGTCATCGTAACGAGCGAGGAAGTGTGCGTTCTTGGTGTGAGAGAAGTGGATTTGTCTGTTGACGGTAATGCATAGAATGAAGTCACGGATTTGAAGATCGTGGTGTCTGTGGATGGCAGTAAAGTGATCGACGTGGCTGGAACGAGAACAGGACGCATCTTCGTAGCGATGCAGGATGGCAGCATTCAGGAGTTGTTGTATGATTCCTACGTTGCTCCTTGTCTCTCCGTTCACGCGTAGATGTCGCTGTGGAACCTCTTTGGCTATTCGATGCGGGGTCAATTCCGTCATTGTTCCCTGGGCTTTTTGCTGAAGAGTCCCTTCCACTCGCTCCGCTGTGAGTCGAGTCAAGACATCCTGTTCGGCTTGTGTGAGAACGGCGATCTGTTTGCCTACAACGTGTCGGAATCCGGCTTCTCCCTTCTGGACTATCAACCGAGCATCACTGAACGCGCATGCGCCCTCCTGCACTACGCTCCCTCTGTGTGGATGTCAGCCGCGTGGAAGGTGGAGTCGCTGGCCAGTGTGTGCAAAGCGGGCGTGGCTAGCGTCATTATCACCACTTGCGGAGGACACCGTGTGGTGTACACGTGGCGCGACCGCTTCGTGCTGCAAGCGGTGAAGTTGGGCATGGAGTCTGCCGAGTTGGTGCGGAACTGGTGCATGCCGGAGTGCTTCGTGCAGGTCACGCGCGATGACCGTGTCCGTATTGTGTATGATATGGGTCGTGGCGAGAGCGATGTCGTGCTGTCGGGTTGTGGCATGAGTGTGTTGGACGTGTGCGAGGTGGCCGATGCCTCCTTCGTGGTGCTCAGCGTCGGGCAGGCCACGCTCATTCACCGCACCTCTCCTGAGGAGCGCGGGGCGTCGCTCGCGGCGCTGTCGTTGGATGCCTACGCGCAGTACGTGAAGGAGTTGAGTGGGGTGTTGAGTGGAGAGGAGAGTGTTGGGTTCTTGAAGAGTGATGAGTTCTTGATGGGAGAGGAGAGTGTTGGGTTCTTGAAGAGTGATGAGTTCTTGATGGGAGAGAAGAGTGATGACCTCTTGAAGAGTGTTGAGCTTTTGAAGGAAGAGAAAACGAATGACCTCTTGAATGGAAAGAACACGAATGAGCCTCTACTGAAGGGAGAAACCCACGCCCTCTTCAACGTCCTATCCTACTACTGCAAGTCGAACGACCCCGCTGCGCTGCGCCTGCTCTCGCGTTCCCTGACGCCCTCTCTGACAGCCGTGTTACTTCAATGCGCGCGAGCGTACTGCTGATCCCCAATCATCATCCACAGGTACATCACCGCGCAGATCGCACCCCTCGTTCACCTCCCTCTCCTGCCCCAGCGTCGCCTCCCCCTGCCGCACGACCACCTCACACGCATCGTTCACGCACTCGCCACGCTGTCCGCCTTCCTCGCTTCCTCCTTCCACCTCGCGTTCCCCATCGCGTACTCCATCCCATCACCCCTCACTCCCTAGCCTGCACGCCATCGACCCCGCACAGAACGAGGCCGCCATGCTGCTCTGCGAGACCAGCCGCGTGCTCTCCGTTCTTCGTTACCTCCTCATCGTCCTCGCGTCCTCTCTCCATCACGCGTAGCTCCACGACCTCTCCTTCTCGCCTCTCGCCTCCGTCTCCACGCCCCTCCTCCATGCCGTTACCTCCACGCCCTTCCTCGCCTTCGCCACCTCCCCCGACGCCATGGCGCAGCTGACGCACGTCATGCAGGAGGGTCTCGTCAGCGCCTACGCGCTCCCGTGGGACGGGCCTGACGGATTTGAGGCACTGTGCGAGCGGCTGTGCACGGAGTGCGGCGGGTACTTCTCGGGCGTGGAGAAGATGGTTCAGGAAGCCGCGTTCCTCCTCCACCTGCGCGCGATGTCCGAAAACGAGCTCGATTTCGCCAAGGAGAAGTTGGAGCTGGCTTTCCGCGACTGTCTGCGCTCCGAGGTCGCTGTGACGTGCGAGCGCGTGACGACGCTGCTGGCGGCGCACCCCGTGGCGCTGGTGAGCGTGCTGCTGCGTGGGCAGAAGCAGTTGCAGCTGTTGAACATGATGGCGGTGGAGGACACGGACATCGAGGCGGGCAGACGCGCTCTTCTGGAGGAACAGGCGAAGATGGAGGCGCTGGCACTGACGCAACTCACACAGAACACGCCTCCAGCGTGTTTGTTGGCGTGCTGCAGCGTGGTGTGCGTGGAGGGATCGGCGGCGCTGAAGAAGAAAGCGCTGACGTGGCTGTTGGAGAGCGGACAGTCCGCCGTCGTGCTGCAGCTGGACGAGAAGGACGTGGAGTTGTTCTTGATAGACACGGACTACTACACGCTCCACTCGGTGTACGTGGCGCACGGTCACTGGATGCGCGCCGCCTCCTTGCTGTACGAGGTGTGCGTTCTGAGCGAGCCCGCGTCGTACAAGACGCGCTTGACGCTGCAGCAGCGTCACGAGGGCGTTGCGATGTGCATCGAGGACTTGAAGGACTCGGAGCGCGCGGGCTGCTTGGAGCGCGCGCCGTACCGCGAGATGAAGGTGCCCGCGCTGAGAAGGGTGCTGCGACTGATCAGCGTTCAGGAGGAGTTGGATGGAGTGCGAGCGGTGGAGGAGGTGAAGGAGGAGGAGGCGTTGCGGAGAGAGTGCGAGGAGAGCCAGCGATTTGACTTGGTGTTGGAGTGTCTGGATGTGCGCGAGAGTCTTCGGATGGAGGAAAGCGATCTCCACAGGGAGAGTGGTATTGAAGAGGAGAACGATGCCATCTCGCGCGTCTGGCAGCGCTTCATCCAGCAGCAAATCACACAGTGCGGATCGCTGCGCACGGCGATGGACAACACAACGGCGCTGATGCGACGCCTGACGTGTCCGACGCTCCTTCCCTTCCACACGATCCTCTCCTCTCTGCTGAAGCTGGATCTCGCTTCCGAGGACCGGAGCGCCTTCCTGAGCTGCGTGGGCAACTGCGGTCTGACGCCGGCGACGGCGGTGACGGAGTTGTCGCAGTTGCTGACGGAGATGGAGGACGAGAAGGGGAAGATGATTATGGGTTACGTGATTCTGGAGTGGCTGCGTCGTCTTCCGAGGGAGCGCATGCAGCAGGAGGAGGTGAAGTACCTCGTGGAGATGGTCGTGGCGGAGCTGAAGGGAGTGATTTCGCAGCAGGAGGAGGCGGAGGCTCTGTGCCAGTCCCTGTGTTCGTTTTTCAGTTGGGGTGTTTGTTTGGTGATTGCTTTTCCGTTATTCCCAGTTCACTGTAATGGACTGAGCCTTTCCATCGATATACTGAGAGACTGCCATCCAAATGAACTCAAACAAACACACCAACTCTTCGCTCTCGCCAGAATCGTTTCACACAAATCAACAGCGTCCGTATACAAACTCGACTGCTTCGCACCCACGTTCTCCAAGTAGTTCACCACGGTGATCACGTTCATCGCCCAGCGACGCAGCATCAGGTTCGTGGGCTTTCCGATGAAGCACGCTCTCTCGTTCAGCACCATGTCGTACAAATCCTGCGCTTCAGCGATATCGCGCGGCACGGGGTGACGGTTCTTGTCCACGTACTCGCGCGTCGCCGGCACCGCGTTGTCCATCATGCGCAAGCCCTCGTCCAGCAGAGAGCGCAGCGGCACCACGATGGGGATCGACTGCAGCAGGTCCTTCATTCCCAGGAAGGCGCGACGCACCGCCTGCTTCAGCAGCACGGGGTTCGCTCTGGCGTGCGCCACGGAACAAATCGTCCAGTCCAAGTCCGTCTTCATCGACTACACGTCAGGCGGCGACAACGGCGGTACGGTGAGGATGGAGTTGATGGCTTTGTCAAAGTCCTTGACGCCGTTCTCGCTGAGCGTCGGGATGACGGAGTGCACGGAGGTGCGAAGCAGGTTGATGATTTGCGCGGGCTCCGAGGAGGGCACGAACACGATGAGCTGCAGCATGCCCTACGGGTGACAGCGAAGTTCAAGGAATGCAATTGAAAGACAGCTCGTCATGATGTTGCACGCAACAACGCAGGACTGGCAGTACATCTTGATGTCAGCGGTGACGGTGATTCCGTTCATTTCGAGCGTCTTGATCAGCATCGTAGCGTATTTGAACTCCGGATTCTCCTGGTACACCACTCGCAGCGTGTCGATTACGGTTGTCAGCAATCGGGAGACTTGCTCGGACGCACCCTGGAGCGCCTAGCCGATTACAAGAAGCGAAACAGGAATACGCTGCGCAACTGACTCCAGTCGCGAACCATTCTCTCGATCACCAGTCCGATGTCGAATATGTCCTTCATGAACTCCTTTCCGCTCCCCATGCTCGGCGGAGGCGGGATCTTGGCCATTTTGGGCAAGAAGCAGTCGATGATCTCTTGTGAGGACATTACGGTGATATCTATATCGTTGAGTGTGTTGACGATGGCGCTGTAGGCTTGGGAACGAACGGTGGTAAGAACCTCGTACAAGTGGAGGATGTTGCTGTTCATGGTATCGTTGATGATATCGACAAGACACTCCGAGTGGTAGGTGCAGTAGACGAGGATTGCCGTGGTCTGACTGAGCTCAGGCTCGTTGAAGATGGGCATAATGGGAACGCTCACTACGGCATCAAGAATCGAAGGAGAGAATTACACGGGTCAATCTGTTGCATTGCTATTGCGGAATGAAAGAATAAACTGGAGTCGAATCCAGCGTCGTGCATTGAAATCGGTGGGATGATGGGAATCGAGTTTGTTGCTGTCCTGCGTTTGTCTTGCGTTGTTGGAGAGTTGTTTTGTTCTTCATTTGGATGGTGTTCCCAGCCCGCGCTTGGAAGGGGAATCACATTCATTACTCGTAAAGCACTCGCACTCAGGAAGAAACCGCACTCATTAAGCGTCCATACTCAGGAAGAAACCGCACTCATTAAGCGTCCATACTCAGAAAGAAACCACACTCAGAAATCAATTACACTCCGAAATCAATCACAACAAACACCCCAACGAAGCAACAGCAAATCCTTACAAATTCTTGATAGCTCTCATGAACATATCGGAGTTGAGCACGTGCGTGCCTCCCAACACCACCTGCATCTGCCCCTCCGTGTTCCACACGTCCACCGTGTGCGCCTCCTCATAGGTCGTGCCACCCACGTAGAAGATCACCACCACGGACGGCGCGCCGCTGCCGCTGGCACCCTCGTACGGGTAGTCCGCCTCGCTCAGCTTGCCCTTCTTCACCTGCGACAGCACGTCCTGCAGCAGCGGCTGGTGCTGCGTGTAGATGTTGCTGTTGCCCTTGATGGACTTCGCCAGACCCGACACCAGACCGCCGATGCCGCTTCCGCCGAACAGATCGCCCGTGCGACCGCTCGAGGGCGAGAACCTACGCGTGACCCCGGCGGAGGAGTTTCACTTCATGAAGGTGTGGATCACGCTGATCATGTCGTCGCTGATGCCGCGGTCCTGCAGCGCGGAGATGACGCTGTTCAGCTTGCTGCCCTGCTTCTGCTCGTAGTGCAGCGCGTACAGCACCGCCAGGCGAATCGCGTCCTCCTTCGACGTCTACGGCTCACGCGTCCCCCACGCCCCCCACATTCGGGTCCTCGATGATGCGCATGAGCTCCTTGATCTGGTTGGCGTGGTCGTTGCTGCACGCCAGCGACTGCTCGAGCGCGCTGATCGTCGTCAGGCCGTGCTGCTTCACGATGCGACCCAGCTCCGACGCCAGCGAGATGTGGCGCTTCGCCGACAGCTCCAGCAGCTTGTAGTCCTTGAACTCCTCCACGAACGCCGCCATGTCTGTCTCTACGCGTCAGCGCGCGCCCTCGCTCCCACTCAGCAACTCCTCCTTGCGCTTGTCGGCGGCGGCGAAGGCGTCGGTCTGCTGCTTGACGGCGGTGTAGAGGTCGCCGAAGTTGTCCCATTTGTGCTCCTTGAGGAACTCGTCGGTCTGCGCGTTCAGCACGAACTCGTCCTCGTTGTTCACCTTCACGCGGTTGTTCCAGATGGGCATGAACTCGTGCACCATGCCCAGGTACAGCCACTGCATCAGCAGCGGCGTCACGGGGTCGCTCTTGCGGTCCATGATGATCAGCTGGCAGTTGCCGCGGTAGTCGAACAGGCTGCCGCGCTGGTCCTCGCGCTCGATCTGGTGAAGCACCTCACGCGCCAGGCGGCTCGCGGATTCCGACGTGGCTTGGTAGCGAATGTACGGGCGCTGCTTCAGGGCGAGGCAGGCGGCGAGGATGCTCTAGAAGTGAGGGGGGTTAGAAGAAGGAACGTCGGTGGCACGGTGGAACATGTTGTTCTCGGGCACCTTCCACTGGCTGGGATTGCGGCAGAGCTGCACGCCGTCAATGAGGTTCAGTGTATAGTGGTCTGTGTCGATGGGGATGAAGTCGCCGTAGTACTCGTGCACCTCCTTCACGCAGTTGGTCTCATCAGCGCTAGCGAGCTCCTGGATGTTGTCGGGTCGGCAAATGTTCGTGAAGTCTAAGGTGAACAGGACGGGAGACGCGTACAGATATGATACTCTCCATACTTGGGCTTCTTCAGCTCGGCGCAAAGCAGCTTGATGTTCTCGTCGCTGGGACGCACAAACACGATGGCCTAATTCATGAGAAGATTGGAGAGAAAGAGCAACGATCAAGTGTTTCATATCTTCGTGAGCCGCACCGAGTTTCTCCGTGAGAAAAACTACGCAGTGATTGAAACGCAGCAAATTCCAAACCATCGTAGTCCAAAATCTCGCTCTGCGAGAAGGCAACTGAAATGGACTGTGTCTACGCCGGATAAGACGGAAAACGGAACGAGGCCTACAGTGTCGTTGTCGAGGATGAGAACCTTGGCAGTTCCCTTCTCTCTTCCCTGGAAAGTCAGCATCTTCTTCACATAGTTCCGAAAAGGAGTGTACAAATCGGCCATTGTTGATTTCGCTTTCGAATCAAATGAAAAGCAATGATTTCTGTTTGTATTTCGCCGAAAGCATCCTTGAATGGGCAGTGATCGCTATGGATTGATGATCAAGGAGAGATGGCGAGTGGATGACTGAACGGTTGTGTGGGAAGGAAGTGAAAGGGTGGTGAGTGATTTTGATTTGGGTGAGTGTTAGGGGGTTGTGTAGGGAGGGTGGAGGGGATTGATGGGTGCATTGGGGATGAAGTGATTTTTGTGTTGGCGTTGTGTTTGTTGCGATGGGAGAAGTGTGGTGGTGGGAGTGAGAAGGGGAAGGAAGGTGGAATGGGTGATTGTCGGGTTCTTTGAGTGATGGGGTGGATTGGGTGGGTGTGGAGTGCATTGTGGTGATTATGGAATGGAGTGGAGTGGAATTGGAGTTGTGTCAGAAATGAATGCGATGGGAGTTCATTTGGCGTGAATTGGTTTTGTATTCATGGCAGGCATTGCTGATTTGAAGTGGAGAAGGGAAGAGTGAAGAATCGCGAGTGGAGACGTGCATGGAGAAGCAAGGTGTTTCCCTGTTTGAGTGGATTTCGCAGTATTCATTCGTGCAATAGGAACAGAAATGGGAGAGATGCCTTGAATACAGCGAATTGTTTGGGAATCCGTGGTATTCTGAGGGGGTACACTATATCGTGTTGGATTCGAATGCAAATCGTCGCTTTGTGTTGAGGGAGAGGCGATTGAAGGACGTAGCGCGTTGGGAGAGGAGAGTGCGTTTAGGTAAAGAAGGGTTTTCACCGCTCGGTATTCAGAATTTGTTTGCGTGTTGGTTGTGTTATCATGGGTTTTGGTTCTGAGCATGTGTTTGAGTTCAAGAGCAAGTTGGGCGAGGGGTAAGGGATGGATGAGGATGATGAGGGTTAGTGGATTTGGCGAGGTGTTCGTGGCGTTGGATAAGAAGTCAAACGATTTGGTGGCGATCAAGCGAGTGAAGATGGTGATGGAGGACGATCAGATTGCGAGTGAGTCGAAGTTGTTGAAGGAGTGTCAGTCTCGCTACATTGTGCGATACTACGATGTATTGAGGAGAGAGGGCGAGTTGTGGGTGTGTTGTTGAAGGACATAGTGATGTGTAGATTGTGATGGAGTACTGCCACTGTGGGTCTGTGGGAGCGTATTTGAGGCGTGGGAATCGATTGAAGGAGGATGAGTTGCGAGAGGTGGTGAGTTGTTGTTTGCTGGGGTTGTCGTACCTGCACAATAAGAACATCATTCACAGAGTGATGATTGGGATGGAGAGTGAGGTGTAGGACATCAAGCCAGACAATCTGTTTATCTCAGAGAGTGGCGTGATCAAGCTGGGTGACTTCGGCTTGGCTGTTCAGTTGGAGCACTCGTGTTCAAAACGAAACACGCTGTGTGGGACGTCGATGTACATGGGACCGGAGGTGTATGGCGAGGGCGCGGAGTTGAAGAGCGATGTGTGGGCACTTGGGATGAGTGTGATCGAGATGGCAGAGAGCAAGAATCCGTTCGCGCGTTGCACGTCGGCGCAGGTGATGAATCGCGTGATGAACATGCCTCCGCCTTCGCTCTCCTCATCGGGGTGGTCTTCCGATTTGGTGGACTTCGTGAAGAAGTGTTTGGTGAAGGACGTGAAGAAGCGAGCGTCGGTGGAGGCGTTGTTGAAGGTGGGCGTTTCTCGCCACTATAACGACTAGCACCCGTTCGTGAAGGACGCAGTGGATCGCATCGTGAAGAACGGGAACTCGTCCATACTGTACGAGTTGGCGAAGCGCGTGGGGAACGCAGCTGCGAGCAAGGCGACGACGGAGAGCATGAACGTGGTGGCGATGACGATGTTGAACCACCCTTTGGGTGAGAAGGCTCAGAAGACGAGAGTGGTGATAGAGAAGCGTGCCGACCTGGTTGAAGGCGATGACTCCACGGAAGGTATTGAGGTGAGGAGTGGTGCGTGCGACGACCCGAGTGTAGTGAAGTGGAGGTTGGATGCGTATTCTGGACTGAAGGAGTTGGTGGTGGGCGACGACTGTTTGCAGTACGTGAGTGAGTTGGTGTTGAGTGGGTTTGCGAGACTGGAGCGTGTGGAGATTGGGATGCGTTGTTTCTCGTCGTCGAGTGATGGCGAGATGGAGGTGAGTGGTTGTGGCGCGTTGAAGCGTGTGGTGGTGGGCGATGGGTGTTGTGAGCGTTGGAGTTCGTTTGTGATGCGGAATTGTGATTCTCTTCAAGAGGTGGTTATTGGGGATGGTTGTTTTGTGCGTTGTGAGAATACCGTGTTTGAGAGTGGGTATTGTGTTCATCAGAATGATGAGTAGACTTGAGGGCATTGACGACGCTGCGTGTGGGTAGAGAGACACTCATGGGAGATGAGAAGAAGAAGAGTGTGTTGAAGCTGAAGAGTGCGTGCGAGGGGTGGGATTGAGTGAGTAGACTTGCCTGTGTTGAGGGAGTTGAAGGGAAGAATGAGGGCGTTTCGGAACATGCATGGCGTGACGGTGTTGAACGTGCCGCAGTTGCGTGAGTTGAGTGTGAGTGTGGCATTTGTGGATGTGAAGGAGGTGAAGTTGGAGAATGCGAGTCTGTTGGGGAAGTGCGAAGAGTTGAAGCGTGTTGTGGAGAAGAGTGATGACGTGGTGGTGCGTGTGAAGGATGTGGGTGTTTTGCCGGTGGAGAAGAGCTCTAACAATTGTTGTAATGATGAGATAGCATATGGAGTGTTTGCATTTGTGATTGTTTGCACATTGGTGTGTTTTGTCATTGGGATCATTTCAAAGGAGCCCATTTTCTATGTTATATCCATTGTCCTAATGGTAATTGCGTTTATGATAGGAGCAATTAGTTCTTGTTGTAGGAACTGATCACTGTCCTCCCATTGTATCATATTCTATAACATTACCTGTTTGATCAATACAAAGAGTTGAAACCATCCTTTGACCATTACAGAGTAATCAGCGTTATGCAAGGGGATATGAATGCTAAAGCAGCAACAAATCTCATGAAACCTATGAATCTGATGCTAAAACACACTGTTACTGCTAACGCCCACACATACTTTCCTCGCCTCGTTTCGCTCACCCAGGCGGAGTTGCACTTTCCTATTTCACCGTCGTAATCTCCCTAATGAGGAGTATCTCCACACGCAGTATGGAGACAAGTGATGTGCAAACGAAATGCTAATGCCGATTCTCTCTTCGACCCTTCTCGAGTC
>ERZ1106923.389-NODE-389-length-17112-cov-17.219499_pt1 | contig 17112 bp, 31 predicted proteins | sample MGYA00403657_ERZ1106923 | MGnify/ENA primary metagenome ERZ1106923 (study PRJEB35170, sample SAMEA104062425) | human gut metagenome | biome: human gut; feature: human-associated habitat; material: faeces | place: Denmark | collected 2012-06-19 ...
GGCACTTCACCAAATCGAGAGGGCAGATGGCCGTGTGCGTGGTACCGCAGGAGATCACGCCACCAACCATGCAGAGAGAATAGAACTTGGCGTCGTGCTTGGGAGCGTCCGTCGCCTTGATGGCACTAAGAGACTGGCTGCTGAGCATAAACTAAAGGAACGAAAAAAGAAAGGTGAGGCGCCATTGATCGAGAACGGGCATCCGCGGTTATCCCATCCGTTTCCCGCATGGACACAGCCAATCGGATTCGCTCCCTTTTATCATGTGCTGTGAAACAGCGCTCTTTGGCGAACGCAACTGTCGCATTGTGCTTCCACACCACGACGCCCCATGATAAGGAGAAAAGGGTCAAAGAAACAAAGCAGAAAGGATTACAATTCAGACTCGTCGTTTTCCTGCTCCCTCATCTCTACGCGTCACAGCCACGCCCGAGGCAAACCGTCCATCTTGTCGTTCAAGAACTCAAGAATGGCGTCCTTGGTGTGAGCAATCTGCACTTCTTCGGGAGTCTACGCGTGACACCGCGAGGAGACCGCAACGTCCACGTCCGCTCCCTTGGCGAACCACTTCAGGGAGGGATTCTTGTGGTGGTTGTAGCGCTTCTAGCCGTAACACACACGCAGGGAGAATACAGCAATGTAGTTGTACTTGTCTCCGTCGAGCGTGGCGAACACGACGCCGGGAACACCGCGATTCGCCGCTTCGAGGTGGCGTGAAGGAAGCCCTCTAATCGCACGCGAAGGATATGTATTCCTTGCTGAACGCCTCGCAGTTCTCGCAGTCCTTCTTGAAGAACTCGCACAGCACATTCCGCTTGCCATTCACGATCTTGTCAAAGTTGTCGCCGTTCAGCGCGACCACGCCAGAGAAGTCGTACTTCAAGAAGGAGTTGAGGATGTTCAGATACGCCTTCGAAATGGGATACCTTTGCTCATCGCTCTCCATCACACCTACTTCTTCGCGAACACGCCCATCTCATGAATCATCTTGAGGCGACGACTGCGCTCCTTCCGCAAGAAGTCCTTGCCCTCGCTCAGCACCTTCTTCATCGTGTGCAGGTACAGCTTCGCGTTCTTGTACTCCTTCATGTGCTCCTTCACGTTCTCCATCACCGCGTTCTTCATCGCCAGGTCGCCCTGCGCTCAACCCCACCACCCATCTCTACGTTCATAAAGCGGTCCAGCTGGCGCGTGATGTTGCGTTCCATGCCGTAGCGGTCCGAAATGCGTCCGTCGATCTCGCGGCTGCTGCCGATCAACCCATTGAAGTAGTCCAGCATCGCCGTGTCGCCCTGCACCGTCGGCTGCACGTCCGTGTACGTCTTGCCGTCCGTGAAGTGCATGAAGTGGGGGAGGGTGGTGATGTTCCACTGCGCGCAGAAGCGGCGGTACTTGTCGCTGTCGATCTTGCCGAACTGGACGGGCTCGGACTAGGCGTGAGGAAATGAGACAGGCATGACTTTGAAAGCGACCATAATGCGCTCGAGATCGTTGTACTGGTTCTGGCAGGAAATGCAGCGCGGAGCGTAGACTTCGATGATCGACGACTTCTTGGGGTGGTTCACGAACTTGAAGAAGGTGGTGTCCGTCAGCTCGGTCCAGTGCGAGGGCTTCATCTTCACCTTCAACTCCTTTGCCACCCAGTCCAACTACGCATCAGCCAAAGAGAGTAGCCGCACGTTAAACACTCTGTCGGGACTCTCAAGGCAAACGCCCGTGCCCGCCTTGTACAAACGGAATTCCGGGGTCTCGGCCTCGAAGTTGATGTCGCAGTCTCCCAGATTGTCCTTCACGTCCGAAAGGTCGGCAGTCGCCACGACGATCTACCCTGAAGGGAATGAAAGGGAACTACATCGATGCCTCTGAAGGCGTGGAGTGCCTGGACGAGAGGGTAGTAGTAGTCCTGGCATCGCTTGCACGAGGGCGTCACAATGCCAACGAGCAAGTGTCTATGCGAGTCTTCCGAGGACAGCGTCTTGAATTCATCGGGAGTCAAGTTGCCGAGAGAGCTAGCCATGAGCAATCTCCCTCTTCTCCCACTCGACGTAGAATTCGGCAGACACCAGAACGGAAAGCAGAAGAAATGTGCAAAGAGCGATCATTCAGTGTGCGAATCGAAAGAGAATAATCGAAATGCATTCCGCTCCGGAAATAGCCCCGATTCTGCGCATCCTTCAAACTCGCACTCCTCGATTCATCAGCAAAAAGAATTACAGCGCGCAATTGTGTTGATCCCTGTGGTGCGAATGACAAGTAGAGAGGAACAGCCTTTTGAACCATGGCAGACACTGTACCTCCGCTTCGTACACACGTTCCTCTCCACCCCATTCTCTATTTCTTCAACATCGTGCTGAACCTGCTCATGTCCGTGGTGTATCTCTTGATTCTCCTCTTCTATTGCCACTTCGATATTCACAAACGAGCCATCCTGTGGATTTTTGTAGGGATTGGTCGACGGCCTCCATCGTAGGTCCGTGTCGTTATCGGCTTTCTCCATTTCACCGTGCTGCACCTCTTCATCTCCTACTTCTTCCTGTGGAAGAAAACAAAGAGGTCGTCGCGTCTCGCCCCTCTCACCCGTAGATACGGACGGTGCTGCACGACGTTCTTCAGCATCGTCTACATCATGGTCATCTCGGTGGAATTCGCGTGGGTGGCCATGGGATCGGTCTTCTATCACAAGTACATTCCGGAGGTCCACCTGCGCAACTTCCCGCTCATCTGCCTGACCTATATCATCTGCTCTTGGGTGGAGATCGTCTTTCTTCCGAGTCTGTTCCTGTTCTGTACATGTCTTCCTCCTCTCTCACTCTAGTGCTCATCGTCCAGGTCCGACGCTATCGTCGTCACCACCGCGCCATGCCGGATGGGACACAGCCCGCCGAAGGGATCGACGTGACGGCGCCGTTTGCGACCGGAGGCTGCTGCTCGTGCTGCGTGGGCGATGACGACGATCGCTGCTGCTGCTGCTACTGTGCGTGCTGCGAGCCTAAGGGAATCCAGGCCTCCTACATCCTCGGCGACGAGCTTCCCCCGCAAGGACAAGCGAATGATGACTTGAGCGACTTTGACGTGGAGGAGGGGCGCTGCTGCCACGACGACAACGGCAGCGAGAGTGACTCACACTGCCACTGTTGCTGCAATCGAAAGGAGAGCGAGATTGAAATGACAGCTTCGCCAGTAGAAGAAGCACAGGAAACACACGTAGAAGAGGTGAGCACAACACAACAGCCACAGAATCCTCCTCCTGAGGCTCCTCGGGAAAACGCGCCCACGGTCTATCTTTCCTCGTCGATTCAACTCCCTACTGGCGAGACGCCTGTTCTGCACGACGTCCGCCTTGTGCGCGCTGTGGCCGACGATGGAAGCGGAAAGACGGTTTTGATTGCTCTTCCCTTTCCTGTTTGTTGTTGCACGCGTGCTGGCGAAAGGGGCGGATTGAATGTGTTTTCGGGAAAGGATACAGTTGCACTCGCTCGCGTGAACACTTTTCTTTTCTTCAAAATGTTTTGTTCTCCTTGCAATATCCTGTACTGTCTCTCGGGCGTCTTCTGCGGATTATGGGGAAACCGCGGAAAGAAAATGACCAACTACAACTACTTCACCATCTACGTGGTCGCGCTGATCATTGCGGTGGTGATCGAATACCTCCCCTCTGACGTGCCCGTATCGCGCATTGCTGCTGCGTGAGGCGTAGATCATCGACTCGAACCTGGACAAGATCTTCGGACGTCACGGCATCGAGATCGTGTACCGAATCTCGTATGCGATGACCTTCTCCTTCCTGTTCATGTTCCTGTGCACGCTGTGCTGGCCCTTCTTGCACCACATGTTCTTGCTCGTGTTCCTCCTCTTCGTCGGCATCTTCTCCTACGTGTTCGTCTGGGGAATCAAGTCCAACGCGTTCATCAGCGGCTACCGCTCTGTCGCGCGCATCGCGTCCTTCTTGTATCTCGTCCTCCAGGCCATGTCGCTCGTGGATATGGCGTTTAGCTTCCACGAATGGCTCCTCAGCAAGATTGAAGAGACTGACGTTTCTCTGCTTCCTTCTGGTTACGCGTAGAAGCGCTACAGCTACACGGACAAGACGTGCTGCTGCGCGAATCAGTACAAGTCCTTCTACATCACGCTGTGCTTCCTCTTTAGTGTTGGCGCGCTCGCCGCGTGTATTGCCTTGTAGTCTCTCTCGTTCTCTTTCACTCTAGCTATGTCGTCTTCCATGTGTCCGGATCGACCTGCTGGTCGAACATTCTTCTGATTACGCTCACGATCATCCTCGGCGTTGTGTACCTCTTGTCGTTTGGCTTCACCCTAGCTGCTGCCTTCTCTGCGTGTCCGACAAGATCAATCGCGGACTCCTCCCTCCCGCCTTCTTCTTCCTCATCATCACCTTCTACCTGCTGCGCTCTCTCCTCGCGAAGCCCAACGCTGCCTGCAACCCCTTCGTCTCCCACTCCACCTACTTCGTGAGCATCATCGACGTAGCCCTCGTCATCATCAGCGGCTACTGGATGTGTCACCGTGTGCGGTCCGAAGCCACGAGCAAGGACGCCGAAGCGGCCGATGTGGATCCCGAAACGGGAGATAAGAAAGTGGAGGTGAAGGTGCCGGAGGAGGGTGAGTGTTTCCTTCATGTGTGACGGGTAGAGGGGTACGAGCCTGCGCTGTTCCATCTCTCCATGGTGCTGACCTCGCTGTACATGGCGATGCTCGCTTCTGCTTGGTACACTGGAGACTACACCATCCGGCCTTCCTCCGTGGCCAACGTCACCAGCAGCTTCACGTCGTGGGTCTTCACGCTGAGTATTTGGGTGGCCGGCGCCGTTTTCTTGTATGTGATTCTCGTTCCTTTCATCAACACTTCCCGTTCTTATTAATGTGCTATGGTGTGTTTGTTGAGTTATTCTCACCGCTCTTCGAGCGCGCGTATACGAGAGGAAAGGAGAAATGGGGACGACCCAAATCGAAAACCCCGATCCTATCATGAATACAGAATACAGACAGTTGGCGTCTTCTTTTTGAAAGAATGGGAGAGGAGGAAGACAAGGATTGCTACAGAGTATTCCATAAGTTGCTGGATTGTATTCGGGTGGAGAGCAAAGGCTTTGACATTCGTTCCTCCTGCGAGTACTTCAGAAATCAAAATCAGTACGCCACGCGCATATCGGACGGCATTCGGCACTTTGTCCTTGTAGTCCTCACGCTGAAGGCGCTGGTGCACAGCAAGCTGCTTACCTCCATATCCCCTATCTATGTTCGCAGTTTGATTTCGTATATCGAGACAACTCAAATTGAAAAGAACTGGTGCCTTGTTAAGGAGAGTCCTTTCTATCTTCCTGTTTCGCGGTACTATATGGAGACGATCAAGTATGAGCTGGTGCAGTACAACACCCACGATTGCATGTATGTCCTCATTCTCCGGTGCATGACATTTCACGAGACGGAGGTCACGAAGGCGCTTTCGATTATCCGCCATTTCATGGCGGGGTGTATTGACCGAACGGTGAGCGTCGTCCCTCAAGTCAAGTGGAAGTTCTTCGGCAATCCCTACATGAGCATTGTGTGGATCGTCGGCATACCGAAGTATGCGATGGATACGTTTAGTGGCTACAGGCGGAAGTTGGTGAACGAATTCTGGAACGACGTGTATGGCGGTCCCGATTGGAGACTATCCCAATCCAAGAAGAAGAGCTTGATGGACTACATGAAGACGCTCTCCAATTACAAAGGGGGGAACCCCTTTAAGCGTCTTGTTTCAAAGAAGGGGTCGCCCTTTGAGCCTGACGATGTTGTTTTTGCAAAGTTCTCAGAGGATAAAGACGTGTACATCAGAAGAGGATTGTTCTCTTTCTCTGCTCTTCTACTCGTTGCTCTCATTGTATTTGGTATTTGGTTCTTTTACAGACGGTTGTTCTCTAGTTGAAGTGTGTTTGTTGCGAAACAGTCCATATCTTTTGTCGCTTACTCTCTTCGGAGGGCTCCGCTTTTCTCTTCCGATTGCGTTGGAGAGGTGTTTGATTGTGTTGGAGAGGTGTCTGATTGCATTCAAGAGATGTCTTCTGATCGCGTTCATGACTTGTCTCTTCACCCTCTCTTTCCTCAACTGTCTCTTTGCTTTCCTTTTCACGAAACACCTTCTCATAGAACGCCGATTCCTCCTCAGTCAGCTTCCGCACTTGCAATGCCCTTTTCGGCATCATGTACTGATTGTGCTTCTCCAGAAGATAGATGCAACGCTCTCCACCGAGCCGTGTTTGAAAACGGACGATGCACGAGGTCTCGTCAACGAGGGGGTGGTGTCTCTCTTTCTTCCCGTTCCATAGCTCTATATACACCACGGGACCCATCATTGTCAGGAGGTTGCGTAATTGCTTCGATGTCGTATCCTTCGGCACATTCGACAGAAGCAAATAGGGAGACGCCTCTGGAGACGGGCGTTTCACTGTGTGCGCTTGTTGCATGTCCCGCTTCCTCTACCCATCACTTCATCACCCCACGCTTACCCTCATCCACTCCACCTTGGACATTACGGTTAGCTCGCTGATCCAAGTCGGTTCACTGTGTCCGTTCAGCTTCAAGGCATTGCGAGCGTCATTTGCTAGCCATAACCACTCCAGATGACGCCTACCCGTTGCAAACTCGACGAAACCGAATCCACGGAACAGCTTCGTCTTCTTATCGCGGGGAAGACTCACATGAAGAACCTCGCCAAACGGAGAAAAGAGATTTCGCACCCTATCGTGGTCCCAGCGTGGCGACAGCTTTTCGACGTACACAAAGTGATCTAGGGCTCACTCCCCAACGCAATCAGCTACCAGGAGGGATTTCTCTTTCTGTGTACTCTGTTTTCCTCTTCACGCTGGATTTATCTTCGTTGAGTAGTAGAACACGGGATGTTTCCAGGACCTTCTGGATCTCGTGGATATCTGTGGTGATCGCTTTGATTCTATGCGTCAGCTGAGGCCGCGAGAACGACTTGTTAAACGACAGGAACAGCGACAATGGAATCCACCCCTCCTCGTTTTCCGCCATTTTGCTTCTCAGAAACGAATCCTTCGCAAGATTGCTGTCGCTGAAGTAGAACTCCATCTGTCGCAGCAATGACTCCTCCATAGTTGGCTCCAACGGACGGGTAGTGGATATCTATACGCTTCAACGGAGGAATGAAAGCGGATGAAATGGACTTTGAAAACAAGAAAGAGACCGAAAACGGCGCCTTTTCGTCACTATTCCCTGCTCGATAATGCGCAATGGCCTCGTTTTCTAACGGTCTTTCAAGGTTGGCGAGACTGAACTACTTTAAGTACTCTCCTGACTTGGTTGTTGTTGGAGGTCGGTGTCTCCATTTGCTCTCACTCGCAGGAAACGGGTTCATCGGGAGTTCAATATGTCGAATTGCTGCCGAGTGCGGTCTCACTCCGGTCAGCATTTCGATTAATCCCGTTCCTCCGGTCTATAGCGCAGACGACACCCAGAACAACTCGTGGGTCTCTCGAGTAGTCCATTGCAAATCGTCTGACGGGTAGGTTCAGTGGAGGCAGGGAAATGCCACAGATCCGAAGACATGGGATCCGCATGTGGTGGAAGCCGGCTGCACGGTACGAGCGTTTCGTTTGCTGTGATCGTAGGCCATGGTCTACACGACAAAGCCCTTCAATCACAACGAGAGAAACCTCTGGGACTGCAACTATCTCGGCGCACTCGAGAGCATTGAAATGGCCAGAGTCGTTTCCGTCCTCTCGCGTGACTCGTAGAAGATGAAGGCGAATCGCTTCGTGTACATCAGCAGCAACTTCCTCCCCCCTCTGACGTCGCAGAGCGAACGCGAAACGAAGAAACGGGCGGAAGACGCCTTGATGGAGTATAGTCGTGTTCCTGCTTCCGGTCGGTGTGAGAGTGTAGCTGTCGCTTGACACGGATTCTCCCATTGCGCTTAGCATCCTAAAACCGGGATGGGTTTACGGAGAAGGACGCATCGTGTCAACGGTCGTCGGAGCTCCCCTCCACCTTCTGAATTCCCACCTTCACCTGAACAGAACATCGCGCAACTTCAGTTCCATCAGTGTGGACACATTGGCAATGGCGGCGGCGTGCCAGGCGTTTGACCCCGAATTGGAGTAGCGTGAGGGAGGGACAGTTCATAGAGTAGAACTGTGGTAAAACTGTACAATAAGGACATGCAGGCATATGGCGACCCGTCCGCCCGGGAGTGGTTAGTCCAGACTGCCAAGAAGATTGTACTGCGTGCGTTTCGTCAATCACTCCTAGTTCAACCTGAAGCAGGCATCGCACTCTTCCTACGACTACGAGGCCTACTCCAGTGTTTCTTAACAAACAGACATTAGTCCATACGCGTTTTCAGTCTCCTCTCGATAATCTTGTCAGGCATTATGATATACACCACCGCGCCCCAGCCGCTGTAGGCGTCGCGGTCCACGGAGGACAGCAGACACTGCGAAACCACCTCGAACAGCTCGTCGGGCTCCATGTCGTCCTTGTAGCTACATGTCATTCATTTCCATTCACCCTACAAAGCCTCGCACGAACCGAACAGACTCTCAGCACAGGTCGCGGCGACAGCGTACTTGGGCGCGTACACGCCCGCACCGATTGTGTCCATGGCATCGACGAAAGGCTCTCCGTTCTACTCCTAAGGCCAGGATGTGTGGCTCACTTTATTGAGTCCAGCAATGACAGGCTCCACAAAGAAGGGGCCGAAACGATGCTGGTACAGCTTCGTACGAACCAAAGAAGCGAAGGCTTCAGGGCTGATGTCGCGATTCTCGCGAAGTTTATACGAATTCACCTCGTACTTCAACTCCTGAGAAAAGGTTTGTGCGTCGCTTTGCAGACCGTTGAAACCGATAAAGATCTGGTCGTTCATCTTATATATCTTCGAGAAATTGCAGTCGACTGTCTGGAACTGCGCGCCCAAACGGAGATCACTAAACTAAGAGCAGGCGCCCAATCACTACCAGGCGATGGCAACGCAGTTCTTTCCCTTCATTGCCAGCACCGCGGCGCCGTTGTAAGACATGATATCAGACATTTTCGATTTCTTCCTAAAGACTGGATTAGAAGGATGACGCAAAGAAAGGATGGAACGAAAGACTCGGCTTCGTTTCCCTCTTCCAAAATCTGCACTTACTCTTTTCAAATTCTTGAAGAATGCCGTCTTGAAGAAGACATCACCAAAACACCCCCGTTTTCTGCCTCTCAATTTGGACTCCATTCACAGAAGGCAAATGCTGGATATTGTGTTCCACAACGGCTATTCTCTGGATGCGCTCAAGGAAACAGTGAAGAGCGGTTGCCTAGTCATGGTATGACTCTCTCTTCTCTTTGACATAGCCATCCGTATCCTATGCAAATGTGGATCAAATGACCATCGATATATTGCTGTATAACGCGTTTCTGCAGGTGGGGTTGCTTTGCTCTGTTTCCTGTTAGAAACGCCTTCTCAAAGTGGCGACACTCAATTCAGAGTACGTGGTTCCCATCATTGGTGCCTCTCCCTTTTCCACAGAAGAAGACGCGTCCCTAAGTCCTACGACAGCATTGGAATGCATGGGGCAATATGACCGTGTGATCTGTAGTGTTCGTTATTCAAGACACGGGATTCGTGGTGTTGCAGCAGCGCTCGCAGCCGCGCGATGTCACTCCATTGTTCGTCGTTTCATGTGTAGTTCATGGCCGCTCCCTTTGCCAAGAGAATGATGTCCTTCGTGACTTCGTTATCGCCTCGTTCTCTCCTGCTCATTGGCGCTGCGGACAGCACATTTTACGACGCTTCACAGATGAAAGGCATGTACGTTTGCCTCTTTCCCTCCATCTCAGAATTGCTTACTACACAACATCTCCCTCCATCCTTGAGAAAGTGGGTGACACCATTCCCTCCTTCAATGTATGTGATTTGCCCTGTTGACGAGAATAGCTGCCTCACGAAGAAGTGCATGGCGGTGGCTTGCTCCCCTTCTATGTCATGGATGCCATCGAATCGAATGTGCCCTACACTGCTTTTGTACTCGCTATCCTTCCTCTTTATCGTAGGTGTCCTTTGTCACGGAGGGACGGAATTTCGAGGATGCCTTGACGCTGTTCAAGCGAATAGATGCCGTTTTCCACTTCCTGCCAAGTGAAGATATCCGTCTTCCTCCAGTATGGACCCGAGTTGGGATGAGTCATTCGGAGGTGTTTTGAGTTGTTTTGAGTTGTTCTGAGTTGTTCTGAGTTGTTCTGAGTCACTCTAAGTCACCGTGAGTCACTCCAAGTCACTCTAAGTCACTCTAAGTCACCGTGAGTCACTCTAAGTCACTCTAAGTCACCGTGAGTCACTCTAAGTCACTCCAAGTCACTCTAAGTCACTCTAAGTCACCGTGAGTCACTCTAAGTCACTCTAAGTCACTCTGAGAGGACCCACATAAACTCAACTATCCATAACAACATACCATACTCTTGTTTCGTTTCAAACCCTAACCCCAGCACGACTGGCACAGCCGTTTTCCCACTATTTCTTTGTTTCTTCTGTAGTATTCCTCGCTGATGCCTACAAAAGACAGGATTGCGTATTTCTATCACGGTACGATGGCGGAGAGTGGCGACTCTGACATGCAGGTGACATGGGCAATTACTACTACGGTCCGGGACACCCAATGAAGCCCCAACGTCTCCGACTGACCCATAACCTCCTTCTCACTTACAATCTGTATCGTCATCTTGAGGTCTATGTGTTTTCCTTGTAAGTGGTATTACGCTCGTAGAAACCGCGCAAGGCGTCGATGGCGGAGCTTGAAGAATTCCATTCAGAAGATTACATTCAGTTTTTACAGAAGATTAACCCCGGAATCATTGATCAGTACAAAGACCAGCTATCAACATGTTTCGATCTCCGCTGGATTGGTGATGGGCTAGATGCAATGTACAACGACGACAATCCCGTGTTCGAGGGCATTTTCGACTTTTGTCAATTGTATTGCGGCGCCTCTTTGGGTACGTGGTTTGCGCTGTGACGTGGTGCTCGTACTTACGGACGTGTAGACGCTGCGGCGCGCATCAATCTGGGTTTGAATCCCGTGTGCATAAACTGGTCGGGCGGTCTCCACCACGCAAAGAAGGCCGAGGCCTCCGGTTTCTGCTACGCAAACGACATTGTGTTGGCTATTCTCGAACTTCTCAAGTGGGTTCCCAAACCGCCGCCTTCACGCTTCTAGAGTGCATCCCCGCGTAATGTACATCGACATTGATATCCACCACGGCGACGGCGTCGAAGAGGCCTTCTACCTCACAAATCGCGTGATGACCGTTTCGTTCCACAAATACGGCAACTACTTCCCCGGAACGGGCTATATCACGGACATTGGTATGGATAAGGGCAAGAACTACGCGGTGAACGTCCCCTTGAAAGATGGCATGACGGATGATTCCTACCGCTACGTCTTCCAGCCCGTGCGACATGAAAGGAAAAGTGACTCGTAGATCGTGCGCAAGTGCATCGAGGTGTTCCAGCCCAGCGCCATCGCGATGTGCTGCGGCGCCGACTCCGTCACGGGCGACCGTCTGGGCTGCTTCAACCTGACCCTTCGCGGGCACGCCGAGTGCATTCAGTTCGTGCGCAGCTTCCACATCCCCATGCTGGTGCTGGGCGGCGGCGGGTGAGCGAAGGAGAAGGAGGTGAGGCGTAGGTACACGATCAAGAACGTGTCGCGCGCGTGGTCGTACGAGACGTCGGTGCTGCTGGAGCAGCCGCTGGAGAACGACATTCCATACAACAGCTTCATCGAGTGGTACGCGCCGACGTACCGACTGCACCTGGAGCCGTCGGCGTCGCTGGAGAACAAGAACACGCGCGAGTCGCTGGACGAGTTGATGTGAGCGTTGGGTGGTCGTGTGACGCGCAGAAAGCAGACGACGGAGCGCCTGCGCTCGCTCGAAGCTGCGCCCTCCGTGGAGCGACAGACGATTCCCAAGATCTGGGGAACGCAGGAGGGCGAAGAGGAGGATCCGGAGAAGAGAGAGGACAGTGAGGGAGTGGAGGGGCGTTGAGGCGTAGAGCAGTGTTTGGACGCGACGCGTCGAAGCGACAACGACTTCTATAACGACCCGAAGGACATCGATCACGAGGAAGTGGATGCTCCGAAGCCTTCTTGCTGTCTTTGTTGAACAAACAGGAAACGACGATTTCGTCTTCTGCGGAATGCTGTTATAGATATGATTGAAACGCGTACTCTTATACTTCTTCTCACACGCCTATTCGTCACTCGTCGCCCACAACACCACATGCAACTGACCCGGGTTCATGATGATGTTGTGGATCGCGATGGCGCAGGGCAACAACACGCTCTTCTTCACGCCCGTGAACTCCTCAAAGGACTTGTTCTACGCGATCACTCACGCCGCTCGCTCCCACCCAGCTCTCGTTGTACCCCAGGTACTTCCGCGCCAGATAAATCGACGCGGCCGCTTGCACGGAGGGCTTCCACTGGAGCATCACTAATGACTGGAGCATGCGATCGCAGATGAAGTAGCACATGAAGTGCACGCTCTTGTTCGAGGACAACTACCGGTGAAGCGAAAGGAGCGCATCTTACGCGAAGGAAGCGATTCAGGAATTTGTTGGTTGTGGGCACGGTCAGGTCATATTTGAGAGTATTTACGATTTTGACTTCCATCCGCTTCACTTCCTCCTCGTTATATATGTCATCCGCAAACTGGAGAATGTTGCGGATCTCGGGGTAGTATATCTCCTCGTATTTCGACGCGATCAGATACGCGGCAACGCCCACAAGCTGATAGTTGGCACGGGATATGAGTTCGCTCTTGTCGCGGATTACGGCCGCGACGTAGCGGTCCACGATGTTCGTGCACAAGTAGAGCGTTTCACGACGGTGGTGGAAGTGGTTGTTCACGTCCACGATCCAGTCGATCAGCGTTTCGCGCATATATGGTTTCACGTCCGTCTGCCCGTCCAAGTAGTTGGGCAGAACCCGGAACTTGTCCTCCACCTTCAGCCAGTTGTCGACAATGCGCTGCGCATACGGAGAAAAGTTCAGCTGGTTGTCGCGGTCATGCTCGTCCACGATCTCCTGCATTGAGAGCTCTTTCGTCACCGGAGCCTTCTTCTCCACTGATTCCGCCGGCTGCGGCTGGACCACTGTTACTAATGGGGAATTCGGAAAGTGCCTACCCGCCGAAGGCGCGTTGTTCACTTCCTGGAGAGGATTCACAAGTGCCGGCTTCTTCACCATGTTCTCACTCTCGAGGTCGTTCGAGCGTTGCGGTCGCTTGAACACGCCTCGGTCCACCTGCACAGCAGAATTGATGTCCATCGCTTGCTGAATCTGGGAGAACGGCACGGAAGAGCATTCAAAAACGCGATGAAACGCCCGTCACCCCTTCTTTTCTGGTGGCAAACTGAAATCACCGTGCAACCGCGCACACACGTCGAGAGGGATAGCAACAAACAGGCACAACAACTGAAATCTAGTGGGGAAAATGCCAAAATCGAAACGGGAAACTTAAAAAGAGAACATGGCTGTGTACGCATTCTTGGTCACATTAATGGGGGTTGTCATGTCGGACCGGTCCATCCCTTCCTCGCATCTGCCCGACGTCGATATCCGCAGCTGCTTCTTCTTCCTACTCTTCAGGGAGTCCATGGCGGAGGGTATTTTCTACGCATCACACACAAACGCAGCAATCACCGTCCGAATCCACGCGCGCACTTCTCCTTCGTTATTCGCGACGGACTCCGGAATCTGCACCAGCAGGTCGGTCGCCGAGGGTCTCTGCTCCACCGCCGTCATCTACTCCTCACTCTCTCCGTTCACGCCCACCTCCTGCACCATTCGATTCAACTCGGTGGAGTACCCTTTCACGGACTTGATCTACCCCTCACTCTCCCCCGTCTCTCCTACGCCCCCGTGCCGCAGCTCCATCCACCGCTCTCCAGACACCGGCAGCTCCTCTCTCGACATCGCCTGATACACCACCAGACCCAGACTACACGTGTGAGTGCGAGACGCCACGCCGACCTGAAGATGTCGCGACAGGGGGAAAACTCGTCGTTCAGTCCTTCGAGAGACATGTAGCGGAGATCGCTCACGTCGCCGATGTCGTTGCAGCGCGTCGCGCAGCCGAGGTCGCCCACGCGCAGCATGCCCAATTCGGTGAAGAGCAGGTTGTCGGGCTTGATGTCGCAATGCACGACGTGGAGCGAATGCAGGAACTGCAGTGTCTGTTCGTGATTGCAGACGATGAGCCCAACTTGGAGAACGGAGGAGAGCACGTACCAGATGAATGATTCCGGAAGCGACGCCTCCTGCTTCAGTACGGTTGTCAAATCCCCCCGCGAGCAGTACTCCATCAGCGAATACAAAATGGCTACGACTTATGATTGGCGGAGAGGACTACCGTCATCTTGCCAGCTCTTGTAGTACTGGAGGAGATTGGGACATTCCTTCGCGTCGACGAACGTGCGGATCTCGCGCAGAAAAACACGCCTACTGTAAAGAGGCGAGAGAGACAATCACCTTTCGGAGGGCTTCGTCATCTTCGTCTTCGTTCGCTTGATGGCGTACAGCATCTTGTTTGGAATGCACTGCACCAAGTCGACAAAGGTGAAGTTCCCCTCCCCAATCCGCTTCAGCGTCACGAAATCCTTCTCATAGGAGCTGGACACGGTTGGACAGTTCTACACCTTATCCAAAAGGAGTGCAGCCACATCCAGAACCACCAGGTCCTGCGTCGTTGTCAGCGGAATCACATCATCTACGGCTGAGACGGCCGCACGACCCAAACATTCGTCGATGATCGACGAGTTGCTCCGCGAGACAAACGGAGAGGAATGCGCCGACGAATCAAAACGGAGCGACTTTCGGAGCGACCCAATCTATTCCTTATCGGAGACTGGCAAGGGAACGGGAGAGAGGGACACGGAGCGTTCGCGTTTTCGGACGGGCGTGAAGGCCGAGTTCTCGTTGTTCACAATGGAGTTTCGATTGGAAGAGATGGAGTTCCGCAGACTCGAAAAGAAATCGCTATCCATCGAGGCTTCAACATCGGAGATGCACTCTCTGGGAGACACCGTAACGATATCCCTTTTGCAGGCTTCACTCTCCTCGTTGTGGTCCAAATGCACGGGCAGAGTGAAGGAACGATTCAGCTCCATGCTGAAGTCACTTCTCTGTAAGACGGGATCTTTACGCCTTCCTTCCATTCCTTATGAGGAGCTCGATGCACAGGAGTACCGATGGAGGAAAGGTGTTTAGAATCAAATCTGAATCGACGGAAATCGGACCGATTTTGAACAACAAACACATGAAACAAACCGCAGCTACATGACCACTCTAAAAGCAACAGAACGCCCTCCCGACAGACTATTTCGGATAATCTTGACAACCTGACCCTCCTTGAAACCGTAGTAATGACAAATGGGGTCCTCGATACTGATCTTGGGAAGTTTATCCGCAGGAATGCTTAAACGCTCCAGCAGCTCCTTCTTCTCCTCCTCGTTCAACAGAATGTGCTGCGGGACGAGGAAGTGCTCCGTGATATCGACCAGCAGATCGTTCTCAGAGAAGAGGTCTAAATGGAAGATGGGCTCGAACTTCTTGCAGGCCTACGACTCACGATCTCCCGCGAACTCCACCTGTTTTGCATAACCCGATATCTTATTCTTTACAACGATCACCGCCGAGGTGATATCCTCTTCCTTCATGTGCTCCACGAGTCTACACTCAAACTGAACGGGCACTAGTACTGTTTAATTGCAATCACGCCGAGACTCGACGAGTTGTTGAAACTCACGATCACGCGATCTCTCTTGTTCGACAGCTTCACACCCTATCCATTTACGGTCACATTGGAAGTCCATACGACAACCGAAAGATCATCATAGTTGGGGTCTTCTCCGAACTATAACTGAACGCAAGGCAGAGCCCTCTACTCTGCGAACAAACGCCTCGTAGTCCGTCATGTCGTCCAGCGGCTGCAGCACGAATCCTCTATTCAATTAGCGCCTACGGAGTGCTCAAATACCTCTTCACGATCATCTTGATGGCGTTCTTCCGAACCACGAAGATCTTCTCGGTGTTGCTAATCTGTTCTTCCATGAGAGGACGAAATCAAAGGGACAGTTAGGGAGAATTCCTCCTCTGGATTCTCGCCGGAAATCGGGAGGAATCGGGGCATCCGGGTTTTGTTCTAGAAGAATCGAAGCCGTAAGGACAGTATTTGTTTTGCAGTACTCTGCACTTTGCGTTATTTCTAATTATATAATGGCTGCACTTGTTTGGCGCGTTGGATAGGCGTAATGATGTAGGTACCTCCTATGAAGTGGGCGCAACGAAAGGAAAGCGTCTTCATCACATTCTCGGTGAGTGGAATTATGGATCCCAAGGTCGATATTGCGCCTGCTTCGCTGACCTTTTCGTATGGGAGTGTGGGGTGTGATCACGTGTAGCGGCAAGACGAAGGAAAACGAGTACGCTGTCACATTAGAGTTTTTCAACGAGATCGATCCCAAGGTGGGTGTCTGGCGATGTCGGTGAGGAGTAGACCAGCAAGTGGAGTTACACCGACCGCTGCGTGCAGTTCCATCTGATGAAGGACTCCAGCGAGTCCTGGCCTCGGTTACTGAAGGTGGGCTGCTTTGCTGTCTGTTCACGGATAGGACAAGAACCAATACAAGAACCTGATCACGATTGACTGGGACAGATGGGCGGACTCCGACGACGAGGATGCGAACGGTAATCCCGCCGGCAACTTCCAGCTGCCTCCCAACTTCCAGGAGCTGATGAAGAGGTACGCGGACACCAAGGGCGACGAGCATGAGGACGGCTGCCACTGCGGCGAGTGCCATCCCGAGGATTCGGATAGCTCGTGCTGCGATATAGAAAGCGGTGACGAGGGTACGAGCGACGAGTCGGACGACGAGATGCCTCCGCTCGAGAGCGCGAACTAAAGGGTTGGGGTGTTTGTTGGGAAACAAGCCATACGATTTGACGAGAGAGAAAACACCGCGTTCGGGGCTTTGGGTTTACCAGTCATCATCATCACCGCCGAAGAGACCGCCTCCGCTCATGTCCACATCTTCCTCCTCCTCTTCCTCTTCCT
>ERZ1106923.391-NODE-391-length-17074-cov-17.582584_pt1 | contig 17074 bp, 25 predicted proteins | sample MGYA00403657_ERZ1106923 | MGnify/ENA primary metagenome ERZ1106923 (study PRJEB35170, sample SAMEA104062425) | human gut metagenome | biome: human gut; feature: human-associated habitat; material: faeces | place: Denmark | collected 2012-06-19 ...
CCTCCACTACCTTCTCGCCATCAACGATAGCAATACGCGTACTTGCGGTGGACATTGGTGGCTTTGGCGGAGTATTTGTGGCGCTTCTGTGGTGAAGACGGAGTGGCAAAACCCCGATCAGTCGCTTCCGCTTCATAGTCTTTTTCACAGCGTGCGTCATCAATGTCGGGAGAACGTGGAATGGGCGTAAAGAAGGACGTGAATCTCCTGAAGGAGGAGAACGACGAGTTCCCCATCCTTTGCGAGACGTGTCTCGGCAACAATCCGTACGTTCGAATGGTGCGAATCCCCTACGGTGGCGGGTGCAAGAGCTGCGGCCGACCCTTCACGATCTTCCGTTGGAAAGCCGGATCGGAGGGCAGATATAAATCGACGCAGGTGTGCCAGGCCTGCTCAAAAATGAAGAACATTTGCCAGTGCTGCTGCCTGGACTTGACATACGGTCTTCCGACGCAGGTGCGCGACACCTTCCTCGCCCATCAGGGTATTCTGGCGACGCCCATCGAGACGGCCAACAAAGCGGTGTATATGCAAGAAATGGAAAAGAAGGTGAGCGAGTGCTTTGTTTCTGACGACTAGACTGCAAACGGCGAGCTGCCCTACGGAAAGGCGGCGGTGAACGCGTCACTGGTGAAGCTGGCTCGAAAGAAGCCCTTCTATCAGCGGAACCTCCCCCATTTGTGCTCGTTTTACGCGAGAGGCTGTTGCACCCGCGGAGCGAGCTGTCCCTACAGGTGGGATGCGTGGTTTTCGGAGTGAGACGTAGACACGAGATGCCGCCCGACCCCTCGAACCCGCTGAACAAGCAGAACATAAAGGACCGCGTGGACGGTCGCAACGATCCCGTGGCGAAGAAGATCCTGGAGCGTGTGGCGCTGCAGCAGCAGGAGTACGAGCGGGAGAAGAAGCAGGTGCGCGGTTGCGTTTTCGAATCACGCGTAGGAGAAGGAGCAGGAGAGCGACAGCGGCGAGGAGAGTTCGGACGACGATTCCGAGTAAGTGTATTGTAAACTGCGTTTTGTTTGTTGCATATCGCGCGTGTTGGTTACGAAAGGAATGAGAGGAGGGAGGCGAGTCTCGCGGGGAATCGGCGGATTTGGGGTGCCGGTTGTATTCTGTTCTTCCATTTGATCGGTTGTGCCAAATTCTGTTTAGAATGATCGGATTTTTAACAGTTGTAGTTCTTTTTATAAAGGGAGGTGATGCGTAGGCATTGGTGCTTAGTCTGGCTTCTGCTCAGGATTGGGAGACAATGTGTCCTCAAGTTGAGAATCCTCCCCTTCCCGAGGCAGTTTTCATGACTCAGATTGAATTCGACTGCCCGAACAATCTTTATGGCAAGGTGTTTTACACTTGCTACAATGGTCGCTGGAATTTGATGGAGGAATGCAGTGCGGGGTTGTGCTCGGCGCTGACGTTGTAGGATGCCGCTCGGAGGTGGACGAATACGGTTATCGCTGGTGGGGCGTGAAGGTCAACAAGACCGAAGTCATCGAGACCCCCGGCGGCCAGCTGAAGCGTTTCTGCAAGGCTTCCGGCTGGGGCGACTATGATGGTTCCTCTGCTTCCAGTGGGCTCTCGGAGGCGTCCTGACGCGTAGAGTGCAAGGGATTTGACATATACCCCGACACCAAGCGTGGCGAGTTTATCAACATGTGCAAGGGCGAGGGCGATCGTCGCATTCTGTGCGACTATTCCGGCAAGTGGGTGAACTTCGACGGACAGTGCTGTACGCTCGCCTTTTTCTCCTGAGCGCTAGATTGTCCGAGTGCTGATGGCTGGGACTCCGTTCTGGAGGACTCCTACCAGACGCGCGCGTGCTCCTCCAACACGGAGCGTCGCTACTGCCTGCACTCCGGTGTCTGGGGCGCGATCGACTCTTCGGAGTGCTGTAGGCGCCGCGTCGTGCGTTCACCGTAGACTGTCCCGCGATCGAGCACTTCTCCCCCGTGCAGTACGGCTCTGCGAACATCGAGAACAAGTGCGACAACGGCGTGAGCGTGTCTCGCATGTGCTCCTCGGAGGGCGTGTGGGAGGCGGTGACCTACAGCGGCGCGTGCAGTAGGGCTGGGCGTCTCCCTTCATCGTAGAGTGCACGGAGGAGCCGGGCTGGCAGGAGGGCTCCGTGGGCATGGTGCTGACGCACACGTGCTCGCACGGCTCGAAGGAAGTGAAGTGCAACGTGGTCGGTCACTGGGAGGTGGTGGTGGACGACTGCTCCTGCGCGGCCGACGGCATCTGGGAGGAGGCGGCGCTGGGCACGACGACGGAGATCATCTGCGAGAACAACGGTCGTCTGCGCCGCACGTGCAAGAGCGACGGCTACTGGGAGCAGGTGCAGAACTTCAACTGCAGATGCCCCGCTGACGGCATCTGGCGCGAGACGCCCGCCGGCGAGTACGCGCGCGCGGGCTGCGGCAACGGCTTCGTGGAGCGTCTGTGCGGTCTCGACGGTCACTGGACGGAGGTGTACGACCGTTCCTCTTGCTGTGGGTGCTTGCGCGGGCGGTGACGTGTAGACTGCAGTCCTCAGGACGGCTGGCAGCTGACGCTGAACGGCGAGCTGGCGATGAAGGCGTGTCCCTCGGGCGAGCAGACGCGTCAGTGCAACGAGTGGGGCGACTGGGGCGCGATCGACTACTCGAACTGCCGCTGCAAGGCGGTGGACGGCTTCGAGGCGACGCGCGTGGACTCCTACGCGACGGCGGACTGTCTGGACATCAACGGCATGCCGGACGGCGAGTTCAAGCAGACGCGCTACTGCGACGCGGAGGGCAACTGGGGCGAGGTGGACCAGTCGCAGTGCCCCGTGAAGTGGTGCCCGACGGTGGACAGCTGGTACAAGGTGCCCGTGGGCCACACGCCGACGATCGTGCGTCTGGGCTGCATGAGTGGCGAGCGCTGGCGACAGTGCAACATCAACGGCTCGTGGGGCCCCGTGAACACGGACAACTGCGACTGCGTGTACAAGAAGGACGACCTCTACAGCGAGCTGCTGCGTCCCGGCGACAGCTACTCGCTGCCCTGCTCCGTGGGCGAGCGCGTGTACAAGTGCAACGAGGAGTCCGGCTACTTCGACCCCGTGAACCTCGATTCCTGCAAGTGCGGCGGCGAGGGTCGTTTCCCGACGACGCACGCCGGCGAGCTGGCGTCCGCTGCCTGCGACATGGGTACGTCGACGCGCTTCTGCACGCTGGACGGCTTCTGGCAGAGCGTGGACAACTCGCACTGCTTCTGCGGCGAGCAGGGCGTGTGGAGAAAGAGCGAGGTCGGCGCCAGCGTGTCGCTGCTGTGCGACTTCGGCTTCCGCGTGCGCAACTGCAACTCGGAGGGCTTCTGGGAGGCTGCCGAGGAGTCCACCTGCAAGTGCAGCGGCGACTTCGAGGCGGAGCTGGGCAAGACCATCATGGAGGAGTGCGAGGAGGGCGCGATTCTGCACAAGTGCGAGACGGGCCACTTCAGCGAGCCCGACCGCTCCACCTGCTTCTGCGCCTCGCGCAACGAGTTCGGCATGATCTGGGACCGTCTGCCCGCTGGCGGCGAGTCGCCCGAAGTGACGTGCATGAACGGCGAGCGCGTGACGCGCAAGTGCGGCCTGACCACGGGCCACTGGGAGGATCTCGACGCCGCGACGTGCCGCTGCACGGACGAGGACGGCTGGACGGCTGCTGGCGTGGGCGAGTACTCGTACGGCACGTGCAGCGGACACTCGCAGGGCGTGAGTCGTCGCATGTGCTACGGAACGCACTGGGGTCCCGTTGACGAGTCGGAGTGCATCCAGGAGTGCCGCTACGACGGCGGCGACGGTCAGATCCAGTACGTGCCCGTAGGCGACGTGCTAAACGTGACGTGCTACGTGAACCTCGACGGCGCGCGCTCGTACCGCTGCGACTACAACGAGGAGACCAAGCAGTCGGAGCTGACGCTGATTTCGGACACCTGCACGCGTCTGAGCTGCGAGAGCGACCTGCCGCCCATCTACGTGGACGTGGGCAACAGCGAGACGCGTCCCTGCATCGAGGGCTTCACCGGCACGCGCACGCGTACCTGTCTGCCGGGCGGCGTGTGGAGCGACTACGACCTGACGCAGTGCATGCCCATCATGTGCAAGCCGATCCGCAAGGACGACCTCCTCTTCAGCTACACGCTCGCCGGCGTGATGGGCGAGGTGGCGTGCGCGGAGGGCTACTCGGGCGCGATGAAGCTGTTCTGCAACCTCAAGGGCGAGTGGGAAGGCGAGGTGATCAACGACTGCCACCAAAACTTCTGTCCCGCGGAGGGCGAGTGGCCGTCCATCCCCGCGCTGACCTCGCACACCATCACCTGCCCCGCGGAGTACACGGGCACGTGGACGCGCGCTTGTCTGGCTGACGGCACCTGGGAGGAGGCGGTCGTTCCCGACACCTGCATTCCTCACCCGCCCGCGATGAAGACGATCCCCTACGAGGGCATGACGCACGTGTCGCGCGCGCCCTCCGCCTCGCTGTTCACCTCCGTCGCCATCAAGGAGCTGAACCCCGACTGCCCCGTGTCCATCGTCTCCGTGGAGAACCCCGAGGAGACGTACACGCTCGCCGTGAACGCCACCAAGACGCTGATGCAGGGCCGCCACGGCAACGGCGGCGTGTTCGCGGACTTCGTGCTGCCCGCCGACGCGGACGTGCACGACGTGTCGAACTACCTGCGCTACGGCGAGTACAAGGCGGTGTTCCAGCCCTGCTGGAAGGCGCTGAACCGCGCGACGGTGCCCGACGCGACGCTGGAGGTGAAGTTCCACACGACGGCGATCCCGCCCTCCGCGCCGACACACATCGCCATCCGCTACCTGAGCGACTCCTTCCGCGTGGTGTTCGACGTGCCGCAGTACGTGGACGAGCCCTACCCCGTGACGGCGTACTACCTCGCCTTCCAGCCTCCAGTGCTGCCCGAGATGCGCGTGGACGCCAACGCGCGCGCGTTCGGCGACTTCAAGTACATCCCCGGCCACGTGACGCTGCTGCTGCGCGCGGAGAACGCCTACGGTCTGAGCTCGCCCGATGTGGAGGTGCCGTACGACTTCGACGAGATCCTGATGGACGGCGCTCACCTCCACATCGAGGCTAGCGCGCCCGCGCTGACGATGAAGCGCCAGGTGAAGACGGAGAGCGGCGTGGAGGTGACGGTCGGCGTGACGGTTCCCGAGGACATGGCGGACTTCGCTTCCTATCTGGACGTGACGTGCAACGGCGAGGCGGTGCCCAAGTTCGCCTCGCTGTACGCCACGGAGTACACGTTCACCACGACCGCCGAGGAGGTGACGGTGGTGTGCTACCTGACTTTCGGCAGCACGGAGGGCGCGTCCGCGTCGCAGACCTTCTCCGTGGTGTCGACGGACAAGAAGTACGGCGCCGTGACGGTGCGTGCGGAGGAGGTGAGCGCGCAGCGCGTGAAGCTGGCGTGGACGGAGCCCGCGTACTACACGGCGGAGCCGATTCGCGCGTACGCCGTGGAGTGCAAGCGCAGCAGCGAGGTGCTCTTCGGAAAGACGCAGTACACCACGAGCGAGGAGCTGGTCGTCGACGCGAAGAGCTTCGTGCCCGGTCCCATGACCTGCCGCGTGGCTGCCGTGAGCTCGCTGGAGGAGGCGAGCGCCTCGCTGAACTGGGGCGAGGTGACGGTGGAGGCGATCCGCGAGGTGGCGGTGGAGGCGCTGACGGTGGAGAGCGCGGTGAAGGGAACGCAGATGGTCTTCACGGTGAACGGCGCCTGCATCGACCTGACGGCGCGCGCGGAGGCGCAGTCTTCCGTGGTCGTTGCCGAGGGCGTGTGCGAGGAGGACAAGACGGTGGTGGTGCTGAGCGGTCTGCGCATGGCGACGACGTACGCCGTGCAGGTGACGAGCCAGGCTGGCGAGATCGCGGAGGCGTACGAGCTGACGACGGAGGGCGCTCAGGAGAACGAGGTGGCGGTGGCGAGCGAGAGCGTGCTCGCGAGCAGCGCGGCGGTGCGTGTGACGATGAGCACGCCCGACGAGGTGTACTGCCTGGCGCACACGACCCCCGTGCACAAGGAGATCCTACTGGAGCAGATGAAGACGGGCATGCTCAACGTCCTGTTCACGCCCGCACAGCCCGCGACGGAGGCGCTGGTGGTGCTGACGGACCTCAAGGCGAGCACGGAGTACAGCGTGACGTGCCTGACGCGCTACTCGCTCACCATGTTCACTCAGGCGGCCGCGTTCACCACGGTGGCGGAGGAGAAGCCGCTGACAGTGCTGGCCGTGCTGCCCGCGGGCGACAGCCGCAAGTTCGCGTTCGACCTGGTGTTCGACAGCCGCGTGGAGCTGGAGGAGGGGGCGTCGGTGCTGGTGAGCTGTGGCGGTCGCAGCGAGAAGGTCGCCATGACGGCGTCGCTGCGCTACCCGTACCGCCTGCACGCCGAGCTGATGGGCGAGGAGGGCTTCAAGGCTGGTTCCCTGTGCACGCTGCGCTTCGCCTCGCTGCACACCGTGTACCGTGCGGGCACGAAGACGATGCTGAGCGCCACCCCGTTCCCCGAGGCGGCGGCGTTCTATCGCTTCCAGATCACCACGGACGGCGTGGCGCCGATCCTGCGTTCGATCGTGAACGTGGAGATGGTGGGCAGCGTCGCCGTGATCGCGACCTCCACGGAGGAGCTGGTGATTCCCGAGACGTTCGCGTACACGCTGCAGTGCGTGCGCCAGGACCGCGTGACGGTGAACCGCGCGTACACGGAGAAGAACGGGTTCATCCTCCAGACGACGGCGCCCGCGGCGAAGAAGGGTGTGGCGGAGCTGGGCTTCCGCGTGGACAACCTCCCGAACAACCACGACTGCAAGGTGCGCTTCGCGAAGAGCCTTCTGCAGGACCTGAAGGGCAACGAGGTGAGCTGTCCGGAGAGCGAGGGCGAGTGCGCGCTGCCGTTCACGTCGCGTCTGGCTGCCGGTGGGCGAGAGGAGAGAGAGTGATGCATAGACGCCAAGCTGGAGCTGGTGAGTCTGACGCCTGCGGACGGCGCGGAGTTCGTGCCGACGAACCAGCCGATCCTGTTCGTGTTCAACCGCGAGGTGGAGGCGATGAAGAACGTGGTGGTGCGCTGCCTGGAGTGCGAGGAGCCGATTCTGCGTTTGCCTGCTGTTTGCACGGCGGAGAAGTGCGTGGTGGAGAACGAGAAGGGCTGGGAGGCTGGACGCACGTACTATATCACATACGATAACACGACTTTCAAGGCTGCTTGGGAGACCTTCTTCTTCGAGCCATCGATGCACTACCCGAGTTTCTCCACGGCTGCCAATCTTTGTAACATGGAGTTCATTGCGGAGGATTGGAAGAACGACTGCAGCTGCATGAACACGGGCACGCACTGCCAGTGCAACTGCGGATTGACGGCGATTCTGAGAGCTTTCTAAGACGGATTGTATGTATTAGTTTCTCGTGTTTGGGACAAACAGGACAGTGGCGCAGCGCGACAATATCGCTGAGCGTATACTTCTTGTTCACCTTGGTGGCACAGACGAAAGCACATGTGACCAAGATGGTCATTACGATCTACGGGTGAGTGCGGCTGAGCGAGGGAACGTTCACAAATCCGGAAATCAAATAGATAGACTGGTACGTGTCCTTCTGGGAGTACAGTACAAACGCGAGGACAGTTGAGATGTAACGATGGATCGTGTACTACAGGTGACGACAGGCAACCGCACGAACAATCACGAGCAGGCAGTAGTTGAATGTACACACATACACAAAGCCGATGATGATGAGGACCAGGACGAAGTAGGAGAAGCCGTATCCGAATACCAGCTACACGTGAACATCGTGGGAAGCGCGTACGTCAAAGATGCAACAGACGAGAATGATCCAGCGCCAGATGTACAGGCAGCGGAGGTTGTCGTCAATTCTACGCTAAAGGGAACGAAGCAAGGCGTGCTCGGGGCGTTGAGGCTGAAGAGTCTCCGGCATGGCAACGAACTGAGGAGCGACGTTGTAATTCGCGTTGTACACGGGAGTGGTCTGGACAACGACGGGCTGGGGCTGGTACATTCCGGGCTGGGCGCTGTACTCCATGGGCTGCATCGCAACGGTCTGGGACTGCGGCATGGCGGGTTGCGGCATTGCCGGCTGAGGTTGGGGCATAGCCGATTGGGGAGGAATGTCTACCAAATGAGGAGAGCAACATTGAGCACACCATTTACAGCAACTGCAGGAGCAGCGGGGATGACATACGTTTGCTGGGGAGGAAGGCCTACGAAATGAGACGAGCAACGCCAGCCGCACCATTGCTAGCAACTACAGGATCGGTGGGAATAGAATAGATCGGAGCTGGGTTCATATTGCGTTTATCTGCCGTTTGTTTTGAGTGCGAAACGTATCGAAAACTGACTAAAACTCCCTCCTTTTCTGCCACACTTGAAACTGACCATCCTTCGCGAACAAACAGCCGCTATATTACATGAGATACGTGGGGGAGAGGATAAACGACAGGTCCGAGTTCGTGTCTTCCACATACGCCTCCATCTCCTCGACCTGCTCGGCGTAGGACGGTCGGCTGAACAGCCGCGATATGAAGCCCTTCTTCTTCGCCGTCTGCTCCATGTCCAGCTCATACACCCCCAACACGGACATGTACTCCATAATGGAAGTCCAGAAGTAGGGCTACAGGGTGAGCGAATGGAAGGCAACCGTACCTGCTGACTCTTGGGGAGAATGTCGGAGTTCTTGGCGTAAACCAGCTGTCGATTCAGCTGTCTCTGGATGAACCCGGAGGCGGTGCTTGCGAAGCACTCGTTGTAGGTCTGCACGCACTGCCCGAACGAAAACAGGTTCGGTTGGTTGTCAATCAGCGACAGCAATTCGAACAGAAAGGAGTTCTCAAACCGCGCCAAAAGAAGGTCCGTGGCCTCCGATTCCCTCTTCTTGCTGACTTCGCAGCACTGCGTTATCCGCTTCGTGCGCATGCCAATGTCCGTCCGCTGATTGAAAGCCTTGGAGTCGACTCCCTGGTAACACGAGATGATGTTGTTCTGAACTACACATCACGCCCGTGCAGCACCCCCACTCTCCTGGTCCGTACGGAACAGATGATCTCTCGCAGAATCGTCCACTCTTTTCGGAAATCCAAAAACACTGGCTAATTCGGGATGACTCGCCTCGCGCCATCGCGGATTGGGCGAGTAGTGCTTCTTGAACACGCCAAAGAGGATGGCGAGCCACTCGCAACTGTTGCACACGGGCAGGTACGCGCGGCGACAGCGGTACATTTTGTACACGAGAAGGCGATGGAACACCTGACGCACGTTGGGGCTCCAGTGTGTGAAGAGCATGGGTGCGTGGGGGAGGATGACGTCGCGGAAGAGCTAGCGGTGAGGGCGAGATGGAGGGAAAACCTGGAAGCGCGCTTCGCCGCAGAAGAAGTCGATATTCTTGTAGATGAGAACGAGCGTCTTTTCGAGAATCTGTGAGTGAGAGATGGCGGGAAAAGGTACCGCCGTGTGCTCGTGCTCCAGCAGAATGGTGAACATGGAGAACAGTTGCGCGTAGTTAAACTCGGACGCAAACTGGCAATTCATAAACAGGCACAATTCCGGCTCCTCCCAAATCACGAGGTCTTCCAGCAGTCGGATGTGCATGGTGGTGGTGTGGAAGCGGCGAACGTATTTGTCTGTGGATGAGTCACAACAGGTATGGGTTACAGTACTGCAGAATGCCGCACTTCATGAGAAGGCTGAGGAGATTGGAACCTTCGCCGCGCGAGGCCACGATCTCTGTGAGTAAGGATTCCAGAAAGAGGGGACTTTTCTGCATCAGGTATTCCATGGCTTGGTAATGCGTGAAGCAGGCTTCTTTGCGGAGCAGCGTGTGGGTGTGAGGCGCGACGATCTCGATGAGGTTCTGCGGCGCATTCTTGTAGCCCTCGTGCGCCTGGTAGGAGAGAACGGTGTTGAGCTTGGAGGAGGAGGAGGAGTGCGACGACGCGGATGAGTGACGTGTGAGGTGGTGTGTCGACTGGAACAGGTTCGCCTCGCACAGCCCGTTGCACTGCGTCTCGTCGGTCTGGATGGAGTAGAGATGACCGTCCACCGACTCCACCACCACCTCGTCCTTCTGCTTCACCACCTTGTCCATGTCCGTCGCGTCCAGCAGCAGCGACGACGACTGTCTGCACAGTCTGAACGGCCCCGGGGCCACAGGGACTTCCGCGGGCTTGGCGGCCTCAGGGGAATTGGGGATCTCAGGAATCTTTGGGGCTTCAGCAGTCACAGGAGCCTTTGGGGCTATTGGAGCGTCAGAAGCCTTTGAGATCTTCGCGGCTTCAGGAATCCCAGGTGGTACAGGAACCAATGGAATCTTCGGAACTTCAGGAGCCTTCGAAATCTCAGCAACTCTCGGAGCCTCCTCGTCAATCGACATCCCAGCGTCCTGGTGGGGGGCGACAGCACTCACGCCCGTGGAATGGGGTCTGGGAAGGGCGTTGTGCGTGATGTCCTGCACGATGAACTTGGTGGGGTTGTGACCAGGGGGAGGGTGGTGGTTAAGAAGATCTGCCATCGCGGGGTTGAGCGCCATCGTCTGCTCAGGGTCCATGTTGGCGTTTTGCAGCTCGATGAGACACTTGATCTCTTGCGACTAGATATGACGCGAGAGCGATGCAGCGACCTGATACACGCGTTGGTAGAACTCAAGAGAGTGCACGGTGTGATCGTATTGCGAGGTGTGCGTGCGGATGGCGGAGAACATCTGGTTCAGCAGGAAGAGTGCTGGGGGTGAGATGGAGGGAAAAGACGCACTGTTGAAGACGTCGTAGAGAATGTTACGCTTGCAGCACGCGAACAGGATCATCACGATGTGACTGAAGATTCGAGAATTCAGCAAGTAATGGTTGCTACTCGGTCACCCACACAACAAACACGTACACACACTCGCTGGCGTAGCAGTGGAAGCACAACTCGCCCTCCGCGTTGGACATCATGATGAACTTGGAGGAGCGTCGGATGATGTCGTACTGAAACACGGTGAAGAATAGCTGGAGGTACATGAATGATCCCGGAATGCCCTCCCAAAATAGGCCTGATTTTGAACACTCGCTGTCTGACTCACGTTTCATCGGCTCGTTGATCGAGAACTCCTCCGCAAACTCGATAAACGTGCTCAGGAACTGGTGCAACAGGCACTGCGGCTCCAAAAACCTGGACATGAACGATGACAGAAATACCCACTTTTCCGTCCACTCCATCGGAATGTCGTTGATGTACTCGTCGCCCAGAATGTCGGCCACACTGCCCCAGAGGAAGAAATCGGGGTTGTTTTTGACAAAGCGATGGTACATCTTCTCCATTCCTCTGGACCGCACGAATCGCGACAACTCGAAGAACGGAATCACACACAGCGAGGGGTACCGGAAATCCTGACTGCTTTCGTCCTCGATGGTGCTCTTCAGCGAGTGCCCCTTGAGCAGCGAGGAGGAGGACGAGGTGGCGAAGGGATTGCTGTCTTCGGCGGCGTCGGAAGCCTTTTTTCCTCCATGGTTCATCTTCTTCTTGAAGGCTTTCTTCGCGTCCAGCGCCTCCTTGTCGATGCCGTCGCTCTTGTCCACGTTCATGAACTCCACGAGCGGTTTCATGACGTACGGCGGCGGGATCACGGTGTCGGTGAGCGAATGCAGATTCTCTCGACTTCGCGTACGAGGCGGTTTGGAGTCGTGGCATGACGTGATGTGCTCGCAGCTTTCGGAACGAGGCGTCAACGACATGTAGCGACTTGGAACGCGCTCCAGCGAATCGGACTGCGATTCCTCGCGAAAGCAGCGCTGGAAGCTGTCTTCGTACTTGTCGCACGGCGAGCGCGACGGCGTGCGAAACGACACGATATCCATCATTTGGACGTCCATGTGGTAGCGGGAAGGAATGATCTCTTCCATGCGATTCAGGATGAGCGAACGGAAGGAAGGAAAACGGTAACTCGTAAGGATGAGCACTCTGCACGCGAAGCAACGCGACACGGACACGTTCTGCTCGATGGCTTTCGGAACGAGGAGCACCAGACGTTTCAACAGTTTCAGAAAGCAGAGGAGCACGTCGAACAACGAAGACTCGGGGTCGGGAACCACATCGACGACTCCGTTACACACCTGAAGATGACAGAAAAGAACGGAACCAAACCATTGTGAACTCCTTCCGATACACGAGAAACGACAGGTACTTGAAAAGCAACTGTTGGCAGCGCGATTGCACCTATTCCTCATTCCTCCTCGCCACTGCCACTCGCTTCATCATATCCGTCATATGGTTGCCCAAATCCAGAAACCGCCTCTGCGCCCACAGTAACGATTCGCCGTCCTTATAATCTGCTCATCAATTTCCGTTGAAAAGGGGGTACAGAATAGGGTTTCGGCCAAAAACGGAAGAAAGGCCTCCATTTTGGTGTTCCACTCCTCAGAGTACTCCGTGGCGGCAGCGATGGACTCGAGGTGTTTCCTGATCTTCGATGTAAACGGAACCTCCTTCTCCATGGTGTACGCTTGACTCCTAGTCTTCAACTCCATTCCAGCAACCCTCTCCCAGCAGGGAGGAAGAACCGCGATTCACGCCTCCGACCCATTTGAATAGAACCGAGGGAAAGTGGAAGGTCCGGAATCGCGGCGATTTCGGACATCGCTTCTTTTTCACAATACTCCTACAACCACAATGGAAGGAACTAGGCACGCCGTATGGGTTCGGAATCATGCGTAGAGTTTACGTCGGCCAGGCTCCTCACGTAGAGAAGGAGGAACTGAGAGAATGCTTTGAGAAGTTCGGCCACATCCTGAACATCTGGGTGGCGAGAAACCCCCCAGGTTTTGGCTTCGTGACCTTCGAAACCCCTGAGGAAGCCAACAGAGCGATTCAGGAGGGAAACGGCCTGGAGATTCACGGTGACCGCATCCTCGTGGAGCTGGCGAGAGACGTAGGCTCTTTGGGCGGTGCTCAGGGCTAGGGAGGCGCGAGACGTCGCAGATCTCGCTCCAGATCGTACTCTCGCTCCAGAGACTACAGCCGCCACCACCACAGATCCCGCTCCTCCTCGAGAAGCAGAAGAAGCCATCGCCACTATTCTCGCTCTCGCTCCGGCTCCAGAAGTCGTTACTCCTCCAGACGCGATCGCTCCTCCGGCAGATCCTCTAGACGTGATCGCTCTGTCTCCGACTCTCCTCGTCGCGACCGTTCTCCTTCTCGCTCTGCGAGTCGCTCGGCCTCTCCCAAGTAAGTAGGAAGTATGTACTGCTTCGGATGAATGCACTTGACACGTATGAATTGGTTTTACACGGTTTTCTCACAAACACGACCAATATCCGTCACTATCCTGATTGCTCTGCTCCTCGCTGTCCTCGTGCGCCTCGTCCTCGTAGTCGGGGTTGGCATTCGCCTTCTCCAGCTCGTCAATCCACCTCGCGTAGATGTCGACCGGCTCCGTCAAGACTAGCGTTCACACGTCGCGCAAACCCGTACTTCCCGTCGGCATTTGAAACTTGGCCTTGCAAATCGAACACTCAATACTGCCCACATTCGCCTTCTTGTCTCTGTGTGTGAGAGCATTCCGGTGCAATCAACATGATACACTTACAACACTTGGGATAACTGCACTTCGGACAGTTGAACACGATGGCCAGCTTGGCCACCTCCTTCTTCGTGACCTTCTTCTGCGACTTCTTTCTTCTTCCCATGCGTCGTTGCGGAGATAATGACTCAAATCGGAAGAACCGAAAACGGCCGTACTTGCGGCGAATCGGAAAGAGGGCCGATTTCGGTCTCGCAATCGGTGGAAAAGCCACAAAGCGTTTGGAGTTTGAGATAAACTATGAAACGAGGAGCTGGCGGTGAAGAAAGCGGAAAGAAGCAAAATGTCACCACAAACGAGCCGCAGGAGGACAATACGCACGTTATCTACGAGGATCCGTTCATTGACCAATACGAGGAGGAAGATATTGTTGACGAGAAGGAGGAGGACGAGGATAAAGTAGAAGAGCTGGGAGGAGACGAGGAGGAAAATGAAAGACATGATGTTCGTATTTGGCGAGCGGAGTGAGCGGTAGGTATTCAAAATCGGCAAGGACAAGATGGAGGAGGGAGAGCGCATGGAGTACGACAACAGCGCCTACCGCATGTACCACCGTCTGAACGTGGACTGGCCGTGTCTGAGCTTCGATATCATCACCGACAATCTGGGCGTTGCTCGCAAGAGAGTTCGTTCCCCCTCCTTCTGTCACCTGTAGTATCCCCACACGCTGTACACGGTTGCCGGAACCCAGGCCGAGAACATCATCGACAACCACATTGTGGTGAGCAAGATGTTCAGTCTGTGCAAGACGCAGTACGATGACGACCCCGAAGAGGCGGAGCCTGACGACTACGACCAGGAGGCGCGCATCGTGTACGACACCATTCCTCACCACGGAGCCGTGAATCGCATCCGCGTTCGTGTCTTCCGCACGCATCACCTCTAGTGCCTTCCCGACCGCCCCCAGATCGTGGGTGTCTGGTCCGATCAAGGCATCGTCAGCATCTACAACATCGCTCCGCAGCTGTCGGCTCTCGAGAGCGGGCACTCCGCCAGAGACCAGGAGGGCGCCAGCGCGCCTCTCTTCCAGTTCAAGGGCCACCGCAGCGAGGGTTACGCGCTGGACTGGAGTCGGTGCGACAAGGGCAAGTTGGTGACGGGCGACTGCTCCTCGGCGATCTACGTGACGCTGCCCACCGAGGCGGGCTGGAAGACGGACGCGCAGCCGTTCGTGTCGCACAGCGCGTCGGTGGAGGACCTGCAGTGGAGCCCGTCGGAGTCGACGGTGTTCGCGTCGTGCAGCGTGGACCGTACCATCAAGTTCTGGGACACGCGCAACACCACGCGGCAGTGCATGCTGTCCGTGAACGCGCACGACAGCGACGTGAACGTGATCAACTGGAACAAGTGAGTGCTGGCTGGGCGTGTGACCATCAGGCAGGTGGGGTACCTCGTGGTGTCGGGCAGCGACGACGGCACGTTCCGCATCTGGGATATTCGCAATTTGAAGTAGGCGTGGGTGTGCGAGCTAACGGGCAGTGGGGGCTGTGTGGGCAACTTCAACTACCTGGGCGCGCCGATCACTTCTGTGGAGTGGTCGCCGCACGACTCGTCCGTTCTCGCCGTGTCGAGCGACCAGCAACTGACGATTTGGGATCTGTCCCTTGAGGCGGATGCCGCGGACCAGATACCGGATGTTCCTTCGCAGCTGCTCTTCGTGCACGCGGTGGGGGAGTGAGGGGCGTGTGACGCGTAGGGCCAGAACGAGATTAAGGAGTTGCACTTCCATCCTCAGATTCCGGACATGATCGTGTCGACGGCGCAGGACGGGTTCAATTGCTTCATTCCTGACATTTCGGTGGGAGATGAGATGGAGGAAGAATAGTCTTTTGGCGTGTTCGTTGAACAAACTTCGTTGAACAAACTTCGTTGAACAAACTTCGTTGAACAAACAGAGGCATCAGCGCTGAGAGTTATGTAGCACGGGGAACGTTGAAAAGAGTGAAGTGATACACCGCTTTTGCAACGACACTGGAAGAGTCCATTGACATTTCCTCTTTGACAATCCACTTTGATGTGGGACACAACTCTGTCTGGGAATAGATAGCAGAGGAGAAGCACGACTTCGAGCCAGGGTCAGGTACCTCGGCACTCGCCGGAAAGTGGGTACGTGCTTCTCCTGTACAGTAGAATTCATGGCTATCAAACGGATCCAGCAAGGAACCACTTGATTCCGTAGAAAGTGACGCAGAATCATGGCGTCTGTCTTTCCTCTCTACGCATTACCGTATGAGTTGAATATCGTACTGTGATAGTTCCTCTTCTTCTTCAGTCGACAATTGCGACATGTATTGAAAAGGGAAAAAGACATCGGCTTCTGAAAGTACTCTATCCTTCTGACAAGCTTGCAGGACGAGCAGCGCTTCTTACCGTTCATTAATACCGTAACTCGAAGGGAGATACCAGGAAACTAACAAACAGATGGGTGACTACAGAGAGAGAAAGTGGGCAGGAACGCTTCTTTACGAGAAGGCTAGCCTGCGTCGTAATGAAGAAATGGACCAAATAACATCTTTCCATTTTGGGCAAAAATACTGGATTTGGGAAAGAATTCGTGATTTTGGTTTTGGGAAAGTCTTTCCTTTAAACTGGGAGGAAAGAGAGAGGAGTGGAAGAGGAGGAGTTGGACGGAGTATGGAGGGAAGAGTGGAATGAGTGAGTCCGAGTGATGTGCAAGCGTTTGCTTTGTCTTTGTTTCATATATGTCAACTTCACGGCAGAGTTTGGAAGTTCATCGCACCATCCATCATGATGAGGTTCGTCATCATCTCCTCCTTTTCACCCTCCAATGCTTACTCATTTCCGATGCGTTAGAGTCAAACACTCCTCATTCCCCTTTTGAGAAAACACCTCCACCGTCTCGTGCAGCACAGTTTGAACTTGTTCACAAAGAGAAAGCAAGAGGAACGCATTACTCGGTGAAATACACGACCGTCCTCTCACTCATCACGTCCAGTGTTGCTCCCTATACAAAGGGCGTTTCATGCGCACGCTATGATCCAACGTGGTCGCTTTCTCTCAGAAAACAACACCGACGCTTCAGTATTCCTCTGCATTCGCTGTTTCATTTGCGTAGACATGTTGCCCAGTTTCAGAATCATGGGAAAGAGCGCTCCTGCTCTGACCCGAGCTTTCAGAGCTACTGCTTGCCGCTCTGCTGTAGTTGGTTCTACGGCCGATGCGAAGGTCACGAAGGATTTGGGAACCGCCTATCCTATCGGTGCGCTGCATTCGCCTCCCCCTCACGCGTAGTCGATCACGAATATGATTGCGTCGTCGTCGGTGCCGGCGGTGCCGGTCTTCGTGCTGCCATGGGTCTCTCTGAGCACGTAGGCGTTTTCTCCCCCTAGACGCTCACTCGCAGGGATTCAAGACGGCCGTGATCACCAAGCTGTTCCCCACGCGTTCCCACACCGTGGCTGCGCAGGGCGGTGTGAACGCCGCGTTGGGCAACATGGTTTGTGTTTCCTTCCGTAAGTCAC
>ERZ1106923.392-NODE-392-length-17067-cov-17.015166_pt1 | contig 17067 bp, 19 predicted proteins | sample MGYA00403657_ERZ1106923 | MGnify/ENA primary metagenome ERZ1106923 (study PRJEB35170, sample SAMEA104062425) | human gut metagenome | biome: human gut; feature: human-associated habitat; material: faeces | place: Denmark | collected 2012-06-19 ...
AGCTGGCGGCGATGAACATCAAGGTGACGTTCGATGTGGAGAAGATCAGTTGTTGTCGTGTTTGTGGAAAACAGGAACGCTTTAGACAGCAATCTTTGGCTTGTTCACAACTGCAGCCTCCTTCGGCTTCGTCGCGCCCTTGGAACCCGCCTTCGGGGCGGCCTTGGGCAGCTTCTTCACCGCCTTCTTTCTGGCTTCCTTCTTCTTATTCACGATATGCATGACCAAGAAGACAATGCCCACGATCACGGCAACCACCACCACCACGATCACGATCCACAGCCAGATGGGGAGCTTCGCCTTCGTGATCGTGATCGTGATCTCCGTGTTCAGGAACCCTCCCGCGTTTCTCGCCATAATCACGTACTTCGTCTCGTCCTGCGCCTTCTTCGGCTTGCCCGAAATCACACCCGTCGCGGGATCCAGCTCCAAGCCCTCGGGCATCTTCGGCAGCGACGTGAACGTGATGTCTCTGCCGACCACCGTGGGGGTGATCGTCACCTCCGTGCGCGTCTCCCACGTGTACTCGCTCTCGGGGTAGTTGAACACGGACGGCGCAGCCACCGTGCACTCCTCGCTCAGCAGGATCAACTCGCCGTCCTGGCACTTGTACGTCCTAATACCCGCCATGTCCTCGTCGCAAGGACCCGTGGTGGTCGCGCCGTCCATCACCGGGATGATGCCATTTCCGCCACGGCAGTACGAGCCCTCGATCGCGTTGGCGTACAGCAGCCACTCGCCCAGCTCGATGCCCTCCTTGTTGCAGCCGTTCAGCACCAGACGGTACGAACTGTACGCCTTGCTGGGCAGGAAGTTGATCGTCTTCTTCTCGCCGTACGCGCTCGTCGCCCAGTTCACGTTCGCCAGGTTGCCCAGCGTCTCCCACGAGTTCTTGTCGTTGGGCGTGTTGGACGCCTGGATGCGGATCGACGTGGGGTTGCGCGTGTTGCCGTTGCCCTTGTAGATCTCCGTCTTCGTCGCCCACTCCTTGCGCTCGTTGCCGAACGTGTACACGAACCACACGTTGGAACACTCCTCGTCGTCCGAGAAGAACTTCGTGTTCGTCTTCTTGTCGAACACCTTCTCCCACGTCTCGTGCCACGTACCGTCGTCGTAACCGTCGTGCGAGCGCGTCACCGTGCCGCCGCTCAACAGCTCGCGGTTCCCGCTCAGCGGGTTCACGTACACGTCGAAGTCGTTGTTCTCCTCGCTCGCCAGACGCTTGTGCACCTCCACGCACAGGAAGTTCTCGCCGTCCACCAGCGCGGAGGTGAAGATCGAGTCCGCGTACACGATGAAGGACGAGGTGGAGGCCTGCTCCAGCGCGCGCGTGTCCTTCGTCACCTCGCCCGCGGGCATGCGCACACGGTTCAGCTCCACGCCGTTCAGGTACAGGATGAAACCGCCGCGCGTGCGGACGCCCGCCTCGAAGGAGACGAAGAGTTCGTTGATCACGGCGTTGAAGGTCGTGCAGTAGTACGACGTGATGTCCGCCACCTTGTCCAGCTGGCCCACCTTCTCCGAGCGCCAGCCGCGCTGGGTTTCCTTCTTGAACCAGTTGGCGGGCGGAGCCACGTTCGCGACCTGGTACTCCACCTCCGCCGTGCCCTGCTCCAGGAACACCACGGTGGAGACGGTGACCGTCTTCGGGGACGCGCCGGCGCCGATCGAGCCCGACACGGGGGAGTTGTCGCCCACGACGACGTTGTAGGTGTAGCTGCAGCCCGCGTTCTGGCGGTCGATGTGGATGAAGGAGAACACCGACTTGTCCGCGCAGAAGTAGCGCTTGTAGTTGCTGGTGTAGTTCGGCACGTCCGTGTCCACGTAGAAGGGCTTGCCGCTGCCGTCGGTGAACAGCATCACCAGGCGCTGCGCCGAGTTGTCCATGCGGTTCGTCGTGTAGGCGATCGGCGTCTTGCTTCCAGAGCACGCCACCACGCTGATGCTCAACGTCGAGATCGACTCCGTGCCCGCCGCGTTCTTGCACGACATTTGGTAGGATCCGACGCCGGCCGTGGTGGCCGTCGGACGACCGTACACCACACCGTTGGAGCGCACGTTCAGTCCCGCGGGGAAGGGCGAGAGCGTGACGCACTGCGTGAAGTACTCGTGCGCCGGCTTGATGATCACGTCCGCTCCCTCGTACAGCGTGAACTCGGCGGGACTGGCGTAGGGCGCCTCAGCAAGGGTCATCTGCGAAGCGTCGATCTGGTACAGGTCGATGGCGTTCATCTGCAGGTTGTCGCTCGTCTCCGCAATCGCCGTGAAGTGGAAGCGTATGGCGCGCACGGGGGCCGTGACGCCGAGCATCACGTAACACTGGCGCTCGTTGATCTTGTTCCAGTAATCGTTGGTGAAGGAGCTCACCTGCGTGAAGGTGGCGCCGTCCGTGGAGGTCTCCACCGTCCAGGTCTTGGGACCGTTCTCGACGCCGTTGCGGGGACCGACGATGCAGTACATGTTCACGAGGTGGCGATCGCCGTGGTTGAAGACGGCGGTGATCAGGTGGTTCTCCGAGGCGGTGGAGATGTGACGGGTGCTGTAGTCGCCGTGGAACAGGTTCGCCGCCACGCTCTCCGCGTTGTTGTGGTGCGTGTCGGACACCGTCGTGTCCAGACCCAGCGAGATGCCCTTCTCCGTCAGGAAGCGGATCGTGATCTTCGTGTCCAGCGGGTACGACGTGGAGTCTCGGTTCACCACAGCCACCGCGAACACGTTCTCGCCAGCGATCAGGCGGCCCGCGCCCACGCGCTCGTTGAAGGTGCGCCACTCGGAGGTGGTGGTGGTGGTGGCGGTGGACGTGGAGGTGGAGGTGACGTCGCCCTCCACGTTGGCGCGGTGGACCTCCTCGCCGTTCAGATACACCACGATACCCGCGCGCGCCAGCGTTCTCATCTCGAAACCCATCATGCCCGTGACGCTGCTCACCGTGATCGTTCTTCTGAACAGCCACACGCTGTGCGCCACAGTCGGCGCGGTGGCGGGCACGGCGTCCCAGGAGCCCGAGAACGCGGCGGTGTTCCAGCCGGCAGGCACCGTTCCGTCCGCCTTGTACTTCCACTGCGTCATGTCGTTGTCGGAGAGGAGGAGCGTGTTGAACTCGACGACCGTCTCCGGCTCGTTGAGCATGTTGATCGCGTGCACCACCTTCACCGTCTCCTCGTCGTCCAGGTACAGCTCCACGTCGATGAAGGAGCTGGCGGTCCAGCCGCGCTGGTACTTCTGCGACAGCACCAGCTTGTACGTGGCGGCCGGCAGGCAGAACGGGAACGTCTGGAACTCCGCGCCCTGCGAACCGAACACGTCGCGACCGACGTGCGAAGCGATCACGCTCTCTCCGGAATACAGCGTCCACTGCTCAGCGCTGCCCATACCCGCGTCGTACTTCTTGACGTCGAAGCGCGCGCGCGCGCCCGTGCACTCGTTCACGGAGATGGTGATAGAGGCGGAGTAGGAGCTGCTTCCCGTCGCGATGTGCTGCGCGGACACCTGAAGCGACGTCGCGCCGGCAATGGCGGACGGCGAGCCCGAAATCACACCCGACGCGGAGGAGAAGCTCAGACCCGCGGGGAGCGAACCCGTGATCTGGAAGTCGTGGAAGCCCGCAGCCGTCGGGACCAGCAGCACGTCCGCCTCGCCCACGAAGAACTCGAACGACGCCGCGCCGTAAGACAGGACGGGCGTTTCAGCGAAGGTGACGGCGTTGGAGAGCAGCTCGATCTTTCCGACTTCGATGGTGGAGCCAGCGGCGCCGTCGAAGGTGAACTTGAAGCGGTTGTAGGAGAGCGCGTTGTGGGGCATCTCGAAGACCATCGTCTCGTACTTGGAGGCGAAGTGCATGTTCTCCTTGGTGTCCAGCACCACCCACGCCTCGCCGTCGTTGGACGCGCTAACTGTCCACTTGGCGGGACGACGATCCTCCAAGCCGCCCGAGGAGGTGACGGAGTAGGCGTTGACGAACTCGCGACGGTCGTTGTCGAACACGAGCTCGTTGTACACGGGCAGCGTGGAGGCCGTCCACTTGGTGCGGAGGTCGCTGTCGAAGGCGTTCTCGTGGGTCTCCGTCACGATCGAGGACGGATGATCCGTCTCGAAGGTGGCTTCGAAGCCGCGCGAGCTGCCGCTAGCGATGAGCATGAAGAATCCCTTGAAATCGTCAGAGACCGAATCCGTGCGCTCGCCGTCGAAATGAACCTCAACAGCGATCACGACAGAGCCGGTGGTAGGAAGGAGATGGACGGGAAGAGAGACACGACGATACTGCGCGGATTCTGAAACAGAGGAACAAGGAGTGCTCTCATCCACAGTGGCGGGAAGATTGACTCTAACGACCTCCTGACCGTTCGCGTAGAGGATGAACCCATACTTGGTGAAGACGCCGACCTCAAAGGCACTAATTCCTTCGAATGCGGTAGGAATCGTGATAGCAGAGCGATAGTAACGCGTCATCACGGAAGACTCGATCGCGGGGAACATGGAGGGACTGCTGCTCGACCAGGAAGAAACATCAGAGGCGGGAGCGTACCAAGAACCGGAAGCAGTGTTGGAATACTTCCAAGCCGCCTTCGTCGTCTGATGCATGTAAGCTATGAGTCACGCCTAGCAGGAGTAGCCCACGATAGACGGTGAGGATACCCGTTTCAAGACGGTCCAGGATACCGTGCGCAATTGTAACACCGTCCACTTGAACATCGACATACGATCCAGTCGCCCAGCCCGCCTTCGACACTTGGTCCAGCAGCAGGGTGTGGACACCAGCGTTCACGCAGAACTCGTAGTCCTGAGTGACTTGGTTCATATTCCTTCCATTGATCACGCCCACAAATCTGCCAGTATAGATATCACCTTCCCAGATTTGAACGTTTTCGTATGTTGCGCTGGAGCCATACACGCGGTGCAGAACCATGGCGCGCTTGCCGTTTAGGCAGGCACTCTCCGCAGCAACTAAAACATAAAACGACCGCGGCACACTCAACCCAAAAGGAAACACAATGCAAGAATAGCGCGCATCTTGTTTCTTAGCAAAGAATAGTGATAACAAAAGTTGACAGCATTGGATTACACGACCGTATAATTTTGGGTTAGGGCCCATTCGTGGAATAGAGACCTTTAGAGATATATGTCCCTTATATCCATTATAATCACGCTGCGAGAGAGGCGGAATCGGGACTCTTCTCCCGAATGTCCATCGGGTCGTGGAAACAGGACATTTCCTCTTTTCTCCAGAAGGACCAAAGCCGATTTGAAACAAACGCCCAAATACGTAGTACAACCACAACAACACTGCGCAGGGTAATTCGGCGCGTGGCAGCGGTGATCATCTCCGTAGACCCAGAAATCAAACATCTTGCCGTTGTAGGAACCGATGGCCTTCGTCACGGGGACCATGCGCACCGTAATGCGCTGCTGGATCAGGCGCTCCTGATTCGAGTTAATCAGCTACAGCGTCACTCCCGCACCCCACATATACGTTCTCGGCATCGTTGAACAGCTCCACACAGGCAGACTGCAGATCCGGATAGACGATCTCCTGAGGAGGAAGGAGATGATAGCCAGTTTGCCTATTCCTCACGCACAGGATGCAGCGCCTACTGGCACATGGTGAAACCAGGAGCCGAGGCAATCAGGTCCTGGGGCAGGCCACTGACGTCGATCACCTTGTTGGAGACGTGGTTCACGAACTCCACCATCAGCTATCCGTGACTCCACTGCGGAAGGAGTACGTTGATATAGTACACGAGGGAGCCAGTGCCCTCGCACTTGGTGCAGCGATTGACTCCCGTTCCCTTGCAGTAGGTGCACTGGCGAGTGCCCATGCCGTTGCAGCTCGAGCAGGTCTGACGCTGGTCGTTCACCATGCGAGAGCCCGCGCCGTTGCACCAGGTGCACTGATCGCGACCACGACCGTGGCAGCTCGTGCACTGCACGTTACCGCGACCGAAGCACTTGTCGCACTGCTGCACGTACTCCGTGTGAGGCACCTTCACGTTCACCGTCTTCTCCGTGAACATGGCGGGGACATCGACAGCCACTTCCCAAGGCAGAGGAGCGCGACCGTAGTTGGGCGAATCGACCTAGCCGTGAGCGCGCAGAGAGAAGACTACGCCATCGCCCTTGTAGGGACGGCTCTTGTAGCTGGTCGATCTCTTCTCCATGAAGCTCTCCCACATGCAGTGGTACGAGTTCATCGGGTTGACGTTCGAAATGCTCATCTCGGCGGCGGGCTTCTTTCCCCAGCAGCAATTGGAGTCGACCAGACTCTGAAGAGACACGCGCAGATCGTTCTCGCTCATGTTCGCGGATGCAACCTGAGCGGTGCGAATCACGTCGCTCTCTACCCATCACAAAGAGAACAGAAGGCTACGTCCTTGCTGGATAGCGGGCGCAGCAAGCATCACGTTGGCAGCGTTGGGCGAAGCCATGTTATAACCCTGCTCATTACGCTTCCAGAGGGAGGGTTACGTCAATCTGAGGAGGAGTAACCTTTTCAACAGCAGCAGGATTCTGATCGGGATTCATTTCGAAGGAGCAATTTGAAGAAAGATAAGGATGGTCACAGATACGATACTATCAGTAATCATTGTCCCTTGATACGTATGTGTGGAGCGAAGTGCCTGAACGTGCGGGACTGGATTGTGGTTCTCGTGAAAAAGGGTGCCGTCTTCACCAACGCAAGGGAGTCTGAATGACTCCTCGCTACTCGAGCACCCCACTTCTCCAACTGCAGTGAAATCGGCTGGGAATCACTTCCTATCGGGCGAAGAACACTATCGAAACAAACACGTCATAAAGAGTCCCTTATTTGTGATTCTCCTCGAGGTCCTTGAACATGGCAACGCACTCCTCCAAGGTCTTCACACCGACCATCTCGTTGCTACGGCTGCGGATGGCGACCTGGTTGTTCTCGACTTCCTTGTTGCCGACCACAAGAATATAGTTGTACTGAGCCAACTGCGCCTCTCTCACCATCTTGTTCAGCGTGCGACCCGAATCGTCCACATCCACCTGGAAGTAGTTGTCCCAGAGCAGCTGCTTCACCTTCTGCGCGTACTCCATGCAGGTCGCGTTCACGGGAATCACGATCGCCTGACGAGGAGACAGCCAGAACGGCCACTTGCCCTTGTAGTGCTCCAGAAGGATGGCGAAGGAGCGCTCCACCGAGCCCAGGATGGCGCGGTGCACCATCACAGGTCTCTCCATCGAACCCGACTCCGTCTTGTAGGACAGGTCGAAGCGAATCGGAAGCTGGAAATCGAGCTGGATGGTGGCCGTCTGGTGGGTGCGACCCATCGCGTCCAGCACCTTGATATCGATCTTGGGACCGTAGAAGGCGCCGTCACCGGGGTTCACCTTCCAGTTGCCCTCGCCGATGAAGTCGTTCAGACTCTCCGTCAGCGACGCCTCCGCCTTCTCCCACAGCGCCAGGTCGCCCATGGCCTTCTTGGGGCGCGTGGACAGCTCCAGCTTGAAGGACATGCCGAAGATGCCGTACACGTGACGCATGAAGTCCAACACGCCCGACACCTCCTGCTTGATCTGGTCCGGACGGCAGAAGATGTGCGCGTCGTCCTGCTGGAAGCGGCGCACACGCGTCAGTCCGTTCAGCGCGCCCGAGATCTCGTTGCGGTGCAGCACGCCGAAGTCAGCGAAGCGCAGCGGCAGCTCTACAGCGTGAAAACCCCGCCACGAACGCACCTCTGTAGCTGTGGAGCGAGTGCTTGAACATGATGCAGTGGCCCGGGCAGTTCATCGGCTTCAGACCGTACTCCGCGTCATCGCACTTGAACAGGAACATATCGTCCTTGTAGTGGTCGTAGTGCCCGCTGATGCGCCACAGGTCCAGGTTGAACACGTTGGGCGTCACCACCTCCGTGTAGCCTCTCTTGTGGTACTCGCCGCGGATGAACTCGATCAGCTTGTTGTAGATGTACGCGCCGTGCGGCAGGAAGAAGCAGCTGCCCGGCGACAGCTCGTGGAAGAAGAACAGGTCCTGCTGCTCGCCCAGGCGGCGGTGGTCGTTCTTCTTGGCCTCCTCCTGCAGCTTCTTCCACTCCTTCAGCTCCTTCGCGTCGGGGAAGGAGATGCCGTACACGCGCTGCAGCGTGTCGTTCTCAGCGTTGCCCAGCCAGTAGCACGCGCTGTTCTTCACGACAGCGAACCCCTTGATCAGCGAGGTGGTGGGCAGGTGCGGACCCATGCACAGATCGATCAGCGAGCCGCAGCGGTACACCGTCGTCAGACCGCCCTCGGGCACCTTCGAGCTGATGATGCTCTGCTTGAAGGGGTTGTGGACGAAGAGGTCCAGGGCCTGCTGCTTGGTCAGCACGCAGCGCTGGAACACCTGCTTCTCCTTCACGATGCGGTTCGACTCCGCCTCGATGTCGTTGCAGTCCTTCTCCGTCACAGCCCTACGGGTGACAGAAAACGACAGGATTCTGCATCTTGTCGAAATACGCGTCGTAGTAGAAGCCGTCCTTCAGAGCGGGGCCGATGCAGAGATCCACGCCGTACAGGTTCTCCATGGCCTCTCCGAGCACGTGCGCGCTGCTGTGCCAGAAGGTCTGCCCATCACGCTCATTCCCCGCCTCCTACCGCCTTTCCGCCCTTGTCGTCGAACTTCAGCAGCCACAGCTTGCAGCTGCCCTCGAGAGGACGCGTGAGGTCCCACAGCATGCCCTCCTCCTGGTCCTCGTCATCGCTGTTCTCCTCCGTCTTCACGTAGCAGCTGCTGATGGACGAATCCTCGTACGCCACCTGCAACGTGAGAAGGGCGAATCAACACGACTCTAGCAACCAGCACATGCTGAGCGAGACCCTTGGAGATACCCTCAGCAATCATCATGGGGGTGGTTTCCCAAGCCTTTCCCGTCTTCACGGCTCCGTCAGGGAGGGTGATCGTAATCTCGTCATGGGGTTTCTCTAAACAACGTAAGATGCACTCCAATCCCGTCGTCACACCATACCCTGAAGCGTCTTCTGGTATTCCTCGTAATACTTGTTGAACAGCTCGAGGCGCTCCTGCAGGAAGGGGGCGTTCTTACAAATCTCCACCTCGCCTCCGATGCATCCAGAAGTCTTAATATTCTGCTCAGTACCCTCAATTAAACGATTCGTTTCGTGACTACTTCCCAAGGTGAATACTGGCAACCAAAACCACTCTCCTTACTTTTCAGCAGACATAACGTCGCGTTATACCAGTTACAGTCCTTTTCTGCGCAAGTGATAGGAACAAAACGACAGCCGCGGTAATTCGCCGCTTTCCGCGCTTCTCAAAGGGATTGCTCTCTTCCGACATTCTTCCGATTCAGCTGATTTCCCTCCTTCCTCGCACGTGCTCGTCGTTACGAGCAGCGTGCCGAATGGATTCTCTTCGTTAGAGGCGTTTCCGTGGTTGGGGATAACAATCCTCCCACACGAGCAGTTCTGCGAACAAACAGCTTCAACGCAAAAACTATTCGTGCTGCTCCTCGGCACTGTCATACTTCCGCAAATCAATAGTCAAAATAGAAGACGACGCCTCCTGCCAATTATGGTACACACCCACCAAGCTGTCCCCGCGCTCAAACAGCAGATCCTTGTGGGAGATGATGATGCACTGCGTGTGCTTCGAGTTCTCCTCCACGTACCGCGCAACGCGCTCCACATTCGCGTTGTCCAGCGCATCGTCGATCTCGTCCATGATGAAGAAGGGCGCTCGGCGGTAGCTGTGCAGTGCGAACAGCAGCGCCAGCGTCGCAATCGTCTTCTCGCCGCCCGACAACTGACTGATGTCGCGGTACTGCTTCCCCACGGGCGACACCGTGTACTTGATGCCGCCCAGATAGGGCTCCTCCGGATTCGTGAGGGCGAGAAGCGCCTGCCCGCCCGTCGTGAACTGGAGCGTGCGCGTCAAGTCCTTGTACGTGGAGTCGATCACGCCCTCCACCTGCTCGTACGCCGCCATGAACACCTCCTTTCTCCGCTCGCAGCACTGCTTGAACGCCTCGTTCGCCTCGTTGTAGTCGTTGATCAGCTCCTTGCGGTCCTTGTTGATCAGCGACACCTTCTCCGTGATGTCTCTGAACTTCTGCTCCGCCAGCATGTTCGGCGACATCCGGTCGATCTCCGTCGCCAGCCGGCTGATCTTCTCGCGGTACTGGTCGTCGCGCACGCCGTACTCCTTCTCGCTCACCGCCGACGCGTCGCCCAGCATGCTGAAGTCGATGCGCTCCACCTCCTCCTGGTCATTCTGCACCGTCAGCGCCTGGCTCTGGCTGAAGTGCTGCGTGAACGGCTGCGACAGGCTCTCGCCCTCCACCTCCATCGCGTTCGAGTCGCGGTCGCTGCTCGCCACGGAGGACTGCGAGTCGCGCGGGTTCAGCGTCGGCAGCTTCACCTGCTCCATCATCGCCGACTTCAGCACCGCGTTCCGCTTGGAGCGCAGCGCCTCACACGCCGACCGCTCCTTCGATATCGCGTCCTCGTTCTTCTTCTGGTTCCCGCGGTTCTACGCGTCACGCGCTCCACTCACGCCCACCTCGCGGATCTTCTTGTCGATCTCCTGCGTGATCACCTCGATGTCCTTCATCTCCTTCTGGTGACGCCCGATGACGCGCTGGATCGTCTCCAGCTCCTCCTCCTCCTCGTCCGCCTCCTTCGTCACCTCGCTCAGCCGGCTCTCGATCTCGCGCGCCTTCTTCTCGCTCTTCTTCTGTCCCTGGCGCAGCTCCTCGATCTGAGACACGATCGACCGCAGTCGCTCCTGTCCGTACTGCTGCTTGCCCTCGATCAGCGCGATGTGCGTCCGGCACTCGCTCTGCATGCGCTCGTTCTCCTTCAGGCGCGTCAGCACCTCGCTCTCCAGCTGTTGCACCGACCCCACGCCCAGCTCCGACAGGAACGACCCGAACACGCGCTTCTGAATCACGGTCAGCTTCTGCAGGTAGTTCGACAGCTGCTGCGTCAGCGACTCCTCCTGCTCCTTCAGCGCGCCCATGCCTCGCTGCGTCTGCGCCAGCGCCGTCTCCAGCGCCGACATGCGCGCGGAGTACGACTGGATCTTCTTCTCCGTGATCGCCACCTCCTCCGAAAACACCCTTCTCGTCACGCTCGCACGCCACACTCACCTCAGCTTGCCGCGCTGCACCACGATCTCGTTCTCCACGTTCCGAACGCGATCGCCGTTGCGCGCCACGCGCTGGAGCCTCTTCTCCATCTCCTGACACTCCTTCTCGCACGCCTCCAGCTCCTCTCGCTTCTTCTCCACCTCCTTCTCCTCAAAGGCGTCCACGCGCGTTGTGGTCCCCACGCCTCCGCTGATCGCGCCGCTCTTGCTGATCTCCTCGCCGTCCAGCGTCACGATCCGCTCTCGAATGCGCTCGCGATACGCCAGCGTGCGCGCAGTGGTCAGGTTGTCCGCAACCACCGTGTTCCCTACCGCGTAGCGCACCGCCACCTCCACCGAGGGGTCGAACTCCAGCACGTCGTAGCACAGCGTGTACTGCTGGCGGCGCAGGTCCACGCGGATGTCCTTCGGCACCAGCGCGTCCAGCGGGTAGAAGTCCATCGCCGGCATGTGCTGCTCCTTGAGGAACCTACGGGTGACCATGATGACCAAGGACCACTGAATGCACTCGATAGCGGCCACCTTGGTGGAGACGACCACCGCGTCCAAGTGACTGCCCAGCGCGGTGGTCACGGCCAGGCGATATCTACTCCTCACGCGAACCTCGCTCACCCACCTGCGCTGCGTGGCGTTCACCAGATCCACCAGCAGTCCCTTGACCTCGGGGAACAGGTCCTGCAGACGCTTCACGCACGCCTTCCTCTCCGCCTTGCGGTTCTTCCCCTCCTGCGCGTCCAGGCTGTTCTGCAGCTTCTGCTTCAGTCGCTCGCAGCTCTCGCGCTTCTGCTTCAGCTCCTCGCTCAGGCTCGAGTACTCGTTCTGCAGGCCCGCGCTCTCCTCCTCCAGGTGGCGCACCACCTGCTCGCAGTCGTTCTTGCTGTTGTTCAGACGGTCCAGCTGGCCGCGCAGCTCCTGCACCAGCTTCCGCGTGCTGTCCAGCTCCTGCTGGTGGTTCGCGATCAGGTCCGTCTTCTGCTTCACATCGCTGTCCAGCGTCTCGCGCGCGCGCTTCGCCGTCTCGTTCGCCTGCAGAACGCTGCCCGCCTCCTCCTCGTACACCTTCTTCAGCTCCTCGTACCGGACGCGCTGCGCCTCGCTCAGTTGCACCTACGCTCACATCCCCGCGGCACTCCTACTCCGCTCTCGGTGGGCGTGGACTCCGCCAGTGTGCGCAGCGTCGCGTGCATTCGCTCCAGCTCCGTCGTGAGGACGCGGTTCTCCTCCTCCAGCGTCTTCTCTTCGCCCTCTAGACGCGACAGTTCCGACGCACACCGCTGCGACTCGTTTCTACCTATTACACCGTCGCGACGACATACGCATAGCGCCGCGCTCGATCGCGCAGCTTCATGCTCTCGGGCTGCGTCTGCTTGATGCGATCCTCCACCTGCTTCTGCTTCTTCTCCTCCTTCTTCACCTCCTCGCGGATCTCCGCCACCTCGCGCTGACGGCTGTCCTTCTCCTGTCTCAGGCGCTACACGCTCAGTGCCTTCTCTCTCGCCTACGCTGTCATTACCGTCGAGTCGGTCTCCCTCCGTCTTCAGCGTGTCGATCTTCTTCATGTGCTGGTCCAGATTCGATTGCACGTTGAACAGCTGCCAGAGGAAGTACTCCACGCGGAGATCGCGCAGCAGGCTGAGCTTCTTCTGGAACTCGTCGGCCTCTTCCTTCTGCTCCTGCACGATCTTCTTCTCCGAAATCATTGTGTACTTCTTCTTCAGATTCATGTCCATCACCGCCTTCAGCTTCTCGCGTCTCTCTCGCAGCCGCTCGTACTCCTCCTTCATATCGAAGCTGCCGCTCAGCTGCTCGAACAGAAGCGTCAGTTCCTCTGGAGAGCGCGTCGATATGTTCTGCACGTCTCCCTGGTACACCAAGAAGTTGCGGCAGTTCACGAGAATGTTCAGGTCAGCCAGTTTGCGAATATACGCTTCGCAGGAAATCTGCTGCCCATTCACCTTGTACTGCGACGACCCGTTCGCATTCACGCGGCGGAAGAACTCGATCTCCACGCCCGCCTCCACGCTCTCCGTCAATTCGTGATCAACAGCGTCGGTCTGGTAAAACAATGCGACAGAACACGTGCTCGCGCTCTTTTCGTTGTCCTCGCTGTGGTATACCAGATCCTGGAGATTCTGGCTTCGGAGGTACTTCGTTGATATCGCTAGAACGAAGCTGATGGCATCCATTAAATTCGATTTCCCTATAAATCAATCCCGCTAGGCGCATCTCACCCGCTCCATTCGGTCCAATGATGCAGGTGAACTGCTCGAACGGCCCGATGATGTGACGGCCTCTATAGGATTTGAAATCTTCAATTTCAAGTCGAGTCAGGCGACCCATCGCTCCGCTGCAGAAAAGAAATGATTTGAAAGAGTCGCCAAGAATTCATCCATTTTGGCGCGGTTTTCCAAAACGAAGACTTTTCCCTCATTTCCCTCCATTCTGCTGGAAATAGAGCGTAGGATTCATATCGGAGTCTAAACCGGCAACAGTGGGGAATCAGGGAGTGGGGTCCCAAACCAGAATGGATGGCTCGATAATGCATTGTTACATCAGTTGGCAGCGTTTGCCAACAATTCTGGGGTGAAATGGATGTCAATCACGCATTCCTCTGCCACTGTCACCATCGACTCGTGTCCACATCCGAAATTTAATCCTCACCAAATCCTCATGGACTGTCGTCTCATCACAGCAACCGCGGTTATTGGGTAGATCCTCCGCGGAGGGCGATAACCGTTTTTCTTCAAAAGACAAAGATGAAAGCGGCCGAACTAGATCGCAAGATCGAAGACGTCGCCAAAAAGGGCTATCATGCCACAAAGCAGCTATATAAGAAGATCATGCGTCGAGTTCGAGGAAATGACGTCCGATATTTCAACACAACAAAGAGGGGAGACATAAACGACTGGAGGAAGCAGCTCCACGGACTAAATAAGAAAGAGGTCGGAAGGACCATGAAGTGCGTTATCGCCGCGATGACCGTGGGGACAGACGTTTCCTCTTTATTTCCCGACGTGATTAGCTGCATTCACAACGAAACGCTCGAATTGAAGAAACTCGTATATCTGTCGCCTCCATCCTCTTCTTCTCACTCATAGATACTTACTAAAATACGCGCGGGAGAATCCCGAGTTGACGCTGCTCTCAGTGAACACATTCGTCCAGGACTGCGACGACAAGAACCCCCTCATCCGGTCGCTTGCTCTACGCACGATGGCCTGTCTCCGTGTGGAGTCCGTGATCGAGTATCTCGTCCCTCTTCTTGACAAAGCGCTCGACGACGTGGATCCCTACGTCCGCAAAACCGCCGCTGTCTGCGTCGCCAAGCTCTACGACATGGCTCCGGAGCGGTGCGAGGAGGAGGGCTTCATCCTCCGTCTTCGCAAGATGATCAACGACTCCAGTCCCTTCGTCGTGTCCAACGCCATCTTTGCACTGCACGACATCTCGCAGACCATCGGTCGCGACTGCATCCACGTGAACAGCAAGATGCTGAATCGTCTGCTGCTCTGTCTCGAGGAGTGCTCCGAGTGGGGACAGATCATCATCCTCGACGTCCTCGCCGGCTACGTGCCGCAGGACGAGGCGGAAGCCATCACGGTGGTGGAGAAGACGATCCCGCGTCTCCAACACGCCAACGTCGCCGTGGTCATGGGGTGTGTGCGCGTTCAGTCACTCACGAATAGAGCCATCAAGGTCATCCTGCTGAACATCGAGGACTGCGACGAGGAGCTGACGAAGGCGTCGCTCAACAAGCTGGCGCACGCGCTGGTGTCGCTCACCTCCGCGGAGTGCGCCGAGTTGCGTTACGTGGTGCTGCGCAGCATGCGCCTGATCGTGCAGAAGGTGCCGAACCTGCTCTCGCAGAACATCCAGGTGTTCTTCTGCAAGTACAACGACCCCTACTACGTGAAGATGGAGAAGCTGGAGCTGCTGATCTCGCTGTCCACCTCCAAGTACCTCGAGCGTATCCTCAGCGAGCTGAAGGAGTGGGCGTGCCGTCGCTCTGTCACCCGTAGGTACGCCACGCAAGCCGATGTCTCCTTCGTGCGCGCCTCCGTCCGCGCGATCGGTCGCTGCGCCGTGAAGCTGGAGTCGTCGGCAGACCGCTGCGTCAACGTCCTTCTCTTCCTTCTCCAGAGCAAGGTCATCGTTCACTTCTCGCCTCATCGCTAGGTCAACTATATCGTGCAGGAAGCCATCATCGTCCTCACGCGCCTCTTCCGCCTGTACCCGGGCAAATACACGTCGGTGATCGTGCCCATGTGCGGCGTCATGGACCTTCTCGACGAGGCGGAGGCGCGAGCGTGCATCATTTGGGTGATCGGCGAGTACTCTAACATCATCGACAACGCCAACGAGCTGCTCGGACTCTTCATCGACTCCTACCACGACGAGAAGCCTGTCGTGCAGCTCCAGCTCCTCACCGCCGCCGTCAAGCTCTTCCTGAGACGCCCCGACGCGGGCAAGGAGGTGATGACGTCACTCCTCACGCTCGCCACGGCGGAGACGCTCTCGGTAGATATTCGCGATCGCGCGTTCCTGTAGGAGAGGCGAGTGGGCGTGAGGCATAGGTACTGGAGACTTCTCTCGATGAATCCCGCGGTGGCGAGGCGTGTGGTGCTCGGCGAGCAGCCCCCGCTGAAGCACGAGTACGAGGACGAGATGGACGACGACATGCTGTTCACGATGCTCGAGCAGATGGGCTCGGTGGCTGGAGTGTACTACAAGGAGCCCGCGTCCTTCATCACGCCGAAGCTGGGACCGAAGCCGGTCGGAACGCTCTCGCCGATTGACGACGAGGACATCGACACAGCCTCGTCGGGAGAGGACAGCGACGAGGACATTGACATCTTTTCCGACGAGGAGAAGAAGAGCGATTCGCAGGAGCAGGCGGATAGCGACTCGTCGTTCGATGACATTTTCAAATAGATCTACATGGCTGTTTCTTGAAAACCCGTTCCATAGTCAGTCTTTCTTGAAGTGGATAGTCCATCATGAGTATTTTGCTCCCACACCGAGTTAGCAATAGGTGGGATGATAGAAACGCAAAACAATGAGATTGTCGAGTCCACGCTTGACGAGTCCGTGTATGACACGATTGTAGGCGGATTCCCTTTGAGCGTCACTCGACTAGATGAGGGATGTCAGAGTCATTCTCGCAAAAATGAAGATCGTCTTCTTCGCCAATGTCGCCAACCCCGACATCCAAAAGCATCTGGATGACTGTAGATTCGCACGATCGTGTTAACTGTAGGGGATCTGTGGGGCCCTCTGCTGATTGGTTTGCTCATCTCCCTGTTCACTCCTTGCTCCCCGTTTCATCCGTAGTGCTGCCGTATTTCGACCGCTGGGCAACAAGGACGAGTCTGTGATGTTCTCGTCGGTGATCCTTCTTCAATGGCTTGGTGCTCTCGGTCTCTACGTGAATGCGAAGCTGCTGAAGGTGAATATGTAAGAATCGCGTTCCTTGCTTTAGAATAGCTCTTGCTTCCAGATGGTGTGTGCTGTTGGCTACGCATTGACTCCCATCCTCATCCGCATGGTGATTGGTGCTGTCATCGAAAACGGAGTCATCGTTCTCATGTTGGCAGTCCTCAGTCTGGCGTGGAGTATGTACGGTGGGTTCTTTCCTGTTCCTTTGAGTCTAGTGCTTAACGTTTTTCTTTCTAAGAATCTGACGAACGAGCGTCGTGTTCTTGTTCTTCTTCCGGCAGCCCTATACTTCTTCTGCTTTGATTTCTGTCTCTGGTAACTTATACGCTTGTTTGTTGCACCCGCACCTGTCGCTCGAAGGAGCAATCACCATCACGTCCTCTTCTATTTTCATTACACATCTACATATCGTCTACGTCGTGCAATGAGTCATCTCTTTCGTCACCTCCAATTGACGGAAGAACGGCGCTCACAGTGCAGCCGTTTCATCTCCCTTGTGAAGGCGATTTCTCCCCCACCAACAGATC
>ERZ1106923.396-NODE-396-length-16968-cov-16.088512_pt1 | contig 16968 bp, 30 predicted proteins | sample MGYA00403657_ERZ1106923 | MGnify/ENA primary metagenome ERZ1106923 (study PRJEB35170, sample SAMEA104062425) | human gut metagenome | biome: human gut; feature: human-associated habitat; material: faeces | place: Denmark | collected 2012-06-19 ...
GCGCTTCAGGAGAGAAAGCAGGAGATGGAGGCTCCTTCCAAGAGAAGACATTAAGCGTTTCATTGTTTAGTTTCGCTCTGTTTGTTGTCAGTTATCGGAAAGGTGTTTCAGTGTTGACTCTGTCGCAATCGAAGGAAAGGAATTCGGTGAATGGAACGTTCCATGGAAGAGGCACTTTTTTATTCGTAAACGTGTGAATCTTGAAATGGCTAGCGAAGAGGTTTGTTTCTCCGTGGGAGAGTGAGGCGTAGTTCCTTCGTATCGAAACATTGACGGAAGATGGAGGTGTGGTGAAGAAGGTGATCAAGGAGGGATCTGGGGAGTGTCCGAAGAAGGGCTACAAGGTCATTGGTTGGATTGGGCAGGGCGTGTGAGGATTAGCCCACTATACCGGCACTCTGGAGAACGGAAAGAAGTTCGACAGTTCGAGAGACCGCAACCAGCCCTTCGACTTCGAGCTTGGAAAGGGACTCGTGATTAAGGGCTGGGATATCGGTTTCGCCACGATGAAGAAGGGAGAGCACGCGATTCTCGTCTGCAAGCCCGAATATGCCTACGGATCGTCCAGCGCGGGTCCCAACATTCCCCCCAACTCGACTCTCAACTTCGACGTGGAGTTGCTGGATTTTGAGGAGAAGATCGACGTGAGCGACATGACATTCAGACAGAGAATCGATGCTGTCCCGCCTCGTCGTTGTGTTCATTCGTAGGCAAATGCAAAGAAGGCGGAAGGCAACGAGGCCTTCAAGGCCCAGAACTACAACAGCGCCTGCAGCCTGTACGATAAGGGCTTCCTGTACGTGCAGTTCGCCAACAACGGCGTGATTGACGATGACGAACCGGGCTTCACCCCCACGCCCGAGGAGAACAAGGAGGCGTCTGATCTCCTCCAGACCATCCGCACCAACAAGGCCATCTGCTATTTGAAGATGAAGAACTACCCCTCCGCCATTGCCGAGGTGTTCGCTCCTCCGTCGAATCACGTTTAGTGCGACGCTGTGCTGAAGGTGGAGCCCGCCAACGTGAAGGCGCTGTACCGTCGTGCCATGGGCAGATCGGGTTTTGGTCTGATCAACGAGGCGAAGGAGGATTTGGAGGCGGTGCTGAAGATCGACCCGGAGAACAAGGCAGCGAAGAGCGAGTTGGCGCGCGTCGAGAAGTTGATCACCATCCATGATAACAAAGCGAAGAAGTCCCTGCACTCGCTCTTCTCGAAGGGCGGCCTGTACGACGAGAAGCCCGGCGTGGTGGACACGACGTTCAAGGACGACGACCCGACGGTGTACTTCGACCTGAAACAGGGCGACGAGGCGCTGGGTCGCGTGGAGATGCGTCTGTACTCGCACATCGTAGTCGCGGTCGTGCGGTGTGAATTGTAGGCGCCGAAGACGTGTGAGAACTTCCGTTGTCTGTGCACGGGCGAGAAGGGCACCAACAGCGACGGCGTGGTGTTGTCGTACAAGAATTCAATCTTCCACCGCGTGATTGACAATTTCATGATTCAGGGCGGCGACTTCACCAAGTTCAACGGCACGGGCGGCTGCTCGATTTACGGCGAGCGCTTCAATGACGAGACGTTCGCGCTGCACCATAGCGAGCCGGGTGTGCTGAGCATGGCGAATGCCGGACCGAACACGAACGGGTCGCAGTTCTTCATCACGACGGTGCCGTGCCCGCATCTGGACGGCAAGCACGTGGTGTTCGGCAAGGTGGTGAAGGGAATGGAGATTGTGCACAAGATCGAGAAGACGAAGACGGGAAAGAACGACAAGCCGGAGGTGGATGTCGTGATTGCGGATTGTGGTCAGTTGTAACCGTGTTTGTTGCAAATCGGTATAGCTGCGAGATTACTGGGGAGATAAAGTGACTTTCATTAGCAGCGCAGTAGACACTAATGAGGGACATAACAAACACACAACTGAGCGTTCTTTGTGAACTCGGAAAACCACGAAGAAAAAGAGCCCTGCGCCGCCACCAACAAGCAATAGTGCGACTGGATGAGATGCCACTCCTCGAACTCGTCAAACCACTCGATCCGCGATATGCGTTTCACGTCATTCCCATCCAGCATCTTTGAGTAAACCTCGTACATGTCCTTGCAGAACACATCGGAGTACCCAAAGTCACTGTAGCGCTTCTTCTGGTCCGCCACATCGGGATAGCGCTCAATTCCCAGCAGATCACATCCACGTTCCTACAGGTCAATCTTCGTGCTCTCGCCCACGTGGAGGTTGCGAATCATCATCTTTCCGAAGGGGTCGAAGGGACGGATTTGCTCATACACGATAATGCAGCTGTTTGTGAATTGGCTCTGGAGATACTGAAGCGTTGGATTCACCGCATCCGGGTTTATGTAAATCAGAACGCATTCCGAAAGGAAGAGCGTTGGGAGCGTCACATCGACCTTTCCCGTTGCCAGGAAGTCCTCCATTGCCTGCCTGTTGGTGAGATCCATGGGCTGGAGGATATAGTGTGCAGTTTCGATCGTAGGCGACTTGTCAGTGGAATCCACAGAGAGATCACGGAAGATCACAGAAGCCAACTCGCTTCGATTCCGGATGATTGCAGCCTTGTTGCGGCATGTCTCGGGGTAGTCAAGATCCACGAAGAGAGAGGGCTGCAAGTCCATGTCCTAGAGAGGAAACGAAAGGCAGAAAAGGATACGTGCAAACGAAACAGAAGTGTATCGTAGCCGCCCCCGAGACTCACGATTTGACACTTCTTGTCATAGTGCGAAACAAAGCGTTTGATCAGCATTTCGATCGCTGCGACACGCGAATAATAGCCTACGGTGAACTGAAGAGAGAAAACCCACCTCGGTTGATAATGGGCGTGCGCTTCGCTCTTCGGCGGATAAAGTTGTGAATGTAGTTATCTTTGTAGTAGCCCAAATCGACGCAAGCCCTAACACTGACACCGGTAAGAAGTGCTCGACATCTTGCTTATAATCGCATCATCTGCTGTCAGCCGGACTTCCTCCACGGAATTCGACATCAACGATCCTTCTTTCGCGCGAATGAAAATGAATCTGATCTCGTCTCACCCCTCCCAAAACCCTCTTCGATTCATTCCTTCTTTCCTATGCAGTGGATTCCATCCCACAGGCGTTTCGCTGTTCCACTGGTTTGAAAGAGCTCCACATATTCAGATCGCCTTGCTCTGCGCGCATGGATATTCGCAGCTTCTTTGTTGGGTGTGCGGAATGTGCATTAAGAATAGGGAGGGAAGAAGTCTCAGAAGAGATCAGCGGAAGCATCCGTTCCCGTGAAGGAGGAGAAAAAGAAGGAAGTGCAGAAGACGGTGGAGTGCAAACAGGAGGACAAGAAGGAGCATCGTACAAAGACGCCGGAGCCAGCGCCAGTGGAAGCGAAACAAACGGCTCCAAAGAGGACAAAGAAACGGACCGTGATTCTGTCGTCGGATAGTGATGATGCCTTTGTTAAGGATCCCGAAGTGAAAACGGAAGTGAAGGCGGAGAAGAAGACACGCGCAAAGAAGCAAAGAGTGGGAAAGGAGAGCGAGGGGAGAGAGAATGACGAAAAGGAGCCGGAAGGGAAGAAGGAAAGAAAGCCGAGGGCAAAGAGTGAACGTAAATCAAAAGAGAAGAGTGACAAGGGGTTTGAAGTGGAAGTGGAAGCGAAGCCAGCAACAACCACGCCGAAGCCGAATCCAAGCAAGAAAACGAATCAAGCCAAACCAAAGGAGAAGGTCGCCATTTCGGGCTCCTACCGACCTCGTTGGCTGGCTTCCGATCGAGAGCCTCCCAAGCACGGCAGCAAGCCCATTCCGCGCGGCAAGGCGGACTGTCTGAGTGGGATGGTGTTTGTGCTGACGGGTTTGAACGAGAGTCTGACCCGCGATGAAATGAGCAATCTCATCCAGAATCATGGCGGGTAGGTGAGTGTGAAGAGCTTGAAGTGCAGTGTTGAGAAGACGGCAGTGAGCGGGAAGACAACGTACCTGGTGGCTGGATTCGAAATGGAGGATGGTCGTCCGATTCAAGAGGGCAGCAAATACAAGAAGGCCGTGGAGAAGGGAGTGCAGATCATTAACGAGGACCAGCTGCTGAAGATGATTCGCGATTCCGACCCGGAGGCGTCTGCGATGGCGGAAGCGGAGGAGAAGAAAAGGAGAGAAAAGGAGAGAAAGGAACGAGAGGCGCAGCGAAAGAAGCAGCTCGAGCAATCTCAGATTCCCGCGGGAATGAAGACGGAACGGTTCGGTTGGATTCATTGTGTGATTCATAGTCTGCTGACGACGAAATACGCGCCGAAGCAACTCAGCGACATCATCGGCAATGCCAGAACGATCGAGAGTTTGAAGCAATGGCTGGAGCGGTGGGAAGCCGTGCACATCAAAAGTAGCCCCGATTTCCGTCATTCCCCGTAGAGACGCTGGATGTGGAGTGGACGAAGCAGAACCCGAAGGCACGTGCAGCGTTGTTGAGTGGTCCGCCGGGCATCGGCAAAACCACCTCCGCTACGCTGGTGTGCAGGAGTCTGGGATACAGTGTGGTGGAGCTGAACGCGAGCGACAAGCGAAACATGTCGGCAGTGCGCGAGTTGCTTCAGGACAGTGTGAGCACCCAGTAGTCGTGAATGGGAGTGGTCACAAACAGCGTGCTGGGGTTCGGCAGACGGGATGAGAAGAAGGTTGTGCTGATGGACGAGGTGGACGGAATGAGCAACGGCGATCGTGGCGGCATTCAGGAACTCATTCGTGTGATCAAGACCACAAAGACCCCCATTATTTGCATCTGCAATGACCGCGACAGTCCCAAGGTGCGTTCGCTCGCCTCCAACTGCTACGACCTTCAGTTCAACAAGCCCACCATGTAACCGAAATCCCCGGTGTTTTAGGAATAGCGGTGAAATGATGCAGCGTGTGTCCTTCATCTGCGAGTGCGAGCGCATCGCTCTGGATTCCGCCGTGCTGCGCCAGTTGGTTGAAACCACAGGCAGTGACTTCCGGCAGGTGTTGAATCAGCTGCAAATCGTGTCGTTCCTGCAGGAGAAGGGGGTTTCACCCACACTGGAGACGTTCACGAAGGATCAGTTGTTGAGTGTAACTGCCTTCGACGCGACGAAACTCCTTCTGGTGACACCACAGAACACGCCCCTGCGTCAACGCTACGACGCCTTCTTCTGCGACTACGAACTCACTCCACTATTTGTCCAGCAGAACTACCTGGACGCGATAAAGAGCAACGGCGCGTCACCGATGGCGCTGGAACAGATGGCGGAAGCGGCGGACGCGATGTGCGACATGGAGGGAATTCATGAATGCATGGTCAAAAACAACGTCGATTTCGGGCATGGGTGTGATGGATAGAATTGGTCGCTTCTGCCCTCCATGGCTGTGACCACGATACGCGCGGCAAGCAAGGCCGCGGGAAAGTATGTGTTCCCGCGGTTCCCGATGTAGTGGAGAAGGAGGCGAATGAGAGCGTAGGCAGCTGGGCAAGTACTCCTCGATTCGCAAGAACAAACGACTTCTTGCGGAGTTGCAGAATCACTTGTCATCGCGCGTGACCGGAAATCGGAGTTCCATTTCCATGGACTATTTCGACATGCTGAATCGGCACCTTCTTCGTCCGCTGATGGAGGGCGACGTGAAGGGAACGATTCAGAGCATGGACGAGTACTGCGTGACGCGAACGGACCTGGTGGAGGTGTTGAATGCGATGGTGCTGGGAGAGGGCAAGTACCGGTTTGACAAGGTTCCCTCCAAGACGAAGAGTGCGTTCACGCGCGCGTACAACAGTCAGACGCACGTGGTGTCCAACGTGTTTGCGGACGACGCGAGTATGTTTAGGAAGGTGACGAAGGGGAAGAAGGAGAAGAAGAGCGCGCCTGTGAAAGAGAACGAAGAGGAGGAAGAGGACAGCGAAGAAGTGTTCTTGGACTATTGGTGTGTTGGTTCAACAAACAACGGGAAGAATCACTTCTTCTTCTTCAGTTTTGGTTTCTTCGTCACGCAACTCAGCCCGCAAGAGCAGCATCCTACGATCAGCACTAACACAAACACAATATGAGACTTGGGGACGCAAATCCCCTGAATTGTCTCCCACTGTCCTCCGTTCGGTGTGCCTTGACACAGTCTCCACGCCAGTCCGATCCCGCGACCTATCCGGTCACACGTAACCACGTCCGAATAATCCCCTGCCGCCGTCTCTGCCCACACGCACGCGCGTCACCTCGCGGAACAATTCGTTCGTCGCCGCCACCTCGAACGACACCAGCGTCGCGCTCGAGCCATGCACCGTGCCCGACAGCGCTCCCGTCTTCGCGTCCAGCGTCAGACCCTGAGGGATGTCCACCGACTCGAAGTGCTCCACAATCCCTTGGTACGACGGCGTCACGGGCACGATGGGGTACCCCAAGAATCCCGTGATCACGCCGCCGTACGTCACGTTCGACATGGGCTTCGGCTTGCACCGGTCGAGGTGGATCGCCGAGAACACGCCCCGACTGCATTCGCGATACGCGTACCCGAACCGGTCCGACGCGCACTGCGCGGGAGAGACTTCCCCGTGCGGAACCGCGGGGAACGCGTCCAAAGCGGCACACGACGCGAACGCTTCATCGGAGTGGAACCCAAGTCGGATGGCGTGGATCACGAGATGGCGGTCGCGAGTGGGGAGTTGGTCGAACCGGAGGAAGAAAGAGCGAAAACCCATCATGGCAAGCGGCACGGCGAGCACCAGCGTGGAGGGCGCGGCGGTGGACAAGTGCACGACATGATAGATCTCGGTGGCGTTGTACGGAGAGAAGGCGTTCCCATCGATGCACTCCACCAGCCCGTAGAGGGTGAAGGAGAGCGAATTGACCTTCCCGAGCGTGATGTAAAGACGGTTGAAACGTGGCGGGAAATCATCTTCGAGACACCACGTGAAGAAACCGCCGTTCTCGATGTGAAAGGTGACCTCTGCGCTGCGGTTCTCACGAAACACACGCATCGGCGTGTCTTCAACTGCAGGGTACGCCGCGGCCGACGCCACGTTGAATGTACCCGCGAGCGCGTCGGCGCGTCCAGCCGTCATATACAAGGAACTGAGTTCGTTTTCCATGGCGTACGGGTTGGCGTCCACGCGCACTGCTAACAGGTTCTCGCGGTGAATCGGCGCGGTCACGCCCCACACGTAAAATGTGCGCGCGATTGAGGCGTAGTTGTCGAGCGCGCCGATCTGTACGCCGTTCCAATAGAGAGTGATCATGCCGACAAACGAGACGACCACGCGCACCACCTCCACCTCCATGTCGACAGCGAACGTCACGTTCATTCGCGTGATGAGCGTGTTGTGGAAGAGAGTGAGAGGAAGGGTTGTCTTCACACAGAACGAGTGCGTCACGTTGGGCAAGTACCAGTCCGTCGGGGGCTCCAGACGCGTCTGGTGGTACAGCAGGTGCGCGCCCCAGCCGCCGAAGACGGCGGGAAGGAAGTCGAAGGAGGGGTGAGTGGTGATGCACTGAGAGTCGCCTGCTCTGGGTTGAAGGACGCTTTGAGAGTCGCCAGCGCTGGGTTGAAGGACACTCTGAGAGTCGCCAGCGCTGGGTTGAAGGACACTCTGAGAGTCGCCTGGGTTGGAGGGATCACTGGCATTGCGAAGGTGACCCGCGCTGGAGGGAGCGACCACACTTCGGGAGTCACTCGAGCCGCGTTGAACCACACTTCGGGAGTCACTCGAGCCGCGTTGAACGACGCACAAGGGAACAACAGGTCTGCGAAACACCTCCGTCCACATGGCGTTCGTGGACACGCTGACGACGAACGACGACACCATAGCCGAAGTGTGTCGCGTGAAGTTGAACACGGCGTGGTGGTTCGTTTGCGTCGTCGTCACAACACTCTCCACAGAGTCCACGTACTCCAACTCCGCAGCGTTCCGGAAGATGCCCAGACCGTCCTCGCGAATCACCTCGAACTTGCCCACATCACCCAGGTCGTGCGCGTACAGTGATAACAGGACGGAGGCCGCGGGCAGGTCAGACACGGTCAGACGAAAGCGTGCGGTCACGAGACGGTTGCTGGACGTGTACGCGCTCACCACGCACGTGGCGCTCACCTCCGAAGTGTATCTGCCCGACACACAACCCGTCACGGGGTTGATGGTGAAGGCAGTGAGATTGCCCTGCGGCGTCTGGACCACCATGGAGTAGGAGTGGAACGCGCGCACAGTGGTGCGGCCCACGACAAGCTCCAGCGTGGAGGGCGAGTAGGAGAAGAGTGTGGAGGCGCGGTTGCACACGGTGAATTGGATCTCGCGGACGGAGAGCGGGCGATCGCCGCCAAAAAGAAGATCCATTTCCGTCAGCGGCGATGGGGGTCGTCTTAACGAAATGGCATTAAACTGACCCATGTCCGTGATCCAGTCCCAATTCGTCGTGCACGCCAGCACTTTCTGCGCTCTCGTTCCGGTGTCCACGCCGCTCACACGCACCACCGCCGGCAGCGTCTCCACGTCCTGATCACTGTACACGCCCACCGCACTTATCATAGGCATGTGATCACTGAACGCGACGGAGAGAGTGGTGGGCGACACAACGCTTCCGGTGGTGGACAACTTGCCGTCGGTGAAGAAGGACAGCGCGTCGCCCATGCCGTGGAGGTCGGCGGCGTAGGGGTACACGAAGCAGGACGACTCGGGGGAGGGCGCGAGAAGGGCGATCCAGGCGTCGAAAAGTGGGGGATGGGGGATGTTGGAGGGAAAGTGGAGTTCGGCGGCGAAGACGTTGGTGCCGTTGTGAATGTAGTTTCCTCCGAGGAGGAAGGAACGGAAGGAGATGGAGGCGTACTGCGAGACGGAGGAGGAAAACGGATCAATGATGCCGAGCGGCATGTTGTCGCGGAATACTTCCTGCTGGTTGACGTAAGCCACGATTCCGTGCTGATAGCGGACGGAAACTTCAAACGCAGGAAAGGCAGAGTATCCCTTGAAGGGAATACGATAGTAGTGCGTTCCTGAGGCGGCGAGTGGCATGGAGTTGGACACAGTGTAGTCCAGCCACAGGTGATCGTCAAAGGCAAGCGTCTTCCATGTTTCAGGAATGGCGGTGCCACAGAAGAACTTCCACGTCGAGGATTTGAGCACTGGGTAGTAGACTACAATGAACGCAAAACGAAAGGACAACAAGAAAGAGGATACGTAGCACTGGACGAATCGATATTGGTCGCTTTGAAAACGATGTTGCTGTAGTAATTAAACACAGTAACGGAGGAGTTGGCATTCCACATATGATGATCACTACGGGTGAAAGGACGGGAACGGTCCCACAGGGTATCAAAGTGGATGTCGCAGAAGGGACAAGAAACGCAGTCTACCGGAAATGAAAACAAGGATTTCGCATTATCCGTCAGGGGTCCCGTTTCAAACACATTCTTTCCACAACAAGTAATTAAAATGCGCTGCAAGTAGGATTCAGCGCCTGTTTCGAGTAGCAGCGAAGCAGTCGTTTCATTCTGTTGTCGAGCGAGTATAGGTACTGCAACAGCTAGGAGTGAAAAGCAAGCCAAAGGAGCACTTAGCAGCAGCGCGAACAACATGCTTATGCGCAAAAGCGGTGAATAGAAGCCAGGTTCGTTCAGTGATGCGATAGAAAGACGTTGATTACCATGGCCCTCTCTTCATTCTTGTCGTGACAGATAATCGAACGAGGAGAACTCGATGGGGAGAAGGAAAACGGCCATATGGAGTGCGTTCGAGGAAGTAGATAAGACCGGGTCATTCAAATCGAATCGAGTTCGTTGTATTCATTGCGGTCATCAGTTCACCGCCCACGCGAATCGCATGAAGGACCATCTCAAGGAATGTCAAAAGTACAAGGAGGTGAACGCAGTCGTTGTTGATAACACTTAGGCGGTATTCAAGGGTTTGGCTCCGCAAATCGATCTATCCTCAACGCGCTATGGCACTACAAGCGAGACAAATGCAATGAAGGGGTACTCGTCGATGAGCGCCGTGGATCCTGTTTCCGTTGTTTCGTTTCCTCATGTGCAGGCAAGTGCGCGGACGTTCTACAAGGCAGGGATTGTGGGAGGCGGCATCGGATCCACGATGGGTCCTCTCCATTTGAATGCAATCGCGCTAACGCGCCGAGCCAAACTCGTCTGCGGCTGCTTTTCTTCGGATCCCGTGAAGTCGAGGATCGCGGGCGTGCAATACGGCCTCCATCGCAATCGCGTGTACAAGGAGTGGGATGCCGTGTGAGAGACTGAACACTAGCTACGAGCAGATGTTTCAGCGCGAATTGGAGCTTGCAGAGTCGGAGCGCATGGACTTTGTCGTAATCGCCACACCAACTCCGACACACTTCGCCATCGCCTACCAAGCGTTGCTAGTTGCATCTGACTTCTGTGTTCACTCCGTAGAGCGGCTTCCACGTCGTGTGCGAATCACCTCTCTCTCTGACCGAAGACGAGGCGAGCAAGCTGTACCAGTTGTCCGTGGAGAAGAAGCTCCTCTTCGCCGTCAGCTTCCCCTACTGCTACTTCGCCATGGTTCGTTACGTACTCCTCTGTCTGGCGTTTCACGTAGGCGCGGGAGCTGATTCTGAACAACGCCATCGGGGAGGTGTGCAACGTCCGCATCAACTACTTCCAGAACAAGGGACTGCTGGAGAACAATCCCGTGAACTGGCAGCTGGTGAACGGCGCGAATCAGCATTCCGCGTGTCTTTCCGATTTGGGTCTGCAGAGCTACCAGCTGCTCCGCTTCGTCACGAACATGAACCCGTCGCGTGTATCTGCATGCCTGGGTCGATCATGCGATCATCACACCTGCGACGACAACGGCAGCATTCTGGTCCAAACCAAGGAAGGAGTCGTCGGGCAGATCAACATCACCAAGGTGTCTCTCCTCCACGAGAACGACCTGACCGTGGAGGTCGACGGGTCGCTTGGCGGAATTCGCTGGCAGCTGGACAAGCCGGGCGAGCTGGTGTATCAGCGTGTGAACATGAACCGAATGGTGCTGACTGCCGACTCGCCGCCCATCATCGACCATGTGCGCGTGCAGGGACACTACCAGCAGCATGGTTATCAAGAAGTGAGCTTGGAGGGAAAGGATAACGTTCCAGAACTTCGTCGACGCGCTGATGAACATGTACTGTCTGTACTTCAACGCGCTGGACACGGGATACTACAAGGAGGTTCCGCTTCTCCAGTCTGGCTATGTTTGTTCAGTGGGAGCGTTGTGACGCGTAGTCGAGCGCGTTGGACGGGATTGATGGAATTGTGTTCCTGAATGCGTGTTTGGACAGCAACCAGAACGGATCGTCCTGGACCACGATTCGGACAAGCGTACCGCAGACGGACCCCATTTCGTCGGCGCCCCCCATCCCGATGCAATCCGGGAACAGTTCGGGTTTTGGTGCGGATTGATGTGTAGCGTTCTCGAGTTTCCCCATGAATCCGATTCCCTTTTCCGACATTCGTCAAATGAATTTGACTCCCACTGTAGTAATAGATGACACGCCGCTTGTCCCCGATACGGCAAGTGTGTAGCGCGTTTGTTGCACAAACAGTCCAAATGCATTCTAGCTGGCGATAATTTGCGATTTTGAACCCTGACTGCAGCGCGCTCGCCCACTCAGGAGCTTTGACTTTGAAAGGCACGGGAGGGAGTTTCAGCAGCTTGTCATTCTCGTACTCTTTCAGGAGGAATTGTACACGTTTAAAGGATAGCACGTCGTTGGCTTGGACGTTTTTCAGCCTGATTTCCTGCGCGTTCTCAAAGCTCGCTCGCAGATCGTCCGGAACGGCTTCATTCTTCGCAAACGAGTGTCGTTAAGAATCGTATCGTCGTTTTAAAAGGATATGCTTTCACGATACCAGTCGCCGAACTCTCTGTCGAAATCGCGCACACACCAAAAGGTGTTCAAAGTGCATCGATTCGCTGGGTGGTAAAGGATGCCATCGAACTGCAGCTCTCGCGACGCCTTCAGATCCGCCCTGTGGCAGTGGAAGGAGGGAAGAATCAGAATGCGATTCAGCGCTACGGCAACGAGCAGCATCGTGGACAGCATCTCCTGTTCCTGCACTACGAGTGAAACGCACATTAGAAGCCCACGAATCGTCGCTTCCTCGGGAAGGGGCGTGTACATCATGTACAGTGATTCTTGATTTGTGTAGTAATCACTGGACGTGCGGTACAAGCCCAGCTCCTTCATCCGGTACACCTTCGCGCTCGCCGTCATCACCCAGTTGTTGTGGAACATCACGCAGTCGTCGCAGGGCAGATCATCCAGAGTCAGGTAATGCATCTCCTCGAAGAACATCCATCCAGGCGCAAACTCGCGAATGGATAGCAGATACATCTTCAGACCCTTCAGCAGGAACTCGTCGATCGATGTGCTGATTGCCACTTGGTGTCGCATGCTGCGATTCTCCTGGTAGAGCTGCCACGCCCGCTGAAACATGGACAGCGATATCTCGGAATTACGGACATAGCTACAGATGAATCGATCAGCCAGCGCGGACATAAAACCGCTGTTCTTCTCGCGCGCGCTTTCCGCGCCCTCTTCTCGCTGAATGTGGAGATCGCACTCCGAGCACGTGAAAAATGGGAATGGATTCTTGAACAGCTGGATGTCCACATCGCTCAGCAGCGGGTTGTACCCGCTCTTGAGGACGTGAAGCACGGCGAGCGTCTTCATGTTGGCCTTGTTCGCGAAATCGGAAGAGCCGAAATCGGACGATTTGGACGTGCTGTCGAATGTGTCGAGCTCCAGCAAAATGCTCGGCACGTTCCATTCTTGGAGAGTCTACATGAACAGGCAATCCCGATTCATACAGCGTAGGTCTTCTTATCCAGCGCAAATGCGATGAAGTTGGTGATGTGGAGAGGCAGAATGCTCCCGTGGTAGAAGCTGAAGAACTGGGGCAAGAACGCATAATCGAAAACGGATATCATCACGTTCCGATTGATCGAAACTCGCTCCAATAAGGGAGCCAAGGCGGGATTCGGAGGACGCATTGTCGCCCTCAAGTTCGCTTGGGGCACCGTGATATGCACGTCCGGAACGAGGCTGTTCTTGTATCCCGCAGTCGCACTCGACTTTCTGGAAATGCTTCCTTTCACGTGTTTCTAGACATGAAGGGAAAGCAGTGGATGCGAACCAAAGCTCCTCGCATAAACGAAAAGATGAAGTACGAATTCACCAAAATGAACCCGAGCACGATGATGAGGAAGCAAGGGAAAACAAAGCCGCTTCCCTGCCTCCTCCGCCTCCGGTGATTCAGGTCGTAGCGTTTCATGGAAGCCGGGCTTCTTTCCAGCACATTAGTGCTCCCTCTTCACACTCCCCTTCTTCCCAGAGAGTACGATGATGCTAGGAGAGAAGACGAAGATCGCGTTGGTGGTTGTGTCTTATTTTGTGGTGTCAATCTCCATGGTTTTCATGAACAAGTACTTGCTGTCGCCTTCAACGAGCATCCCTGCTCCCCTCTTTGTCACATGGTAACCGTTCCCTTTGTGGAGTTATCTGCAGGTATCAGTGCGTGATCACGGCTTTCATTTGCTGGCTCCTTGGGAAAATCGGGAAGAGTACAAACGAGTGTAGTTTTGCATTTCGTGACTAACGAGCAGCGTCCTTCTTCCATCAGTTTCCGGAGCAGCACTACGATGTGCGCACGGCAGGATCCATCTTGCCACTGTCGTTGATTTTCGTGTCCATGATCACCTTCAATAACTTGTGCCTGAAATACGTGAAGGTGTCGTTTTACCTAGTTGCGCGTTCGTTGACAATCGTGTTTAATGTGGTTCTTTCCTATCTCTTTTTGCATATCGTGACGTCGCTGCCCGTGATCGTTTGCTGCTCTATCGTGATCTTTGGATTCTACGTCGGAAGCGAAGGTGAGGTGGACTTTTCGCTGACGGGCACCCTCTTCGGCGTGTGCTCTTCTCTGTTCGTCTCCCTCAACAGCATCTTCACCAAGAAGATGATTCCCATCGTGGACAACAACAGTTGGAAGCTGTGCTATTTCGTCCTCTCCCTCTCTCCTCCTTACGCATAGAACAATATGAACAGTTCGATTCTCTTCATCCCGCTGATCCTCCTCTTCGAGCGAGACATCATTGCCCAAAACACCGCCTATTTTGCGTCCCTCCTCTTCTGGACACTGATGACGTTGGCGGGATTGTTCGGGTTTTTGATCGGCATTGTGACAATCCTACAGATCAAGCTGACCTCGCCGCTGACGCACAACATCTGCGGGACGGCGAAGGCGTGCATTCAAACCATTCTGGCCATTGCGTTCATGCACGAGTCGGTCACGCTAAGGTCCGTGATTGGGACGTGCTGTGTGCTGCTGGGCACGTTCATGTACTCGGTGGTGCGAAGTCACGAGATGAGCGGGGACAGGAAGCAGTCGCCGAAGCTGGCGCCTGCGAGGAGTGAGAAGGAGAGGGACTTGGAGTCGGATCCTTTGTTATTGAAACGTGTGTGGTGTGTTTGTTGAATTAGTGTTGTGCTCTTTGCGGCTGTTGAATGGAAATGGGGAGGTGTTGAGTGAAACATTGGTGTGTTGAACAAATCAAACGAGTACGTTAGTGAAAGAGCGAAGACATCACGCGCGGATGGAAGACTCGTTCAAAAGACGGGTCTATGCATTCAGCGGAAGAACAAATCATACCACGCCCTGGAGACATTGAATCGTGTGAGTCGAAATGATCACGAGGAACTAGGAGTAATTACAAACGCACTCTCCTTACAACGCACACAATGCAAGAGAAGGACGAGGCGAATAAGGTTATTGCTAAAACGATGCTATCTGACAATACATAGCGAATCGACAAGATGACAACGCCTAGGAGAAGAACGATTTCGATGCAGTAACAAATGCGGTAGTGGTCGTTAAGACACAGAGGGACAGCGGACAAGGATATAAACTTCACCCTCATTTCGTTCCAGTCATTATGACAAAAGAGTCCTAACGACGACAAGTAGCAGCACACACATGCGACAAGGCACGGAATATACTTTTCGAAAATCAGAGAACAAGCCATAATCGAGAACACACAAAGCTACGCCTCAGCAAGAATACACGATCGCACTTCAGAGAGAATGCTTCCTAAAACAACTACAGCAGCGTATCTTCTTATGGAAGCGTAGCACTGCGACCTACAGATCACTATGTGCACACTATCCTACAGATACGATTGACACACATCGGAATGCTTCCTACAACTATCCGTAGATCGTTCCACGCTACGCATGAACACAACAACCAATTCGCACTATTCAGAGTCCGTATGCTTGGCCTGGGATTTCCATTCCTTCAGCGGTATGGCATCACGGGAGTGGCGGTCCCTCATAGAATGGTCACTATCTCGAGGGGAAAGAGTTCGATTTAGAGAGTATCCTCTGCGCACTACGAAACGAGTCGAGAGGAATGGATAGGCGCTGTGTTTAGAAGTGAACAATGGGGAAAACACAGCGTTTCTGCAACAATTGCGTGAATTCGGCTCCATAATGGCTGGGAAGCCATTTCTTGCATTCCGTTTCGGATTTCTCTCCGTTCTATCGGCAGTGCATCGTCCGAGCTATTTCAGAGGTAAACGCTCCCAAAAGGAAAAGGGATATGGAGAGTCGGATGGCTCTGTAAAACACATGACCTGCGTTCAGGCATCCCTCTCGTTCTCTCTCCACCCAGATGGCAGATCATCTTCCTGTGAAACGCGTATCCATTCGAATCAGCGCAATCCCCACTACAGAATGAAGAAACGCACACTTCGAGATTGCCACAATCATCTTTGCCTCCATGATCGAGCCGTTTTCGGGGGTGAAGTTTTACATTATCCCATCCACGGCATCACGGCTGAAGGAGAATAACGCGAAAATGGTGTCCATTCTGCGAATTGGCATGGCGCTTCAAGAAACGACGATCAACGACAATGTGACGCACGTCATCTGCAACCCCTCCGATTTCGCACTCGCCCAGAAGACAACGAGCGATTCCGTCTTTTGCTGCTACGTCACTCCGAAGTGGGTTTTCATTTCGCAGTCTCTGCATTATTGCCTTCCAGTGGTACGAAACGGCGTGGATTGGAGTGATCTCTAGAGGAGCTACTCGGCCGACCCCTTTCACATTTTCTCCGGCATGGTCTTCTATTTCCACAACTGCTCGATCCCGCTGAACCAGGTTTATCTCCCTTTGTGTATTCATCGCGGTGGTCAGGTGCTAACGTCCGTGATGAGTCAGTGCACGCACATCATCGTGTTCAACGCGGACAACTCGACTGATCTTCCGACGGAAGTCATCTCCTTTCCCCAGATCCGAGTGGTCAGGGAATCGTGGCTGGAAGAGTGCTTCCGACAGAACCGATGTGTCGATGACACGCCGTTTCTTCTCCAACCGGTCGACACGAATTGTCAATTCTCGTCGCTACGCTCATGTCTAGCATCCGTGTCCTATTTCATGCCGACGATGAACTACATGGTGGAGTGGCAGAGCGACATCGAGGCATCCGTGAATCGTCTGTTTGAAGGACTCTCCGACTACGAGTCCATCTTCCAAGGGAAGAATCTTCTGTTTTTGCCCACAATCGACAAGTGCGCGCACATCGCCTCATTCATTCTGTAGACAGGAGCAGTACTTCCTGTCGTGCGCAGTTCGCAAAATGGGGGGCACAGTGGTTCCCTTTCTGACGTCGATCGAGTCCACCATCGCCTCTTACCTTCAAACAGGAACACTGTCACTGGGTCATTCTTACATCATCTGTCCCTATTTGAAGCCAGGTCAGAAACGGCGCATTGAGGCTTGTCTTGGGGATGTCGCGATCCCCATTCTGTCGAGCTACTGGCTGTATTCGTGCATTGACCGCTGTCGCGCGCTGGAGGTGGAATCGGCAGATGATTATGATCGTCTGCTCTTCGCGCCGGCAGTGAGGTTTTTTCGAGAATGGTGACATGATGAATAGTAATGGAATCGAGGGCATGCGGAAGTGCGTGATTTGCGTTTCCGGATTCT
>ERZ1106923.398-NODE-398-length-16967-cov-18.737938_pt1 | contig 16967 bp, 27 predicted proteins | sample MGYA00403657_ERZ1106923 | MGnify/ENA primary metagenome ERZ1106923 (study PRJEB35170, sample SAMEA104062425) | human gut metagenome | biome: human gut; feature: human-associated habitat; material: faeces | place: Denmark | collected 2012-06-19 ...
TCTTGAGAGTAGTTATACTCTTCAATGAAGTGAGGTTTAGACATGCCCAATCTCACTAACGCGACTCTCAATAAAAACGCATTCCGCCACTATTCCTCAATCCACTCTTCGAGAAGGTCGCTTACATGTGTACTCATGAATAGACATCGGTGTTCTGGCTGATCATCCCAATCTTCCAAAGCACAATCCTAATGCAACTGTCACGTCCATTGGTGAATTGTTGTCTCTTGATGTAAATGTGACTGAAATCATTGTGGACAATGGTGTGAATGATCCCAGTTTCACTATATTGGATTTATCGCGATTCTCAAAGCTGCAGTCATTAGAGATAGGAAACAGTTGTTTCATTTATGTAAAGAGAGTGAAGATGATTGGAATGAATGAGTTGGAACGTATTGTTGTTGGCGAGAATAGCCTCACAGAGAGTAAGAGTAGCTATGGCTGGAATACAAATCGTCATTTCTATTTGAGGAATTGTCCCAAGTTGAAGTCATTGAAAATGGGTCGTTACTCCTTCTCTGATTACTCTGTGTGTATTATCAATGGAGTACCATCATTGGAGGTGATTGAGATGGGTGAGTTGAACGAAGAGAGTTTCAATTTCTATTATGCTTCATTGGAGTTGAAGAGTATTCTCATTCACAGTGAGTGATGACTAGACATGCCTTCTCTCAAATCACTCATCTTTGGTGCAAATGCATTCCGGTATTGTTCTCGTGTAGTGTTTGAGGGTGATCGATTGTGATGTGAGTGATTGAATAGACTTGCCTGAATTGACTTCCATTATAATGGGTCAGGGTGCATTCTACTATGAACAGGATGATTCAACCACACTGATCATGCGAAGTGATGAAATGAAAGAGAATTGACTGACTAGACTTGCCCAAACTCACTACGCTTAGTGCAATTGAGTACGGTAGCTCGTTTTATCGTCCACATCATATCATTCTGGAGAGTGATTCTCATCCACTACGAAATGAGGTTTAGACATCCCCAATCTCACCAACGTAACTCTCAGTGGCAATGCATTCGATTACAAGGATGATGTCACAATCAACTGTATTGCTTTCCTAGTCCTCTAACCTATAGTTGCTGGTGCACTCGCCTCATTCTTCCCTGACGTGATCGACCCAACTGTGACCCCACCAACTCCAGACCCGTCTCTTCTCACGATTGATGTCTTTGCAGCACATGACGAGCGCGCAGTTGTATTGTTGGTCTACCGTCTTCCCGATGTGTCCACCCCCATCGCCGAGGTGGGCACGAACTACCGCTCTTATATGATTTCGGACTCATTCCTTCTCCAGCCTGGTGACTATGCATTTGTGGTGAGACATGAATGGTTGGGTTTCCAAGCTTCTCCTCTTTCTCTTGAAGTCAACGAAATGGAGTACACTTGTCGCATACTACCCTGTGTTAACTCTCTCTCCATCGATGCTTCGGGGATTCAAGAATGCAACAGTACCGTTGGTCTCTTTAGCTGCGATATGGGCGTATGTATGATCTACAAGGACAACAGCACCGAACCGTTCTTATCCTTGTCTGAGAGTGACGGTCTAAAGATGATGGTGATTGAACCCGGTTTCTACTCTGCTGGAAAAGGTATGATTAACATGGTTGTGAAGAACGTGGACTTTTCTTTGGATGAAGGATGGTTTGGTTTTTCTCTTAGGAGTGATGGTTCGGTCCATTTTGAGTGTCCAAACGGTTATACTGAAGTCACGTTTACTCACGACAGAAGCGAGCTTGGTCCCGAATCATTCACTCTCCAGCAGAATGGAGAGACCAAGAAGAGCTTTGAGTCTTCGATGTTTGAAAAGACCGTTTACACATATTGCCTCCTTCCGGGAGAGTACTCGCTTTCACTGAATGACTTCTCTTCGTCGTCTTCTGTGACGGTACAGCAGTGTGGTTCTTCTCTTGGCTCCTTCACAAGTCAAGACGCGTCTCTCTCATTCACGGTATCTACTGATTGCCAGCCTGTTGTGTGTGATGATGATAATGTGTTTGTCTCCATTGCCGCTGGTTCATATCATCAGTTGATTCTGGCAGAGCACTCACCTAGAAATGAGGTGTTTATCGCATTTGATGATCATATGCCAGAGGTTCACCTCTGTTTGAAGAAGAACTCTCTCTTCTTCATTCGACAGTCTTCATATTGGTATAGTTCTGGTGTGTTTATTCATGTGACTGGATTGAAGGAAATGGATGGTTATGTGGATGAGTATGAAGAGCTGTGGTTCAGTACATCAGAAGGAAAGGTAGATCCTCCTTCAGACTATCATGGTCGATTTGTTTTTGATTCCCCTTCGCAGTTTGCCTCCATTCCGAGTGACGTTGAAGTGATTGTTGGGTTATTCAGTGATTGTGATGGGGAACCATTGTCCACCTTTGACTTCTCCTCCTTCTCTAAACTCCAGCTCTTAACTCTGCGCGAAATCTGTTCGAGTACAACTTCAATTGTGATATCTGGTCTCAATCATCTGAAATCAATTGAAATCCATGGCAGATACGATTCGGAAATTGCATTAAACTCTCTCACGATAAAGAATTGTCCATCTCTGACTCACTTGGTGATATCTGAAGTCCACTATTGTGCTTCTGTTGAGATCGATGGTACGCTCCATTCCTCTTATCCACAATAGGTGTTCCTATCTTAAGTGATGTCGATATTAATTCCTCTTTGAACAGAATGGAGAGCGGTTGTGTGATTCGTTGATTCTCTGTTGTCGTGTAATCCGTAGTGAGTCATCCAAGAAGCACAATTCAACTATGGTATGTACTGAATAGCGAAGGAGATGGAAGTGCTTCAGTAACCTTCAGAGCATCAGGCTCAATCCATATATCTAGTTGTATGAACTATGTAGCTGATGTGTCTATAACGAGTAAAGCCTGCAAACTCCTTATCACACGTAGTGACGAACACAACAGAGGTCTCTATCGATGATTCCTTCAGTGGGGTTGAGAATTGGACTGTGCTGAACTTGGATTACAATGCCCAACTGGCTTTCTTCTTGAGTGTTCCTTCATACACGGGCACCGTGGAGGCAAAGGAGGGGGTTACACTAATCACAGAGGAGGCTGAGTGCACTGCAGCTATTCCCCGGAATACACGTGAGTTGTACGTTAAAGAAGGCGCGTGCTGGAGTGTACTGGAATATGAACTGGCGGACCTTCCATCTTTGGAAACTATCCACTTTGGATCCAACTCTTTCAGTAGTACTCTGAGTTTATCCATTCATGGTTTATCTCTTTCTTCTCTCTGAACGTAGATATGTCCAATCTCAAGACTCTCAAATCAGGATACGATTCATTCCACTCACTTCACAACCTGACTCTTTCGAGTGTGTCATCTGGATAGATGTCATGGCATAGATTTGGCAATTCATAGAGTTCAGTTTAGTGTTACAGGAAGCACTGAGGAGGATCGACGGTTGTTTGCAAGTAGCAGTGATTTCTGGAAGAATGAAGTCAGAATATCGAGTAGCATCAAGAAGAAAGGTCAATCATAGATGTTGTCGTTGGCAGTGGGTATTTCGGCTTCGAATACTTCTCCTATTTCTCAGCTGAGAGTCGTATTGATCTCCATATTTCATGCTTAGACATCACCTATACGGAGTGGTGCAATATGTACTTGTATCCAGAGTTTGCCATTGTGGAGGACACTTGTATGGATTCATTCTTGTTCTAACCGATAGCTGATTCCTCATGGTTCTTTACGAATGTGATTACTGTGAATCAACTTGATTCTGTATCCGAATGCAGTGATGATACATATTTCGTCACCATGGTGGTTACTCATAAGGAGAATCCTCTTCAAGAGACAGTTACGATAAAGAAAGATGATGAAACAGTACTGAGTCACACCGGATTGAGTGATGATGTGAACAAGAGAGTCGCTGTCTTTGGTTGCTTCGCTCCTGGTACTTACGCCATTGAAGTCAGTGAAGGGTTTTCATCTGATGCTTGGGATACTCTCGATGTCTTTGGCTCCGATGACTACAGTGCTTCCATCTCCTCTTCATCAGATGGCTCGACAACAAGCTACTGGTTGGATATTTACTAAGGACTCCACACCCTCTTTGTTCCAACACCCACATTTCCCCCTCACCATGCCCCCTTTCATTCCTCCTTCCCAATTCTCACTCATCAACGAAGGACTGTACAGTGGGGCGTATCCCGAGACCATCAACTACCCGTTTCTTGAATCGTTCCCTCTTCTCATTTCCCCTCACCACTATAGTCTCCATCTCAAATGCATCGTATCGATGATACCCGAGAGGGCTCCAGAAGAGGTTGTCCGTTTCTGTCAGCAGCAAGACATCATTCACATTCACATTGACACAGACGAGTACGACATTGACTGTATTCCGAGCAAAGAAGAGAAACGGCGTGTGATTAGTGTACCTCCTCTTCTCCGCCTTTCATTTAGTATCTAATTGACAAATCTCGCTATCCGCTATACTTCTATGGGAGTAAGAATAGCAAGATCGCGAGTGTGTACATCATGCTTCTCCGGTACGTGCAACGCTACAATTCGGGCTTCATATTCCGCGAGTTCAAAAAGTGGCACTCTCCCATCATAGTAACCCTCTAGATTTGGCGACAAGCTGGATGACGACTTGAAGAGCATCTTTGATGATTTGCGCATCGATATCCCATCGAATCTCCCCGAGTGGCTGTCCGAGAAGGACATCAATCCACAAGTGCTACTACCCGAATAGTGTGTTTCGTTCCAACAAACAGCAATCTAAATGGAAGCAGCAGCGGCAGCAGCAACCTCTTCCAGCGATGCAACCTTATCAGGAAGAACGGGAGTCTCAGTGGGCGCCGGAGTAGGCTCAACGGGAGCAGGCGTAGGCTCAGCAGCCTTCTCAGGAGATGTCTCAGGAGCCTTCTCGGGAGCTGTCTCAGCAGCCTTCTCAGGAACCTTCTCAGAGGCCACAGGCGTGGGTTGTTTCACAGGAAGAGTCTTCTTTCTCTTCTGTCCGTTCACAAGGTAGATGACACTCACACCGAGAGTGATGACAGCGCAGCAAATATACATGGTGATCAGAATGCCACGATCTACTTCACACCAAGCAGACAGCGCTTACTCGGATAGACAACGAAGCAGTCGTTGACGTTGATCAGCGTGCAGGTCTGCTCCGGGTAATCCGGGTTCGCCATTTGCACGTTAATGATGGTGATATTGAACTCCTCGCTGCTGTGGTTCTCGATGATGTGATCGATCTTCTCTCTTTCGCACTTGGTAATACTACACGTCAGTGAAGAAAAGCACGGAAGACTCCTCCTGGGACATGAGATCAAGGGAAGCGCCAGCTTCCATACCGTTGCAGCCGAGCACCTGAATACCCTCCTTCGTGGTAAGAATAAGCTTGTTTGTAGCCAAGGTACGGTTGTACAGAGTGGTATCACCGAAGAGTTCCAGGAACTTCAGATCGTACACCGTCTCGACCTCGTAAATGGACTTGGAAGAGCAGTCGCTTTCCTTGAAGAAAGCGTACTTGGTGTATTTCACCGCCTTTCGGGTCTGGTCCGTAACAAAATCGAAATTCACCATCTTCTCTACTCCGTAAAGCGATCCAACCACGAACTACTCGTGTCGGGAGTGCACCCACACTCGAAGTGACCGCAGTCTAATCATCACGTAATTCTCGTCTACCCCACCATCAGCAAGAACTGCAAAAGCGAGAAGGAGAAAAACGAGAGTGTTCATCATTGTTTGGTGGGCAGCAGAAAGGGGAAACGTGGAAAGGGGAGAAACGCCCTCTGTTTTCCTCCTCTTAAGGATCCCAACAAACACGAACAATCAATCATACACGAAACGCTCCGATCGAAGCGCTGCTTTCCCACGAGCTCAAAAGAGCAGTCCATGTCCAGGCGGATTGGCAACGCCTGCTCATGCTCCATTCGAACAACAACGTAGTTGGCTCCCGTTTCGACAACGCGCGCATTATCCCTGTTCATCTCTTGAAGGCGTTGCGAATCCACTACTTGTAACACTTCCAGATTGGTTGTTGCCTGTAATCTCGTCAAAGGACGGAATGTCGAAGGAAAGGGGGATGGGCGCCGTCTACGAATGATATGTGGCAAATGAAACTGCGATTGAAATGTGCATGTCACCCACAATCGATGAAGTGGGTTCCGGAGCAGGCTACACATCATTCCGGAAAACCGAGGCAACGTTGTAGAAGTGGAGGAATATCACGTTGCCCTCCACCCTTTGAATGGAAACCTGTGGAATCATGAAGAGTGCGAGATTGCTAACTCGGAGCCAGGCTTCCTTCCCCTTCACTCTAGTCATCACACGAGCAAGCAGACACGACAAGGAGGAATCGCCAAGGAGTGGCTGGATCTGTGGCTTTTCGAGGAGAGCATTGCAGTGAGCACACTTCACGCCATACTTGGATCGCAGCTCTTGTTGCAGCGGAAGAGCAGCTACGTCTTCCTTCTCCACATTCTTCAAACGACGGAGCACTTCCTCCATTTCCGGAAAAGGGTTCGATTCCTCTTGAGCCGAAGAAAAGGGCAAGTTCACATAGGATACCGTTCTAGTTTCTTCTGGAATCGATAAATCCCTCTTCAAGCAGCGCATGGCTTCTCGCCGCCCTTCCTCGAATCGGCTATATCGATGTTGAATTGCACTCACCGTATCCACTACACGTGATTGTCAATGACAGGAGCCGACCCTTCAGCTCAGACACACTCCCACTAATCAAATCACACCCCTTTGACGTCCATCCGCATCCAGAACAAACCCAGCCAATATAGAAAGTCCCGTTCACGTCATGACCGAGAAGATCCTCCGCATGCAATTGAGACTCACATTGAGGACATTGAAAGCACTTTGAGCACCTATTCGTTATAAATGAATAGGAATCCGGACTTGTAGTGGTTCTTCGCTAACTCGGAGGATGTCATGGAATCAAAGCATGCAGGACAATAGTAGTATTCCAGCTCCTTCACAGAACAGGAAGGGAGGTCACACAACAGCGATTGGCACCCAGGACAATAGTGCATCTTCCCCAGCGCTTCCCATCGATCGCATGACTGACAGTGATAGAGAACCCGCATTTGGGAGAAGGGGCGGATGGAATTGTGACTCTGCTAAATCCCCTTTTGCCAAATAGAACTCCGTTCATAGAATCCAGAAGAGAACACGAATCAGCCAAATCCCCGAATCAGCCAAACAGTCTCCACTTCTCTTCCTCGACCAAGCAGTGGTGATAATCAATGTCAGAGCGTATGGAAAGCACAATGAAAACGATGAAGGAGGCGATTTGGATGGCAAGACCCAGTCGCATGCACCATTTAATCGTCTTCATTTGAGTCAATCAATGCCGTTCAAATGGCGCTCATTCATCCATTCATCTTCGCAAACACGATCCCCCATCACACCGTCTCCTCCCCATCCCTTCTCGGTTCCCATGCCCCCATTCCGCCATGATCCAAGAGTAAAACACGACTCCAGGAATAGTCCCGATTTTTCGCTCTTCTCTCTTTCCTCAATTTCCCGTATACAAGAGGTATTGGGGGCGTTCATCGTGCGAGATGCTGTTGCTTTCGTGATTGTTTAGAACTGAAACAGTACAAAGGGGAAAGTGCATCTGTTCGGCGTCGATGAGGATTCCTATCAATCGTCTTTACGGTTGTCGCATCATCCCCCAGATGAGAAATTGGTGCAGAAGTTCAAGGCCCTCGGTCGTCGTTCTGTATGGCTTTGCTGCGGGATCGATGGTTCTTCAGCCCCCTCGTTTCCGCTCGAGCAAGAGCAAGGAGTTGCTGGAGGAAACGAAGATCCACTGCCCCATGCACTGCTATCACGAGCCGTTGCACGAGCAAATCGAAGAAATGAAGAAGGAGGTTCTCCCCAAGTCGCTCATACAGCGCATTGTCGTCGTCTTTCACAAGCTGGGTTCTTGCTTTCATTTAGTTTTCCGAGCTGTCCATCTCATGATCGTCTTTTCTCCCACCGTGCTGACGTCGTGGATTCTCTTCTTCCCCAGTCTGCGCGTGTATTGGTACCGCTTGCTGGTTGCCACGCTCCAGGTGACTGGGTCGTTGTTCATGAAGCTGGGACAGTGGGCGTCAACGCGTCCCGACATTCTCCCGATTGAGTTGTGCAAGCGGCTCAGCACCCTTCATTCCACGACCAAGTGCGTCGACTACCCGATTATGTTCCGCACCATCGAACGAGAGCTGGGAAAGCCCGTGAATGAGGTCTTCGACACGATCATCGAAACCCCCGTCGGCAGTGGGTGCATCGCGCAGGTCTACAAGGCGCGTCTCCGCGGCTCGTCGGAGTGGGTTGCCATCAAAGTGAAACGCCCCAACGTGGACGAGTCGTTCACTCGCGACCTGCAACTGGTGAACTTCTTCGCTCGATGCATCAGCGTGATTCCCTTCACGCAGTACATCGCGCCCGTGCTCACCGCAGAGCTGTTCACCAAGGCCGTGCAGCAGCAGCTGGACTTCCGCATCGAGGCGATCAACCTCATTCACTTCAATGACAATTTCCGGGTCGATTTCTGTCACGGTGATGACGCGTAGGACGACGACGAGTTCGTGTTCCCTCATCCATACCTCAACCTCACGACGTCTTCGCTCCTCATCGAGTCCTTCGAGGAGGGCATGCCGCTCTCGCACTATCTGGCGCATCCTTCGCCCAACAACTCGATGATCGCGAATCTCGGCATTCTCGGGTTCCTCCACATGCTTCTCGTGGACAACTTCGTTCACGCCGACCTCCATCCCGGCAACATCCTGGTGCGCGAGAGCGTGCCCTGCCGCATCCCGCTGACGAAGAGCGTGTGTCACCGCGCCTTCAACCGCAACAACACCCACCCTCAACTCATCTTCCTCGACACGGGCATCGTGGCGATGCTCGAGGACTCGCAGAAGCAGAACTTCATCGACATCTTCGTGGCGCTGGCGCACGGCGATGGCTACGAGGCGGGCAAGTTGCTGATCACGCGCGCGCCGCAGCCGTCGCCGCCAGCCGTGGATCCGGAGGGGTTCATGAACGAGATCAAGGAGCTGGTCGATGAGAACATGGACAATGGCGTGTTCAACCTCGCGAACATGGAAGTGGCGGATGTGGGAGCGGAGGGGAGGAATCACGATTAGGCTCTGACGCGGATGCTGAGCTCATCGTTGAAGCACCACGTGACGATCGACTCTCGTTTCGTCAGTCTGTTCATGTCCGTGATCATTCTGGAGGGCGTGGGAAGACAATTGGACAAGAACCTCAATATCATTTCTGCGTCGTTGCCGATCATTTCGTATTCGATTCCAGAGTATAGTGAGGTGGGCGTTGGGTGAAGGGATGAATGTGTAGGCGGCAATGAACACGATTCGCGAAAGTGAGTTTGCAAGGAAGTCACTGAAGGCTTCGTTCAAAACGCTGAAGAGAGAAAAGAGAAGAAGAAGACGCGAGGATTGTCGCAGAGGAACGAAGCAGGAGGATGCGTCTCCTGCAGAAATCGATTCAGCAACCGCGTCGGAGGAAGAGCGGGACGAGAAGTCGGCCATGCTCTTCCAGGTGTACGACAAGGTTGAAAAGCGTAATGTGGAATAGTTCTCGTTGCTTTGTTTGTTGAAAGGACTTGGAAATGCGATGAAAGAGGATTAGAGCCAGAATGACCGGATTGTATGAAAGGGGCCAAGGGGCACCAAAACCACTTCCACAAACAGCGATCCATAGTTCAGGTTTCATTGATAGTTATCATGGTATGGTTGTGACCCCTGCGTGTTTCGACGCTCACCGGCCAATTTGAGGAGCGATAGCATGGACTGTTGCTAATCTTCGTGTAGGAAAACGAAGTCAAGCTTGCTGTCGTCGACAAGGTTCTGGGAAGAACTGGTAACACCGGTAACGTCACTCAGGTGCGTGCCGTCTCTCTGGCGCTGATTTGTAGGTCCGTGTGACTTTCATGGATGCTTCTAAGCGTAGCATTGTGAGAAACGTCAAGGTAGGTCGCTGTGCGGGGCGGGGTGACGCTTGTAGGGACCTGTGCGTGAGGGTGACATCTTGACTCTTATGGAGTGGGAGCGTGAAGCGCGTCGTCTCCGATAAGTGAAATGGAAGCCTGATGTGTTGTTTGTTTGAAAAGACGAGTCTTCCCCTTTGAGTGGCTCTCTTCCCCTTTGGGTAGCTCTCTTCCCATTCCTGGGAGGGTGGATTGGTCTCCGCCATGCGGACTGAGAAATACAGTTCAAACAGAATCAGTCTTGTCCAGGAGGCCATGAAGGAGAAAACGGTGAGTGTGCGATCCTTCTTTCGCAACGAGCGTATCCATACGTACATTGCGGTGGTGGTTGCGGTTCTCTGCAATCTCCTCCCCTACCACATTCCTGAGATTATCGAGGGCGATTCCTCCATATCGAAGTCATACAACGACCCTCTCTCGTCCGTTTCGTCCCTCAGACTCACCCGTAGACCGTTTTGGATCGTCCTCTACGTCCTTCTCTGTGCCTTTTCTATCTTTGCTGTATCCTATTTGTTCGTGCAACCCGAGGAGCGTTCCAAGGTGATCACAAGGGAGGTGCTCGTCTGTCTCCGCTCGTATTGCAACGTGCTCATCGTTTCGATTCTTCTCAAGAAGCTGGTTTCTTTTCCGCGTCCGTGCTTCTTCGATATGTGCAAGTCGGTGTTCCGTCTCTTCTGAATGCATAGATACGATCCGTTGACCCAGGATGGACATCGCTACGGTGTGAGAGGGCGTGAGGGTTCATTGTCGAAGTGTGTCTCCGACGTTCAGCTCGCTTCGATTCTTCATGTGTAGACAGAGGTGGTTGTGAAAGCGATACAATCCTTTCCCTCCATTTCGGCGGTGTGGTATTACACAGCGATGTCGCTGGTGCTGGTGTACTGCTACCAGCTCATGTTCAAGTCGCGTCGTGTGAACAAGAAGCTCACGTCGTTGCTCTTCTACGGCACGCTTTCCGTTCTTCTCCTGCTCGCACTGCTCATGTCCTCCGTGGATATCGTTTCCTGTTCGTTGTGGGAGTCATCGGTAGAGAAGGAACTACAACTGGGTAAGTGATCATATCGTTGCCGCTCTGCTCTCCTCCTCGATTGTGCTCTGGACCAACAACAGCATCCAGAATCGGTACCTGTATTCTATCATGTACAACTCGTACTACGGCGTCGTGGGCGTGAACGGCAGTCCTGATTACGACTTGATGGAGAGCAGCGACGTTATCAAGGACTACATGTTCCAGCGACTGACGAGTCGACAGCAGGTGGAGGAGACAGTGAGTTGAGGTGTTTGTTGTGTCAGTTGTTTTCCGTTTTGGATTCGTGGTGGAGACCTCCTCCATGTTTGCATTCTCTTGAAAGGGAGGATTGTTACGCGTCCTCGTTCAAGTCAATATGGCATCTCATCCTTTCATGGAATCGAGAATAGCTGCTTCTCGCTCTGTGCTACGAAATAGCATGCACGCCATCTCCAAATCATTAGAGAAAACACACCCTCTCCAAAAGTGGAAACTTCGAGTTTCCCCGAAACCCCAACTACCATCTGTTTCTTCATTTCATCCCATGCTAACGGGTTCTGCAAAGAAGAATCTCCTCCTCGGTTACACCACCGTTTTCTTCGATGTGTTAGGGTACTCGCTCATTACGCCCATTCTTCCCTTTCTGTCGAAGGAAATGAACGCTACGGACTTCGAGCAAGGACTTCTGTTCAGCGGTTATGCGTTATCGCAAGCGCTTAGTCCTTTTCGCTATTCTCCTTCATGGATAGGTCTGTGGTTTATGGGAACGGGTAGTGATTACTACGGAAGAAAGCTGTTCTTCATGTTGTCGCTTTTAGGATCAACTTTTGGTTGTACCGTTCACCGTCGCTCATGCGTAGGTGCTATCTTTCAGGGATTGTCCCCCAACATGGTTCAACTCAACATCTGGAGGTTCATTACGGGTCTTTTAGCTGGCTCTCCCATTGTGACCCAGGCGCTTATTGCTGATTGCACTTCCGTTGAAGACCGCAACAAGTACTTGGCGATCAATGAGTCCGTGATCTCCGCCGCGTGTGTTTTAGGTCCCGCCTTGGGCGGTATTTTGGGCGGTATCAGTCTTTCCTTGCCCCTGTTCGTTGCTGGTGGCACTGCCGGCGTTGCGTTGCTGTTTGCCGCCTTCTTCATGGAGGAGACGAATCCGGACGTGAACGAGATTTACAAGATGCGCAAGTCCATGAAGGGAAAGACGGAGGAAGAGAAGAAGGAGATCAAGGCGAAGATCAGCGAAATGTACGCTGCGATTCACAAATCGAGGCAGTCGATTCACGTCACTCCGACCAAGACGATGATCTACTGTTTCCTTCTCGAGTTCTGCAATCGCTGGGCATTGAATGCATTCAACAGTCGCTACGGCTCCTTCCTCCTCGACAAGTTCGGCGTCACCTCCACCGTCTTCTCGTACATCATGTGCTCCCAGAGCGCTCTGCTGTGCATCCAGCAGGGTTGGTTGTACGGCGTGGTGGTACGCACGTGGGGCGTTCCCATCATCATCGTCGCGATGGGCGGTATGATCATGGAGGGCGTGGCGTACGTGCTGATGGCGGCGCCGACGTCGCTGGGCTGGAGTATTGTGGGTGGCATTCTGTTGATGTTGGGATATGGTTTTGTAACGCCCACGTCATCGTCGATTATCAGTGTGAGTGTTTGTTGAAGGGAGTGAAGCGTAGACGACCAACAAGCCCGAGATTCAGGGCAAGGTGCTGAGCTGGAATAATCTGTGCTCGCAATGCGCGTTCATTCTGTGTCCTGTGACGCTGTCCACGATTTACACGTATTCCCACGAAGGGTCCTTCTACGCCTCGATTCTCTTTGTGGGTGTGGCGCTGATCGCCATTTCGTTGTTGATGTCGATGAAGAACGCATACGAACTCGGCAGACCCAGGAAGACGGAGCTGCCAGTGGTGGATAAGATGGATGTGTCTAACACAGATGTGGAGGAGAAGAAGATGGACACGCCGAATACGGACGTGGAAGAGAAGAAGGTCGAGACGCCGAATACGGATGTGGAAGACAAGAAGGAACAGTCCAACATCGAAATGAACGAAGTGAACAAGACATCGGTGCCAAGTGCCGACACGAAGGAGGAAGGGGTGCAGAATGATTCCCATCCGAGTGCCTAGCCGTGGAATCTGTTTGTTGTTCAATACCCTGTCCTGCTAGCCCGCTGAGGGATGTCCCACTTCACTGAATCCATCGTTACCCGAACGAAACGCGGGATCCCCTTCCCTGAAAACCCCAGTAGTCTATTCAAAATGGTGGCTGTCGGTTCCGTATTCTCGCTTGTGAAAGCCATTCTCAACATGAACTTCTTTGTCCTCGTTTCGTGGATCGCTGTGATTGGTGTTGTGTTCAAGTTTTTGCGTAAGGAATATGTACTCCTTCTCCGCCCTGACTGATTCGCAGATCATTTGGAGTAGTTCAGGGTAGTGGGTGGTCGATCCTTCCATGTGTAGGGTTATGGACATGCAGGATGACGACGACATTATTCCCCTCCTACAGAATAAGGATGCAAGTTTGCGTTTCGCTTTGTGATGATGAACAGAGCCACAGAAGTGTTCGGAGTGCGGTCAGCTCGTGCGAAAGCACGCTCTTCCTAGGTAGTTGTTGTGCCATCGCCTCACGGATAGACCGAAGATTCTCTGTACACGAGCTGTCTTTTACATCTACATCATCCTAGTGGCCCTCATGTGTTTGCTCATTGGCGGTGTCATCGTCTGCGGCGCTCTCTTCCCTGTGTACTCGCTCTATCTCGCTCCCTATCTTCCGACGCAGAAGAACCTCCACACCGTCACGAACACGCTCAGCCGCACCTCGTTCGAGCAGCTGCAGGACATCTTCGTCAATAAGAACTTCTCTACCAACAGTCTTGCTCTTCCCGACAATTACCGCATGCTGCTCAATGTCACCATCGAACATGGCGAGTCCATGTACAAGAACTGCAACTCGTATTTGGAAGACGGCAAGGACGTTCTCCTCCTCATCCAAGACGTGAAGAACCTGACCCAGAACAAAGACACCCTTCTCGCGTCCCTGCCCCCAGTTGACACCGTGTTATCAGGCCTCAACGCGACATTCTACCCCTACGTGGACTACCTTCCTCTGCAGATCCCGCTGGTGAGCGACGTCGTGGCGTTCTTCAAGGAAGGCAACTACACGTACGCGTCGCTGCGCCAATTCGTCGTGTCTCACCACATCCTCACACGTGATGTGATGGACTTGAAGGTGAACGAGGTGATTGACATCGCACTCGACCCCCTCTCCATTCTCGATCCTGCCTTTGTGGACACGGTGAAGACGATTGCGATCGAGGCCAAACGAAACGCCACGGAGGTGGGCACGGACCTGCAGGCGAAGGGGAGTGAGGCGTACACGCGGGGAACGGCGATTGTGAGCGGGTTCTTGAACAACGAGGATTTGGGTCAGTTTGCAGAGATCCCGTCCGAGTTCGTGCCCTCGTTCTCCTTCATCCAGAAGAAGTACGTGATGTACAAGTCGATTCTCGCGAAAGCCGTGGCAACGCTGCCGTCCTTCGTGAGTTGCATTCAGCAGGAGGGCGAGAAGCAAGTGGGCGTGTTGAAGCGCTTCGTGGTGTCGGAGTACCTCGCCTATTTCAAGGTGCACTTCCTGTACACGCTGATGGTGGTGTTGGTGGTGGTCGCGTTGGTGGTGCTTCTGGTGCTCTTGTGCATGCAGGGGTGGAAGCTGGCGCAGGAGACGCTGGCGTACGCGAAGTCCTTGTTGAAGGAGACGTCGCTTGAGACGGTGAACGCCATCAATGAGTTTGGTCATGCTGTCCAGCAGTGGTGTGTTTGTTGTGAGAGAGTTGTTCGTATTCAATCAAGGGCTGTTCAGAGTGAATCAAGAATCAATCACAGTGAATCAAGAATCAATCACATCGAAACAAGAATCACATCGAAACAAGAACGACTCAACACCCACGCTTCATCCAACAAAGAAAGCTACTTCGAGTCACTGTTAATGTGCATGCCCGTCGTGATCCACCCGCAACTAATAAAGAAATCGAAGATCTTCTCCTTCCGCTCAACATCGATCGTGATCTTCTTCGCCACCTCGTCGCGCGACGCGAACCCGTTTCTACGCTCAACCCCTCTCCACACACCCCACTTGCAACACTCCTGAATCACCGTGGCCTTAATCGACAGATAGTGTCTGGGCACCAGGTGAAGTAACTACAGCTCACCCACAACACCCACACGCACACTACACAGTCGCTTCTCCTCCGGCTTCAGCAGCTCCACACCATCCATTTTGTCCACGTTCAACGCCACCACTCTACACCTCACTCGCCTCCGTTCCCGCCAACTCCTCGCTCTCCGCCTCCTCGTTCTCCTCCTCCTTCTTCGGACCTTCCTTCTCGAACCGCTCCGCCTCCTCCAGCGTTCGGATCCCGTTCTTGCGGTAGTTCTGTAAGCGAATCACGCGCTCGCGCAGTTTTGCCTCCTTGATCAGACCATTCATCAGCAGGTCGTAGTCCTTCTTGGAGAGGAAGCGCGCGAACGGCTTCATCAGGTTGAAGATCTCTTGTTCTGCCTGAGCGTGAGGACAACGAGAAGGATGGACTTTCGGCTTCTTCTTCTCCTCGTTGAGGATGTTCTTCAGATCGAGCAGTCCGCGCTCCAGGATGAACTTCTTGCGCTTCTCGCGCTCGAGGAGGCGACCTGGAGAGGGTGAGGGAATGATGCGTGATCATCACCACTTACGGTTGAATGCTCGCAGCATGCACGTCTTCAACTCCTTCTCCTTCTCGTCCTCGTCGCCCAATATGTCCACGTCCTTCAACATCATCTCGGCATCATTGTCGTATTCCACGTCGTAGTCGTCGCGAAGCGGGTTGTAGCCGCTGATGTCGCTGCCAAGACCCGTATATCTACAGGGTACACGGACTCAGCGTGCATACGGCGGGACGGGATCATCATTGAATGTCTCTACTCCTGACGCGACTCACACAACCATACCTTGGAACGTATCGTGGAGAATCGTTGACGGATCGGGGAGAAGCGAATCGTGACTCAAGTAACACTTCATGTAATGATCCACGCAATGGCGCTCCGATTTGGTGCCAACGTACGCAGCAATCTCTCTATTCATGAGCTCTGCAGAATGGTGCGACTCCCAGTTGCCGAACCGGAAGAGATCCATTCCCTCCATCAGACGAAGCTCTTCTTCGGCATTCCAAGTGTCCGCGTAGAGAGTGACTTTCCTTCGTGTCAACGCTCAACATAAGCACATACTTCAGGTTCTCGTTCACGTGATAGCCGTGCGTCCACTTATGCGTCTCCGTTTCAACTCGGTTCATCAGGCACTCTTTGCAAATGTAAAAGTTCTCGCAAACGGCGCACTGGAAGTGAACAGTCTGCGTTATATTCTATGGGTGAAAGGAAGCCCCATCAGCTACTTTGGAGCACAGCGAGCACTTTATATAGATATCGACATTGTGCAGCGGGAAATAGGGCTCCTCCTGGACTACAACCATCACTATTACGATAACACTCGCTACTCGGATACTTGTTGGGCTGGTAATGAACTTCGTCACTCTTCTTCTTATCCTCCTCTACTTCCATCTTGTCTTCCGTTTCAACCTTCTTCTCCTCCGTATTCTCCTCCTTTTTGCTTTGACTACAATTCAAATCCTACGGCAACGCAAACTCTTCCACTTCCATGTCTGCAATGATCAGGAGTGATGGTTCCGTTCGATGGGCAGAACGAGCGGTATTTGGCGTGCTTCCTCTGATTCGTTCCAGAAATCGGGGATATTTCGGTTCATCATTCTGTTTTGGGATTTCTCTTCTGCTTAGGACTTGCCTCTTCTGTCCGGTGATAGTTAAGGCAAGTCAACCCCTTCCATCTCCTCCCTCAATTCATGACTCAGTCATCCAACAAACAGGCGAGAAACCCCAGTCTCACTTCATGGTTGCCACCATATC
>ERZ1106923.401-NODE-401-length-16902-cov-17.675907_pt1 | contig 16902 bp, 39 predicted proteins | sample MGYA00403657_ERZ1106923 | MGnify/ENA primary metagenome ERZ1106923 (study PRJEB35170, sample SAMEA104062425) | human gut metagenome | biome: human gut; feature: human-associated habitat; material: faeces | place: Denmark | collected 2012-06-19 ...
CTCCAGATCGAACGCGAAGATCGGGTACTTGTTCTTGTTGTCCACAGTAAACTCCTTCCGGAAGTACACAGTGTTCGCACTGAAGTTCCCGAACGTCGCGTAGTCGCCCATCGACCAACTCTTGTCGTTGAAGTCCACACTCTTCCATTTCGACGACGGCGCCTTCGCATCGTTGTAGAATCGCATCTCCAACTGGTCCAGAATCGCGTAGTTGATCGTGAAGTACTCTGTCTTCTCGCCCTTCCCGTTGTCCAACAGCGTCGACGCCAACAAATCGTCCCACGAGTCCTTCACCAACAATTCCTGACCTGCCATCCACGAACCACTCTCTGCTTTCGTTCGCATCACCACCCTGTAGTCGCCATTCGCCAAACACATCGTGTGAGAGAACTTGTTGTAGTTGAACGACGCATTCAACACCTCCTCGCCATCCTCGTTCGTTATCACCGCCGAATCCTCAGTAGAAGTATAGCTGCGAGAGAACGTGATCAACACCTTCCCATCGGGACACGTGCCCACGTTAAACACCAGCGTCACTTCCGACTTGCCCTTCTCGTTCTCAGCGATCACCTTGTATGTGTATATGCCCTTCTTAGTAAACACACAAGTGAGCATGCGAGACCCTGGACTGACTCGGAAATGAGATGAGAACGGCGGCTCGGCATACAGTGGCTTGTACATGCCAGTCACGTTGAACGGGAGTTCCAAATACTGTTTCGCAGCCAGGAACTCAGGCGGTTGTTGAATACTCAACACTGGCTTCTCTCTCACGATGTTCGAGAACTCGCCGCTCACGGGATCTTGACTTGTTATGTGCTGGCTCAGGAACACCATTCCATCTTCGCGCTTCAACACAACCGAAGTCCACGCGGACTGAGTCTGAATTGTGTACACATAATCATCCTGAGGAACACAGAGCGCCATTCCATATTCACCAGTCTGCACTTTGTTGTTCTGGTACACCATTTCGCCACTCGACTTCTTCAGCGTGAACGAAATGGGATTAATGGATTCCACCACACTGTAGAACCACTTCCCGTACTGACAACCACTCACAGACAACAGAAGCGTCTTCGACACAGAACCACCACTGTTGCTCGCGCGTATTGTGTACGCCTTCTGCTCTGACGACACGGTTGGAACACCCACAATTGCCATATAGCGCGAGCTGATCGACAAACCACTCGGAAGCGCGGGTTCGATCGTCCATGTGCGAGGATCGTTGTCTGCCGTCAGGTAGATCAATTGCATCGCACTGAACTGAGTCAGAGTCAGCGAACTCACTTCCTCGCCAGACGCCTTCTTCATCCGTAGATTCGTCGGAGGAGCCACGTACGTCACTTGGAAGCACACCGTCGTCGTGTACACGGTCGACTGCGCCGTCGCCTTGATCGTGTACGTTATCTCCTCCGCGTCCACAGCCGGCGTACCCATGATCGCGCCACCCGAGTGTAACGATAACCCACTCGGCAGCGCGGGAGTGATCTCGAACGTGGGACCACTCACACTCACGCCGAAGAACACGGGGTTGTTAGCAGGGATCTCGACGTTGCGGTAGTAGTGCGTCTTCGACGTCGTGTAACTGAACGAGCTCGTCGGAAGGTGAGCGAACGCCGACGCGGGAACCACCTCAAACTCCTCAGACGACGGCTTCTTCCACGACAGAATCACACCGAAGTCGTTGGTGGTGGAGAAGAATTGAACCTCGATCGGCACATAACCAGTACTGTCGAACGACACAATACTATCCTTGCTCACCATCTTCCCCTGACAGCCCCAGGTGTTGCTCACCATGTTGTGGTTGATGAACAGACGTGCACCATCGCGGTTCTCCAAACGGAATGTGTAGTCGCCGACCTCACTGATCTGAACGAAACCACTCCACACCACGTAGAAGTTCTCGAACACGTCGCCAGGAATGCCAATCCACGCGGAACCTGCTTTCGCCTCGGGATGGTTGATCGAAGCGTCCACAGTGTCCACCAATAGAGAAATGTCACTGTAACCGAATTCAGTCATGTAACACGCCATTCGAGGATCCAGCAACTTGTAGTACTTCGCGCTCAATCCACTCAGAGGAGCACCACTAATCACGATGTGAACCACAGAAGTGGTCGAGCCAAGAGGACCCGTCGCTGTGACCGAGTAGTCGCCACTCACGGAAACAGAACTCGCGCCGCTTATCACGCCAGTCGCGCTATTCAGCCGCAGACCCGACGGCAACGCAGGATTCACACTGAACGAAGTGACGTGAGAACCAACGAAGCGAGGACGAGCCGTCTTCACTCTCCCACTTATGATCGTCGTGATGTCGTCAGCGCGTAAGAACGACGGCGCCTGACCTCCGACGAACGTCACCACCTTATCCACCACAGTCTAGGGAAGACCCGCCACACGCGAATTGTACGTCAGTTTCAGGGCTGCACGTCCACCATTGTTCAAGTAATACAGACGCATTAGATGACGACCCGACGACAGGGTGATGGACTTGGTCACAGAACGGAGTGTGGGCGAAATACCCTCGATGTTGATGAGCGGCGTCATCGAAGTGTCGAAGAAAATGCGGGCGCCATCGTCAACCGTCAGCGTGAAGTTGTACTCGCCTGCTGCGCCAATGTTGATGTAACCCATGATTGCGGCAGAGAATGTGGTTTCGATCGAATCGTCCAGACCCGGCCAACTGTGCTCCTTCTTTTCGTAGTATCTGTCCTCGACATTCAGCGATTCCAGTGTACTACACACTGTCGCTTCCATCGAGTAGTACCATTCCTCAGAATACAGGTCGAACTCGTTCGTCTCTGGAATGTAGCACGCAGTCAAACCCGCGATGTTCGCTTCACTCTGAGCTACAACTCAAAACAACAACTCAACACTACGCTTGTACTCCAGAGTGAACGACCCCGATATCGAGCCGAAACTGTTCGTTCCCGTGATTTGATACATGCGATTCATCGCCTGACCACTGTAAACGCCAGAGATCAACCCACTCGTCGTGTTCAGTGTCAGCCCAGAATCAAGAGAAGGGGTAATGCTATAGGAATCGAAAATGGTGTTGCCCAGCAAGTAGATGGGACGAATCGCCAACCCCACGAAAACCGCCTGACTTTTGAAACCGGTCGAGATGTATGTGGGGGTACCAATCACTATGCATGAGTATCGATGTCAAAAGACAAACCGCCGAGAGTGAAGTAACCCAACACTCTGTTCTTTTCAATAGCGTAACGAGTGAGAGGAGATCCTTCGAGGGGTGTTCCATGAATGCTTCCATCCGAGAATGTGAGGCCCTTGGGAAGGGGGGAATGAATGTGAGGGAAGACGCAGCAGTCTTGCATTTGATAGTAGCGTTGACTCCCATGGTGAGAATGTTATCTCCACTGCCACAGGTGATTCCTTGTGAGAGCGAGACTAGGAGTGAATGAATGGAACGGTAACGACGTTAGAAGAGTAGGGTTGATAACAGAAGTGATGAAATGAACTTTCCCATGATATATTTGAAAGTAATAGTGGTGAAATGTTGATTCGGAACACTTAGAAATACTATTCCGGCACAATAATAGCATTGTTTCTGTAACAAAACCATGTATACACTGTTGCTCTGACAGAAATTGTAATCAAAATAGCCTCCGTCAGATAGCGTCAATCTGGGAACAACGTTCATGGACTGCAGCTCTTGGAATAGCAACTTGCAGGCATACGGGATACGAATCTGACAGACGTTCTCCCCCGACTTGCAGTACTCGCACCACTCTTCCTGACAGAGCAATCCGCACTTGCTGCAAATCGATGCCAAGAATGGATCGCTGGACAGCAGCAAACGCTCAATGAGCAGCATCGACGTGCCGTGAGCCACCAAACAATCTCTCTCCATCTCACCCACACGCAGACCGCCATCACGCGCACGACCCTGCGTGGGCTGGTGCGTCAGCGCCATTCGCGGTCCCTTGGCACGCGCAAACACCTTATCCTTCACCATGTGCTTCAGACGCTGGTAGTACACTGGACCCATGAAGATGTACGCACGAAGCGGCTCTCCAGTGATGCCTTGATGATTATGAACCACTAACTGTGCACCTACCACTGTACAACACATCCTTCCCCGAGTAGTTGAATCCGTGCTTGATCAGCGTCTCAGCGCAATCCTCAATATCCGTACCTCCAAAAATCGTGCCGAATTTGCGCTCACCCTCGTACAGCCCCGCCTTTCCCGCCAGCAACTCCATCATCTTCCCCACCGTCATGCGCGAAGGGAAGCCGTGCGGGTTCATGATCATATCGGGATAGATGCCCGCGTTGGAGAAGGGCATGTTCTCCTGTCCCGTGATCAGACCCACCACGCCCTTCTGACCGTGGCGCGAGGAGAACTTGTCGCCCAGCTCGGGCAGACGCATGTCGCGCACCATCGTCTTGATCAGGAAGTAGTCGTTGTCCGTGGTCGTGATCAGCACCTTGTCCACGTAGCCGCCGTTCTCCTTGTACTTCACCGGCGCGGGGCGCGTGGCTAAGGGTGAGAGGAGCACGCAAGACGTACACATATCGCCGCTGAAGTCGCCGGTGTTGACGGGCACGTCCTTGTTCACCATGATGTCGCCGGGCTAGGGGGTCACTCTCACAACCTTCACTCACCTTCACGTACACGCCGCACTCCACGATGCCGTCGCTGCCCAGAGAGCGGTACGGCTCGCAGAGACGGTTCCACGTGCGGTCGTCGATGCCCTTCTGGTCCTCGCGGCGCGGCGGCGCGCGAATGCTGTCGCAGGTGCCGTTGGCGTACTTCTTGAGCGAAAACACCTGCTTCTTGCTGATCACGACGCGTCCGTAGCCTCGGTCGATGGACGCCTACAGGCTAAGACGAAGGATGAGAACACCACCTTGTTCAGCACGACGGCGTCTTCGATATCGTAGCCCGAGTAACTCATCACCGCCACCATCGCGTTCTGTCCCGCGGGGAGCTGCGAGAAGTGGAGGAGGTCGAGCACGCGCGAGCGCACCATCGGCATCATCGGGTACACGAGCAGGTTCAACGGCGAGATGTCCACGCGCTGCTGTTGGTTGCAGGCAATGGTGCCGATGGCCTGCTTGCCCATGGCGCACTGATAGGTGTTGCGCGGCGACTGGTTGTGGTCGGGGTAGGGAATCAGCGAGGCGACGATGCCGAGAATGGAGACGGGGTCGATCTCCATGTGCGTGTGCGCGGGCGTGATGTCCTTGTCGTTCACCGCGATCAGACACGAGTTCTCCTCGTTCACGTCGATGTACTCAATGATACCCTATCCCTCACCTCGCTCGCTCGCGCTCACCTCCTTCACCAGCGTCGTGATGTCCAGCGTGCCGCGACGGATCTGCTCCACGTGTTCCTTGGTGAGGTACGGCTTGCCCGTGGCGCGGTTCAGCACGAGCAGCGGACGGCAGATGCGACCACCATCGCACGAGAGGTACACTGCGTGGCGCGTCTAGTCCTCAACACACACTCTCGCCTCCACCTTGTCGTAGTACACGCTCACGAACTCGCCCAGCAGACCGCGGCGACGCAGCAGGCGGACATTACGCACGAGCGTGTTGGGCTGCGAGTGGATGCCGAGAATGCAGCCGTTCAGGAAGACCAGGTTGGAGGGATACGCGTACAGCTCCTCCGCGCCCACCAGACCGATGTCCACCACGCCCAGGTCGTACGCCACCTGGCGCAGCCCGCACTCGTCCTAGGAGTGAGAGAGGCGCCGAGAGCGGACCTGGTCGGTGGTGATGTACGCGAGAATGGTGAGCGACTTCACCAGACCACACTGCTCGCCTTCGGGCGTGTCGCTGGGACACACCATGCCGAACTGCGAGGGCTGCAGCGCGCGCGGACCGCTGATCTTCTGCGCCTTCTCCACGTGCGAGCGGATGCGCGTCATGTGTCCGATGGCGGCAATGTAGGACAGTCGCGTGACGGGCTATCTCTGAGACCATACCCCAACCAGCACCTCCGCCACGCCCTTACGGTCGATGTGGAAACGCTTCAGCACCCAGTTGCCGCTCTTGATGGCGTTCACGCAGCCGTTGGTGATGATGTCGTGGAACTGCTGCATCACCGGCACCACGTCGAAGGCGTTCACGCGCGCCGTCTAGAGGTCAGAGCGTGATGAAAGGGACACCTTCTGGAGCGACTTGTTCACACTCTCCTTCACTTTGGCGTTGTACATCTTGAAGAGATCTTCGAACAGCAGCGAGATCAGGTCGCCGGCCATCTCGATACGCTTGTTTCCGTAGTAGTCCTTGATCATCATGACATGCCATCATCACTACCTTGTCACTCAACAGACTGTGGTCGAAGATGCACTTCAGCACCTCTCGCGCCATATAGGCCAGATACACGCACTTGGGCCAGTAATCGTACTGCACGACCGGGACGTGGCAAAGAATTGTCGTGTTGAAAACTTCCCTGCCCTCCTCCTCCGCGCTCCGCTTCTTGCTCCACCGACTCTTGCGCATGCTCACCAGAGCGCCCACCCATTCGAGTGCCTGCTTCTGTGTGAAGATGCCGAGTTGGTGACCCTCCTCAATGCTGAGGTTGAAGTAGGTGCGGTACTGCGGCTCGTTGCCGATCTAGGAATGAGGAGAGCGAAGAAGGGCGACGAGTGCCATGATCTCCTGATCGCTCTCGATGCCCATGCATCGGAATGCAACACAGATGGGGATGTCCTTCGTGAACACGTTGTGCTTCAGGTAGAGACGACCCTTCTTTTCCAGCACGTAGCAGCGACTCTTGCGCTCTGTGGTGGAACTCGTGACATTTGCCTGTGTGTGAGATACAGCAAAAGGGCACATACCACAATAGTCCCGTCGTCGTTGATGTCAAGAAGAATACGGTTCTTCGACATCTGCTCCTGCATGAGCAGAACCTTCTCCGCACCACGCACAATGAAGTAGCCACCGGGGTCGTACAAGCACTCCTGCATCTTGGCAAGTTCCGCTGGCGACTTGTTGCGCAGGACGCACTTGGAAGAATGCAGCATGATAGGCAACTGCCCGATGCGCAGGTTGCGTTTCATCATGATCTTGTCGCCGAGTGTGTACTTTATGTCAACGAAAATGGGCGCGGAGTAGGTCAAACTGCGTTTGCGACACTCCATGGGTGTAATCTAGCCATTCAATCGTGGTCAGCACGCCCACTTTGTTGTTTATAATTTGAGAGTCTTCCAGAACCATGGGATCGCCCAAGTAGATATTTTGGTACTGGACGAAGAACTTGTGGTTCACATCGCTGCGAATTTCTTTGTTCGCCTCCATGATCTTTTTCATGCCGATGTTAATGAAGTAGTTGTAGGAATCGATCTGCTGTTTCACGAGACCACGATTCTATGCGATGACTGCGTCGAGCAACACTGTACTCTCATGAATTCAGGAACCAGATTCCATTTGTCTTCCTTCGTCGGAACATCGGGAGGCGGAGTATACACTACGCTTCAACCCCTTTCAATGCGGTCCACCCTCATTCACGCGAGGAAAGCACGTCTTCATTCCACGGCTTCTTTCTTTTTGAACGATTCCCAGAGAGGGCGTTTCATCAGCAAAGAAAGGCTTCTTTCGGGAAAACAAACAGCCCCACGAATATCTTAACTCTGAACAGCCAGCTTCATCAAGTGGTCCAGGAACACCTTCAGGGACACGTCGTCGGTCAGCACAGGAGCACACGTGCTGTCATACGAATTCTGGGTCACAGAGGGGTTCACCTTCGCCATCAGGAAACGGGACTGGCTCTTTCCCTCATCGCACAGGATGTAACGGGGAACAGGGAAGCGGTCTGTCCATCATCATCGCCCATCGCTCCTACCCGCAATGATGTTCTGCGCGTCGTCCAGAGGCTGCTCCAGCAGCTGCTTGAAGTTGGCATGCTCCGGCTGGTTCTGGTACCCCGCGTCTCTCCAGGCAGCGATGGTGGCGCCGTGGAACACGACGAGCGTGAAGAAGGTGTCCATCAGCAGCATCACGTCGGGCTTCACGGAGGTGGCGTCGAGCAGCACGGGCTGCGGCGGGCTGTTGAAGGAGTAGGAGATCAGCGCGGGCTGGATCATCACCAGACAGTTGGTGAGCGGCTGGCGACACAGCATCATGCGGTGCTACACGTCACGCGCCTCAGCCATGCCCACGTAGCAGCTCTCGTCGGGCGAGTAGTTGATGTGCTGCATGAACTGCGAGCGGCGCAGGTGGAACATGAACTGCGGGAAGATCGCGAACTCGTTGCTTAGGCGGAACGACGACGGGTCGTCGGGGCGGTAGTCCGCGAACTTGGCGCACAGGCGGATCAGCGAGCGGTCGATCCAGCGCAGCACGTCCGACACAGGCTACGCGTCACACCCTCCGTCCTCGCCCACCTCTTCAAGAAGGCGAGTGGTCGCCAGACGCGCCATGATCACCGCAGCGCACTCCTGATCGAAGGAGGCGGCGACGGCGCTCATGTTGTTGAAGTCCATGTGCCACGCGCCGCTCACCGTCGTCACGCGCACGCGGATGCGTCCGTTGGGGTGCGTGTACGTCGTCACCAGCTGCAGGCAGCGGCGGCGGTTCTGGATCGACGTGTCCTCGCTGTTGCTCACCTCGAAGTAGAACGCCAGCGTCGTCGAGGGGTCGATGCAGCCCAGGTACCACGACGTCGTGCCACTCTACGCCTCACGCCGTCGCCACGCCGCTACCTCGCCGATCTCCAGCTCGCCCACCGACGGACCGATCTTCTTCTGCGACATGCACGGACCGATGCACCCGCTCACCTTGAACTCCTTGGTGGTCTGCAGCTCGATCGTCGCGCCGAAGCCCATCATCAGGTTGTCCGCGTCTATCACTCACCCACACCGCACGCACCCACCTCCCTGGCGGTAGTCCTCGGGGTACACCTCGAACACGTGCGCCAGACTCTGCTGGAAGATGCTCTGGCTGAAGAAGTCGCCCAGCATGCACAGGCCGCCCGTCGTCTCGATGCACGAGCGCATCTCCAGCAGACCCACCTGGTCCAGACAGCACGCGAAGAGGTCGATCGTCTGGCGGTTCTTGCGGCAGCGGTCCGCGAGGCCCTCGTAGAACTTGGTGGCGTCCTTCAGGTGCGGCGCCTTGTCGTGCTCAATGTCCACGTGCGCGCGGATCGTCTCCTCCAGGTCGGTGCCCACGATCATGCCCGGACCGCTCGTGCACGGGCCGCCGGAGAAGAGCATGATGTGCGCGGGCGACTGCGGACAGGCGATCTCCAGCAGGGAGGAGGCGATGGAGAGCGCGCTGCCGGTGGAGCGCTCGGCGCGGTGCTGGGCGGCGATGGGCCACTAGCGGTGAGAGAGGAATGGGGGAGGTACGGGGTCCTTCTCCAGCTCGGCGAGGATGGTGTCGATCATCACGGAGCAGTCGCCGATGGGCATGATGAAGCGGGAGGCGGAGGAAGAGGCGCCGATCTAGATTGAGAAAGAGACGCGCAATGCGTACCTGCGTCTGCGCCACGGTGCCGCGGAGACCCAGCATGTCGGCCACCTTCGACGTGGGGTACTCCTTCTTCCCGTTGAACACGTAGGAGCGAGAAATGTCGGACGTGGTCAGTTCGTGGACTTCCACGTGCATGCCGTAGGAAATAATTCCGACCAGCGCGTTATCGGGCAGGAAGGAAAGGTTCTGCTGAAGAGCGTCCTTCAGACTGTTGAGCTCCTTGACGTCGATAGTCGTATCGATGATGAGGAGGAACACGGGCGGGATGCTCTGGCGACCCTGGATTTCGTACTCCACGGTGGTGTAGGCGGGCATCACTTCGTAGGGCAGAGAGGACTCGGAAATGTTCTGCGCATACTCCGGAGGGAAGTGGTTGCGCTGTCCGCAGAAGGGGCAGGTCCACAGCTTCGCGCGGAAGTCAATTTGACTAGACCTCAAGCCGGTCGCACCAATCGTACCAGTACGGGTTCAATATAGCTCCGCAGTTGGGCTGTCTGCATCGCACGGGCTGGTAGGGCAGCGCCGGGGGCATTCCGTAGATGGTCTTGAGAGGGGAATATCTAGCGGTAAAACGGAGTGGACGGGGGAATACAAGCAGGCCATGGGGATGACGCACTTCGTCGCCTCCATTCGCGTTCCGGGCCATGTATTGAAGGTGAAACGAATTCCGTCTCTTTCGTCAGCTTCAGCAATCGTGTTCATCGGATAATCAACTCAATTCGAGCGGTGTTTGGCGACATGTCTCTTCATTCCGATTACCGCGGTTATGTGACGCAACAAACACAGCGGACGAATCGCGTTAGTTCTGATTCTTTTCAACCCAAGCCTTGTGGAGCTTCTCCTGCGCCTGGTACTGCTTCATGATCTTCTTCATCGCGCTCTTGGAGATCTCTTCACCATTCACGTCGTGAGTGGGGATGCCCTACACGTCACGCGCCCCCTCTTCCCGCACGTTTTCGTCGAACTTAGAGTACACATCGGTCATTCCCAAGAACATGGTCTTCGGATCAATCTTCGCCTTCTCCTCCTTCTCCTTCTCCTTTCTCGCCTTCTCCTCCGCCTGCTTGCGCTTCATCTCCTCCTTCTCCTTGGCCAGGCGGATCTTCTCCTCTCTCTCGGCGATCAGCGTCTCCTTGTCCTGCAGCTTCCAAATCGTTCCGTTCGCCGTGTCCTCCAAGCGAATGCCGGCGAAGGGAAGAATGTCGTCGCGAAGCTAATCATGATCCCTCGCCCCCACAACGACCTCGTCGCACAGCTTCAGCAGCTCCTTCGGGTCGTTGCGAGCCAGCTTCACTACGCCTCACAGATCGTCGTCACACCCACCCTTGGTGCGGAACTCGGAGAGGATGTTCACCACGGGCGTGATCACCGTCTCCTCGTCGACAGACCCACTGCTCTGGCTGAAGCCGATGCTCACGTCGGGGTCGATCAGTCCGAACACCTTGAACATGGACGTCACGTACGCCGCCACGGAGGTCACGAGCGGCGCCACGACGTGGGACGCGCCGTCCACGTACCTACGCCTCACGCAGCAAACGCAACTCTACTGGTAGTACGCGCGCACCAGCGCCTCCAGCGCGCTCATGGCGCCCTCCGTGTCGAAGTCGTCGCACAGGCACTTCTACGTTCAAGTCCACACCACACCCCCACATGCACCTCCTCGCGACACTTCATCAGCGCGGCGTTCATCGCCACCTCCTTCGCGTCCCAGCGCTCCTCGGCGTCAGCGCTCTGCCCGCGCAGCAGCGCCTTGACGTTCTGGAAGAACTCGGTGAAAACCTTCTCCTTCGCCTTCGCCTCCTCCATCGCGCCGTCCGAGTAGTTCATCGTGGTGTTCCACTTGTGCAGCAGGAAGCACATACGAATCTGGTTGGCGGTGAACTGCTCCAGCGTCTGGCGGATCGTGATGAAGTTCTTCAGCGACTTGCTCATCTTCAGACCGTCGATGTTCAGGTGGCCCGTGTGCAGGAAGTAGTTCACCGACTGCCTACCCCTCACTTCGCTCGCTCGCCACGCACTTGCACTTCATGAACGCCTCGCTCTGCGCCATCTCGTTCGTGTGGTGCGGCAGACGCAGATCCACGCCGCCGCTGTGCACGTCGATGCAGCCGTCGCTGATGTTCTTGAAGATGCTGTAGCTCATCGCAGAGCACTCGATGTGCCAGCCGGGACGACCCTAGCGGTGACCTCGCAACCCGTCGCCCACCTTGCCCCACTGCGAGTCCCACATCGGCTCGCCGGGCTTGCTCGCCTTCCACAGCGCGAAGTCGTTGGGGTGCTTCTTCTCGGAGGAGAACTCCTGCGCCTCTTCCTCGTTCACATTTCCCACCATCTCGGGAACTATATGTCATGCTCTCTTTCATTCCACACTCAGCTTGCCGTAGGTGTGGTCCTTCTGGAAGGCGGTGGTGTCGAAGTAGACACTTCCGTTGGCCTCGTAGGCGTAGCCGTTGTCGATGATGCCCTGAATCATGTCGATAATCTCCTGCACGTACTGTCCATCACTGGATACTATATCGAGCTACTTCAGAAACACGCGTGATCACGTTCGCACTGCGGCATCCCAGCGTCTTCATATCCTCGAAGAACTCCTTCTCGTACTTGCGAGCGAGCTCGGTGAAGGGGATGTTGCGCTCGTTCGATCTAGCACATGAGGGAGGAAGAGAAGGCACACCTCTTGATAATCTTGTCATCGATATCGGTGATGTTCATCACAAACTGGACGTCGTAATTGAAGTAGTCGCGGAGAATGCGCATGATGATGTCCTGGCTCAGGTACGTTCTACTCGTGAATGCCGCGCCCGTTCACCAAACCTCGCATGTCCCATGTGAGCGACGTCGTAGACAGTGGGGCCGCAGCTGTACCACAGCACCTTACGAGGAATCATCGTAATGAAAGGGACCTGTCAATGAGCACCGCGACGAAAAGCGCACCTTCGTTCTCGTGAGACTGTTCGTCACCATGATGGGGGTCTTGTTGAGCTCCTCCCCATTCTGGTCCTTGATAATCTCAGGCTGAATCCAGCACATATTTGCCTTTATCTCTTCCGCCATGTTGCTTTCCACCCTAAAGGAATCGATTCAATTCGGTTTCTGACCAAGGACGAGGGAAAGGCGGAAAGACTCCCGATTTCGGTTCCTCTCCCACCCACCCCCCACATTCCGGTCCACGCGCGTTCCAATCCCAAGCAATTCCAGCAAATCACAGCGAATGCTTGCCATTTTCGATTACGGAAAGAAGGTGCTGACAGACAGGAAGTACTTTTGGCATCTCTTCTGGATGATTCTCGCTGCCGAGTTGGCGTTGGGCTGCGTATTCATCCGCTTTGTTCCCTGTACTTCCCTGTCTCCGATTTCATTAGCTCTAGACACAGAAATTGACTGGAAGACGTACATGCAGTTCATGTCGTACGTAGAAAACAACACACTCGACTACTCGAAGCTGCAGGGCGAAACTGGTTCGTTTTACAAGCTCGTTTCGTGATGTCGTAGGCCCCTTGGTTTATCCCGCGGGCTTCGTCTACGTCTACTCCCTCCTATATAAACTAACCGACGGCGGCAACAACATCCGTCTGGGTGGGCTATGACGTCCTCCTTCACTTGTAGCGCAGTACATCTTCCTAGGACTGTATCTCCTGACGGAGGCCGTTGTCATGATCCTGTACCACAGATCGAAGGTTGTGCCTCAGTTCGTCGTTTCCGTCGCGTGTCACGTAGATGGGCCATGCTGCTCCTTTGTCTCTCGAAGCGTGTCAAGAGCATCTACTACCTCCGCCTCTTCAACGAGTCCGTGCTGATGCTTCCCCTCTATCTCTCCATCCTCCTATTCACCTACCAGCAGTGGTTCTGGGGCATCGTCGTTCTCTCCTTCGCCTTGTCAATCAAAATGAACGTCCTTCTCTTCTTCCCCGGACTGCTCCTCCTTCTCTTCGAGGTCGCTCTCGCCTCTCCTCCTCACCGTTAGTCCGTCGGAGTCGTTCGCTCCATCGTCCTCCTCCTCGTCGTCGTGGTGATCCAGCTCCTTCTCGGCATGCCCTTCATCGCCACGCACGCCGCCGGCTACTTCGGTCGCGCCTACGAATTCGTACCCAAAACGTCGTGCAGTCACCGCTAGGGACGCGTCTTCACCTACAAGTGGACGGTCAACTACAAGTTCCTCCCCTACGACGTACGCTTCTCTCTGCACGCTCACGCTCAGATCTTCGTCAACCCCACGTTCGGCAGGATCCTTCTCGTCGTGATGCTCGCCATCCTGCTCTCCTTCATCTTCTTCCGCTGGTCCCAGTCGCGCTCCTCGCCTCCTCTGACCCCTAGACCCATGGGCGGCATCTGGACGGTCGTGCAGTCCGACCCCTTCGCGCCGAAGCCGCGCAACCTCCTCGTCCGCATGTTCGACTGGTTCGTGGTGCGCGAGGGCTACGTGGAGCTGACGGCGGAGCACATCATGACGGTGCTCTTCACGAGCAACTTCATCGGAGCCGTGTGCTCGCGCTCCATCCACTATCAGTACTACGACTGGTACTTCCACACCCTTCCCTATCTGGCGTGGCGCACCAACCTCCCTGTGCTGTGCGTGCGTGGTGCGAGGGATGCCTCAGTCGTAGAAGCTGTTCGTGCTGCTGTGCATCGAGATCACGTACAACATCTACCCTTCCACGCCTTCTTCGTCCATTCTCTGGCAGGTCGCCCACATCACTCTGCTGGTTTGTCTGTGGATGCGCAAGAGTGACGTTTCTTGTCTGATTGGGAGGGACGTGTGATCGAGTAGATGTCGAGTATGATGAAGAAGAAGAGAAAGAAAAGACAGACTAATACAACTATGCTATGTTTGTTTCAAACCTGGACGGCGGTGTTGCTGTCGATCGAGTCCGACCGCCGACAGGCTCTCCAATTCCACTCGCTCTCTGGTTTCCGGTTCTGGAGTTGCCGCAAGTAGTCGTCCACCCTCAGAAGGAAGTCCACGTTCACGACGTTTATCGGCAGCTGGAGGGCTCCCTCCTTACTCAGCTTATTCAGTTCCGTCGCAAACTCGCTACTCTGCGAAGGAACCTTGCTGCACTCCAAAGGCGTGTCGATGATGCTTTCCGATGCGAGGCTCGCATTCCACGCCGATCCCATATCACCAAACACTTCTGGAATGACCGTCTTCGCACTCCCCGATCCGATCGAACTCTTTCCTACGTCTCACTCCGACCCCACACGCTTACTCGACGAAGGAGGAGGATCCTTGGCTTGCGGTGGAGGGAGCGACGCTCTGTCTTCCCCCACTGGCAACACCATCACGTCCGAGTGACACGGGTGGGTTCTCGCGTAGAACTCCGCCTGCTTCGTCTGCATCTCCTTCTTCGTGAAGCAGTCCTCCTCGTCCGCCAGCGAGTGCAGGTACATGCACTCCGCGTTCGTGCAGCGAATGCCGCGGAGAAAGAAGTTGCAGTACTTCGTGGTCCCGAAGCTCGCCCTACACTTCAGAGAAAGCCACATAGCGAACCGAATCTGCGAGCCTCTCAGCACACAACCGTCACACGCCATGATACAGGACAGAGCCTCTTGGGGAGAGGAGTAGGTGATGTATCTGTGAGTGAAGCGGAAGAAGAGCCACGCACGCACAACAACTGTGGACCTTCTCAATCAACTGCGAGCTGTTGTTCAGTATGATCTTCTTGATTGCTCCGTACTGCCCAAACAAATCGTTTGATCGGAGAACAGACTCCTCTGCTAGCGAAGGAGACAAACCGATGATGTACACGAGACTGCGCTGAATGATCCTCACGCTCTGCAAGTAGTGCAAATCGCCGTAGGAAGAGGAATGCGGCTTTGCATAACGATTGTTGCGATATCGCTCCATTTCTGCCTCACTTGAGGTTGACTCTCTGTCCCCGTATTTGTCGAAAAACTGATCACTACGTCATACTGCAAAACAATATCCTACAGTAGGTGCAACACGCTATTCGAATAGGGCTTCCGGCAACGAGGACATGGTCTGTCTGTTTCCAGTATCTTTGATAAACACCAGTGACAAATCTACAATCAAAAGCGAGCAACAAAGCACACATGGTAGCCACAACTGCATATGCGGATTTCCATTTCCTCCTTTGTCATCTCACCAGAACAGAGTGGGCACACACACTTCCTTTCGCTCATACCGGTCTTATCTGAAAGGCGGCTCATTCTATAGAGAACCTGCAACCAACGAGTGGACAATCGGGAGAGAGAAAAGACTACGCGCGCCGATCCTGCTCCTCTTCTGTTCGTAATGAACACGATCCTTTGGGATGCGCGACCAGTGATGCATGATTATCATGAATTGTGTCCTTCCTTAGGGCTCACAGTTCTGATTCTGCAAACGGGAGGTTAGAAAGAACTCACTGTACCATGGCGATGACCCGTGAGTAATGGTGTGAATACGTGTCCATCACATGATCAACCGGATAATGTATTGCTATCATTCCATCCATTCCCACGGTCACTTCGTCCTTTCCGAACCGCAATCAGAAATGAACTACTCCATTGGAGTTCTCTCTCACAGGATTCTCCACTGTAATCGGTTCATACAGCAGGTGGCGATACCAACCCGGAGAATCGCTTGTGTCCTTCATTGTCAGTGTTGATAACGGTGTAGCGATTCAATTCTGGTACCTCTGCCGTATCGATCGGAACAGAGTTTGAGGAGCAAGTACTCCCGTCGTCCGTTTTCTGTGAACGTAGGTTCTTCAGACGCTACAACCCATTCACATGACTCTTCATCATTGTGGTGGACCCAATGACCGAGGAATCGATTTGAGGGTGAGTCCTTGGCGTAATCGCTGCCCTTATCCTTTTAGGGGAATTGGGAACTGGAATCCAGACAAATACCACTCATCGTGCAGTGCAAAAACACAAAGTCGTCAAAACCGCAGTTCGTTGGAGATGATCATCGCTGTGAGGACTAGGTGCGTGAATTTGTTGGGGTGATGAACCGTGAATCAGCCAACCTTCCCAACACAACCCCAATCGGCCTTCTTTGTGTCTCCTCCACCATCACCAACTCTCTCCTCAGGTGCTTCTTTCGCTTTCTCACGATGTGTAGAGAGTCTGCACTCAGTACATACCCCCTTGCGCTGATTCGTGTTGTGGACAAAGCCATCAAGTCCTTCCAGCCCAACTACTCTCTCCTGCGGTGTTTCCCAGAATTGCAGTTCGTGTACGATGTATCCTCTCCACCTGTCCCTGTTTCCTAGGTCAATCAGACCAACATCCCAACGATTCTCTATAGAAACGCGGTCATTTTCCATCCCTATTCTCTTTGTTACAAAATCACTCTCAGTATTCAATTCCTCTTCTTCCTTCTGGCTATGGACTTGGGTTTCCCCATTTCCCCGTTTCTTTGGGTCTGAATTCCACAACGATCTTGTGCTTTCTGGAAGAACCATGTCTGTCTCTTCTTTCGAAGTGAATGCCGCCGCCGCTATGCGTGACTATTAC
>ERZ1106923.402-NODE-402-length-16890-cov-16.952896_pt1 | contig 16890 bp, 20 predicted proteins | sample MGYA00403657_ERZ1106923 | MGnify/ENA primary metagenome ERZ1106923 (study PRJEB35170, sample SAMEA104062425) | human gut metagenome | biome: human gut; feature: human-associated habitat; material: faeces | place: Denmark | collected 2012-06-19 ...
CAGGTGCAGTTCGGCGGTCTGTGGAAGGTGAAGAAGGACGTGCTGAAGACGATGAGAGACGGCAAGCTGATTCCCGGCAACATGTACTACACGAACGACCGCGGCATGATTCTGCCCGGTGGTCCTGCTGGTTACATGCACTACGACTTCGGCGTGTTCTACATCCAGAGCAGAATGGATGATTCTCTCCTCAGTCTCCAGAACCAGATCGGTATGGCCATTTCTGAGAGCGAGATTCTCATTAAGATGAACTAATCGTGGTTCTGTCTGTTTGTTTGAAACTTTGAAACGGTGAGGTTTCCCGCGCTTTTCAGAATAACGGTTGCAGCGTCCATGGACCTGAAGAATGCTCTCGCGGCACTAGCTTCGCGTAAACCGGGGGGTCACAGCGAGGGAAGGACACGATTGGTTGCCGAGGGCGCAGCGTCGGGCGGGAGTCGTACCAGCTACAAAAGAGGGTACAGGAAGTTTAATGGTGGTGCTTTCTCGGGGTAGGGAGATGGGCCCTGTCCTTAAGACTAGTTCTCACATCCATCTGTCGGAAAGGAGCATTGACGAGTTGCCGAACCCGACAAAGAATACGGCAAAGAAGGAAAGGTGGGGGCGAGCGAGTTCAGTCAGAGGTAGAGACATCGAGGATTTTGTCGACGAGTATGGATCGGATCTATCTCCAGAGCAGAAGAGCGTGTTTGAAGCCGTGCTGAAGGGATATGTGCGTCGGAGTGGTGCATTCTCAGCGATAGAACGTGTTCTTCACCGGCGACGCGGGGACGGGAAAGAGCTATCTTCTCCGAATCGCGATCGAGGCGCTCCAACAGCAGCTGGGCAAAGACAAGGTGTTCGTGACGGCGTCTACGGGCATCGCGGCGTGCAACGTCGGCGGCATCACGATCCACTCCTTCGCCGGCTTGGGCATCACGAATCTGGACGTGAACCAGACGCTGGGGAAGATACGACAGAACGAGGCGGCGGTGGAGCGATGGAAGGCGTGCCAGGTGCTGATCATCGACGAGATATCGATGTTGGACGGACGACTGTTTGACATGCTGGAGTTCATCGGCCGGACAATCCGCAACAACTCGTTTCCCTTCGGAGGCATCCAGGTCGTCACGTGCGGTAATGCAGTCGGGAGGGAATGACGGGAAGGGGACTTCTTCCAGCTGCCGCCCGTGGGGTTGGGACACGGCGGAGTGATCTTCAGCTTCGAGTCGAGGTGGTGGAACGATGTGATGGATGTGCGATCGATCGAGGACTTCAACGCGTAGAAGGTGATTCTCCTGAAGACCGTGTTTCGGCAGAAGGACACGACGCTGCAGCGAGTGCTTCGCGAAGTCCGCTATGTTTCCCATTGGGGGTCATATGACTGCGTAGGGCCGTGTTTCGCCCCAGTCCGTTCGGGTCATCGAGTCGATGGCGAGCCACGATCTGGAGCGCGTCGTGGCACGGCGGAATCTGGACGAAGAGGACGAGGAGCTGCGTGTTGAGAGCACGAAGTACGCGCGGGAGTGATTGCTGATGAAGAGGCTGTTCGCGTTGAATCGCGACGTGGACAGCTACAACGAGAAGAAGCTGAGCGAGCTGACAGGACCGGCGATGGAGTACGTGTGCTCAGATTCTGGGGGTAGTGTGGGGTGGATGGGGTGACGCGCAGTGGAGGACAGTTACCTGTACCAGCTGAACAAGTCGTGCCAGGCGCCGTCGCGGCTGGTGTTGAAGCGCGGCGCGCAGGTGATGCTTGTGAAGAACCTGGCGGTGAGCGAGGGCTTGGTGAACGGCTGTCGCGGCGTCGTGACGTCGTTCTCGAAGAAGAGCGAGGCGGAGCAGGCGCTGCCGGTGGTGGCGTTCACGACGGCGAAGGGCGTGAAGCGTCAGGTGCTGGAGCGCGTGGAGTTCAACGTGGAGGCGGGCGCGAGCGTGGTAGCAAGTCGTGTGCAGCTGCCGCTGAAGCTGGTGTGTGGGGCGTGGGAGTGTGAGGCGTAGGCGTGGGGGATCTCAATCCACAAATCGCAGGGAATGACGATTGATTTGTTGGACGTGGACCTGCACGGCGTGTTCGAGGTGGGCATGACGTACGTGGCGCTGAGTCGCGGCGTGAGCATGGAGCGCATGCGCGTGACGGGGTTCAGTGCGCAGAGCGTGCGAAGCAACCCGAAGTGGGGGAGAGTGTGTGGTGTGAGGGGTAGAGTGGTTGCGTTTTACACGGCGATTGGTCAGGGGAGGGTGTTTGTGCCGTATCGGCGGAGTGGGGGTGTTAGTCAGCCGAGTGCAGTTCAGAGGGGTGTTAGTCAGCCGAGTGCAGTTCAGAGGGGTGTTGGTCAGGGTGCAGTTCAGAGGGGTGTTAGTCAGGGTGCAGTTCATAAGGGTGTCGTTCAAAGGAGCGTTGTTCCGAGTGGAGGAAGTGACACGCAACAGAACAACGGAAATGGCTTTCACCCGAACAACGCGAATCACACCCAGAAACAACGGAATGACACTCAGAGCACACACAGAAAGAGAGAAGCCACTCCCAGACAAACCAACGCTCCGACAACAATGCCCTCTCAACTCAAAACCAAGCCAGTCACTCCCACCCCCAGAAAGGAGCAGAAGAACTCTCTCGTTGGACTGGCACTCGCGCTTCAACAGTTCAACAAGTCCTTTTCCTCTCTTGTTTGGAAGCAAACACGCACTACAAAGTACATTTACAAGTTATTCAGTCTCTTCGACAAATCATCAACCTGAGCCGCGTCCACCTGAGGCTTCTCAGCAGAGGAAGGATCAAGCAACTGACCCGTTACCGACACGCCGATCTCCTGGAGAGTCTTCTCCACCAACTCATCCTCCGCCTCCTGGTCGTTCAGGTTGCCCATCGCGTCGTCCATCGCGCCCTCCATCACCTCGCTCATGATCTCCTGACGCATGCTCTCCTTCTGGTACTCGGCCATAATGCGCTGCATCGCCTTAGGATCCATCAGACCATTCAAGGAACGGTACGCCTGGCAGCAGCCCTTGAGCGCAGATGTGATAGCTTCCTGACCGCTCGCAGTCATGAGCTGAATCTGAATGCCCTGCAGATTCGCCTTGGCCACTTCAAACTTCTCAATGGCCTTCTTTATGCGCACCAAATCCTTTGCAAATATCTTCACCTCGTTCTACCCGTGAACCACACTCGCCTCCCCTACGACACGGCCCTCCTTGGCGCTCTTCTTGATTTTCGCTTCAACCTCGGTCCTGCGGCGCTGAATTTGCCTCTCTTCACGGTCGATTTCTCTGATGGACGTGCGAATGGCGTTCTTGTTGTCGCGCAAGATCTCAGCGGTCGTTTTGCTCGGAGTTACACCCATGATAGCGTAGGAAATAATGAAGATTGGCTGTGAACTGGAAAGGAGTGAATTCGTGCGCGCCGCCTCATTGGACGCACCTCTTTTCTCTATCCCGTTTACTTGATTGTCTCCCGGGGACGTTATTCTCTTCTCCATGCAGTCCACTGGCGTTGTGGAGATCAAGGGAGCACAGAAAAGCACATGCTTGTCTGGTCCTCTCAACGTACCCTCCCATTCATGTAGTGAGACACGGATAGCTTCGATCATCCGCACATCACATTTGTTTTAGATGAATGAACTGGATCCTTATGAAGTCTACAAAGAGAATGTCTACACGAGAATGGAGCCGGGCCATCTCGTGAAGTGCGTATCCGTGTCAGAAGAGGGGTTCGTGGCATTCGCGGATAAAGCGAACTGCAAAGTGCTAAATCCATATCTCAACGTGTCTTACTGTCTGAGAAGTGAATCCAAAGAGGGTAACGGGGAAGAGGAAGGGAAAACAGCGGGAAAGAAGGTATTCAAATCCCTTTCTGTTGATTCGTAGCGTAAACGAGACAGTGAAGAGGAATCAGCGAGTGTGACTCGAGACGCGTACTGGTGTGTGGAATGGGGTCCTTGTGAGGCGCGTTTGGGTTCCTCTTCTTTCCTTTTAACCATAACACGCTCAGGGGAAGTGAAACTGTGGAGATTGCCGTCAACGCTGGGTCTTCTGTATATGGAGGAGGTTGGCGACCTTACACCTATGATTCGGTCTGTAATGAAAGACGCATCGCTTGTTGCATGCAACTGCTGCTTTCTCCCGTCTTCCTCCCTTGTGGTGACTGTGAACGACACGCTCTTCCGCTTTGAGTACGTGTGGAAGGACGAACAGGAAACGCAACTCGTTTTCAACGTATCATGGTGCGCCAAGTACTCCGACATTATCACGAGCATTCTGCATGCTGACTCCGTTCTTCTATGCGGAACGCTATACGGGCGCATTGTTGTTCTCAATGCATCGGATCCCACGAGTCCTGTGTCGCTTCTCCCGAATCCATCGACTGGAGGCAGCATGGTTCCTCCAGTGATTATTCCTCCATATGTCGGAGAGGACCAACACAGGGAAGAGAATCCGGTTGTTCCCGCTTCCGCCACTGTGTGCTTCGATTCCATTCTGGAACACTCTCACCCTTGTCAAGCGGCGATCAAGTATCTTAGCAAACAGGACGATGTTGTGATCGCGAGTGACGGAGTGCACGTGTGCTGCTTCCGATTCGCCCTCCCGCAAGCCCCCACAGTGCTTTCCCGTTTCGCGGAGAATGAAGGAATTGTGGTGATTGGGGGACCGGTTTCTGCGTGCCAACTCCTCACCACAACTTTAGTGTATCGCATAGTGGATCTCCTTTCCTCGACCGTCGCCTCTTCCACGTCGCTTGTCCCATTCTTCGACTGCAACACTGACTTCTCTCTGCTTGGAGGCGTTTCTCTCTTTCCTCTCTTCCCCGCTCTTCTCTACCTGTGCTACGACCAGACGCTGCCGAAGACGTCCACCGTGGACTACCGTGTTCAATTCCTGGCTCTCTCCTCTCTGCCTCTGCCAGAGCTCGCTTCACCCGATTCCATCTGGCTGCCGGCAGCAGCGCTCGCTCCGACAGCCCTCCACGCTCTGATGTGCAGTGCATGGGAGGCGATCATCGCCCAGAAGGACGTGAGCATCGAACACCTCCACCTCCTTCACATCACGCTGTGTCGCCAATTCCGCACGAAGGAGCCGTGGACACTGTCGGGAGAGAGGAATGTGGATGTGATCGTGGCTCTTCGGAGGAGACTGCTGTACGCTGCTCTGGAGAAGCGAGAGGACGAGGAGGCGCGGTGGATCCGCTTCCAGTTGGAGGAGAAGGATCCATATTTGAGGAAGAGGAGACGAGAAGAGGTGCATGACGAACCAGTGCGTCGTGTATGCGAGTGCTGTAAGAAGGAGGTGGTTTTGAACGAGGGTCATGAGGCGTGGTGCAGTCTGCAGTGCATTGACGATTACTGTCCTGTTTCGTGGAAACCGACTGTGCACAGAACCGATGTGCGCGTGTGTAGTTGCTGCTATCAGAAGTACGTCGAGGGAGAAGAGTGCGTGTACTGTGGCCTTCGTTTGCGCTCCGTGTTCTCGGGTCCGAGCTCCGTAAGGGCGATAAACAACCAGTATCTTTACTCGATTCGCGAGAACGCATTGTCGGCAGAATGGAACTGTCTTTGATGCTGTTTGTTTCAAGAGTGAATGATCATGGGCTTGGATGACTGGACGCTCACTGATGTGGATGGCTGGTCGTTCATGGATTTGGTTAACTAAACGCTCACTGATGTGGATGGCAGGCTGTTCATGGGCTTGCTTCACTAGATTCTCCAAGATACGGATAACTGTACGACTGCACGACTCCTCCTTGATCATCATGGACAGTGAACACAAACCCCCAGTACTCTTTCTCTTCATCCATGAGTGCTATTACCCCCACCGTGCCCTGCTACCACACGTAAGAGAAGGCTGCGCTGACAGACTCACTCTCTAGCGTCAACGACGTGTATGATGATGTCCCTGCGATTACTTCCCGCTTCCAGGAATTGAACGCTCTGTTCAAGGAGAAGTACGGCTGCAGTCCCGATTTCTACGTCCGCGCTCCGGGTCGTGTGAATCTGATTGGAGAGCATATCGATTATCACGGGTATGTCCCCTTCGGTGCTGTGATCATGCAGATACTCCGTGCTGCCGATGGCGATTGCCAACGACATGATTATGGCAGTCGGATCGGAGGAGAATAAGGACGGTCAGACCGAGTTTAGCATCCATAATGTGGTAAGTGGGCTTAGTAGTCTGTTTCATTGGCGTAGGATTCCCAGTTCGAGAGCAAGCAGCTTCCCGTCGACCCCAAGGCGGACATGGGGAAGGAGCACAACTGGTCTCTGTACTTTCAGTGCGGTTATAAGGGCGCTTTCGACAATCTGAACAAAGAAGTCCTCCTTCTCGTGCACACTCACAAATAGAACCACACGCCCCGTGTACTCAAGGTCTGCGTCAGTGGCACCGTGCCGCCCGCGGCAGGCGTTTCCTCCTCCTCGGCTTTCGTCGTGGCATCGTGCATGGCGACAGCCCTTGCGAACGGAATGCCCTTCGACAAGAACTCCCTCGCCGAGACGAGCCGCGTGTCCGAGTATCATTTGCCTCCCCTCCTCATTCGCAGATTCTACATCGGCACGATGGGCGGCGGCATGGACCAGGCCATCTCCGTCCACGGCATCCGCGGGTACGCCTGCCACATCCAGTTCAATCCGCTCCATGTGACGCCCGTCCAGCTACCCTCGGGCGGAGTGTTTGTGATCTCCAACTCCTTCTACCAGGCGCCGAAGGCGGTGACCGCAGCGAAGGGCTACAACCTGCGCGTGGTGGAGGGCCGACTGGCGGCGAAGATCATCGCGAAGGCGTACGGTCTCGCGGACTACCTGAATTACGCGTCGCTGCAGGACCTGGCGCGCGATCTGGGGAACAAGTCGTTGAAGGAAATGGAGACGATCGTGAAGAGCACGCTCCATGAGGAGCCCTACACCACGGAGGAGATCGAGAGGATTCTCGAAGTGCCCTTGAAGCAGGAGACGCTCTTCGCGGACCGTCCCGCGGCGGAGAAGGTACTGATGGTGAACTCTTCCTTTAAGTGCCGTCAACGTGCCCTTCACGTGTATTCGGAGGCCGGACGCGTCCTCGAGTTCCGCGCCGTGTGCGAGAGCGACAAGGAGGAGCATAAGCTGGAGAAGCTGGGAGAGCTGATGTGCGCGTCTCACCGTTCGTGCGATTCCGACTACGAGTGTTCGTGTGACCAGCTGAACGAGCTCGTTCAAATTGCGATGTAGTGGTGACGATGTGATGTAAGGGCATAGGAAGCACGGCGCTCTGGGTTCTCGTTTGACGGGCGCTGGATGGGGCGGTTGCGCGGTCCATCTGGTCCGCGAGGAGGCGCTCGCCTCCTTCCTGAAGGCGCTGGAGGAGGAGTACTATCGAAAGCACGGCTTTACGGATGACCAGATCAAGCAGGGCCTCTTTGCGTCGAGGCCGAGTGCTGGAGCGTGCTACTTTGAGGAAATGAAGTGGGAGTGATTGTTTTCCTTGTTTGTTGCCGTAATATGGGAGTGAACACAATCCATCACCCCACATCGAAACAATAGAAATCGGATGCGAGTGGAATTCTGCCCCACAGGCAAAAACCGTTCAGCCAATTGGCTTTCCCGTGATGACGCAGCCCCCGAATCTTTGTTCCCGTTCATAAAAACCTTGTAAACAACATGAAGGCTATTGTGTTTGTCCTGTTCGCGGTTGCTCTGAGCATCAACCTGCGTGACTCCGAGTTCTACGCTTTCCAGAAGCAGTATGGAAAGTTTTACTCTGCCCCCGAGGAGCAGAGATACCGCCGTGCTGTGTTCAGCAACAACCTTGCTAAGATTGCTGCCCACAACGCCAAGAACCTGCCCTGGACTCTCGGCGTGAACCAGTTCGCTGATATTGCTGAGGACGAGTTCGCTTTCAAGTTCTGCGGTTGCGCCAAGGACCCCAAGTCCCGCACTGGCCGTGTGACTCCCATCTACGGTGATGCTCCCGAGCGTGTTGATTGGAGAGAGAAGGGTGCCGTGACCCCCGTGAAGGACCAGGCCATGTGCGGTTCCTGCTGGGCTTTCTCCACCACCGGTACGACCGAGGGTGCTTACTTCATTAGCTCTGGCAAGCTGGTCTCCCTCTCTGAGCAGCAGCTGGTCGATTGCGCCAAGAGACCCAAGTACGAGGCTATGGGCTGCAGCGGTGGCTGGCCTTGGAGCGTGCTGGATTACGTGTCTTCCCACGGTCTTTGCACTGAGCAGGACTATCCTTACAAGGGTGTGGACGATCAGTGCAGAGATATGTCTTGCGAGGTTGCCGTGCAGAGCAAGGGCAAGGTCCAGCTTCCTCAGGGTGATGAGGCTTCCCTCGCTAACGCTGTCGCTCTGACCCCCGTGTCTGTTGTCCTCGATGCTTCCTCCTTCCAGTTCTACAAGGGAGGTGTCATCACTGAGTGCACGGAGAGCATCAACCATGCCGTCCTTGCTGTCGGTTACGGTGTTGATGAGGAGACTGGTATCAAGTACTGGCTCATTAAGAACTCCTGGGGTGAGAACTGGGGTGAGGAGGGTTACGTCCGCGTGGAGAAGGACGCTGGTGGCATGGGTCGCTGTGCTATCACCTACAGCTCTGTCTATCCTACTTTCTAAGGAGTGTGGTGTTTGTTGTGACACTTTGGTTGTCTTTCAGTTTGATGCTCGTTGCGTGATGTGACGCTTTCGGAAGATGACGTCGCAAGAACAGCCCTTGCTGAAACAAACACTCCACTCCCTCCCTCCGATGAGTCCGAACCGTTTATCAATGAGCACGTTGTTATACCACAGATGCTGCTGCTCCCCCTTCTCTTTGTTTTCCCTCCATATCTACACACATCACGCGGAACAGAAACCACTACCACTCGAATTGCTTCATATCCCCCCTTGAATCCGTTGAACTCTTCAATTCGTTGGATTCCGAGGAGTCGACACGCCTTTAGCCGAATATCCTCAGCCATCTAGGTATCAGCCGTTTGTCGCTTGCATCGCCCCTACCCAATCCGGCAGAAAGTCTCTTCGGATTCGCTCCCATTCGCCAACTCCGTATTCCTCAATACCCTTGATGAGCAGGTTTTCCTCGTCCAGGGTCCACGTTTTCAGTTTCTTTAAATGGAAATACCTGTGCAGTGATGGATAACACTATGACATACTCTTTGACCAAATTGCCGTCTTCATCAATCATATCCTTCTTACAGAAGCTCTTTCGCATTTCCCGTCTCCACTCTTCTCTGGAAAGAGGCGTGGGATGAGCCGTTTCGACTTCCATCCTTTGCGGTAACAAACAAATGAAACAACCGATCGACTCCGTATTCATTCTCCTGATCTGCTTTCCGTCTCTCAATGCGACTCCGTGTTCACTCTCCTAATGCGATTCCGTATTCGTTCTCTTCAGACTGCCGCGCGCCTTCGGACCCCAGTTCGCCTCCGGGTTTCCAGGGAACCGCGCGAATTCGTACTCCACGTCCTTCAGCTCGTCGAGAATGGTGAAATCGTACTAGACATCACGCACTCCACACACCCCCACCGTTCCCTTGGCAGGCTGCGACAAGAACTGCTTCACAAACCCCTCGGGCTGCTTCGCCAGCCACTCCTCCTTCTCCTTCAGCTGCTTCTCGCGGAAGTACGCGCGGAACACATCGAACACCACATCGCCCGGCGCGTCCGTCTTCAGCGCCAGCGGGTCGCAGTGGCACTGCGAGGTGTGGTAGCCGGCTCTGCGCAGCGCCGACACGATCTACGCTTCACACGCCGCTCCCACACGCACCTCCACGTACTTGGGCGCCGTCATCTTGAGCACGGACGTCACGCCGTGGAAGCTGAAGTACAGCGGGTCCGGCAGCTCCTCCTTCATCTGACCGTCACACACACCACACGACCCCACCGCCGTCAGCAGACCCAGCAGCAGCTCGTGCGTGCTGCACTTGTACGTGCTCGCCGCCACCAGCGCCGCGTCCTTCTCCACGTACAGCTTGCGCAGCCGCTCGATGGCCGAGGCGATGAACGCGTCGTCGTGCAGCGAGCCGTTGAACAGGGGACCGCCCAGCTATGCGTCACGATAACCGCGGGAATCTACGCGATACTGGTACCCGCAGATGGGGCAGTGGGAGTCCACCTCGCAGTTGGGCGGGTGGAACTTGGCGGGAGCGTCCTCTAGCGATGAAACGCCTCTCCGAAACGCACTGTGGGTTCTGCCGAGCTTCTGGAGTTGGTAGTTGTGACAGTTGTTGCAGTAGTACAGGAGCGACGACTGCGAGGAGCACTGCTTAATCGCGGTTTTGGAGTCGTGACTAGAGCTCATTCCATCCGCACGCGCACCACATTCGCACGAATACCCGCACGTAGAAATCGATCTGGAAGGCGCCCAGCACCTCCATGCTGCGTCCGTACTTGGCCGCCGTCATCATGATCGTGTACAGCACGATGCGGACGGCGAGCTCGTGGCAGAACGGCGTTTTGGGACAGTTGCTGCCGTACTTCGTGAAGACCACCTCGGGATGATTACCGCAGAGGACCGTCAGATCCGTGCTCGTTACGCAGAGGAGGCCTCCGTCGCGGATGCTCTGGACCGCGCCGTCGAGGAAAATGCTGCAAGAGCCGTAGGGGTCCAGATCGATAACATCGAACTGGTTGTACGCGGGGCTGCGATGCTCGTACATGACCATGGTTGCGTCCCTGTGGGTGATAGCGAGAGTGAAGAAATACGCCTGGTTGGGGACCACACGGTCTGAGGTCACGTGATTGTACATCAGGTTGTCCTTCATGCTCTGAACGGCAGCGTCGGCAATGTCGTTGATGATCAGGCGACGAATGTTCGGAATCTCCTTCCAGTAGCGAATGCTCCGCAATCCCGAAGCGGCCAAGGCCTCAAAGATGTACAGCCCGTCTTCCGCCAAATAGGGCTTTCCTAGAAATCAGGAGAGAGGAGAACACAAACCCTCTGCTTCCGCCACTCGCTTTCTCTCTGCCAGAATGCCTTCATATCGCTTGGGCTTCTTCTCCTTCAGTTCCTCCATCTCCCTCTTTTGGAGTTCTCCGAAGAGAGTGATCATCAGGATGGACAGGTCGCGGTTCTTCACTTGAACCTACAATGGATCGAGCATGCGAATATTACTTTGTTGTAGAACACCTCATTGCTTTCAGGGTAGGGAATGGTCACACTTCCTTCCGTCACAAATTTGTATCCTTTTGAAAAGTCTTTCGTCGCTAGGACTCACAGGAAATGCAGAAAGGGAATACACATTTTGGGCAGCGTAGGGATAATCGAGAAGCAACGTCTATACGCGAATAATACTCTGCACGATGAAGTAATTCCGTGTATAGAATACCTGTATCTGGGTAGGAGGCGACAGAACCTGCTCCAAGCAAACATATACAGAGCTAAGCGTTTTCGCTATTCCAGAAAGCAAGACGAAATTGGAAATGGAAGAAAGAGGGGGAATTGCTGAAGATGGAATTGGGGTGATTTTTGGAAGTGGGTGGGTTTGAGGAATGATCGTGTCACGGAACAAACGCACACAATGCAAATGACCAATGCGGTTCATCAATTCGTTCACGACAAAGATGGAGTAATCCACCTGCAGGAAGAGACTGTTGTCCTCGCTCACTTTGATGTGGATGGTCTGCTTCTCTTCCGTCTCTTCGCCCACGAGAATGTTCAGCATTTGAATGTCACTCAGATTCATCACAAACTGAACAGTGTAAGAGTCGCAGCTCGCCCAGTCTCGTTGTTTTGCGTCTTCTTCAGAGAATGAGGTGAACACGTCTAACGAATCCACAATTCTCTGAATTGCTTCAGTTTCTTCTTCTGTGATTTGACACGTGTTGTCTTCTTGCGGTGATGGATTTCCTTCCTGTGACAATTCCCCTTCTTGCGACGACTTCATCTCCTGTGAATCCTCCACTTCCTTTGAAGCACTTCTATCTTGAGACATTTCCACCTCCTGCGAGCCCCAGCGCGGCGAGAGAAGTAACAACTTCGTCTCCGTCAACACAAGCAGATGATCCCCCTTCGACGCGCTCGCGCTATCCAGCGACGACGCAGACTCCATCGCCTTCTGGTACGTCTGGATTGCCGACACGCCCTGCTTGAGGTCCTCCTTCGGCACGACGACAACTCTGTGCGTGTACAGCAGGGGATGCACGATGGTCAGAAGATGAGACGAAATGACGCCGTAAAGCTCTGCCGTGTTGATCTCCGTCACCAGACCATCCAGGCACGTGTGAATCGCATCGAAGTACTCCTTCGGATGGCTGTCCTCCTGCTTCACGATCTCCTTCACTGTGTTCACAGTGCCTTCCTTCGATGAGGTCATCACACCCTCCTTCGATGAAACCACCACACCCTCCTTCACCGAACCCACAGGCTTCGCCTCCAGCGTCAGGTCGTCACTCGCGCTCTGATAAAACTCGCTACTCGACGTCTCGATGTCGCTGCCCTTGCGCCACCGGCGCCACCAGCTCCCGAAGAGAGTGCGCTGGTGCAAGGGCAGCGGCTTGGACACGGAGAAGTCGTTCGACAACAGGATGTCGAGGAGGTGGGAGAAGCTGTCGGGCTGGGCTGGGTCGGTGATCGCCGTGGAGACGAAGCAGCGATCGGCCTTCTGAAGCAGCAGCGCGACGAGCGACGCTATGCGTGAGGCGAATGAACCAGCAGGAACTCTCCTCCTCGGAGTCGCCGAGAACCACTACGGGCTATGCGTGAAGAGAAAACATATCAGGAACATAGTTGAGCGACTCCACGAGGTGCTTGTACTGCGACTCCTCCGCGTGCAGCGAGCTGTACGGCAGGTGGCGGTACAGGAAGCGCGAATAGCGGCTGGCGGAGAGCGAGGAGTACAGCACCGCCTCCACGCGTCCGTTCACCACGTTCACGAAGTCGTTGTGCGCCCTGACGTCCTTTCGGATATCGAGGATGAAGTAGTCGCTGCACTGGGCGGACTGCGTATGTGTCGTGGCCTTGTAGCGTCCCTCGGTGGTGAGGACAGAGCCGGTGATCTAGAATGAACGAGAAGGGAAAGCGCAACATCGGAGAAGCGCGTGCAGAGAGAGATGGTGTTGTGGCTGATGTGGGCAAAGCAGTCGCTCTAATCGTCACTCTCGCGACCAACCCTGCGACGATGTAGCTCTGCGAGGGGCTCGGGAGCTGGTGAAGCAGCTGCGCGATGGAGAGGAAGGGGACGGCTGTCAGCTCGCTCACGGCGTTGGAGAGGAATTGCTACGCGTGAGAGAAGGAGAGGAAGAGTACCTTGAACGAGGGCTCCTGCTTCCCGCCATACACAGCGAACGCGTCGACGAGCCACAGCATGAACCAGATCACGGACTGAATCTCGACGCTCTGCAGCGGCTCGAGAATGAGGAGGAGTTGGTCCGATTCCAGGAGAGTCGTCGGATCGATGAGGAAGGAGCCCATTTCGTCCTCCCAACTCGCGTACAGGGCGTCCAGCTGAAAGGCGAGGGAGGGCTTCTGATAGAGAAGGAGGAGTCGGAAGAAGTCACCCGCGTATTCCGCTTTCTGAATGCACATGTCTCTCGGATCGGAGATGGAACAGATCAGACGGTCCTGGAAGAGTTTGCGGAGCACGATGGCATCGTTGTCGTTTTGCATAATATCAACGAACTGCATGAGTACATGGATCTGGGCGACGTTCAGCAGCTCGTTTGCGGAGGGAGCGAAGGCCAGCTGAAGAAGACGCTCCTTATCGGTGCCCTTCCATTCGGAAGGAATGGTAGACTGGATGAACAATCGCGATTTGTCACTTTGCTTCGCATTTGGGACGGCTAGGGTCGGAGCCTTCTGGAACCACTCCTTCCACCGGCTTTCAATTGCACTTGATGCGATTGGGGCATTGCCAACGCCAACTTGGATGACGGTTTCCTGGGAATCGCGGAATGACGGTTTGAGGTCAAGAGGCTGACTGCAATCCACTACAGAAGGTGCGCTCATGGAAATTCTGCTTCTGTCAGCGCTATATCCCTCGAGCGCGAATCACCGAAGATTGACAACTCCCACTCCCGGCTCCACAGAGAGTGCATGCTCCGAACAGAATTCAAATCGAGTAAGTGACACTCGCGATTCATTCTTCCCTTCCCTCTTGCCCTTCCCTTGCATCGGTGTGAATGGACCCAGGCAACCATGGCGAAACCGTAGAAGAATCCCCGGAAGGAGCGAATGGGTGGGATAGCGACGACTTCAGTCTTTCGAGTGACTTTGACGCAGACATGATTCGAATCGAGGACGGTGGCGTTCAATTCAGCGCCCAAAGCGACTTGCATGTGAACTGCGTGGACAAACAGATATATGAGAAGGAAAAGCACGCGTGGGAAGATGCGATGAACGGCTTGTCGCAGCGGTTTGAGCGAGCGACGTCGATGCTGGAGAGCATGAAGTCCATCGCGCTGGCCGATCAGAAACAAATCAGGACGCTGGAGGCGGAGAGAGACGATGCGCTGAAATACAAGAAAACGTTCGACAGACTGCAGCAGCAGATTGTCGATCTGAACAACGTCCTTTACGAATCGAATGAGGAGACGAGCTCTCTGCGGCGCCAACTCCAGGAGGAGAGGGAAAGGGGCGACAAGTTGGAGAGCCTTCTCTATGGACCGACGAATTACTACTACCAAGAGTTTCTGAAAGTGTGTGGTTGAAGTGGCGGGTGATGTGTAGTCTCAGGAGGAGGTGAAACAAATGGAGCACGAGAAGGATGAGATGGAGGAGCAGCTGCGGCAAGTGAAGGACATTCTGCGCAACATGATCATCGAGAAGGCGAAGGGACCGACGGAGACGGACCTGGAGAGAGAGAGGGACTCGTTTGCCAAGCAGGTGCAGGCGTACGAGAAGAAGATTTCGAGGCTGGAGGACGAGCTCGATACACTGAAGCGGAAGAGCAATTGATTCCCTTTGAAAGGGGTATTTAGTTTGACTAGACCTATTTCCTGTTTTTTGATCGGATGCGTTAGGGGGCATAGGTGTTGATGCATATAAGGGGACATTCTGCCCATAACTCTTTCTATAGACGAATGATGAGCCTGGTTTGTAGCACGTTCATCCTATCTCTTGGTATTGCTGTGGCGGCATCAATTACTCCCCTGACTGCTGAGGGGTATTGTGCGAAGTGGCATTCGGAGCGACTAGATACTTGTCTGGAGAATGTCCGCGGCAGCGTTGATTTCGAGAACAACGTGGCTATTGTATCGAATGAGGCCGCTTCAGATCCCTCTCTCTGTCTTAGTTTTTACGCGAACTACTCGCTGAATTACTTCAATGAACATATGCTAATGCAAAGAGACCCGTTCCCCTTGAGAATGACTGGTCCTGGTGCTCCTCCTACGTGTGGCGTGCCTTCTATCTCACGCTCATACCCCTATCTCGAAGGTCTTTATCTTCCTCAGGAGCAGACGCATTTCGTTTCCTACGCGATCACCGCTGCCTTGGATCTCATGTGGACTCAGTTTAAGAAGAATAATCCCTTGTTCAACGTGCACTTCTCCGTGGATATGGTGAAGAACATTCTCGGCGAGAACGCCGTCATTTCTGACGTCCTTTCTTTCTTGAAGGAGGAGGGTGTGTGTTCTGAAGAGGATTACAACGCCGACCCCAACCCGCAGAATCCCACGTGTTGCACCTACCGTCTCTCTTCCTATCGTCAACTGCGTGGGCTCTCGAGCTGCGACTTGGCGGAAAAGGTTGCATCGGACCCCGTGTACGTCGAACTGGCTCTCGATCCGCAGCGCTACATGCTTTCCCTTTGTGATGACTCTCACCCCATTCCCCGTGCCATCAACCGCTATACTGTAGCCGGCGTCATCACTGGTTTTAACAACCCCGACAAGTACTGGAACGTGCTGGTCCGCCGTCACATTCCCGGTCACAACATGGTGAAGGTGCAGATCCTGTGGCGCACCGGCTTTGCCGCCGTCACAGGTCGTGTCTACACCGTTGAGGCGGACATGAACTCGGGCGTGACGAGCATGACCGGCGGCACTTGCACTGCCGCGCATCCCACCACCGTTCCTCCCACCGTCGCTCCGACGACACCCGTGCCCACGACGGTTGCTCCGACGACACCCGTGCCCACGACAGCAACACCTATCGCCTTCCACGCGCCCAAGTGCGGCGCGGCGTACAACCAGTGCTGGCTGGACCACCCGACGTTCTCGGACTGGTTCTGCGGTGAGTGCGTGGTGACGAGCCAGAGCGACCTGCAGCGCTGCCGCAAGCTGAACGTGAACCACCTGCGCTTCGTGGCGGACTCGTTCCCGCAGAGCTCGCTGAACATGAACATCAACAACGGCGGCATCGAGCACGTGTGCGTGGAGGACGGCGTCGGCAAGAAGACCAACAAGTTCACCATCGACTGTCGCAACTCGCTGCCCGCGCTGCGCAGCGTGTACGTGGGCGAGTACTCCTTCACCGCCAACGGACCGAACGCGGCGCCCACGAGCAGCAACTGGGGCAAGAACAAGCAGTTCGCGCTGAGGAACTGCGCGGCGCTGGAGAGCGTGGTGGTGCGCAAGGGCGCTTTTGGCGACTTCGGCAACTTCGACATGCGCAACACGCCGCTGCTGAGGGAGTTGCAGGTGGGCGACATCGAGGAGAACGGCAGCACGGCGTGCAGCAACTTCTGCTTCGTGATCGCGAATCGCTACTCGTGGAACAACGCCCTGGTCGTTGTGGATTCGCTGACGATTGGCAACGGCGGTTTTAAGAAGCTGGAGAAGCAGAAGATTGATAGCATCAACGTCTCCGCGAACGGAAGCAGATCGTACGGTGCCGGTGCTTTTAAGCCCACGCGATAAGAGTCCACGTCTTGTTTGTTGCCAGGAAACGGTCCGATTTTGCTCATTCATTCTTCATTTCTCCTTGATAGGAAGAATAGCCACTCCCATTCCATGCAATCATCAAATCCGAACAACCCGAGAGATAAGGAGAGCGAGCAGCCCGAAT
>ERZ1106923.403-NODE-403-length-16868-cov-18.072206_pt1 | contig 16868 bp, 33 predicted proteins | sample MGYA00403657_ERZ1106923 | MGnify/ENA primary metagenome ERZ1106923 (study PRJEB35170, sample SAMEA104062425) | human gut metagenome | biome: human gut; feature: human-associated habitat; material: faeces | place: Denmark | collected 2012-06-19 ...
CCTCCACTACCTTCTCGCCATCAACGATAGCAATACGCGTACTTGCGGTGGACATCGGCGGCACGGACAGAATAGAGGTGACGAAACGGGAAAGCGGTGCGCCCGCTGATTGGATGCATGAGTATCCTCCAATGAAATGACGATTCTCGTTCAGCCCACAGCGCGACGAGGAGGTACAGAATCGACGTAAAACCACGACTTTCGTTCGCCATACCTCCTTCTAAATCGAGTAGGAGGCGCACAACGACGACAATTCGAATTCATTATTTGTCATTTCTTCCCTCCCTGTGTCCTATCGGTTTTGTCTTTCCACAGGAGTTAAACCCATCTCGTCTGTTTCGTCTTGCTGTCCGTCGCTGCTGTTTGAACTCATAGAATAGTGAATTCACTTCCGCAATGTCACACACTATCGATGCGTACACCGTACTCGGCTTTGTCTTACTCCTAGTCATGAGTCCCGAGGAAGTGATATGCCCGCGGTCTCGCTTCCAAAAGAGTCGACTCCCTCTCGTAGGAGATCGTTTATCGTGTTATCGATAGAGGGTATTGAGAGTGAAGTGTTTACGGTCAAGACTCCGGTTTCGACGACTCCAACTGCTGAAGATGCGTCAGACTCGACAGACGATTCCTATGAAGTGAACCCAGCAGGGGACCCGAAGAAGGTGATCCGCATTCCCGCCCCAAAGCCAGGTAGGAAGCCCTTTTCCTCCTTTCTCGTGTAGCTGCAGACACATCGACTCCGGTGCCTATACTGAAAGGCCAGTACTACCAGGATGAGCGTTTTGGCTACTGGTCAGGAAAGGTGTGGAATGGACGTGGCGGTGATGCGTAGTGGGGCATGGGAACAAACGGGAAGATAAATGGAATCACGAGCGACTTCTCATATACGATCACACGGCCCGTGAACGCTCCGAGCGGAAACGCCCCCATTTCGGGCGTGTATCAGGGCTACTTCTGGATCAAGTACAATCCGCCTCGAAAGATCCTCGAGAACAAGATGCATCTCTATTTCACCGAACATGACGGCAAATACCTCGTATCTGGCGCGGGTACGAACCGTCTAGGTCCCTACGACCTGGAGGGCGTATACGACCCCGCGACCCTAGATCTGACCTGCATCAAGAAGTACCACACATCCCCCGCCAAAACGAAGCGAGCAGACTCTCTCTCCTCCAGCTCCACTCGCGACCTGCACCCACCTCGCTCCGTACATCTTCCCTCCAACACTGACTCCTAGTCCACCTCCAACGACGTGCCCTCCACCGTCGCTGCGGGCATGGAGAACTGCTTCCGCCTGCACGTGAAACTGATGAACCACAAGTGGGCGGGACCCTTCCTGCACCCGGTGGACCCCGTGGCGCTCCACATCCCCGACTACTTCGACATCATCAAAAACCCGATGGATTTGGGCACGATCTACAGCCGACTGCTCAGCGGCGCGCTGGCGACGGAGAGCGAGTATCTCACACTTACGCGCCGCGTGTTCGACAACGCGATTCTGTACAACAAGGCGCAGGACGACGTGGCGATCATGGCGAAGACGCTGAGCGACTACTTCGAGCGCGAGTACGCGCACATGAACGAGATGGTGATGCTGGAGAGTGGTGACGTGAACACGATCACCACGCGCAGACGGTCCTTCAAGCGGAGTGTGGGGTATGAGAGTGGAGGCGGGACGCTGGCGGTGCGGCCGTACGCGCTGCGGAAGAGCGGGAGTGTGGACTCGCATGTGAAGGTGGTGAGCAACCTGCCGGCGGACGTGTTGCCGTATCAGTACAACGCGTTGGAGTACGTGCTGAATCGTTTCAATGAAAAGAGAGAGAAGATGCATTCGTCGTCTGTTTGTTCCATCAAACACGCACAACTATTCCTCTTCCTCGAGCGGAGGGTTCTGCTTCGCAATCGCTATATACTGGTTCACCACGCGCAGGAACGCCCTCTCCTCCTCCTCGCTGTTCAGCGCCACCACGAACGCCTTCTGTCGCTCCGAACACGGTCCCGGCTGGATGCTCACGCAATGTGGGTGCTTCGCGTCGCTCCTCACCGTCGAGTGCTACCCCTCACTTTCCACCACCACGCCTACCCCCGCCGACGCGTCATACAACAAGATGTCCTTGCTCTTGCGCTCGTTCCGCTTCTCGTTCGGGTACATGGTGATTCTCTCCTTGTTGATCACGAAGAACGCGTTCAGCCAGGGTCTGAAGAAGCCACCCTGTCTGAACGGAAGCGTGTAGCACACCTCGTCCTCCACCTCCTGAGGCTTCTCGTACTCGCCGCTCGTCACGCTGCTCGGCTCGCTGACGCGGGATTCGCCCAACACGTCGTCCACCCCGTAGTTCATGAGCGAGGTGGATTCGGCGGGCGTTTCGGAACTGGGGGCTTCCGAAGCAGGCGTTTCGGAAATCGAAGGAGAAGACGGATTGGGGTTGCGGGACGCCAAAGGAACCGGCGGAGGCGGAATCTGTGGCATCGGGGGAATTGCCGGTTTTGAAACTGCGCTCAGCATAGGCGGAGTTGGAGGCACTTGTGGCACTGGGTGCTGCCGTATTGGAGGGGAATTCATGGAGAGCTAGCTGTAACACGGAAACGGATAGGCACTACTGGAGCTCGACTAAGTGGCACGGGCGCCGGCTTTGGCACGCTCGGAGAGCCCTCAATCGGAGGGAACACGGCTATTCCACAGAGATAGGGAGTTTGCTTCTGGTAGCAGAATCGTTTGCGGAAGCACTTTTCGCAAATCAGGTAGGGCAGGATACATTTGATTACTTCGCAACCGTCATCGATGGTCACGCCGATGAGCTTCCATCGGTCGTAGTTCTCGACCTTGCAGCTGCTGCACGTGGGAACAAAGTTGGAATCCACCGTAAGGGGAAGGGTGTCCTAGTTCCATGAAAGGAAGAGCGATATCCTACATAGCGTGCATCCAGCAGCAGTTTGTTCGCTTTCAAAGCGTTGAGAACCGTGTGGCCCTGCTCCGAATCAGGCTAGTACGTTTACGATAGAGAGGCATGGATACCTTGATAAAGAAAAGATCTAACAGCACCGCGATATTCCGTTTCTCGATATACTCTCTCCCTCCAGAGATAACCTACTCCTCACTCCAACGGATCCTACGGCACCTTTTTGCTATATGAGTTGTAATCATGGTTGCTGTCATACATGGTCTCTTCTCTTTGGCGATTCGCCGTCTCTGGTGTTCGCCCTGTCTTGTGGATGCGGGTTGAGTCCAAATTGAGTCCCATATAGTCTAGCCGGTTAGGATAGCGGGTTTTCACCTCGCCGACCCGGGTTCGAGTCCCGGTGTGGGAATTCTTTTTGGCTTCCATGGATTGGATACTGAACGCGATACACATTTTTGGTCTCTTCTCGAGGCATGGAGTCGGAATACACGCTCGGAAAGAAACTCGGAAAAGGGTACCAATCGAGGATTGCGGCTTCATCTTGTTAGTGCCTATGGATCGGTATATCTGTCCGAGAGAAAGACGGATGGGTGGACTGTGGCGATCAAGGAGATTCAGTGCGACCTCGGCACCGATTCGGTGGAATCCGAATTACAAATCCTGAAGTCGTGCAACTCAGAGTTCATCGTTCGCTACGACGATGCCATTAAGCGAGAATCCTCCTTATGGGTCCCTTTTGCGTTTCTGTTTGACAAGTAGATCGTGATGGAGTACTGCCACTGCGGATCGCTGGGCAGCTACATCCGAAACGGAAATCGACTGACTGAAGAGGAGATCCGCGAGATCATGGCGTGCTGCCTGTATGGTCTCGTGTATCTGCACAGCAAGAATATCATCCACCGCGTAGGGATTGCAATGGCAGTGAACCGTAGGACGTCAAGCCGGACAACCTGTTCATCTCCGAGAAGGGGTTCATGAAACTCGGCGATTTCGGTCTCGCCGAAGAGCTCAACTCCTCCTCTTCCTATCGCACGCTGATCTGCGGCACGCCGTCGTACATGGCGCCCGAAGTCTTCGAGGAGAACTCCTGTCTGAAGTCTGATATTTGGTCTCTGGGCATCATCGCCATCGAATTGGCCGAGGGCAAACACCCCTTCGACTCGTGTTCATTTCTGCGAATCATGAAGCGAGTCACGATCGAGGACTCGCCCACTGTGTCTTCCTCGCATTGGTCGTCTGACTTCGTTGACTTCATTCGAGCGTGTCTTATCAAGGACCCGGAGGAGCGACCGTCCGCGTCGACGCTGCTTCGTGTACGTGCAGTGATTCGCTTTCATCATAGCATCCGTTTATCGTGGACGCCGCCACGCGCATCAAGACAAAGGGGTGTTCTTCGATCATCGTGGAGTTGGCGGGAAGGGCGAGCGAAACGCCCGTGGCGGAAGCGCAGCCTTCTTCATGCAACCTCGTTCTTCAGACCATGAACGGTTCGGCGCGTCAGCAGAGCGAGTCGCGTGCAGCTGGAGTGCCTGAAGTGCCTGTTCCTGAGTCAGTGGATGTGGTGCCTCCTGTGCCTGAGCCAGTAAGTGTAGTGCCTCCGCCACCCGTTACTGTAACGCCTCCACCGCCACCGCCAGTGACATACACGCCCCCTCCAGCTGCGAGTGTGCCTCCAGTGGTGGACACGCCCCCACCACCTCCAGCTGCGAGTGTGCCTCCAGTGGTGGACACGCCCCCACCACCTCCAGCTGCGGCAAGTGTGCCTCCACCGCCTCCTCCAGTGACGTACACGCCTCCGCTTCCACCGCCTGTAACTGATGTGGTGGTGCTTTCTCAATGGGACAGGAATCGTCGCCTGCGTCGCCCGAGATCTCGCGGACCCATGTTCCCGCTAAACGGACCGATTTACGCTGATCCGACTGACCCGTATCAGACTCGGTATAGATATGACGAGTATGGTGATGAATATGGTTATGGCTATGATGATGACGATGGGTATGGTTATGGGAATAATGGCTATGGTTATGACGATGATGACGACGACGATGATGACGATGAATACGATGATGATGACGACTATGATGATGATGACTACGATGACGATGAATACGATGATGACGATGATGATGACGATGACGACTATGATGATGATGACTACGATGACGATGAATACGATGATGACGATGATGATGACGATGACGACGTGTGGTACATCGAGAAGCCTCGCGACCTGAGCAACATCAGCGCAACAGTCCGCGTTCTCTGCATCGACGACGACAGCTGCAACAACAACAACATAACATCACTCGCCTTCTCGCGACTCTCCTGCCTGGAGGAGTTCACCGTCGGATCACGCTCCTGTCGCTCCGTTAGCTCCCTCTCCTTCTCCACGCTCCAGTCGCTTCGCAAACTCCGCATCGGTGAATACGCGTTCACATACCGACCCGACGACAACAACGAGAAGCTCTCCTTCTCCGTCTCCAATTGCACTGCCTTGCAGAGCATCTCCATCGGCCCTCAGTCTTTCGTCAACTTCAACAACTGCTCCATCATCGGCTGTCTCTCGCTGCGCACTCTCAACATCGGGCGCATCAATACCGTCTCCATGTGCTTCACCTACGCCAACTTCACTCTCAACCAGGGACTGCTGTCTCTGCGTACAGTGGTTATTGGTGATGGCTGCTTCTCTGAGTCCACCAGACACTTCGTTAACGGTACCGTCTTCTCAGTTTGTTTCACGTAGTGTGTCCTCAGTTAACCAGCATTGCGCTCGGCAAGCACGCGCTGAAGGGAAAGAAGGGCATGGATTGCGTTTCCGTTTTTTCGAGTGAGTTCGGTGCGTGGGAGTGAAGACTAGACATGCAGCAGTTTGCGAAGCTCACGTCGAAGGGAGGGAGTTTCAAGTACACGTCCACGTTCACCATTACTTGTTTCGGAGCTGGAGGGAAATGACGGATAGCGTTGCCGAGTTTGCGCGTGATGATGCTGCCTGGTGCCAGTGAGACTGTGGCTCAGTTTGTGAAGAGTACGAGTTGGAGGGAATGGTTAGGTGAAGATTTCGTGAATCAGAGAAATGAGGACAAACCGAATAACCAGGGAAGGAAGCAGAACCAGGGAGGGAGAAGGCAGCAGGAGAACAACCAAAGACAGGATCAGAAGGGGAAGAAACAGAATCAGAATCAGCAAGGGAGGAAGCAGAACCAAAACCAGCAAGGCAAGCAGAATAACCAGAACCAGCAAAGAAATAAACAGAACCAAAATCAGAATCAACAAGGAAGGAAGCAGAATCAGAATCAACAAGGAAAGCAGAACCAAAATCAGAATCAGCAGCGAAACCAGAATCAAAACCAGCAACGGAATCAGAATCAGAGGCAAAACGGTAATCGAAGACAAGAACAAGTCCCTGCATAGTTCACAATTCACGTATAGAATCAGCAGGGAAACGGAAGAAGAAGGAGAAATGACTACTAACCATGTTTGCTCAAACTCATTCTGACACAACAAACAGAGAAAACTAACACTCATCTACGGCTTCCACGATAGTCGTCGTGTCTACGGCTTCCACGATAGTCGTCGCGTCTTCGATCATGGTAATCATCGCGTCTTCGATAGTCATCACGACGGCGATCGCTGCGATAGTCGTCATAGCGTCTGCGGTCGCGATAGTCGTCGCGGTAGCTCGCCTTCTCCACTTCTCTACACATCATCACCAGATGCCAACCCCAACGCCGCTCTCACCGCCTTCACCTTCTTCGGTCTCGTGACGCGCGTCTTACCCAAGCCACCACCCAAACGGGCTGGGAGCCATTTACGGACGGTACGGCCCCTCTCGACATCCACGATCAGCGTGCGCTCGTCCAGGCGCGAGCGGTTCAAACGCTACACGTTAGAGGGAGGATGTGCGAATCACGGAGTACGCCGTCTTCAGATCGTCGTCGTATGTGTACTCCACGAAGGCATAGCCGCGCGACTTGCCCTCGAGGTCTTTCACGATGACGAGATTCTCGATCGGACCATACTTCTCGCACACTTCGCGAAGACGGCTTTCCGTAGTGAGATAGGACAGATTTCCGATGAAGAGAGTGTTCATCGCGTTCTTTGTCGCCTTCGGATTCGCGTCGGGGTTGTCTACGCATCACGAGTCGCTCTTTCTCCCCCACAGTTCTTTATCTTTTCCGCTAATTCTTCTTTGTGCTTTTGCTGCTTTGCGAGACGAGCCGCTTCCTTTGCGTTCTCCTTCTTCTCTTCCTTCTTCTGTGAAACGGAAGCAGGCTCATTTGATTCATTTTCAAACTACACGATAAAACGCAGCACACCGATCCATTACTTCGTGAAGAACCGTCGAGAGACCCGTCATCGGCGTCGGTGGCTTCTTTTCGGGAGTGGGAAGAGACTGCACTTGGATATCAGGAACGAACAAGCATTTCAAGTCTAGTTCGTCATTCCACTCCCCCTTTCCCACAATCGGGAAGACCGTTGAATACGGTGATTCCCTTGCGCTCTCCCTGCCGACCTCCGTTGGGTCTTCCTCTGTTATACATCTCCTTTCTGTGAATCGGGTTTGAGTCCGAATGAATCGAATCCAATAAACGGCGCGTTTTTGGTCGCCTTTCGTTCTCGCCATTTCCAAGTGGGATGAGCTTTGTACTTGCCGCAACTCTCTCTGAACCATAGCATGACCACACGAAGACAAATCTCATCCTCAAGGCGTTAGATCCCTCACTTTCGCTTTCTGGAGATGCGGATAAAGTGCATTCAGTCATAGCAGGTTATGTGTAGCTGCTGAACATGCTTCTCAACGACTTCGTGACAGATGTGACGGAAGGAGCGGCAAGAATCGCTAAGGATGGTGGTAAGAACACCATATCGCAGGATGAGGTGAATGCCTATTTGCGTAGGGATGTTGAGGGATTGTGACGCCTAGGGCATGCCTGGGATATTATGATCGAAGGATACAAGAAGAATGATGGTCCCACTTGAAGAATGAAAGTGTTTTGTCGTTTATGTACTCTGCTGTCTCTTTGTCAAGAAACACTCAAAATCGATTGTTACGTTGACGTCATCTTATCGCCCACACGGAACCACTCCTTCAGCAACTCGTACACTACACTCAAAACCCGCCCCCATTCTTACTCATATACTTAATACTAATTGCAGGAATCGCCTTCATGTAGTTTGCGCAAATTCCGCGATACAGTCCGGGAAACCCTCTCTTCTGCACGATCTTCACGATGCAGTCCCACACACCGTTGTACTTCTTGTACTGCATCGTGCCCTTCGCCATACTCGACGTGGGCATGCCCTGCGCCTGCAGCTTCGTTCGCACCAACTGAAAGGGATACGATATGGTCTGTCCGCACAAACTCGACACCGCACCACACGCCAGCACCGTCACCACGCCCTTGTGCTTGCCTTCTTGGAGGAATCGATCCTATCCGTCACGCTTCGCAATCACCACTACCGTCAGATACGAGTACACCATCAGCTCCACGCCCGAGTACGGGATGATGCCCAACATCGACGCGAACATGCCCTTGTACATCCCTCTACACGCTTAGGACCGCAACTCCAATACGTACCTCCAGCCCTCGTTCGCAACCGTCTTCCGAACAACATCCCACATGCCACTGTATACACCCGGACCCGACAGTGCAACACGTGTCTTTATAACTTCTAAAGGATAAATGATGCTCTGGCTCACTAAGCCGGCCGTGGATCCCGTGAGGAATCGAGTCATGACATCCGCGTGGTGTGTATCGATGTTAAGACAGGCTCGAAGAAGCTCGTACACGTAGAAACGAATGGCCGTCTCGGGGAACAGCTTCAGGCAATTCACTCCATTCCCTCTCCAAAACCCCTTGATTCCACTCTCCACGTATATCTTGCGTGTACTCGATACGATGTTCAGCGTATGGTCTCCGTGGGAGGCTTGCATCAGGACTTTGATTCGATCGAGTGGCGCCGTTAAAGTACGACTCACTGCACCTGCTATACCTCCAGCGAAGAAAATGCGAATAGAAAGCGTTCTGGGGGATACAAGGAATGCCACAACACGATTCGACGATCTGCTATTCTAAAGACCACAACGAACGCATTACTTTGTATGTGTAGGCTCACCATTTCCGTTCATGATTCACTTCTTAGTGTACAGCGAGTTGCAAACAATCAGTACTGCTGGCAAACAAAAGGGACTTGCGAATAGAAGAAAAAGAAATGAAGCGAAGACCTGCTTTCCTAAGAAGCTAAACGTCACACGTAGCAGTGTTCAGAACGTACAGCGAGTGAACTAAAGGAATTCCCAAATGTTCTGCTGTTTAGCAAACAGAAAAGGAATGGCGCTTTTTGAGGAGCCTCTTGTGTGGTTCCAGAAAACTACCTGATTTCCGACAAACACTCCTTTCCGCTAACAAACACGCAACTAGTATATCACACTCTATTTGCCTCCCATAGAACCCGGCATTGGCGGTGGCATCATTCCAGGTTTAGGCGGCATCATGCCCTGAGGAGGCATCATTCCTTGAGGTGGGGGCATCATTCCTTGAGGAGGCATCATGCCTGGTCTAGGCGGCATCATTCCTTGAGGAGGCATCATGCCTGGTCTAGGCGGCATCATACCTGGAGGCGGCATCATTCCAGGTCTAGGCGGTACCATGCCCTGTGGAGGCGGCATCATTCCAGGTCTCGGCGGCATCATACCTGGAGGCGGAGCCATACCCTGAGGTGGCATCATACCCTGAGGAGGCATCATGCCCGGTCTGGGAGGCGCCATGCCTTGGGACGGCATCATTCCGAATCGCGGCATCATGGCCATGAGAGACGCAGGAGGCATCACTGCCGTTCCCATTTCTATCCATTACCCCAGTGGACCAACACGCACGAGCATCCATTTGGAATTTGACGAGATTTGCAGTGGGGAACTGCTTTGGAATTTCATCATCCTATCCGTGAACACTGGCGAGAGAACGAGTACGGGCTTTGAGGGAGGAGGACCACAAATATGAACAGATATGACATTTACACCGCGAATCAGCACCAATCCGCGACTCTTCTCAACGGTAACGTCCTCTCCAGGAAGATCTACACCCGTAAGAATTACGGACCCACGAATACTCGGAAGAGGAGGCAGATCCTTTTTAATTCCCTTTGTAACGATTTCCTTTGCATGGACCAAGACTATGTTCATATGCACGTCGTACGCAAGAAACTGGCCCACAAAGCTGCGTCTACACATCATCAACGAACAGTGACAATCCGTACCCATCAACGAGCTCCACACGAATGATGTGGTTGATGTAGTCCAACATCTTCGTTGCCTTCGCTCCCAATGTGCTCTTTGTTCTCACCATACCGTTCTCAATGAAAGAAAGAGATACAAAGAAACAGAATAGTGCTTCTTTGGCTTATTGTCTTATCCTTGGCATCCTTTTACAGTAGAATAGCGCGCTTTCGGAGGACGCAATGAGAGCTTATGGAATGCTGCGCGTATTCTGCGTTCTCATGAGTGTTGCCTTCCTGTGGGAGTTGCGGTATTCCATCCCTTGTTTCCTGTTACTCTAGTGTTCTCTTGAAGATACTGAACGGCTCAACGGAATCAAGCGTGTCTCCAGCGAAGTCGTTCGTCACGAAGCCGTTGGACTCGTCGATGTGATATTGAGCAATAGGATCGTCATTGTGGAAGAAGAGAGTCCAACAACGACTGCCGCGTTGCCAGAGTTTCGTGAATTCAATGGTCACAAGTACTATCTTCCGGTGGTTGCGGCAGAGAAACGAGCGATGGAGAATCCGGCAATTGCGGTGCTGGGCTGTCGCCGCATGGACATGTTGCTGGACATCGTCTCTTCTCTTTCCAGCATGGCCTCAATCCAATCCTACAGCGTGTACGTCTCGCTGGGCTGCCCCGAGGCCATCGAGCAGAAGGAGGTGGAATCGTTCATTCGTCTGTCCAAGCTGCCCATCCCTGTGACCGTCCTTCAGTTCCAAGACCCACAAGCCTTCTTGGAGAAGCCCTCTCTGTTTCTGCGAATCCAGCAGCACTACTCCTTTATTCTATCTGAGCTGTTCGAGAAGCGTCGCCACAGCCACGTCATCGTTCTCGAAGACGATCTGCAACTCTCTTCGTCCTTGCTCGATTTCTTTGAACAAACGGCACCCCTGCTCGACGAGGACCCCAGCATCGCCTGCATTTCCGCGTTCAACGACAATGCGTAATGATCTCCCTCCCTTCCTGATTTCTAGTCTCGGCGAAACGACCGACCCCGTGCGTCTCCACAGAGCCTCCAGCTTCCCCAATCTGGCGTTGTTGTTTTCGATCCGCACGTACTCGATTCTGTGGGCCCACCAGGCACTGGACACGACAACCAACGGCTGGGACCACTGGCTGCGAATTCGTGTCCGCTCGCTGGATATGGACTGCATTTACCCTTCCCTTCCTCGCGTTCGCCACAGGGCGTCGGCGCAGAGTTCCACGGCGAGCCGCGGTCTGAGCAAGAAGCTGGAGCAGTATCCTCTGGAGAGCGAGGGAAGTGTATCCCTGGGGGATGTGCGTTACGTGGTGAAGGAGTACTACGAGCGGTCGCTTGTGGAAATGCTGATGGGGGAGAACGCGACGAAGGTGAAGGAGTGGGACGAGGGGATGGAGGGAAGCACTGCGGAATATCCCTCCGAGAAGGATGTGCTGGTTCTCACGGTGAAGGACGATCTGCGTCGGGTTAGCATTATGAAGAATCGAATTATTGTGGTCCCACTCGTGAGGGAGGTTGCTGTGGCGTTTCTCTGTAACCTGTAGCAGTTCCTGAAGGTGGCTCTTCAGCTGAAGCTGTTCAACTCGCCTCGCGGCTTCTTCAACGGCGTGCTGTCCATTCCCATCAAAACCAACGAAGTGTTGTTGGTGAATCGGAGACGCGCCAGCGTGCTGCTCCCGAAGGAGTTTTCTCTTCTTCGCAATCCGACGCGCGCTCTCGTGAAGGGTGTGAAGGGCGCTTCGTGTGACGCGACGTGCGCCAAGTTCAACGCTTCGTTCGTGTGCGACAACACACAGATGGAGTTCGCGAATGACTGCAAGGTGATGAAGAAGCACTTCCCGTGCGAGCGCGGGTGCTGGAACGAGGTGGGGAACGACATTCCGGCATACGTGGTGGAGGGAGACCAGTACGGAGGAATGTGTCTCGTGTCGATGGATTCATTTCCAGTGTGTACCCTACAGAACAAGGCGAGTCGACGACTGTGTGTCTGCGTCCATAAGGATAGTGTTGTGGATTATGATATCAAGACTCCGGTCTTGGGGAGTCCGAAGTTGGGCAAGAATGTGAAGATGAAGAAGGTTCAGTTCAAAAAGGGGAAATCGTGAATTGTCTGTTTGTTGCAGCACTCCTTTGCATCCGTATCCCATCCACTTTTCTTCGCTCCACTTTTCCCCAGTTCATGCGTATTCCCAACTGGCTTGTCGGCATTCTCCTCGCGCTTCTCTCCACTTCGCTGGGGAGTCTTGGAAAAGTGATGATTCGATGTGTTCATCTCCTCAACGTTTCGGAGGGGTATCCGGGCTATCTGAGGTCCGCCTGGCGTCGCTTCCCAATCGTGGCATCGTTCCTCATCTCGTCCGCTTTGACAAGGATTCTGACACCGTAGCTGTCCGCGTCCTCTTTTGTCCCTCCTTTCCCAAGTCCTTGTTGTGGTCATCAATCCGGTGCTTTCCGTGCTTTCGTATTCGTTTGCTGCTCAATCCCTTCTCGCTCCGTTTGCGGGGCTGAGTATTGTGTGGTCCCTTCTGTTTTCGACATATCTCCTCCCAGAATCGCCAGACAAGTCGAAGTACAAGTCGACGCTGCTCATCACTCTATATCCTTTTCTAACCAGTGCTCTGCTCCTTCATTCCAGTGGGTGTTTGCTCATCTCTCTTTCTGCTTCCCACACGAACACATCCTTTTCCGTTCGCGATCTCTCCCTGCTCTCGCGCCAGCCCTCGTATGTCCTGTTCTGCACCCTCTACTCCGTGACAATCATCCTATTGGCATTCATATCCTTTGGCAACACAAACGAACGACTCGAGAACTACCGAGGGTCCTTCTTCTTTCTGCACATCATGCGTAGACTCGCTATCGGCTTGTTGTCGGGATCGCTCAGTGGAAACCAAACCTACATCAAGGGACTGTCCGTGATTATCGCCGAGTGAGTGGACTCCATTCCCATGAGCTTTAGCTACTTGAAGGGAACCAATGTCCTCAAGATCCCCTGGACCTATTTCTGCTTGATCATGGTGGGCATCACGGCGGGAGGAGGAATCATCGCCCTCAACGCGGGCCTCAGCCGTTTTGAGGCCATGTACATCATTCCGTTGTACCGTCCCACTCCTCACATTCAAGGATAGATACCAGGGAAGCTTCATTCTCACAGGCAGTCTCTCCGGGATCCTGTTCTATCACGAAATGGAAGGCGCCTCTGTCCTCCTCTGCGTTGCGCATAAACAGTAGATACAGCGAATCGCCGTTTACGCCCTCGGCATCTTGATGAACCTCTACGGACTCGTCGAAGCCAACCGAAAGAAAATCAAATATGCATGTGATACTCGCGGTTGGATCTAACTCCTAGAATCCTGTCCCTGGAGAGGAAGAGGTCATCTCCGTTGAGGCGGACACCGTCATTCGCAAGTTCCCTTCCTTTTCGCTCGATGTATTATTCCGTGCTTGTTTCAGCCACTCCGATTCCGGGATGTCACTCACTCCTTCACGTCCTCCACTGACCACCCATTCCATCTCTGCTCACGACAAGCACAGTGCCACGCATGAACTGCGAGGAATTCCGAGAGTGGTCTTCTGCAGTGGGGATAATTGGAAACCCAGGGGTTGGTGGACCACATCATTAATCAGAATTCAGGTTTCATAAGCACTACTATGGTAGGTTCGAATGCTCTTTGCGTTTGGATGGAGTTGGATGGAATTCAATGGCCGTATACTAATGCTCTCCCAGGAAAACGAAGTCAAGCTTGCTGTCGTCGACAAGGTTCTCGGCAGAACCGGTAATACCGGTAATGTCACTCAGGTGGTCAACGGATGAGTGGGCGTCATGTGTAGGTCCGCGTGACTTTCATGGATGCTTCCAAGCGTAGCATTGTGAGAAACGTTAAGGTACGTGGAGTGGTGGATTTGTGATGCGTTCTAGGGACCTGTCCGTGAGGGAGACATCCTTACGCTTATGGAGTGGGAACGTGAAGCTCGTCGTCTCCGATAAGCACCCAGCCGATTATGATACCTGACTTTGCCGTTGTTTGTTGGGCACTCCCGATTCACAAGAAACACGCGAATGAACAGCAAATTTCGATTTCTGAACGTGGAGCGTCTTGTCCTGCCACGTCTGACCGTCCATCTTCAGCGCCTCCTCCACACTCGACGGAGACTCGAATTGCAGCAGTCCCGTTCCCTTCCCCATCCTTGTCAACTTGTCACGGATCACGCGAGACGCTTTCACTTTTCCGCACTACACATCAATTCCAATACCCACGTCCACCTTCGAAAAGAATACGCTAAACTCGTACTCGCTCACGCCAGTAGGAAGACCCGACACGTAAATGGTGCATGCGATCGCCTCGTGATTCGAATTGCTCTCCTTCTTCTCCACCTTTCTTTCCTCCTGCGGAACGGACAGCTTCACCTCCATCTTCCGGTTCAAGAACGAGTTGCCGTTCTCGCTCACCGCCTTCTTCGCCTCCTCTTCCTTCTCGAACTCCACGTACGCAAAACCCCTCGATTTCCCGTGGTTATTCCGCACGATGTTGACGTCCACGATGGAGCCGTGCTTCCCGAAGTGCTCGCGAATCTGGTCTTCGTTGGCGGCAAAACTCAGATTGTTCACAAATACCGTCCTTTTCTGCACTTCGGGATCCTCCTTCTTTTCCTTCATCTTTCTCTTCCGCTCGGTGGGCGTTTCCACTTTGGCTCGTTTCGCATCTTCTTCCACCTTCACTCGCTTCACATCTCCCTCCACTTCCTGACCACTCATTTCGCTTCGCTTCCGTTCCCTCTCTTTTCGCTCCTCCTCCCTCTTCTGCGCTTTTCTCCGCTTCCGCTCGAACTCCATCCACGTTTCCAGACTGCCACAATTCCTCTCGAATTCCTCCCATTCCGCCAATATGTACTCCACGCCTTCCGTCACCGAAACCGACGCACGGCGGAACAGGGCTCGCGCTTGGCGTGCCTGGCAGTAAACACGATCGAAGTGGATGTAGTCCTATCCGTCAGAAAACACGACGATTCCGACACTCCAATACGAATAACTGTGTTCCTCGTACTTCAGAATTCCCTCCCAAATCCGTCTCGCGAGCTCCTCCTTCTTCAGCACCGTCGCCAACACCACCGTCACCGCCTTCTGCAGCGCGTAAATGCCCTCGTACCACTCCTTGTTTAGCTCTCTCTACCACTCAACCATCCCGTCCAGTCCTACTAGCCAGTCCACGCAATGACTACAATAGTCCTCCAACACGGCAATGGCCGATTCCTCCTTGTTTTCGGCCCGACGGCGGTACGTCGCCAGCACCGCCAGAAACACTTGGAGGTAATCGTAGTACGACGACAGCACCGTCTGGTACGCGGTCTGGTACACGGGAGTTACGCTGGCGATGGGCTTCCCGCCAAGTTCCAGCGCGAGAATGCGGTCGCAGTAGAGCGAGCCCAGGTAGTTCACGTTGCGCAGCGCGCGGCTGCTGACGGAGAGCGCGGTGGCGGGGAGTTTCACGAAGTCGAGGACGAAGAGGAAATAGGAATGCCAGAAATCGCCGAGCGTACGGAATTGGAAGGAAAACCGCTCGTACAGGGCGAGGGGGCGGTTGAGCTCGTTCTCCTTCTTCTTGAACTGCTGAAGCTCGAATTCGACGTACTCGGAAAAATGACGGAAGGCTGTGGTGATGTGATCCACTTCGAGCGAGGCGGAGAGCTCGTTCTCCAGAATCTCTCGCTTCTTGTACTCCTCTTTGGACTTGTCGACAACACCACGCATTTCTTCGTCACAAGGAGTCTGGATTTGATCATGCCACTGTGTGTACTGTTTGTAGGCCTCGTCGAGGAATTGAGAAGGGTGCGAAAGCATCCGCTTGAAATAACTCTCCGTTTCGGAGGGAGCTTGCGACTTCATTGACCAGTCGAGAATCACCGCCCACACGCGAATGCTTTCAGCACAGTCGGCAGCACAGGCACTGATTCCCTCCTCCGCAACTGTCTTCATTCGATCAGGAAGGAACATGGAAACGAACGTGAGGTAGTGCGTCCACAGATCCACCGAGTAGTAGTCCTTAAGCGCTGCAGTGTAGAGGTGGCAAATACTCTCCTTCTCCTCCACGGTGCTTGCCACTCCCTGTTCATCTTCGATCCACTCGTTCCACGTAGCTATGCATAAATCGATAAGAAGAAGCAAACCAGGAGAGAGAGGGAAGGTTTTCTTCATCTGGAGTCGAATATTACGCAATTCCTCAATCTCCCCGTTGGACCTGTAAATCTCGATCAGTTTGTTGTACGCCTCCAAGTCTTTGGGATTGGCTTTGATTGCCTCGGTCCACTTCTCGATATTCATCTTCATTTCATCTTCATTTTCCTCCTCGCTGTAGCTAGAGTCGCTTTCGGAGTCTACAAGGGTAACGAGTCTGGGATGGGAAGAAAGGACCTACTGGAGTGGATTTCTGTTTCCTTGGGTTCAATTGGGTTCTCTTCTTCCATAATCCGGGTTTGGGAGGGGAATGAATGAACAAACAAGGGAGAAGAGACTAGAGTTCTTCTTCCATGTGTTCTTCCTCCTTGACTTCCTCTTCTTTCACTTCTTCCTTGATGTCCGTCTTCATTTCTTCCTTGACTTCCTCCTTAACAGGCTCCTCTTCCTTGACTTCCTCCTTCACCTCCTCCTTCACTTCTTCCTTCACCTCCTCCTTCACCTCCTCCTTCACCTCCTCCTTCACTTCTTCCTTCACCTCCTCCTTCACCTCCTCCT
>ERZ1106923.404-NODE-404-length-16797-cov-16.433998_pt1 | contig 16797 bp, 12 predicted proteins | sample MGYA00403657_ERZ1106923 | MGnify/ENA primary metagenome ERZ1106923 (study PRJEB35170, sample SAMEA104062425) | human gut metagenome | biome: human gut; feature: human-associated habitat; material: faeces | place: Denmark | collected 2012-06-19 ...
GTCAGCCCGAGTACGCCGAGTGGCCTTTCTTCGCCGTCGAGTCGAGACTGCGTGCCTGCGACTCCTTCGTGTTCAGACTCCCCATCCGTGATACTATCTTGGATGCCAACATTGCTGGTATTGCTGGTTTCGCCATTCGTCCCATCGTGAACGAGCTCGTGCCCACGCCCGAGCCTCCCACCGTGCCTCCGACCCCTACTCCCACTGGCACTCCTACTCCCACTCCTACCCCGACGCCGACTCCTACCCCTACTCCCGAGCCTTGGTTCCCCATCTACGATCCTTTCATTCTGGGTGATAACTGCGAGATCGAGAGCAGCAGCACTTGCTACTACGATGTGATTAAGGATGATGATGTGACGAGAAGATACCTCGCTGTGCGTGACGCCTATCCCACGAAGGCTCTGGCTCACACCCGTGTGCTGGCTCTGGCTGGTATGACTCAGCTGTCTCTGGATCTGTGGCACGGTTCTCTTGCCAACCAGACCCTGAACGATGCTCCCATCGATATGTATCTGTACGGTGATGTGTTGCTGTCTCGTATGATGGATGCTTCTATGGTTCCTCGTCTGCTGGAGCTGACTCAGTACACGCGTCCTTCTCGTCTGTACTTCGTGTACGGAACCTTCAAGAGAGAGGGTTTCAAGGATTTGCTGGACTGGATGGTTGCCAACGCCACGAAGGGCTACTTCAAGAACCTGAAGGTGTTCCACGTGAACGAGCACAACATCCAGGCGTGTGTGAACGTTGAGAACGCTGCTTCTCTCCAGTCTGCCATTCTTGATGACCTGAAGGCCATCTGCGAGGATGAGGTGAACTTCCCTGAGCTGGAAGAGATGAACTTCGATAACAACGGTTACAACGAGGGTGGCGGTATTTACGACATTTCTCCTTTCGCTGAGGCGATGATGGATGCTTGCCAGAATACTAAGAGAAAGATTGCTATTTCGGCTTGGAGCGATTTGAGCGTTCAGTACCCCATGATGTGTGGTGAGCCTGATAAGAGCTACCTTTACTACGATTTGACTGACGAGGATGAGATCGCTCAGTGCAGATTCACGTGGCATTGGGAGTTGAAGAACGGTAACAGAATGTACGGTGATAAGGGCCCGTTCCCCGACAGACACAATCCTCGTGACTGTACCACTTCGACTCCTACTGAGAATCCTGTTACGGAGGCCCCTACTGAGTCCCCTTAAGTAACTAGTACTGGTTAGAGTGATAACTCGTTCGAGTACGTGATTGCTCTGTTTGTTTGAATCATTCTATTTGACTCCTATATTCTTCCCTTTTTCTGTCATCCTCCCGTTTTCACATTGGAGAGACTTTGCCATCTCATCGTCACCGCTTTTGCACTCCCTTTTCATAGACGGGTGATTCCATGAGTATTGAGGATTACGAAGCCTCCTTTTCTGAGATGGAGGAAGAAGATGAGGTATGCCGCTCTCCTGATACCCTCTCATGCAGTAGATGCCGAAGAAAGTGAAGAGAGAGAAGAAGCCTGTAGCCACCGATGGCAAGAGGAGGAAGCGCGGAAGACCCAGCAAGAAAGAACTGGAGGAGAGAAAACGGCTGCTGGAGGAAGAGGAACAAGATACGCATGTGGAAGAGAAATCGAACCCTTTCAATCCTATTGGCTTTGTATCGTAAGCATTCGTTCCCCATCTGATTTCCAAGCAATGGAAACGATATCGACCGGATTTGTGGGAGACGCCAGTGCGCCGAGTCCTCGGACGGGTGGGAATATGCCCTTCGTCACCGAGGGGTGTCGTACTTGCACCTGGAGTGGGTGACGCGTCAGCAGCTGGACCAGCTGGATTTCAAACGGGGCATTATGGTGAACCGCTTTTTCAAGAAGATCCAGAGCGTGGAGAAGGAAGGGGAGGGAGACATCATGTTCGTGGACAGCGAGAACTATCTGGTCGATTTGATCCTGGACTGCGTTGACGCGGTGATCGAAATCAACAAGGACTTGTATATAACGGGATGGAGGATGCTCCGACCGGACAGCATCCTAGCCGAAGGCACTGTGATCTACAATCTGCCGAAGCCCTGGAGAGAGCGACTTGGCAAGCACCCAAAACACAAGGCGGTCAAGAAGGAGAGTGCACTGGATGAGCTGGCGGGCGATAACCCGTATCTCTGCTTCAACAAGGACATCTCGATGTACATCCCGAAGGACGAGGAACACCCAACGCCCACGCCCGAAGGAAGCATTTTCCGATACGAGCGCGTGTTCCTCGTGAAATGGATGGGATTGGGCATTGCTGAGGCGACGTGGGAGCGAGCGTGCGATTTCAACGTAATCGCTTGTTGGATGACTCAGGGATAGGATGATGCCAAAATTCGGCAGTTTTTCGAGTACAACACCATTCCGTCGCGAATCATTGACGTGTACGGAGACTATCTGCCGGAGAATTACCTCTGTCCCTAATCGCGTCTTCTCTCACCATTAGCCATCTATGACGTGAATGACGGAATCGACATCAACAACAACAGCTCGACCATGCCCGCCGCCACCCAGATGGAGAAGAAGTCAAAGCGCGGCCGGCCTCGGAAGTCCGACGGTCTACCACAACGCCGCCCGCGTCAGCTGCGCAACTGCATCGACCCCAACCCCCCTCCTTTTGACAAATGTGCTGCTCTCAGCTCCCTCTAAGCCATAGCCGAAGCCAAGGCCAACGGGTTCAAGCCGCCTCTGTCGGGCGTGTGGCGCCGGATCCTGAACATCGTGATGGTTCTCAGCAACTGTCGCCAGCTCGACATCGCGACGTTCTGCGGCTTCGCGCAGAGCAGTCTGAGTCTCTGGGTGAACGGGAAGTACTGTGGCGACACCAAACAGCTCCTGAGCAAGCTGAAGGACTGGGTGAACAAGACGTACCCCGATCTGGGCGCGTAGGCGTGGTGAAGGAGTGTGAGGTGTAGAATCGCCAAGGTGCACACACAGATGCCAGCCTTCCAGAAGGCGTGTTACACGTGGCTCACTCGATACATCCAACTCCACCACGACATCGAGCTGAGTGAGAGGGACATCCGAATGCTCGTTGGCGGCGAATTCTTCCCCGAGGACGAGGCGTCGCAGAACAAGAGCGAGGTGGACAAGAAGAAGGAGCCCGAGCGTGCGAAGATTTCTCCGTTTCCACCCAAAACGCACAGTGATAAGGTGTACGAATCGGTCTTTGATTATGACGAATCCCTTGACTACTGTTCGGGTTTTGGACCTATCGGAACCTGCGGACTTCTCACTGAAACGCCCTGCGTCAGCGAAACGCCCGACCGCACCGTGGTGTTCCTGTCCCTGGACATCAAATCTGTGGGCACCCCCCCACCGAACGAGGAGGCGGGCGTTGAGAAGGTCAGGCACGAAGCCGCTCTCCCACCTGCCATCGCCGCGCCACTCGCCGAGAAGGTGGAGTGCGTGTACGTGCAACCGGTGGGCTTGTCGGAGGTGAGGGAGATGAAGGAGGCGGGCGTGGACGTGAGTTACGGAATGAACGACATCATGAAGACGGTGGTGTACGAGGACCGGTCGATCGATCCCGCGGGGTACGCACTGCGGAATACGGTCGTGGGCGTGATGACCAACGACGTGCGGAACTACAACGCGCTGAAGACGAACGCGGCGCTGCTGAAGAAGAACGACCGCGTGGCGATCGAGCAGGAGGAGCAGCTGAACGCGCTGCCGGTGGAACTTACCGTGCTGAACTCGCGTCACGCCTTCGAGTTCAACCCGCGCACGGAGGAGGAGAAGCCAGAGCCGCCTCAAGAGACGGAGCGTGTGGAGGAGGAGGTGCCCGCAGAAGCGCCTGAGAGTTCTGCTGAAGTCCCTGCTGAGATGCCTGCTGAGATGCCTGTTGAAGCACCTGTTGAAGCACCTGTTGAAGCACCCACTGACGCACCCACGGAGACGCCTGAGGCGGAGCGCGAGGAGACGAAGACGAAGACGAAGATGAAGACGCCAAGCGGGGTGATTCGCGCGTCGATTCCCTCCACCAAAATGATCATCGCCAACCGCGCCAAGTTCAAGGCGTTCGAGGAGAGCATGGGACGTCGCACGATGACGGTGGACGACCTGATGCACGTGCTGTTCAAACCCAGCGTGCTGAACGCGCCGATCGCACTGCTGCCGCCACCACCCTCTCTTCCGATGAACGACAGGTTCGAGGACTACACGACCTCGCCGACGTTCAAAGACGGGCTGCAGCTGCGGCAGTACCAGGTGGACAGCTTGAACTGGATGGTTCGGAAGTGGCGCAACAAGGAGGGTATGATTCTTGGCGACGAGATGGGTCTGGGCAAGACGATTCAGGTGATTTCGCTTCTTCATCACTTCATATACACGGAACATCAGGAGGGTCCTTACCTCGTGATCTCCCCGCTGTCCACGCTGAAGAATTGGATGCGTGAGTTCTGCACCTGGACCGACATCCACGTGTGCTTCTACCACAGCGAGGGCAAGGGCAAGGACGAGCGCGGGCTCATCCGCCACTTCAACTGGTACTACAAGGGCCTGCCCGCGCGCTCGCTGTACAAGTTCAACGTCCTGCTGACCACGTACGAGGTGGTGATGAAGGATTGGGGGGTGTTGGGGGACATTCAGTGGACGGGCGTGGTGATGGACGAGGCGCACCGCATGCGCAACAACAACTGCAAGTTCATCCAGTTCGTCTCCAACATCAAGACGCGTCACAAGCTCCTCCTGACGGGAACGCCGCTCCAGAACAACACGGGCGAGCTCTGGCCGCTTCTGAACTTCATCGACGTGAAGGAGGCGGGGTCGTTGTCGCGGTTCAAGGACGAGTTTGGCGACCTGCGTTCGTCCGAGCAGGTGGAGAAGTTGCGTCAGCTTCTCAACTCGTGCATGCTTCGGCGCGTGAAGGAGGACGTGGAGAAGAGCATCCCGCGCAAGCAGGAGACGATCGTGGAGGTGGAGCTGACCATGACGCAGAAGCAGTACTACAAGGCGATGTACGACAAGAATCGGAGCTTCCTGTACAAGGGCTGCAAGAAGGCGGATATCCCATCACTCATGCACGTGGAGATGCAGCTTCGCAAGGTGTGCAATCATCCCTTCTTGATCAAGGTTCTGCTGGGGGTGAGGTGTGAGTTGTAGGGCGTTCGCGAGAAGGAGGAGAGTCTGCAGGCGGAGGCGGCGAGCACGGTGGCGGCGGACGAGAACGGCACCTCGCTCGACGTGCTGGCGGCCAAGCAGCGAACCTCCGGCGTGCCGTCGATCGTCGCGTGTTCGGGCAAGATGGTGTTGTTGGACAAGCTGCTGCCGAAGCTGCAGGCGGAGGGCCATCGCGTGTTAATCTTCAGTCAGGTGTGTGATGCCGAAGGCTGTAATGGCTAGTTCGTGAAGATGCTGGACATCCTCGAGGAGTACTGCCAGCTGCGACAGTTCAAGGTGGCGCGTATCGACGGACAGACCAAAGGCAACGACCGTCAGGAAGCCATCGACGCCTTCTCCTCGTCCAACAGCGACTACTTCATCTTCCTTCTCAGCACGCGCGCGGGCGGCCTCGGCATCAACCTGACGGCGGCGGACACCGTGATCATCTACGATTCGGACTGGAACCCGCAGAACGACTCGCAGGCGACGGCGCGTTGCCACCGCATCGGTCAGAAGCAGGAGGTCTCGGTGTACCGCCTGCTGACGCGCCACACCTACGAGTACGAGATGTTCGAGCGCGCGTCGCGCAAGCTGGCGATCGAGACGGTGGTGCTGAATCACGAGAAGATGCTGAGGAACCAGGGCAAGGAGGAGGACAAGAAGGAATCGGGGATGGAAGGAGAAGCCGCGAAGGATGAAACGCCCGTTGTGAAGGACGAAACGCCATCATTCAAGGAGGAAGTGTCTCCGCCGAAGGAGGGCTCGATCTCCGAAACGCCCACGAACAACGAAACTCCTCTGGACGACAGAGAGTCCACCACCACGCACAAAACCGAGACGAACCAGCTGGAAGACCTACCGGACGGCGAGTCGTCGGAGTCGGAGAGCGATGAGACGAAGAAGAACTCGGACGAGGATTACATGGAGGAAGAGGAGTCGGTGGCGACGAAGAACACGGAGGAGCCGTCGGTGGTGACGGAGAAGACGGAGCGCACGATGGATTACGGAATTCCAGCAATGCCGGTGATTCCAGTGAAGAAGAAGCGAGGTCGCAAGCCGACGAAGAAGCGAACGATCGAGGACGAGCTGAATCCGCTGAAGCGCAGCAAGAACGAGGTGGAGGAGATGTTGAAGCGCGGGCTGTTCGACTGTCTGATGAACAACGACGATGCCAACGGAATCGACTTCTTCGAGGCGGACATCGACACCATCCTGAAGAAGAATTTGAAATCTGTGGGGTCGTTGGGGCGTGATGATGGATAGGCGGATCAGATGAACAACGCGATGAAGGAGGAGGCGCTGGGTGCCGTAGAACGTGGCGGCACGATCTACGCGAAGCGGTCGTTCAACCCGGAGACGAACTCGAACCAGATCGAGCTGAACGACCCCGAGTTCTGGGAGAAGATGCTCCAGCACCCGAACGCGGACATGCTGTGGCAGCGTCTGCAGGATCCGACGGTGATGAGCGACGGACCATCGGTGGAGAGCTGGATGCACGACCTGGAGAACCTGGTGAAGGAGTTGTGCGAGGAGGCGGAGGAGAACGGCGAGAGCGACTACAACACGCACGAGTTCGAGGTGACGAACCGTATTCTGTCGGTGGGCAGTGGCATGCACACGGTGTTCGGGAGCCAGGCGTGCTCGCTGATGTTGACGTGGATGGACCAGCTGGACCAGAGTCGGTACAAGAAGCGCACTGTGAAGCGTCCAGGCAAGTGTGCGTGTTGTGTGTGATGGATAGAAGAGTTGCTCACTGTCGTCGCCAAGCCTGTAGAGTCCTCGGGCATTTGTGCCAAGTGCTACAAGGAGGAGGGAAGCGCTCCCGGACTGAAACTTGTCGCCTGCTCAGGACGCTGCGACCAGCAGTTCCACCTGAGCTGCGTGGGTCTGAAGCGCATGCCCGCGAAGTGGAAGTGTCGCGACTGCGCAACGCGTACCCACGAGTGCATGATATGCCACAAACGCGGCAAGGAGGGCGACAACATCGGTAAGGGCAGGAAGCGCCAGTTCACCTTCTACGAGCAGTGGCTTCGCTTCAACGACTTGGAGGCGTTCATCAACACATTCGGCAGCGGGGGTTTCATCGACACAGACCGCGACCGTTACATGGTGGCGGAGCCGGTGATCAAGTGCATGCAGCACCACTGTTCGTGCTTCTATCACATCTCCTGCATCCAGAAGCACGGGTTGTGCACGGTGTACAGTCAGCAGCACCCGTGCATGTTCCGCTGTCCGCGCCACTACTGCTGCATCTGCAAGGCGCCCGCGAACAATCAGGTGTTGCAGGTGTGTGTGAAGTGCTCACACGCGTACCATGGGGCGTGTCTGAAGAACGTGCCGCACACGCCGCTCGTGAAGAAATACCTGATTTGTGGCGACCATTCTGCGCAGGAGGAGGAGACGAAGAAGAAGGGGAAGAAGAGAGCGAAGCGTGATGATGACGAATTGACGCCGAAGAAGAAGCGAAAACGTAGGGTGTGGATGTCTTTCCTGAGCTGTAGAGGAAGTGAACATCAAAAAGGAAGAGGAAAAGCCTGAGGCGAATCTGGAAGAAGATATGGAATTGTTGCGTGTTTGTTGGGAGAGCGTGCGTGTGAACAACAAAGACCGGTACTTAAAATGAACAATTACAAACTGGCAGATCTTGAAGTTGTCCTCAATGCGGCAAACAAAGCGAGTGATAACGTCCCACCGCTTGTCCGGCTTCATGTAGCCGCGGAAGTACTTCTTCGCTTCGACGCTGGCGAACGAATCGGACCACTTCTTAAGTTCTCTCTCGGGATGCTTCACGGCAAAGAAGGCATCCACTTCCTGCATCTGGGCAGTCGCGAGAACCACCTTCTTCACCAACTGCAGACCAAAGGGCGAGACAACGTCGAACGCGATCATTCCACCGTGGAAGTGGTCGGCCAGATTGCAGAGGAGCGACTTCACATTGTCGTAGGTGAGATAACAGAACACGCCACCCGCGATGAACACCGCTCCGTCCTCCTCTTTGAAATCGATCTTCTCATACCACGACTTGTCCGTCAGATCGCCGACTATGTTGGTTTCGCGCTCCTTCGGAGGGAGCAGCTCGTTGCGAATGGCGATCACGTCCGGAAAGTCCACGTTGTAGCCCTTCGTCTGTCCGTTGTCCACCTGGTAGAAGGTGGTGTCCAAACCACAACCCAGATTCACGATGCACGCCCTCGGGTGCTCCTTCAAGTATTCGTTGATCTCGCACACGAAGTTGTACTGGCGAATTCCTCCAGCCAAATAGGAGAACTCTTGAGGCTCATTCTCCATCACGTAGTCAATGCGGTCGAACAAACGAACCGCATCCTCGTCATGGAACAGGTCGGGATACTTTTCGACACACTTCTTCCTGGCATACAACGGGATCAGAAGCGTCTCTTGCACCGTCCCATGCTGAATGTGTTTCTTTTCGTCGCTCATTGAAATGTAATATGACAGTCAAACAAAAGTGAACTGTCTCTTGAAATGGGAAAAATAGTCCCGTTTTATGGAGTCGTCTTCTGTGGTTGTTTGAAAGTAGAGATGGTTGGAAATGCGCTGAGATCGCATTAATGTGAGGACAGGGGGATAGAAAAGGGTGCTCTGTAAAACGATGGGAATGAGACGTTGTGATGACGCGACGTTGTTGCTGTTTGATTTGAAATGATGTGTAGCGTTCTCTACAAGGGATATAGTCGTGATTCGTCCATTCACCCTCATTCTATCTCTATAACATAAGAGCAACACATACATACGATACAGAAGAGAAACCAGCGAAAAGAAAGAACTATGAAACCCCATACTCATGCTCGTCGCATTTCACTCTCCGCTCTTGCACAAAGAAGGAACGCATCACCCAGAAAACAAATGAATATAATCCACATCCATTGACATCATTACAACAAATCACGTATCGCGACCCTCACTCCCTTCCAGAAAGCGCACTCTCTCCCCTCCAGAGAGACTATGAGATATCTCAAACCATGTGACTGAGTGGCAAAACGTCCTATTCGTACCGACGGGAAGACATACAGCGCGTCTCAGTGTCATTCAAACCCTCTTCTTGGATTCTATCCAATGAACCTCGCGTCTTCCATCAGCAAACGATTGTTCCCTTTCATCTTTTCATCAACCAAGCGGATTCGGTGTGGCGAGGAGTCGTCGTATCCCGCACTCCAGTCCATTGGTTTCGATTCCATGTTAGGTGTAATATCGTTTCTTGATGGAGCGAGCAGGTATAGTCTAGGATGTGCAAACAGGGAGTTGGACTGACGGATACGGGTGACGCGTAGGTTCTGTGAGCACGTGTCCAGCAAATACAACTGGGAGTCTTGTACCATTGACTTTTCACACATTTCTTTTCGTCGGGCTTTTCTGCTTTTCCGAGAATACGGGACACTCATCTCCACTCTCCGGCTGAGAGGACCGGTTTCTGCATGCACTCTCGAGAGTCTTTTCTATGTGGTGACCAAGTACTGCCCGCATGTATGCTACGTGGATTCCTTTAGCTTGCCCTACCTGATCCCCGTAACGGACGGCGTGTTCGCCTTTTCATTGTCTTTTCCTTCCACTCTGTCCGTTTTTCTTACCAAGAGCATTACCAACGAGCGCAACGTGGTTTATTCGGCCGGTGACTGCATCGTTCAGTGTATGGACTTGCATGGTCACGCTCTCGAGGGTTTCACGCAAAGCATTTGGCAATTCGAGATCGAGAACGGACTCCAGACGGGCTACTCCGTGACCTTCGAGTGCCGCATCAACGACTGCGTCGTCGGCGAGTTCACTCTTCAAGACAGTAGCGTCGCTTCAACGTACGCCATCAACATGCTGTACCCTATTCCGAAGTGTGCCGCGGGAGCGAATCATCACTGTCTCACACTTTCGCTCGTCTGTACTACGCACCTGCCGTTCGGAGCGGGTTTCGTTCGCGTTTCTTCGCTGGGGCGCGTTTCCCTTCTCAAAAGCCGCGACCTCACCTCTGTGATCGATCCTTCCGTCCCCGCGTACGTTGCCCCCGCCTTTTGATTCTTTTCGTCTTTTCCGTCCTGTTTGTAACAAAGACACCAAACAACTCAATTTCTCTGGATGTTATTCAGCGTCATCACAATGCCCAACTGCCCATTGTAGAGCTTGTTCCGACGGTACATTCCATCCATCATCAGGCGCTGCGTGTCCGGGTCCATGCGGCGGTACAGTCCGATGAACGTGTTCATGAACAGCTCCGTCTCCTTGCACGGGAACCGAATGAAGTCCTCCAGCGTCACGATCACTTCCACCTTCAGCTTCGGGTACACGTTCATCTCGTCGAAGAACAGAATCAGACACTCCTCGGGGAGTTTCACCGAAGCCGTTCCCTCCACGCTGTCGTGGATTCGCTTCTCCTCCATCACCCAGAACATCACCAGCGCGCGTACAGTGATCAGCGGCGAGGCGTCGGACATCTCGATCACGCGGTGGATCATCTGAAGGTTGTTGCCCACGTCCTTCGACATCATCACCTTCTCCGCCGCGTCGACCAGGCTCACGCGCTCCAGGTCCTGCTTGTACTTCATCGTCGGCTCGATGCGCGTGCTCCACGCCTTGTCAAGAAAGGACTCATCGCCCATGCGCGCCATCGCCGGGTTGCACTCCAAGGGACAGTCATACAGTATGTCGTAGCGCAACTCCTCAGGGACCAGCTGGCAGTATTCCGACGCGCGGCGCACCATGAAGCCAGGGAAGGACACGAGGAGAACGTGGATGAAGTCCACGATGCGATTCAGCAACACTTCGGAGATCGACTTGATGTCCTGCGAGTACAGTGGCGGCGTGTAGAGCAACAGACTCAGCACGATCTCGTTCTCCAGCGCCATCAGCTTCGGCTTCTTGCTGTTGATCATCATATACAACAGCTGCGGCATGCTCACGATCTGCAGCCAGTTCGTGACGAAGATCGGGGTGTTCGTGGGCGCCGTGGCGTGCAGGAACGACGAGAAGAGGAAGAGAAGCTCGTCGCGCGTCGCCTCCTCCAGCTCCGCGATCACCACCATCTTCAGCAGCCCGATCAGCAGGCGCAGGAAGAACGCGGGCAGGAAGCGCGGCTCGTTGAAGTCGTGGGAGTGGTAGAAGAACGCCTGCAAGCACTCCATCTCCGCCTTGAACGCCAGGACGCGGTGGTTCGCGTCCTTCTCGCGGTGCACCAGCATGCTGAACACGCGCGCCAACGCGTCGGGCGCGGCGCAGTCGTAGTACGTGTTGTAGCCCGCCAGCGCCGTCTGGAGACTCGTCGTCAGCATGGCGTACATGGCGGCGAAGGCAGTGACGGAGGACTGCGTCTGGAGCGTGGAGTCGAAGGCAGCAAGGAAGGTGGTGAAGGCCTCCTCTCGCTCCGCCACGTTCTCCTTCGCCTTCACCGCGCGGATGGCGTCGCTGAACAGCTTCATCAGCTTGACCACCGACTCGCCCTTCAGCACCTCCGCCAGCGCGTTGCGCTGCTCGATCACCGTCGCCTTCTCCTCCAGCGCCTTCAGCAGGTTCTCGTAGCTCCACATCTTGTTCTCGAAGCGGAACAGACGCTTCCCCTCCTCCTTCTTCGCCACGGCGCGGATCTCGCGCATCGTCAGCGGGAGCTCCTCCACCTTCACCGCCTCGTGCGTCAGCACCAGGTCCACGAAGCACAAGAACAGCACGCGCGTCATGTCGTTGATCATCGAGTTCGCGCGCATCACCTTCATGAAGAAGCCGTCCATCTGCGTCACGTCCAACAGACCCTTGCCCGCGAGCAGCAGCAGCAAGCTCACGATCGACGAGCGCTGCTCCGCCGTACTCAGCGCCTCCAGCGCGCACGCGGTGATGTGCGAGCTGACGTCCGCCACGCCGTTGGCGGCGAAGAGCGCGGCGAGCTCGACGACCTCCGCCATCATGTGATAGTTCATCGAGAAGCTGGAGTTGCGGATCACGGAGATGAGAATGGAGATCAGCTTCGCGTCCTCGCTGGCGATGTGACGACCCTCAATCACCTTGAAGAGACGATTGCACTCCTGCAGCGTGGAGTTGATCTGCTTGGACTGCACGAAGCGCGTGTCCCAGAAGAACACGGGCGTCTCGGAGCTGAAGAGACGACGGATCACGTCGATGATCCACTGATAGTTCGCCAGCACGCTCGTGTTCGCCAGCTCCTCCTCGCTCATCAGCGCCTCCGTCAGCGCCGGCACGTTCACCATCTTCAGGTACACGTTCTTCTGCGTCTCGTTCAGCGCGCCGTTGTCCACGCGCTCGTTCTCCGTCACGCCGTCCAGCTGCAGGAACTTGCCCCTCGACGCGCTCCTGCCCAGTTCGTTCACGTTGCGCGGGTTCATCTCGCGGTCGTTGGTCACGATGTCCTTCACGTTCTTCATCACGGAGGTGCGCAGACGGTACAGCAGCACGTTGATCAGCATCGGCATGTTCGTCTTCACCACGGTGATGATCATCGTGTCGGGCACCAGCGCGCTCACGCTGCGGAACACGTCGAACAGCTGGTTCAGCAGTCCCTTCTCGATCAGGTGCAGCGAGGTGAACAGCAGGCTTTCCGTCACCGTCTTCGCCGCCTTCTCCAGACACGTCAGCACGTCCGCCGTGCTCGTAACGTCCAACAGGTCGCGGACGTACATCGCGTGGAGCGACGACGTGGCGATCTGAAAGTGCGTGATGCCCATGCCCTGGTTGTACGACTTCACGATCTCGCTCATCTTCTCGAGGAACACGGAGCGCATCTCCGCCTGCTGCTGCGGGTTCAGCGACTTCACCTCGTCTCCGAACGTCACCATCAGCTGCGGCTCCATCGACACCGGCGCGCCGGGGGCGTTGGGGCCCTGACCGTTCGCCTGCGTCTTCGGCACGAACTCGTGGTAAGTCTTCTGCGGGAAGGAGGCGTGGTGGTCGCCGTCGAGAAGCACCTCCATTTCCCGCGGGTAGCGCTGTCGGAAGAAGGCGATCACCTCGTTCTGCGAGGCTTCCGAGGTGAAGTCAGGGTTGTTCGCCACTTCGGGAATCGCCAAAAACAGGTCCGATTTCCGGATCTTCACGTCGTTGTCGTTGAACGGGACGAAGTCCATCATGTTCTTGTAGATGCGTCCCAGCACCTTGCTGATGCCGGGCACCATGGTGAGCTCCTTCAGAAGCGACAGCAGCGCCATGAGCCAAGGCTGCGGCGGGTGCATCACGGTGGAAGTCTTGCAGCCGCGCAGCAGGTAGCACACGAACTCGAACACGTAGAGCAGGCGCTTGTGGTAAAAGGCGATCAGCAGCTCGTCCGTGAGGTTGAGGTGGAGCTGGCTCAGGTACACGTCGCGTCCGATGGAGATCAGACCCAGCCACTCGCCCATGCAGCGCAGCAGGTTGTGCTGGTCGGAGAAGGACTTGGCTTCGGCGTGGATGATCTCCTTGGAGACGATGATGGACTTCTGCAGCACCTCCTCCACGAGACTGAGACGCCCGCTCGCCTCCAGCTTGCTCAGCAGCTTCACGTACAGCGAGTGGTAGTTGTTCTGTCGCTCCACGCGCGAGCGCACGAAGTAGTCCACGAACCACTTCTCCAGCTCCGGCGTGATCAGCGCCTCCAGCTCGCCCGTCTTCTGGTCGATGTTCATCACGGTCAGGTTGTTGATGAGGATCGACACGCGGTTCTTCACGCTCTCGTCCTGGTTCAGCACCACCGGCTCCACCGGAATCACCTCGATGTCCTTCACCAGCTCCGCGCGACGACGCTTCAGCGCCTCCTGCTCCTCGGGCGACAGCGCCGGCGACACCTCCTTCACCTCCATCGGCGGCGACACCATGCCCGCGTCCAGCGCGCTGGGCTTGCGGAACTGCGCGTAGCCGCGCTTCAGCTCGTTGTATAGCGGCGGGATCTGCATGATGGGCGCGCTGTTGAGGAGACCGGGGATGAAGTCGGGGATCAGACACAGAGAGGGCATGATGCGATTGAGAAGGTGCTGCGCGAAGAGCACCGACGCGCGCGGCAGCTCCTCCTTCCACGCGGCGCACTCGAACTGCATGATGTACAGCAGGTTCTCCTGCGGGATCAGCTGGTTCTGCGCCAGAATCTCGATCAGGCGGATCAGGTTCATCAGCTCGTTCTCCGGCATGTCCTGCACGAACTTCAGCAGACCGAACGCCTGTTCCTCCACGGTGCTGATGATGCTCTGACCCTCCTCCGAGTTGTTGCCGGCGAGCAGGCGGTTGATGAGGTGGCTCATGCGGTCCGGACTGGTGGCGGAGAGCCAGGCGTTCAGCCACTGCTTGGCCTGATAGACGTCGTTCGACATCACCAGCGAGGGGTCCATCAGCGACAGCACGGACACGAAGGACTGCTTGAGCGCGGGCGGCACCTCGTAGGTGGTCATCAGGTACTTGAGGAACTGCGTCACGATGAGCGCCAGCTGCGGGTCGTCGATCACGTAGTAACGCTTGTTCGCGTACTCCTTCAGCATGTCGATGAGCACGGTGATCAGATTGGTGCCCGTGGTCTCGTAGAGCAGCAGCAGCTGGTTCTGGATGTTCATGTTGTTGCGGTGGGTCTTCTCCAGGAACAGGAGGTGGACCAGCAGACACAGGTTCGGCATCGCGGGCAGACGACTGATCTGCAGCAGCAGCGACACGAAGGAGGGCACCGTGTTGCACGCCTCGTACAGGTTCTTGAAGAAGGAGAAGCTGTTCGGCTCCTGGAAGGAGAGGTCGTAAGCGTGAATGATGCACTGCACCGTCTCCGAGGGGAAGTCCTTCAGATACTGCTGGATCACCGACGACAGCGACATCTTCTGGTCCGGCTTCTGCTGCAGCGACAGCGCCTTCACGATCAGCGCACGCGACGCCAGCTCCAGTCGACACTTCGTCCAGGGCTCCTTCAGCTGCTCGAGAGCGAGGAGGAGCGCGGTGGTGTCGGCAATACTGCACATGTGCTGCGTCGCCACCAGCACCACCGACGACGCCGCGGGCAGCACCTTGGACAGCTCGATGAGGACGTGCAGCAGGTCCAGCGACGTCCAGCAGGACTTGGCCTCGCCGACGAAGTACGAAGGGATCGTCTACACGTCACCGAGGAGGGGGGCCCCCACGATTTGATTCGGCGAGGAGCCGAACGAGAAGACATCATCGGAATCCAGGAGCAGCTGCAGGAACACGAGCTGTCGTTCTACGCGTCGTCTCCCACACACACGCCCTACCCGGGTTCTTCCACACCTGGTACACGAGACCCGCGGGGAGGTCGCTGTTCGTCACGGCGCGCAGCACCTTCACCAGCCACTTCAGCGCCTGCTTGCCCTTCAGAACGGCGAGCGGCGCGTCCAGACAGAACGCGAGGCGGTCCAGCTCCAGAGCGCCGTACAGCTCCTTCACCACGGCGCCGATGCGCGGGAACGACCACAGCGAAGACGCCGGCGAAATCGACCTGATTTCTGGAAACTGCTGTGTGATGGTTTTCACGCTACAGATCAAGCCGGACGCCGAAACGCACTCCTCCAACGTCTCCTGACGAGTGCTGTTCGGGACCTCGCCGTCGGGCACCTCGTGGTTGGCGACCAGCAGGAGAGTGTAGAACAGGCCGTTGAGGTCGAGGGTTTCTAGCGATGAGGAGGAGGAGCGAGACGAACCCTCTTTGGCGATGCCGAACACGGCCTTGAGAATGGTCTCGTTCGAAGACGCGCGAGGACCCAGCTCGGCGAGCAGCGAGCCGATGCGCTTGGGAACGGCGAGAGCGGCGGCATCAATGGGATTGGGAGCATTCAGGTTCTTCGACGGAACATCAACGCTGTGTTGGGCATTTAGTGATGGGCGTTGATTCTGCGAATGAGGATTCACGGGAAGACAAACGAATCCCTGGAGACTCTGAAGCTCGTTGCGGATATCGTTTTGAATGACCAGCTTGCCAGAGTTAAGCAGCATGATGGACTTTTGAATCACTTGCAAGGCGTCCTACACATAAGCTGAGCACCGTTCCGCCACTTGTCTGATGGCCTGCTTGGAGCACGTCGACGTGCAGATACAAACCCAGAGCGTTATGTCGTTATTCAGTCCACAGATGGTAAACAGTCTCTGCAAGAAATTCAGACAGCCCGGAGGAATGTCGATCTGGTCGAAGGCCTAGGCGTCACCAGGAGCCACAGAAACAGCACTGTCTTCACGAGAATCTTAGAACTCGGCCGGTTCGTGTAAAGCCACTTGATAAGGCTGGAGAGGTAGCTCTTCTACGAGATCAGTCCGTTCCGCCAGGTGCGCACCTTCATATCGATCGTGATCTGGAGATCATTGTTGCGACTGATAAGATCCTCAGCCAGACATTTAATGATAAATATGATTGCATTTTCGCCATAGTTCTGCTGTAACTACGCCGTAATCCACTCCCATTCCAGCAAACGTTGTCGAGCTTGTTAAGGGCAGTTTTTCCAATTCGACCAATGTTACTAACAGCTAGACGAATGTCCTGCAGTAAGTGCATCTCACCATCCATTGTGCCGAGCTTTTTCTGAGACCCCGCTTCTCTGGCTGCGACAACCCCGATCCTCGTATCTTGGGATCCAACGTGCTTCCATCGCCCAGGGAGTGGCTCTATTGCAGGAGGAGGAGGATTGGAGGCTTTCAAATCGATTCTTGTCAAGTGACTCCGCCGTGAAGAAACAAACACCGGGATATAGTTACATCGTTTCTTAACCCACACCGCTTAGTTCAGC